>SWCD01003866.1_pt1 | contig 56661 bp, 57 predicted proteins | sample 4693011 | NCBI WGS metagenome assembly SWCD01 (sample SAMN10267278, study PRJNA491770) | bioreactor metagenome | isolation source: DHS bioreactor inoculated with marine | place: Japan: Omine Ridge, Nankai Trough
ACAAAACTTAGCTTTTACTTTTTTTATTACTTGTTTTTAATATATTAATTTTTCTTTTATTTCCCATTTGTGGGTTGGATCTATCATTTTGACTTTATCGAGCCTATATATAAACTCTTCTCTGGATATTTCTTTAGCTCCTAAGCTTTTTAAATGTTGTGTTGGTACTTGACAATCTATAAAGCTATATCCCCATTCCTTTAAATGGCTCACTAGTACTGCATATGCTGATTTTGACGCGTCATTTTGATCGCTAAACATTGATTCACCACAAAATACTTTACCAACTGCTAAGCCATACAAACCACCTACTAAAACACCATTTTGATAACTTTCAATAGAATGTGCATGACCCATATGGTGTAATGTTGTATAGGTATCTATAATCTCGTTATTTATCCATGTGCCATCTTGATCATTGCGAGGTATTGATGCGCATCTATGTATGACATCTTTAAAGTTGTAGTCAATTTTATATTGAAACTTTTTCATGCTTTTTTTAAGTGACCGACTTAGTTTAAAGTCGTCTAGCTCCATAATTAACCGAGGGGTAGGAGACCACCAAAGGATAGGGGCAGATTTCCCATACCATGGAAAAATTCCATTTTGATAAGCATTTAAGACCCTTAATGGATGTAAATCACCACCCCATGCTACAATACCATCCTCATTAGCATCATGTGGACTTGGAAAATTTACAGTAGACTTTCTAATCTCTTCTATCAAGGTTTAAGAACTCTAAAGTAAGTTTATCATCATAATGTACTTCAACTACTCCACCATCTTTTAATGAACCAAAGAGTATTTCATTACTTAGTTTATTTGTAATGTTGTCTTGTATGTATCTTTTTATTGGACGTGCACCCATCTCTATGGAGTATGCTTCGCTAGCAATATACTCTACGGCTTCATCACTGATTTCTACTGTAATCTTTTTACTCTTAAGTTCTTGATTGAGTTCACTGATAAATTTGTTCACAATGCCTTTCACCGTTTCATGTGACAGTTGTTCAAATTCAACTATAGCATCTAATCTATTTCTAAACTCAGGTGTAAAGAATGATTTCAGTTCTTCACCTTTTGAAAGTGATGTATCTTTGTTGAAGCCCATTACACTTCTTGCGGATGCTCCAATGTTTGAAGTCATAATGAGAATAACATTTTGGAAGTTGGCTTTATATCCATTGTTGTCTGTTAAAGTCGCATTATCCATAATCTGAAGTAAAATATTAATTAAATCTGGATGTGCTTTTTCAATCTCATCTAGAAGTAAAACTGTATAAGGGTGTCTTTTTATCGCTTCTGTCAAAAGTCCACCTTGTTCATACCCTACATAACCTGGAGGTGCTCCAACTAGTCTACTTATAGTGTGTTTTTCCATATATTCACTCATGTCAAAACGCTCAAAGTGAATATTTAACAGTTTGCTTAGTGCAATTGATAGCTCTGTTTTTCCTACGCCAGTAGGACCAGAAAACAAAAATGATGCTATTGGCTTATCTGCTGGTGTTAACCCTGCTTTAGATATTTTAATAGCTTGTGAGACACTTTCTACTGCTTTATCTTGTCCAATGACTTGTGTTTTTAATTTCTCTTCTATATTTTGAAGTAACTTCATCTCATTTTCTTTGATTTTTGAACCACTTATACCTATGATTCTTGTAATGGTTTTTTCAATATCTGAGGCTGTTACAGTACCCTTAGGTTTCTTCTTGAGATGAAACGATGCAGCTGTTTCATCGATTAGATCAATAGCTTTGTCAGGTAAAAAGCGATCTGTTATGTATCTACTTGAAAGATTTACTGCTGCCTGAAGTGCTTTTTTAGTATACTTTAAAGAGTGGTGTTGTTCATACTTTGGTTTAAGACCTTTTAGAATCAGGTATGCTGTTTCTTTGGAAGGTTCGCTAATATCTAATTTAGAGAATCTACGACTTAAAGCTTTGTCTTTTTCAAAACCATTTCTATACTCTGCAAAAGTTGTTGCACCCATACATTTTATCTCACCAGATGCTAGAGCAGGTTTCAACTGATTTGCCGCATCCATTGTTCCGGTAGTACTTCCAGCACCTATTAATGTATGTATCTCATCTATAAATAGAATTGCATTGGGAATCTTTTTAAGTTCATCCATAACACCTTTAAGACGTTTCTCAAAATCACCACGATACTTTGTTCCAGCTAAGAGAGCACTCAAATCTAATGCATAAAGCTGTGAGTCCTTAATAATTTCGGGAACATTTCCTGAAACAATACTCAGAGCTAATCCTTCCGCTATGGCAGTTTTTCCAACACCAGGTTCACCAACCAGTATTGGGTTGTTCTTTTTTCTTCTACAGAGGATTTGTACAACTCTTTTTATTTCGTTGTCGCGTCCAATTATGGGGTCGATTTTTCCTTGTTTGGCTTTTTCAATTAAATTAACTGAGTATTTTTGCAGATTAGATTCTTTCTCGCTTTTTTCTAAATCAGCTTCATTATGGGAAATAATCTCTAAAATATCAAGTCGTGATATCTGATATTCGTGCAGCAAGATACATGAAAATGTGTTTTCTTCTTCATATAGAGCTGCAAGAAGGTCTCCAATATCAGCAACAATCTGACCAGCAGATTGTATATGTCTGACCATTGAGTCTATCAAACGTGAGAGTGCAACGCTTTCATGTGGACTCTCATTAATATTTTCTGGTAGTACATCTATATTTGTTCTTATAAAAGCATCTAGCTTTTCTTTCATCTTTTCTGTATCACCACCACATAAACTGATGATATTTGCCCCTTCATTTGAGCTGAGTAGATGATAAAACACATGCTCAATCGTTAGGTACTCGTGACGTAACTGTTTTGCAAAAAGAATAGACTTTTGAAAAATTTCGTTTAGTGATGGACTTATCATTTATTATTCCTCTTCCATTGTAGCTTTGAGTGGAAACCCACTGTCTTTAGCTTTTTTAGCAACTTGCATTACTTTTGTTTCTGCTATCTCATGTATATAAACACCACAAAGACCTCTATCCTTTTTGTGTACTTCGAGCATTATATTTTCTGCTTCTGCATAACTTTTGTGAAAAACATTCATAAGTATGTCTACTACAAAATCCATTGAAGTGTAATCATCGTTTAAAATATAAACTTTATATTTTTTTGGGTACTTAATTGATACTTCATTTGTAAGCTCAAATTTCGATTCATAAGCCATAGTTTTTACCTCGCTGCGTTTAAAAAATCATTTATTATATCATGCGGGTTTTCAAGCCCAACGGATATGCGAATTAGACCATCGGTAATGCCAAGAAAGTTTCTTGTTTCTTCATCAAAGTCACTATAAATCGTAGATGCCATATGCAATGCTAGGGTTCTACTATCACCAATATTTGCCGTAATTGTTGCTATTTGTGTTTTATTTAAAAACTCAAATGCTTTTTTTTCTGTTCCCATGTCAATTGTAAGAAGTGTCCCTGACCCATTTTGAAAATCTTTTTTATAAAGATCGTTGTGAGGATGTTTTTCTAAAGATGGATGATTAACATTTAATCCATGTTTATTTAGTTCTTTAGCGATTGTTTCAACACTTTCAACAACTCTTGCCAGCCGTAATGGTAGTGTTTCAAGTCCTAGCATTGTTTGATAGCTTGCATGTGCATTTGCACTCATTCCAAGATCGCGTAGTGCTCGTTTTTTCGCATTTACTATAAGAGCCATTCTTGATACTTTGTTTATAAACTTTTCTAAAAATGGGTATCTTGACGTTTTAAACTTATCTTCACCATCATTGATGGCTCGAAAAACAACGCAACCCCCAAGTGCTGAAGAGTTCCCTGTGATTATCTTAGTAGTAGAGTAAACAACTATATCAGCACCCAGTTTCAAAGGTGAGATACTTAGAGGAGTTGTTGTGTTGTCCACTATAAGAGCAACTCCTGATTCATTTGCAATGGCAGCAATTTTTTTTATGTCGGGAAGGCGCATATTTGGATTACCTACGCTTTCTAAAAATATAATCTTAGTTTTGTCTGTGATTGCATTTTTTATGTTTTCTAGTTCATCTACATCAAAGAAGTTTGTTGTAATTCCAAAACGCTTCAGTGTTTCATTAAAAAGGGAGTAAGTTCCTCCAAATAGGCCACCTATACTTATGACTTCATCTCCAGATTCAAGTAGAGAGAGTGTAGCGAGTGAAGTCGCTCCCATGCCAGAGCTTGTTGCAATTGCACCGATTCCTCCATCCATTTCTGCCAAAATCATTTCTAGTCTTGCAGTAGTTGGGTTGCCCATTCGAGCATAAAGAGGTTTTTTAATGGTACCATTAAAAATACCTTTTGCGGTTTCGGCAGTGCCGTAAGAAAAAGATGCTGAAGATGTAATTGAAGGAGAGACAGCTCCCTCTTTACTTCCAACAGATTGAACAAATTTTGTACAGTATTCTTCAAAGTTATTCATTAATTTAAGCCTTATTATCTATAGTGATAAATTATATCAAAGTAGAGATAATACTTATTTTATATACTGTTATTATGATAGAATTCTATTAGAAAAAAAGATAAAGGAAATTTTATGGATAATCAAACAACTTTAGAAAAGCTTAGCGAAAAAGTATCAGAGATTTTACAGCAGTACCATTCATTAAAAAATGAAAATGAAATGATGAGAAATGAACTCATAACACTTAAAGCGGAAAAAGAGATAAAAAATCAAGAGATAGAAAGACTGAGTGAAGAAAATGCGATGAAAGATTTAGAGATAGAAGAGATAGTAAATAAGATTGAAAGCATTTTAGGCTAATTTTACCATGAGTAAAAAAATAGGCTTACATATTGGTGGTCGAAGATTTGATGTGGATGTTGAGGATGATTTTGCAAAATTTCTCACAAGTCAAATGTCTAAAGATTTTAATATAGAAGGCAATAATGATTTAAAAGTATTGTTGCAAGCATATGTACGAAAAACGCATGATTTGTATATTCAAGAGAGAAAAGCGGAAGAGATCCTAAATAAAATAGAGCAATAAGCTTCTTTTTTAGAATACTCTAAGTTACAAGTGCTATAATTTCAGCCTCTTAATAATAGAGATGGTGTGCGCTCGTAGCTCAGCTGGATAGAGCACTGGTTTGCGGTACCAGCGGTCACATGTTCGAATCATGTCGGGCGCACCATTAATAATCCCCTAATTAAAAATTTTTATAATTCACCAACTACCATACATTACATTTATCATAAAACTGAAACAATTAGTTACAAAATAAATAATAGTCCCTAAAAAAATAGTTTTCTCTAATAACAAAATAGAAATTTTGTTATAGTTTATAAATATAATAAGGGAAAATAGAAAAAGTGAGAGAATCATGAAGCACTTGGATATATGTGATGATTGTTATGCACACTTAATGGGTAATACAATCTACCTTTATGTAAATAATGAATTTACTGAAATGCTCTATATTGATGATATAGAACATACTGAGAATCCAATTCCCCTTATACATAGAGAGATAGAGCTTTCATCACGACCTAGTTTATATACATGTTTGAGTCTCGATGCTTAAAAGAATGAAATCCTGTTTAGCTTAGAGGAAATATTCCATATGCTTTTCTATTTGTACTAAAAGGGTTTTAAATTAAATCAAAGAAATGAAGACTAGGATTTATCCTCATCTTCATCATAAATACTAAATATAGGTGCGAAGCCCATAAGTATAAGTTTTTTATCAACTGCTTTTGCATCAAAACCACCTCTTTTAATAGCTGATAATAATTTTATTTGTTGTTCTCTACTGAGTCCTGCAAGTTCTAATTCATATTCAATTTCTTCTATTGTCACAATATGTTCCTTTCTAAATAATTCTTGTACAGAGTAGTTCATACTCTGTACAGTACAAAAATTATAGCCTATATGGAAAGTGATTGATAGAAGATATTTGTCAGTTTATCTATTCTTTTGTACTTATATGCATGTTACAAAAAGTATCATTATGGGATTAAATAGAAAAACTATTAAACAGAGAGAGTATTCAAGAGTGAGTTTTTTAATTCAAAATTAGAAAAGTTTGTTACAAAAAGTATCATATTAGACTGAATAAGTAAACTTGTTCTGATGGACTTAAAAAAAGTGAGTATTAGCAGACAAAATACACTATAATTGCATGAATTTATTTTTGAAGCATTCAACATGATATGAAGAGTTTTGTTGTCTGTACTTCTATGAAATATGTTATTGAAATTTTTTACTAAAAGGAAAGATATGATTCAAGGAAATGGAAAAGTAGTAGACATCGCAGTTATCGGTGCTGGACCTGGCGGTATGGCAAGTGCTATTGAGGCAAAATTAGCTGGAATTAACAATATAGTTGTTATAGACAAGGCACCTCACCACAATGATATGATTCATAAGTTTTACAAAAAAGGTAAACGTGTTGATAAAGACTGGATGGGAATCAAGTTTGAATTTACTGGAAATGTTACTTTTGAAGAGTGTTCTAAAGAAGAGTATATTGAACAAATGGATGAAAAGTTGAAAGAAGCTGGTGTTCTTGATCACTTTGAGTATAACCATGAGATTGTAAGAGTTGAAAAGGGTGAAGATGGTCTTTTCTCTATAGTTTTTGCAACTGATGGGACTCCTGAAACTTTTGAGTCTATGAAAGCGAAAAATGTTATTCTTTCTGTTGGTCGTATGGGTAAACCAAATAAGCCAAGATATAAATTTCCTAAAGAGCTTAAAAGTGTACTAAACTTCAACCTTTCTAAAGTTCAAGATGGTGAGCATGTAATGGTTGTTGGTGGTGGGGATACTGCTGGTGAGTATGCTTATGGTCTTATCGAGATGGAAGGTATGGAAGATTGTGTTGTAACACTTAACTATCGTAAAGCTGAAATTACACGTATGAACCCTGTCAATACTGAGATGTGTAACAAGTATCTTGACAATGGTAAAATGATTAACAAAATGGGTGTAGATGTTGAGAGTGTTGAAGAAGGAACTGAAAGAGCAATCAAAGTAAACTTCACAGACGGTTCGTCTGGTGAATACGACAGAGCTGTATACGCACTTGGTGGTACAACTCCAAAAGATATTCTTGTTAACTCTGGTGTTAAAACTGGTGAGTGGGATGTTCCTGTATATGACGAAGCTACATTTGAGACTAATGTTGAAGGTCTTTACACTATCGGTGATGTTGTAACTGATCAAGGTAGTATTGCACTCGCATTTAACCATGCAAGTGATGCTGTAAAAAGTATAGCTTCCAAACTTAAATAAGCTTTTATGAGTAGAATCATCATACTTCTTAGTATGGTGTATACTCAATAGCTTAAAGTTCTAGACCGATAAAATCTTCTTTAGATTTAATCATTTTATTTCCCTCTTCATTTAAATTTTTTCATAAATCAAAATCTCACTATAATTCCATTATGAAATATCTATTACTTACTTTTGTTTTGTTGTTAAGTGCATGTAGTATTAAAAATTATGAGCAAACGCAGACAAAGATAATTATCATGAAGACAAAGTTGTTACGCTTTTCTGACTTGGGCTATATAAGAAATAGTGGTGAGGCTGTAGAGTTGGAGCTTTTTGTTGCTGGAAAAAGTCTATTTAAGGCATCCATAAATACTCTTGTCTGTACCCAAGATGGTTGCATGAGTAAGAGTGCGTTCAATGAAGAGTATCTAAATGCTGCTTATCCGGATTCTATTTTGCAAAATATCCTTCTATCGTCCTCAATCTATAACGGAGAAAATAGAGTGCAAACCGAAGATGGATTTGAGCAAAACATAGTAAGTAGTGATGTAGATATCATATATAGAGTCTCTCATCATGAGACTTACTTTAAAGACAGAAAAAATAAAATACTATTTAAAATCAAGGAGACGAAATAATGGCAAAATTTATAGGGGCACATACATCAGCAAGTGGAGGCGTTTATAATGCCATAACAAATGCACAGGCAATAGGGGCAAAAGCATTTGCTCTTTTTACTAAAAATCAACGTCAGTGGGTTGCAAAAGATTTAGATGTAGAGACTATAGACAAGTTTAAATCAATGCTCGATGCGAGTGGTATTTTACCAAAACATGTGTTACCACACGACTCATATCTTATAAATCTTGGTCACCCAGAAGTTGAAAAACTTGAAAAGAGTAGAACTGCTTTTGTCGATGAGTTAAAGCGTTGTGAGCAATTAGGCTTAGATAGACTAAACTTTCACCCAGGAAGTCATTTAGAGAAAGTTGCAAAAAAAGATAAAGAAAACCTTGAGATAATGAAGCCTATTGAAGACAAATGTCTTGACGTTATTGCTGAGTCTATAAACATCGCACTAGACCAAACGCAAGGCGTGAGTGCTGTTCTTGAAAACACCGCTGGACAAGGCAGTAATCTTGGCTGGCGATTTGAACATTTGGCTCATATTATAGACAAAGTAGAAGATAAGTCTCGTATAGGTGTTTGCATAGATACATGCCATATGTTTACAGCTGGTTATGACATAAGAACACGTGAAGCATACGATAAAACATGGGGTGAGTTTGAGAATATAGTTGGTTTTCAGTATCTTATGGGAATGCACCTAAACGATTCAAAACCGCCACTGGGTTCACATGTCGATAGACACGACTCAATAGGTGAAGGTGAAATTGGAGTAGATGCATTTAAATTTCTCATGAAAGACGAAAGAATGGATGATATTCCTTTAATACTTGAAACCATTGATGACACAATATGGAAAGAAGAGATAGCACTTCTATATAGTTTTGCAAATTAAGAAACAATAGTGTAGCATTGATAAATAAAAATATATAAAGGTAAAAAATATATGAAAAAAATAGTTCTAAGTTCAATCGTAGCAAGTTCACTTGTAATGGGAGCAGGGTATAAAATACCTGAAACTTCAACAAACTCAGTAGCACTTAGTGGTGCAAATATAGCACATAGTAAAGGTGCAGATGCGGCATATGACAATCCTGCAAACATGGTCTTTATGGAGAACAAAAACCATATGGAAGCGAACTTGATTTACATAAACACTTCACCTACTAAGTTTAAGGGGACTACAGGGGGAGTACCACTTGATACAAGTGCAGAAGAACAAAACTTTTTACTACCGTCACTTCATTACGTCTCTTCAAGTCTTGGCGATAGTGGAGCAAGAGTTGGAGTGAGTGTTGTAGTTCCTGGAGGACTTACACGTGAGTGGAGAGAAGGAGCAGCAAAAACTGTTTCAGAAGAGTTTACACTTAAGATTATTGAAGTCAACCCAACGGCTGCATTTAAAGTGAGTGATAAAGTAGGTGTTGCAGTTGGTTTTAGAATTGTTCATACTAGTGGTGTTGTGAAAAGTGATGGTGATGTAGCAGTTGTTGGACCACTAACGAGCACAATTGTAAGAGATATGAAAGGCGATGCTCTTGATTTTGGATATAACTTGGCGTTAGCATATAAGCCAACAAGTAATTTAGAGTTAGGTCTAACTTATCGCTCTCAAGTAAATTTAAATGTAGAAGGAGATGCGACATTGTCTTCGACAGCAGTTCCCGCAGCATCAATTCCTGCAGGTTCATATAATGGAGGAGCATCTGTTTCAGTACCACTTCCTGCAAGTTTAAATGCGGCAATTGCATACACATTTCCAACAAAAACAACCGTAGAGTTTGTATATGAAAAAACATATTGGTCAGGCTACCAAAATTTAGATTTTGATTATAGTACAGCACCAACTAACCCTATACTTACAAGTGCTTTTGATGACTCTAAAGATAAAAACTGGGAAGATACAAATGCTTACCGTATTGGTGTTACTCAAGAGCTAGAAAAGGCTACTATCATGGCAGGTTTTGTATATGATGATACAGCAGTTCCAGAAAAAACTTTAAACTTCGAATCTCCAGGAAGTGCATCAATATCACTCTCTTTAGGAGGACGTTATAAAATTGATGATAACTTAGATGTAGGACTTTCAGCACTTTATTCAATGAAAGAGGATAGAACCGTGAATACTCCTGTGAATCAAAATGGAATTGACGGCGAGTTCACAAACTCAAATGTCCTTATCGTCTCAGCTGGTTTAGGTTATAAATTTTAAGGAATTATTTGAAAACTTTAGTAAATTTCCTTTCGGAAAAAAAGATAGAAAAATCTGAGATATTTATCCATCTCAAGTGTAATGAAACTGAGGCAAGCATGCTTCAGTTTATTGCGAAAAAATATATGCAAGGTGAGGACGATATTCTCGTTCTAGACCTACTTCAAGAACTTTTTCCTAGTGAAAACTATGAACATTTAGAGCACTTAAAAGAGCTTAAAAACCTTCTTGAACTTGGTTGGGTACATCAGCAGAGCTTTACACCTATGAAAATCTCAGAGGTGACACCCCTTGAGCTGCTTAATACTGCAGTTGGCCTAACATCAGCTTTTTTGAGGCTTCTTCAAGAAGGAACACTTGAATCAGAACTCCCTGAAGTAAAACCCTATGCCGATCATTTAGAATATCTACAAGATCAGTTTTTCCGTATAGAACTTTATCAAAAAATGAGTCTTATTCGCCAAAATGTGCATGAACACTCTTTAGGTATCGATAGAGTTCAAAACAAATTGAAACACCTTGAAAAGCAGATACAAGAGAGAGTGAATGAGACTTCTCAAAACCTTGTACTTGATAAATTTTTTAAACAAAAAAAGATGAGTAACTATGAGCAGGTCATTTTTATTGCTTTGCTTCGTGAAGAGTATAGTTCTTCAGATGCTTCGCTACGTGAGATGAATGCACTTATAGATTTAATCTCATTAGATGAGTATGAACGTATTAAAAACCGCTCACTGCTAGAGGAGGGATCAAACCTTCTAAGTAATGGTATCATCGATTATGAGGAGATGCTTAACCCTTTTGGCGGGATAAGTCGCGCATTTTACATTGTAGATGAGGTACTTCAAAGTATCATCCATCCCAATAAGAGCAAAAAAGTAACACGATTAAAGCTTGGAGCACTTGTAGACGAACAAGACATTTTTGAACTCATCGATAGTAATACCTCTCTTGAAGATGTGGTACTCAGTTCGAAAACGCAAGAAACACTTGAGAACTTGATGCGACAAGTTGACAAAAAAGTCGTCTCACGTTTAGTGGAATGGGGTATAAAAAGTAAAAAAAGTGGTATAGATGCACGCATAATTTTTTATGGTGCTGCTGGGACTGGTAAGACTATGACAGCTTACTCCTTGGCAAAGTCGTTAAAGAGGCAGGTTCTTGCCTTTGATTGTTCGAAAATTCTCTCTATGTACGTTGGTGAGAGTGAAAAGAATGTTCGTAAAATTTTTGATACTTTTTATGAACTGAGTGAAAAGACAAAAACAGAGCCTATATTACTACTTAACGAAGCTGATCAGTTCTTAGGTGCCAGAAGCAGTGGTAATATAACAGGTTCTGACCAAATGCACAATCAGATGCAAAACATCTTTTTAGAGCAGATTGAAAATTTTCGTGGAATGCTTATAGCAACGACAAACTTGTTAGAAAACATAGACAAAGCATTCTCTCGACGTTTTGACTATAAAATTGAGTTTAAAAAACCAGACTTGACTCAAAGAGAGAGACTTTGGGAGATGATGCTTCCAGATAACGCTCCTTATGAAAAAGGCTTTAATTCTAAAGAATTGGCCGCTTACTCCTTAACGGGTGGACAGATAAGTTTGGTCATTAAAAACACTGCTTATAAAGTTGCTGTAAGAGAAAATGCTATTTTTACTTTGAAAGATTTCAAAGATGAAATAAGCCGAGAGAAAGATGCGAATTTTGATTCTGAAAAGTCTATGGGCTTTTTAAATAAGTAGCATATATTACAATTCTACACACATTAAGAGACTCAAAAAAATCAATGTTGCGATAAGTGACACTGATTGAGAGTTCCCCCTCCATCAAATAAATTTTTAATACTCTTTTCGATATAGTGCATTAACTGTTTTTTCTTAGAAGGAATAATAGAAAAACAACTTTTAATTTAAAGGTAGGTTATATGGAGCATATAGTGACTTCAAATCCTTATTTTGGGGTGTTTGTACTTTTTGTCATAACGTTTGGTGCTTTTATAGCAACAACTGTTATCGCTCGTTTAGCGAGTCGTGCATTAGCTGCAAAAGATAGTGAAAAAATCAAGCTTTCGGTTTATGAGTGTGGACCAGAAGTAACAAAGCAACCAAATAGAATTTCGCCACAGTTTTACCTGTTCGCACTTCTTTTCTTGCTATTTGATGTAGAGATCGTGTTTATGTTTCCATGGGCGGTTGACTTTAAACTATTAGGATGGTTTGGGTTTGCAGAAATGTTAATGTTTATACTTTTATTGGCAGTTGGTTTCGTATATGCTTGGAAAAAAGGAGCGCTAGAATGGCACAACATAAAGTAAATTATACACAAGATGGTGGCTTACCAGTTGCACTTACAAGTATTGATAAGATAGTTAACTGGGGTCGTTCAAACTCACTTTGGGCACTTACATATGGTCTCGCTTGTTGTGGTATCGAGATGATGGCATCGGGTGCATCAAGATTTGACTTTGACCGTTATGGAACAATTTTCCGTGCATCTCCTCGTCAAGCTGATGTTATGATAGTAGCGGGAACACTTACAAAAAAACATGCTGAATTTATTAAGCGTTTATATGATCAGATGACTGAACCTAGATGGGTAATATCTATGGGTTCATGTGCGAACACTGGTGGAATGTTCAACACTTATGCAACTGTGCAAGGTTGTGATAGAGTTATTCCCGTTGATTTATACCTTCCTGGGTGTGCACCTCGTCCTGAGACACTACAGTATGGAGTAATGTTGTTACAGAAAAAAATCCGTGCTAACAAAGCTAGTAATGCGCAAAAGCCAAAAAGGTTGATGTAATGAGAGCCTATACTCCTAAAGACGATGTTCAAGCAAAAGCATACTATACAGATAGATACTATGTTGCACCACAAGTACCAAAACAAGAAGTAGAAACTGACGAAGTATTCGCTGCTGATTTGGCTGCAATTAGTGCGAAATTTGAAGTAAAAGAAGCGTATATACAAGTAGAACAGATGGTAGTCTATATAAATGCACATGATATTTATGGTGTTTTAGAGCTTATGAAAGATGAGCTTTCTTACACACAACTTTCTGAAATGTCTGCAATTGACTGGTTAGCAAAAGATGATAGTTTTGAAATTTTCTATCAAATGCTTTCTATGACTAAACGTAAGCGTATCCGTATCAAATATTTTATTAAAAATGGTCAAGCTGTTGATTCTGTTGAGAAACTTTTCCGTTCAGCAGATTGGTCAGAACGTGAGATGTTTGATATGTTCGGTATTGAAGCAAATAACCATCCATTTATGAAACGTATCCTAATGCCTTATGATTGGCAAGGTTACCCATTACTTAAAACTTACCCATTAGAGGGTGATGAGTTTGCTGCTTGGTACGAAGTAGATAAGATTTTTGGTAAAGAGGCTCGTGATATTATAGGCCCTGAGCTCCGTGACACTGCAAGAGCTGATAGATACGATTCTGAACGTTTTGCACGTTTAGGGTACGAAGTTCCTAAAGGTACTAAGATTACAGGAGATGAGCCAAGAAATGAAAATGCTTATCAAGAAGAGGGCGGAGTGTTCTTAATTAAAAAATTCGATAAAGAGTCATCAACTATTATTGATGATCCGCAAAGATAGGTGGTAAAAATATGGCACAAGTAAAAAATAGATTAACACCATTTTTTGAAAATATTACTTTTGATAGAGAAGATAGTGAAGTAATTCTTAACTTTGGTCCTCAGCACCCTTCTGCTCACGGACAGTTACGTTTAATGCTTCATATGCAACAAGAGCAAATTGTAAAAGCTCATCCAGATATTGGATACCTTCACCGTGGTATGGAAAAAATGGCTGAAAACATGATTTACAATGAGTTCATGCCTACTACTGACCGTATGGATTACATTGCATCATCTTCAAATAACTATGGTTTTGCGTTAGCAGTTGAAAAACTGATAGGTCTTGAAGTTCCTCGTCGTGCAAAAGTTATCAGAATGATGCTTTTGGAGATTAACCGTTTAATGTCTCACCTTTTCTGGTTGGCGACTACTGCACTCGATATTGGTGCAATGACAGTTTTTCTTTTCGCATTCCGTGAGAGAGAGTACTTAATGGATATTATAGAGGGTTACTGTGGTGCACGTTTAACACATGCTGCTATTCGTATCGGTGGTGTTCCTTTAGATATCCAAGATAGTTTTATATCTCAATTAAAAACTTTCTTAGATAAGTTACCTCAAAACATTAAAGATTATGAAGATCTTTTAGATTCAAATCGTATTTGGTTAATGAGAATGGAAGAAGTTGGAACTATCTCAACTGAGATGGCACTTTCATGGGGATGTACAGGACCAATGTTACGAGCTTCAGGTGTTGCTTGGGATATTCGTAAAGAAGAGCCGTATGAGTTATATGATGAAGTAGAGTTTAATGTTCCTTTTTCTGATAAAGGTGATAACTATGCACGTTACCGTATTTATATGCAAGAGATGAGAGAGTCTGCAAAGATTCTTTACCAAACTATAGATATGTATCAAGAGACAGTAACTAATAATCAAACTGAACTGATGGCTCATGCACCAAAATACATCTCAGCTCCAAAGCTTGATATTATGACACAAAACTACTCTCTTATGCAGCATTTTGTTCTTGTTACGCAAGGTATGAGACCACCTGTTGGTGAAGTATATGTAGCTACGGAATCTCCAAAAGGTGAGTTGGGTTACTATATTAACTCTCAAGGTGGACCATATCCATATAGACTCAAGCTACGTGCTCCATCATTTTGGCACACGGGAATTTTAACTGACCTTTTACCTGGTCACTATATCCCAGATGTTGTTTCTATTATTGGTACAACAAACATTGTATTTGGTGAGGTGGATAGATAATGAAAAGATATGATTTAAGACATTTAAAAGATGGTTTTGAACCTCGTATGAAAGAGCTTCTAGCTACACACAAAGCGGGTGAAGTCGCAATTTTTTTATTTGAGATTGGAGATTTTACTCCAGTTCAAAAAAGTGCTGATTTGGTAAAAGAGTCTGGATATGAATTGCTTAATTCTTTAAAGTTTAACGAAGTCGACTGGACTATCGTAGTAAAAAAATAGTAGTTAAACCAGATGAGTACATTTATGAATTCAAAAAATATTGATACAAACTTGTTTCAAAGATTTATGAATGCATACAGTTCTGTAAGTGGGAAGGCTAATTATAGTGCTTCTATAGAGAAACTAAAAGATGCTGATGCAGTTGTTGTACTAGGGACAAGGGTTGCATCAGATAACCAAAAACTCTATGAGGCTTTAAAACTTATATCAGAAAAAAATATGGCTAAAGTAGTGTATGCTCATCCAATTGAAGATGTTGCAATGAGTAATATTGCTTCACAATTCATAAAGTACGAGCCAGGTTCAGAAGAGGGTGTTCTAGCACTACTTGCATACCATCTTCTAAAAAGTATAGATTTACCTGAGAGTCAAAGAGCATTTTTAGATGATCTTGACTTAGGATACCTTGAAGCTGAAAGTAATATAGGTGAAGAAGAGTTTGAAGATCTTCTGAAATTATTTGAAAACTCTAAGAACAAGGTAGTTGTTGTAGGTAACGATGTTATGGCACATGATAGAGCTGAAAATATCGCTAAGATTTGTGCAATGATTGAGCAAAATTCTGAGTTCTCTCTTCTTGTAGATTCTCATAATGAAGAAGAGAGAAGTCAGTTCCATGCTATTGAAATAAATGGAAAAATAGAAGAGGTTGAAGATTTAGCTGAATATAATGGAACAGTTATCTATAACTTAAATCCGACACAAAAGAGTGAGAGCGCGCTTCGTGGTTCTGAGCAGTTTGCAAGAGCTGCTAGAATATCTGATGGTGATTATATTTCGATTTTATTTGCTGGGCTGACAATAAATCGAGAGTTTAAAATTGATAGTCAACTAAAAGGTACAATTGCGATTAATCCAACATTTGATGTTGCTATAGATTCGCGAAGATATAAGTTTGAAAGATCTCAAATTAATAAAATAAATCAAAGAGTGAGAGTAAGTTAATGAGCAATGTAAATATAAATATAGACGGAAAAGAGATTGTTACGCAAGAGGGCGAATTTATACTCAATGCGGCACGTGCAAATGACATATTCATTCCTGCAATATGCTACTTAACAAGATGTAGTCCAACGCTAGCATGTCGTATTTGTCTTGTTGAAGCTGATGGTAAACAAGTGTATGCTTGTAATGCTAAGGCAAAAGATGGCATGAATATTACGACTACGACAGAAAACATAGAAAAGGAACGTCGTGCAATCATGGAAGTGTACGATGTAAATCATCCACTTCAATGTGGTGTTTGTGATCAGTCGGGTGAGTGTGAGTTACAAAACTATACTTTAGAGATAGGTGTAGACTCACAAAGTTATGCGATTAAAGATGTTGATAGAAGTGCACATGACTGGGGACACCTTCACTATGATCCAGGTTTATGTATTGTATGTGAACGTTGTGTTACAGTATGTAAAGATATGATTGGTGATAACTCACTTAAGACGATCGCTCGCGGCGCTGATCCACTTAATGCTGAGTATAAAGAGAGTATGCCAAAAGATGCATATGCAATGTGGAATAAGCTTAATAAGTCTGTTATCGGTTTAACTAATGGTACAGATGTTCTAGATTGTACTTCATGTGGAGAGTGTGCAGCAGTTTGCCCTGTTGGTGCACTTGTAGATACTGAGTTTATGTATAAATCAAATGCATGGGAACTTAAGCAGGTCCCTGCGACATGTGGACACTGTTCTGCAGGCTGTCAGATTACATATGACACAAAACATACAAGTATAGATAATCCAGAAGATAAGATTTATCGTGTTATGAATGAATGGAATTATGTTTCACTTTGTGGTGCTGGTCGTTACGGATATGACTATCAAAATGCTGATGTCGTAAAAGATGAAGTAGCATTTGCTAATGCTATAGAAGCATTTAAAAAAGCGGACACAATAAAATTTACTTCGACTATAACAAATGAAGAAGCTCTCATTTTAGAAAAACTTAAAGAGAAGTTTGGATATAAACTTGTAAATGAAGAGGCACGTTCATTCCAAAATTTCTTGAAAGACTACTCTGAAATAAGTGGAACTTCACTTTACTCAACTGACTTAAAAACAGTTGCGAATACGAACTTTATAGTGAGTATAGGTACAGCAATAAAAAGTGATAATCCAAATGCTCGATACGCACTAAATAATTCACTCACAGTACATAAGGGAGCAGGAATGTACTTCCATCCTGTTGCAGATCCAGTGGTTGATGGAATGAGTAAAAATCTAATAAGTGTGCAACACAAACCGCTTCAAGAAGAAACGGCTCTATATTTAACATTAGACTTGTTTGCAGATAAAACAAAACTACCTAGTGATATAGTTGAATATTTAGCTTCTTTCCACTCAACAAAAACTGTCTCTGTAACAGAAACGATAAAAGAAAAAGTAATTGAAATCGTAAAAGAGACTAAACTTAATGAAGAGACAGGTGAAGAAGAAGAAATAGAGGTTGAAAAATCTAAAATGGTTTCTAAAAAAGTTACTCAAGATATTGAGGTTGATGATAACAGACTTGTAAGCATGCTTGGACTCGATGATGACTTTGCTGAAAAATTTGAGAAACTTATGAAGAAAAAAGACTCTTTCTCTTTAATTGTTGGACCAGATATGTATAATCATCCAAACTCAAAAAATATTGCTCGTTTAGTAGCACTACTTGAAAAATATTCTGCATTTAAAGTTGTAATGATACCGACTTTAACAAACACACTTGGTGTCGCTTTAATTAATGAACTTTCAGCTGAGGCGGGAGATTACGCTATCGGATATAATACTAAAGCAGACTTTACACTTTCTGCATTAGGTAGTGGTGACTTAGATATGCCAGCAATTAATCAGCAAGAAGGTACATTAACAAGTGTTAATAAACGTGTAAATCCTACAAATGCAGCTTTAACATATGGTGGATATACGCTTAACGATCTTGCAAATGCTCTAGGTTTAGAGAAAGAATACACAATCAATTATACAATCGATCTTGGGGAAAAAGCATCTTTTAGAGCTATAGAGTTTGACGACTTACCGAATCACTATACAAATGCTGGTGAAGAAGTCCGTGGATATGAACTAATACCTGAGTCTGTGAATGTAACAGAAGACGAAAGTGTTATAAAGATAGATGAGTCAGCAGCATTGGAAAATGCTATAATTTACTTAGCAAACCCTGTAAGACAATTTACAGACTTCACATATAAAACGACTAATCTTGATGAAATTAGTGGTGTTTATATGAGTGAAGAAGCTCTCTCTAAGTCTGAGTTAAACGAAGGCGATAGTGTTAAAGTGAAAACTGAAAATGGAGAGCTTGTGGCTAATATCGTTGGTGATAATAAAATTGCAGGTGATATTGTACTACTCCCAACTTTTGATTCAAATCTAAACTCAGAGGCTTTAGTAAACGGTTACCGTTTTGCAACAGCTTCAATTGAAAAGGTGTAATATATGGATACAGCATATTTAGTAGAAACGATAATAAAAGTCGTTGTTATTCTACTTATATTCTCTGCATTAGCAGGGTTAGGAACTTACTTTGAGCGTAAAATACTTGCGTTTATGCAACGTCGCCTTGGTCCAATGAATGTTGGTCCTTATGGACTACTGCAAGTGGGAGCAGATGGTATCAAACTTTTTACCAAAGAAGATATTATCCCTACTGGTGTTGTAGCAAAGATTTTTAAAATTGCTCCTGTAATTACTGCTGCAACTGCATTTATGGCAGCAGCAGCAATTCCATTTTTACCATCTTTTACACTTTTTGGATATACAGTACATCCAATAGTTGCAGATGTAAACATTGGTATCTTATATATACTAGGGGTCATGGCAATAGGACTATATGGTCCTCTTCTTGGTGGTATGGCATCTGCAAATAAGTTTTCACTAATTTCTGCTGCTCGTGCTGCTGCTGTTTTTATCTCGTACGAAGTTGTAACGGGACTTGCAATTTTAGCACCAATTATGATGGTTGGTTCACTTTCTCTTATCGACTTCAACGAGTATCAAGCTGATGGTATTGGTGATTGGATTATATGGAGTCAACCTGTTGCGTTTATCCTTTTCTGGATTGCTGCATTTGCTGAAACTGGTCGTACGCCATTTCACCTAATCGCGAATGATCATGAGATTATTGATGGTTTTGGTACTGAGTACTCTGGTATGAGATGGGGACTTTTCTTCATTGGAGAGTACGCAAATATGTTCTTTATTTCATTTGTAATTCCTTTACTGTTCCTTGGTGGATATGGTGATGGTAGTTTTCTAGGAGCGCTCGGTCTTCTTGGAAAAATGGCATTTTTCTTCTTCTTTTTCTTATGGACTAGAGCTGCATGGCCAGATGTGAGACCGGATCAATTGATGTGGTTATGTTGGAAAGTACTTATGCCAATAGCAGTGATTAACATAGTTATCACTGGTTTTGTGATGATGTTTTAGGGGGATATGAAAGAATGGAAGCATTTAACAATAGAAACGTGACTGAGGGTGATTACTTCTTAGTTGACATAGAAGATTATCCTACTGATGGTTGGGGTAAGTTTAAGCGTGTAGTAAAGAGAAGTTTTAGTGGTGAATTATTTGTTGGTTTATGGGTAGTACTACGTGAGATGTTCAAGTTTGATATTCATACTATTCAGTACCCGCAAGAAAAAATGCCAATCGGACCACGTTATCGTGCCGTTCATGAGATGAAACGTCTTTGGGAATCTGATGCTGAGAGATGTATAGGGTGTGGACTTTGCGAAAAAATTTGTATCTCTAACTGTATTCGTATGGACACAAAGATAGACGAAAGTTCACGTAAAGAGGTTTCAGAGTATACAATCAACTTAGGACGTTGTATCTTTTGTGGTTATTGTGCAGAGGTTTGCCCTGAACTTGCTATCACACATGGTGGTGAATATGAGCAAGTCTCAGAGCAGAGAGAGCATTTTGTTGATTATGAGTATATGCTTACTCCTATTGACACTATGAAGGCTAAAGCTCAAAAAGAGTTTGAAGGTTTTGGTGCGATTACGCCACATGAAGAAGAGCGTGTTAAGAAAACACCTCTAGCATATTAAGGAGATTTGATTATGTTTGAAGCAATAGCGTTTTACCTGTTTGCATTTTTAACAATTGCGATGTTTTATATAACTGTGACTACGTCACAAGCACTATATGCATTGACTGCTTTGGCAGCGGGAATGATTTTTATATCGGCATTTTTCTTTATCCTTGGCGCTGATTTTTTAGGTGCGGTACAGATTATCGTTTATACTGGTGCAGTAATGGCTATTTATGCCTTTGGTATGATGTTCTTTGATACTACAAGAGATGTGAAAGAGAAACAAGGCAATAAGTTTATTATTGTTGGCCTTTCAACACTAGCAGCGGTACTTGTTGTACTTATCTTTGCCGCTCCTATGCTTTCAACAAATATGACAGCATTTTATCCTGTGGTAGAGGGTGCTGGAAATACACAAAATGTTGGTTTAGTCCTTTTTACCAAGTACTTAATTCCATTTGAAGTTGCGGCGGTAATGCTTTTAGTAGCGATGGTTGCAGGGATTGTGTTAGCGGGTAAAAAAATGGACTTATCTTTAACTTTAATGAGTGGTGCTGAAGTTGAAGAGATGAAAAAAGATCAAGAAAAAAGGGTAATTTCATGATGGAAATAGGTTTAAATCACTATCTTATCTTATCTACGATTTTATTTGCTATAGGTTTAGTAGGTGTGATGCGTAGAAAGAATCTTCTTTTGCTCTTTTTTGCAACAGAAATATTACTTAACTCTGTAAATATCGCATTTGCTGCTATTTCACACTATTATGGTGACTTAACTGGTCAAATGTTTGCATTTTTTGTTATTGCGATCGCAGCGTCGGAAGTAGCTGTTGGCCTTGGTCTATTGATTGTGTGGTTTAAGCGCCATGGTAATATAGATCTAGATACTATGTCAAGTATGAGAGGATAAACATATGGAAAAATATCTATACATTGCACTTTTTGCACCTCTAATGAGTTCTTTGTTTGCAGCTTTGTTTACAGCAACACCAAAGAAACAATTTGTAGGAATCATTGCAAGTCTTTTTATCTTCACTGCCTTTGTTAGTAGTTCGATACTTTTGACTCACATATTGGGTGGTGGTGAAATAATCCACGTTGAGATGATGACATGGATGGCTACAGGAGATTTATATATTCCTTTTGGCTTTGTCGTTGATCAAGTTTCTGTAACAATGATGATGGTTGTGACATTAGTTTCTACGATTGTTCATATTTACTCAATTGGTTATATGGATCACGATGCTGGATTTAACAGGTTTTTCTCTTGGTTATCAGCATTTGTTTTCTCTATGATGGTTCTTGTAATGAGTGATAACTTCGCTGGTCTTTTTATTGGTTGGGAAGGCGTTGGTCTTTGTTCTTGGGGTCTTATTGGTTTCTGGTTTCATAAAGAGATTGCTACTTGGGCGGCAAATGAAGCATTTATTATGAACCGTATTGCTGACCTTGGAATGCTTATCGGTATATTTTTAGTATACTGGAATACAGGTACACTTCAATATGATGGAGCATTTGCTGCAATGCCGGCACTTGATACAGCAACATTAACATGGATTGGTATTTTCTTATTTATCGGTGCTATGGGTAAATCTGCACAGTTTCCACTTCATACTTGGCTTGCTGACGCGATGGAAGGTCCTACTCCAGTTTCTGCACTTATTCATGCGGCAACAATGGTAACAGCAGGTGTTTATTTAGTAATACGTTCAAATGAACTTTATGATTTAATCCCTAATGTAGGTCTATTTATAGCTAGTCTTGGGGCATTTGTAGCAATGTTCGCAGCATCTATGGCACTTGTTAACCGTGATATGAAGCGTATAATTGCATACTCGACTCTTTCTCAACTTGGTTATATGTTTGTTGCTGCTGGTCTTGGTGCTTACTGGGTAGCACTGTTTCACCTAATGGCTCACGCATTTTTTAAAGCGCTTCTTTTCCTTGGTGCAGGTAATGTAATGCATGCTATGCATGATGAGCTTGATCCATTTAAAATGGGTGGACTTAAAAAGCCAATGAAGTGGACATTTATTATGATGACTTTAGCATCTGTCGCTCTTGCTGGTATCTATCCATTTGCAGGTTTCTTCTCTAAGGATTTAATTCTTGAAGTGGCATTTGTTGAGAACCATTATATTATCTATACTGTACTACTTTTCACAGCTGGTCTAACTGCATTTTACTCATTTAGACTAGTAGCACTTATATTCCATGGAGAAGAGAGATACAAACTCTTTGGTATCGATCCTCATGAGGCATATAAGTTTATGCTTGTTGCTATGAGTCCACTGCTTTTACTTGCAATTATCGCTGGTTCATTTAAAATATCTTACTTCGAGATGGTAACGAATGTTCTTCCTGAATTAGAGTATCATATTCATCATCCAATAGTTTTCTGGACTATGACTATAGGAACACAACTATTTGTGATTGCTTCGATTATATTTGCTTATAAAAAATATGCTCATGCTAACATAAAAGTACCAGATGGTTCATCTGCTATGGAAAATTCTCTTGCATATAAAATTCTTAAAAATCAATACTATATTCCATATGCATATGAAGAGTATATAGTGAAACCATATAAAGAAATCTCTACTGTAATGTGGCAAAAAATAGACCTCAAAGTAGTAGATGCTACAGTTGATGGTATAGCAGGAATTATCTACTCAAGTGGAGAGAAGACAAGAGATATGCAGAGTGGTAATCTATCTACAATGTTAAAATGGATGATAGCAGGTACGATTGGACTGTTGTCATTAGCTGTAGTTTTTGGACTTGCAGTAAGATATTCTGATGAGATTACAGCAATCTTGTCAGGTTTAGGAGTTTAATCTATGTTAGATCATATATTATCAGTTTTAATTTTCTTTCCAGCGCTCGCGGGAGTGTTTGGTTTTATGATTCAAAAAGAGAGTATCCGTGCTTATGGAGTAAGCGTAGCTTTCATTGAGTTTGTATTATCTTTATGGTTATGGTTTGCATTTGATTCAAATGTATCTGGTATGCAATTTATGGAACAGCTTCCATTAGTTCCTTCTTTTGGTATCAATTATATTTTAGGTGTTGATGGAGTCTCTCTATTTATCATTATACTAGCAGCATTTTTTACGATGATAGGGATAGCCTCTTTAACTGAGACTCCTAATGTAAAGAATATGATAATAACACTGCTATTTTTACAGATGACAATGGTGGGTGTTTTCGCTGCACTAGATGCTATTGTATTTTATGTGTTTTGGGAACTTTCACTCGTACCAATGCTTTATATTATCGGTGCTTGGGGTGGACCTCTACGTGTATACGCATCTGTGAAGTTTTTCTTGTATACGTTTGCCGGATCACTCGTTATGCTTGTAGGTATGCTTTTTATGGCTTACTTTTTCTATCAAGCAACGGGAGTATGGAGTTTTGCAATACTTGATTGGTATAGACTCATCTTACCAGAAAGTTTTCAGCTATGGCTTTTTGCAGCTTTCTTTATTGGTTTTGCTATCAAGGTACCTATGTTTCCATTTCATACATGGTTACCATACGCACATGGTCAAGCACCGACTATAGGTTCTGTTATACTAGCAGCGATTTTACTTAAAATGGGAACATATGCATTTATCCGTTTCTCATTACCATTATTTCCAGACGCATCTGTATATTTTATGTATCCAGTAGCAGTTCTTGCAATTATTATGATTATATATACAGCAATGGTTGCTTATGCGCAAAAAGATGTTAAGCAAGTTGTAGCATACTCATCAGTATCACACATGGGTGTTATCATTCTTGGTACATTTGCTTTAAATGTTGAAGGTATATCTGGTTCTATTTTCTTAATGATAGCACATGGTGTTGTTTCAGGTGCACTTTTCTTACTAGTAGGTGTGATTTATGATAGACGTCACACTAAGTTGATGGATCAGTTCGGTGGTTTAGCACATGTAATGCCTCGTTATGCAACTATATTTGGTATTATGATGATGGCTTCGGTTGGTATGCCTCTTACAATTAACTTTGTTGGAGAGTTCTTATCTCTACTAGGTTTTTATCAACAATCACATACCTTGACACTGCTTGCAGGTATAGCAATTGTTGTTGGTGCTATCTATATGTTAGCAGCTTACAAAAAAATGTTTTTTGGTGATGTTACGATAGAAGAGAATAAAAATCTTCCAGATGTAAATAAACGTGAGCTAATAGCACTTATCCCATTAACGGTAATAACAATCTGGTTAGGTGTCTATCCTAAACCAGTGTTAGAACCAATTAACAACTCTGTAGAGTCTATCGTGCAATTAATGCATAATAAAGCTACTTCAGAGGAAGCAAAAACTAGAATTCCTAACCTTCTTAAAGGTGTAGAGATTACTAGAACATCTGCGAAGGAGGCACATTAATGTTATCGCCAGTAAATGTTTCTTTAGAGTCATTAAACTTAATGACTCTCGCACCTATGCTTATTCCAATCATTGGTGCACTCTTAATCTTAGTTATAGATTTATTTAAGAGTAATCTCGATAAAACTCTCTATGTTGTTGTGAGTTTATTATTTTTGATAATGGATTTCGGTTCACTAGTTGATGCATCTAGTATATTTACACGAGATGGTACGCTTATGGGTGTTTTTGATGTAATGCTGATTGATGGTTTAGCTATTCTATCTCAGTTTATAATTGTTGGTGCTTCTATACTGTTTATCCCATTAGCATTAACACACAATCGTTTCCATGAGTTCTCGTATCCTGAGTTCTTTGCACTGTTCCTCTTTATGATTAGTGGATTCCAGTTTATGGTTGCAACAGACAACTTGATTTTAGTATTTGTAGGGCTTGAGACATCTTCTTTAGCACTTTATACTTTAATCGCGATGCACAATCGTGATAAATCATTTGAAGCTGCTGTGAAATACTTTACAATGGGTGCATTAGCAGCTGGTTTTTACTCTTTTGGAGCTATGGTTTTTTATGCGCTCACAGGTTCAGTTGAAATCAATCAGATTGCAACTGTATTAGCTGCAAATGGATATGAAGATATTGGATATGTCCTTATTGGTGTGACTTTTATGCTCGCCTCATTTGGTTTTAAATTATCAATCGTACCATTTCATACTTGGGCACCAGATATATATGAAGGTTCAAGTGCTGCAATGGCTGGATATATGTCGATTGTACCAAAAATAGCTGCATTCGTTGTTGCTATGAGACTTTTTGAATTTTTGATTCATAGTGGAATAGTTTGGCTAGAAATTGTTCTTTATGCATTTGTTGTTATTACAATGACTGCTGCAAATATTTGGGCATTAGTTCAGACAGATGTAAAACGTATGTTGGCATACTCGTCAATTTCTCATGCAGGTTTTGTGATGGCTGCCATTTTAATTGGTACTACACAAGCAAACAGTGCACTGTTCCTTTACTGGATACTGTTCAGTTTTACAAACTTAGGTTCATTTTCTATGTTATGGATGTCTCGTCAGAAACATCTACCAGCACATCAAAGAAGTGATCATAGTTATGATAAGTTTGCCGGTATGATTAAAACAGCACCAATGGCTTCTATTATAATGGGTCTTTTTATGTTAAGTTTAGCAGGATTACCGCCATTCGCACTTTTTTGGGGTAAGCTTTATATGATTAGTTCAGCTGTTACTGGCGGATATACTGTACTTGCTCTGATTATGGCTTTAAACTCTGCCATAGCAGGGTATTACTATGTAAAACTGATTGTTTACATGTTTATGAAAGAGCCAGTTCAAGGAAATGATGGTCATGTATATGTAACTAATGCAACACTTGCTTTAAAATCTATTATCGGTTTTGCAGCTATAGGAACTATATTTGCTTTTATAGCGGTAAACCCACTACTTGAGTTTATTACCGCATTTGTTTATAATAGTGGATATTAATAGTTAAAACTCTACACAGGAGAAGAGAATTTGTTACAATGGATGCTCTTCTTACTTCTCTCTATAAATCTTTTTGCACTTGAAATATCAATAGATAGTGCAAAAGATAATTTTTCAAAATACTCTACACTCCACCTTTGGGACTCAAAAGAATTTATTTGCGAAGAAGTAAAAAATGATTTCGAGGTAACGACAGAAATCATATGTGCATTTTCTAAAAAACCATCACAATCTATAGGTACAATTAAGAATGATTTTTTTAAAGTGAACACGATTCTTAAGGATAATATGTTTTTCCTCTCCATTAAGCCACTACATAAAATCAAGCTACTCTCAGAAGTTTTTGACTTGACACAAGACAATAGTGTTTACACGGTAAAGGCTTCAATCTCTAAAAGGTGGCTAGTTATTGGATATAAAGAGAAACTTCCTTTAATATATAAAGATGAACACTCCTCTATTGGTATTAATTTTCCATTTTATTTAGAGAGAGATAAACTTCCCTTTGTTGGAAGTTTAGATATAAAAGGGAATCCTGTTCATATAAAGCGTGTTGGAGATGTAAAAGAGTATATTAAAATTAAAAAGTATTATGAAGAAAAGCAATATGAAAGGTCTATCGATGTAATTGAAGAGATACTACGTGACTATCCTAGAACACTGTTTAAAGCAGAGCTAATATATTATAAAATAAAAGTCTATTCACAGCTTAAAGACTATGATAATGTAGTTTCAAATGCGAAAGTATATTTAAGGGAATATTCCGCTAATGAGAATGTACCAGAAGTACTTGCCTTGGCTGCGAAGGCATATTCTAACATAGGTCTTGTTTCTGACGCTGAGTACTTTTTTGATAGACTCTTTAGTGAACACAAAGGTTCTATCGCTTCTCAATGGGGGTACATATATAGAGGTGAGATGCTTGAAGCATCTGGTGGAGCGAGTAAGGCGATGCAGTTTTATAAAAAAGCCTTGAGGGAGACATCAAATATTGATGTTGCGACTACAGCTGCATATCGTATAGCAAGCGCGACTCAAGGGATTAAATCTGCTGAGTCTGCTAAGTATATAGAAAAAATTCTTAATGCCAAACCTAGCTTTTTTATTGAACATATTAAAAGTGCGAATAAAATGATGTATAGTTTTGCTGATGAAGAGCATTATAAAACAGCTGCTAGTATGGGGCAGGCTATAATTAACGAGATTGATCCGACATATGATGAGTACGAGACATACTTAAAAGATATAGCATTATGGTTGGCAAAAACAGATGATAAACAGAAAGCATTGGTAGCAATTAACAAGTACATTAAACAATTTCCAGATGGTGACTATATTAATGAAGTTGATATTGTGAAGGATGCTCTTTTCTTTGACACACCAGACTTAAACAATACGGCACGCTTAGCAGAGTATGAGAATTTAATCGACACATACAAATATGATACTATAGGAAATCGTGCGATATACGAAAGAGGAAAGCTTCTTCTTGAACTTGGTGAATTTTCTCAAATCATTGAAACAAAAGATGAACTATTACAACTTGATGCAGAAGTTTATCCTGAAAAAGAGAAAATAGTTACAAGTGCTGCTATAGGACTTATGAAAAAATCATTAGAAAATAAAAAATGTGAAGAAGTCCTTGTGATATCAAATGACTACAATATAACGCTTTCAAATAAATGGGACGATGGTATTTATGAGTGTGCGATGAAGGGTGGTGACTATCAGCTAGCAAAACGTATGACACTTAAAAATTTAAAATCATTAGATATTGAGTTACGCAAGAAGTGGCTTTATCGTTATGTAAAAGTTGATTTCTCCATAGGTAACTATAGTAATGTTATAGCTGCGGCAAATGACTTAATTACGCTTATATCAGATGATACTAATTCACAATACAAAGATGTCTATAGATACCTTTTTGACACTTATAAGAGACTCGAACAAAATGAAAAGCTTATTGGACTTATAAATGAGATTGAAAAAGTTTTTGGCGTAACATATAAGGACATAGAGCGTTATGTAACCATGATTTCTCTTGGTAGTGAGAAAAAAGATGACAATATGGTAATAAAATATGCTAAAAAAGTAATGGACATTCAAAACTCGTCATCTTCTAGCGCACAGAGCCCATATGTTGAATTTACACTCTATCAGTCATATGTGAATGTTGAAAATTATAATGCTGCTCTTGATGTCATAGAGTCTTTAGATAATATTGAGTTGAAAAAAATTTATAGAGCGAGACAAAAGTATCTTCTTGGAAGTATTCTTATTAAGTTATGGAGAGATGATGAAGCGCAGATTGCCTACAAAGAAGCGATAAGCGCAGATCCAGATTCACCATGGGCAAAACTGGCTAAGAGTGCTTTAAACCTCTAGACAGTCAGAAATAGAGTAAAGACCTTTCTCTTGAGATACAAGCCACTTAGCCGCACGAATAGCACCTTTACTAAAAGTACTTCGAGATGTTGCTGTATGGTTGAGTTCGATAAACTCACCATCATTGTAAAATCCCACCGTATGTCGTCCTACGATATCTCCACCACGAAGAGCCATTACTGAGATTTCATCTTGAGTTCTCTCACCTATATTTCCATCTCTTCCACTAACTCTAACTTTATCGAGATCTAGTCCTCGAGCACTTGCAGCAGACTCACCGAGAGTCAATGCAGTTCCACTAGGAGCATCTTTTTTATGTTTATGATGCATCTCTACTATTTCAATATCAAAGCCTTCTAATGCAGCTGAAGCTTGTGCTACGAGCTTATTTAAGAGTGCAACACCAAGAGACATATTTGTAGCATACAGTACAGGCATAATTTCACTTGCATCTTTTAGCAGGTTCAATTGGTGCGTATTGAGTCCAGTTGTTCCAATGACAAGAGGTTTTGGTGACTCTATAGAAGCTTCTAAAAGTTCCTCGCATGCATCAGGAAGAGAGAAGTCTATGATAACATCACTCGCTTGTAAAAAAGATTTCATATCTGAAGTTACTAATACGGAAGGATCAATTGCAAAATCTAAACTATTACGTACATAGACAGAGCTAAGACTCATCTGTGATGTCTCTTTTAAATTTTCTAAAAGTAGTTTTCCTACTCTACCACTCGCTCCAAATACTCCAACTTTAATCATAAATATTGTCCTCACTAATTGTTTTTAAAATGATACCAAAACTGTTCTTACTTTTGCATTGGAGTGTTTTGAAGGTTACCCCACTCTTTCATAGATGCATCATAGAGCTTTACATCTTTAAAGTCTAAATATTGCGTTAGTATGTACCAGTTCATTGATGCTTCTAGTCCTCCAGTACAGTATGTAATAACCTCTTTATTCGTATCAAGATTGTTCTCTTCAAAGAATATCTTTTTAAGTTTTTTGTCATCTTGTAACATTTCATCTTTGTTGAACTTATCTAACCAAAAACTACTTTTTGCACCTGAAATATGTCCGAGACGTTTCACTCCTGGGGATTGTGCTGATCCATTATAAAACTTTTTAGGTCTTGCTTCTATCATTGCAGTTTTTCCAACTTTTTCTTTTACATACTGCATATCTACTAGTACACTTGGATTATATTTTGCAGTAAAATTTCCTTTTATATACGTTGGCGTTTGTAAGCTAATTGCGTCTTCTTTATCAAGAAGTCTATTTTTCCACTCGCTGAATCCACCATCTAAGATAGATACATTATCAAAACCATTGACAATAAGAGATAGCGCAATATAACTTGCTTTTAAAAGTTCTTTTGGATTGTTATGTCCATAAAGAACTACATACGAGTCGTCGTTTATACCGAGGTTTCGTGCAGCAGTTTGTATTTCTTGTGGAGAGTTCATAAGCAGATAAGTTTTATCAACCCAGTGTCTAAACGCAGATATGTCCGCTCGTCTAGCATTTGTAATGTGACCCTGTTCATAGTTTTGTTGATTCGTGGTGTCTATGATAACTAAATTTTTATCGTTTAATTTGCTGTATAAATCTTCCGCTTTTATAAAAGCATTGTTTGCAAAGAGTGTGAGAGTTGTCAAAAGTAACGTAAGTAGAAGTTTCATTTATATTTCCTTTATATTGTCTAGTTTAAAAGTTCATCAACGTATGAAATTGCTTGAAGTGCAGCTACTGCACCATCGCCTGATGCACTAATAACTTGTTTTGGAGCTGCTATACGCATATCTCCTGTAGCATAAAGACCAGGAACTGATGTTGCCATTGAAAGATTGACAATCACTTGTCCTTGTTCGTTCATATCGCACAAGAAACTTCCATCTTCCTGGATAAGCACTTGGTTATTTACGTCATTTCCAACAAAAGTAAAAACACCGGGAACTACGATATCTCGAATCTCTCCGTTCTTATTTTTAACCTTGATCCCATTAACACCAGTTACATCCCCATAAACTTCGTCAGCAGTAGAGTCTAAAACAAGTTCAATATTATCCACTTTTTTTACTCTTTCTATAGTGTTTGGAGCTGAACGAAATGTGTCACGTCTGTGTATAATGTAAACTTTAGAGCATATTTTTGCTAGATAGAGTGCTTCTTCAAGTGCAGTGTCTCCACCACCAACTACAGCTACCTCTTTGCCTTTGTAGAAAAAACCATCACATGTTGCACAAGTACTTACACCTTTGCCAAAAAACTCATCTTCACCTTTAAATCCAGCACGTCGAGGAGATGAACCTGTACCTATGATAACACTATGTGCATCTGTTGTACTGCCATCTTCTTTATGTATAGTAAATAAATCATCCTTTTTTGAAACGCGAACAATGTTTACCATTTCATGAACAAGACCGAATCTTTGACATTGCTCTGGCCAAGGCGCCATAAGTTCCATACCTGATATTTCACCAGTAGCACCAGGATAGTTTTCTATTTCTGAGGAGTTCATGATTTGCCCACCAGGCATGCCTTTTTCAAACATTACCACATTTTCTAAGCCACCGCGAGTCGTATATAGTCCAGCAGTAAGTCCAGCAGGTCCACCACCGATGATTGCACAGTCTAAAATTGACATATTCATTCCTTATAGTTGTTTTATAATGTATTCATTTCTTGAGACAATTCATTTAAATTGTCAAGTTTTCGTATCATACTATCTTGTTTATAAAGAGAGTCTTTGTGCTTTTTTATAAAAAAGATAGAAGGGGACTCATAAATATTAAATCTCTGAATAAAAGAGAGTGAAGTTTTTGTACCACTTCTTAAAAAAATAGTTGAGTCTGTATTTTCCCGAACTCTATTGTAGTAGTCTATTGCTAATATAGGGATACCTAAATTCATAGTTGCTAAAAGGTTCATAGTATTTTGTTCACGTGAAGAGTAAAAAACAATTATATATTTTTCTTCATGGGGAGAGAAAAGCGCACTTTTTTCATAAAATGTCCACTCTGAGAAGTTTATAAATTTATATTCTGAAAATTTGTAATTGAAGTATGCGAAAGAGGCAGCAATCATTGCTGCTCCAAAGAAAGAAGCTAAAAGTGTAGAAAGAGAGAAGAGGCTCTTGCCTCCCTTTTTCCCCACGACTTTAAACTTTTAAGTTACGCTAAAAGAGCGTTGATTTTGTCAGCTAGAGCAGCTTTTGATTGTGCTCCAACAATTTGATCTACCATTTCACCATCTTTAAAGAACATGATAGTAGGAATAGAACGAATTCCAAATTTTACAGCAATATCTTGCTCTTCATCAGTATTTACTTTACAAATCTTCGCTTTACCATCAAAGTCTTCTGCTAACTCTTCAATAACTGGAGCGATCATACGACAAGGTCCACACCATGGAGCCCAAAAGTCAACTAAAGATACACCCTCTGAAAGAGTTGCTTCGAAATCTGCACCAGTTAATTCTATATATTTACCCATTAGTAAATCCTTTTTTATTTTAGTTTATGAAAGTATTATACAACGGAAATGTTAATCATATCTTTTAGTTTGAAGTTTTTTTAGAATATTATAAAAAATATAAGAGAAAGTACTTCTTAAAAGTCTATAAAAAACATTTTTCTATTTTTAAAGTACGCACACTGTTTGTAACCGACGTCTTTTGCAAGCTGTACTATTTCATCATTAAAAAGAGCGACCTGATTAGGTTTGTGTGCATCTGAAGAAAATGTGATTGGTATGTTTAGCATATATGCTTCTTCTAAAAGTGCTTTTGAAGGATAGGCCTCTGAAACTTTTTTTCTATATCCAGATACATTGAGCTCTAAAACCATACCTGCATTCTTAATTTCAATAAGTGCATTTTTGGCCATGCTCGGTATATCTTTGTTAGGCATGAATTTAAAAACTTTTATCAAGTCTAAATGACCTACAATATCAAAAAGTTTACTTTTAGCCATAGCCTCGATAGTATCAAAGTACTTTTGCCAAATCTCGTCTATGTTTTGTTCTTCCCATTTACCAATGAACTCAGGATTATCAAATCCCCAGCCCTCCAGAAAGTGAACAGAACCAATAAGGTAATCAACTTTTGCGTCTAAAACTCTTTCATCCATATGTCCTGGAAGATAGTCGACCTCATAACCTGAGAGAATTTCTATCTTATTTTTGTACTTTTCTTTTGTGTATAAAAGCTCATCTTCATAGACTTGCATCTCTTCAAACTTCATTCGGTATTTTGGATCAAAGTCCATGGGAGCATGATCAGCAAATCCAAAATATTTAGTATTTGCATTGATTGCATTTTGTATGTACTCGTCCATGCTCCCCTCAGCATGATTACATAGTGGAGTGTGATTGTGTAAATCAACTATCATTCTGTTCTCCGATTTATATATTTTATGCTATTATAGTGACAATTAATAAATTTAAATAATTTTATCGTGGAGAACAGTTTATGACTCAAGAAGAACTAGATGCTTTAATGAGTGGTGGAGTTGATGATATTGATGGACTTGAGGATGAAACTTCTGATGAATCGCTAGAAGATGAGGCTACTTCAGAAGATATGATGGATGATTCACAAACAGGTAGTGAGGGTGAGTCATCAAAAAAGACGGATAAAGAAGTACCATCAGGTTATTCAGAAAATACTGCCCATCATTGGCCTCTTCCTGCTACGGATGAAAATAAGATGGTACACCAGCTTGATGATGTTACGAAAGAGAGTGAAGAAAAAGCAAGTGAAATTTTCGACATTATAGAAAACATTAGTAATGATTTAATGGAGAAAGAAGAAAACCTTAGCAATGTAGTGGAGGTGCTTTCTAGTAATATCGAACTCTTTACAACACTTACGACTAAGTTTCCTGACGTAGAGGCTTTTAAAGTACAGTTGGAGAAAAATGAAACGGCGTTGAGTGAAACAAATGAGACGATAGAAGTACTTCAAAATAATGGTGATGCGATTATGAACGTTATGGACATTATGCAATACCAAGATATTCACCGTCAAAAAATCGAGCGTGTTATAAATGTAATGAGGGCACTTTCAAAGTATATGAATACGCTTTTTGAAGGTCGTATAGATGATGATAAACGCGTCGCGTCAGCACAGCACATTGCGGGTGACACGCACAATGAACTTGCTTCTACAGATGATATAGAAGCACTACTTGAACAGTTTGGAAAATAATGAGTAAGGTAGAGTTACTTTCCCCTGCAGGAACACTAGAAAAACTTAAAATAGCTTTTGATTTTGGGGCAGATGCCGTTTATGGCGGTGTCTCACACTTCTCATTACGTATACGCTCGGGAAAAGAGTTTAGTATGGAAGATTTTAAAGAGGGTATTGAGTATGCACATGCTCGAGGGAAAAAAGTCTATGCAACTATAAATGGATTTCCTTTTAACTCTCAACTTTCATTACTTAAAAAGCATATCGTTGCTATGGGTGAGCTTAAGCCTGATGCCTTTATAGTTGCTACTCCTGGAGTTTTAAAGCTTTGTCATGATTTAGTTCCTGATATGCCTCTGCATCTTTCAACACAAGCAAATGTAATGAATGTCTTGGATGCTCAAATTTATCATGAGATGGGTGCTACACGTATCATCACTGCTCGTGAGATTTCTCTCAAAGATTTAGTTGCTATTAAAAAAGAGCTACCTGATTTAGAGCTTGAAGTATTTGTACATGGAAGTATGTGTTTTGCATATAGTGGGCGTTGTCTTATCTCTACACTTCAAAGTGGTCGTGTGCCAAATCGTGGATCTTGTGCGAATGATTGCCGTTTTCCTTATGAAATGTACGCAGCCAATCCTGAAACAGGGACTCTGTTTAAGCTTGAGGAAGAGGAGGGTGTAGGTACATACATCATGAACTCAAAAGATTTAAACCTTGCCTCGCATATGAAAGAGATACTTGATAGTGGTGTTGTAGATTCTGTTAAAATAGAAGGACGCACGAAAACTGCTTATTATGCAGCTACAACGGCTAAAGCTTATAGAATGGCAATTGATGACTATTATGATGGAAAGTTTCAAGATGAAAAGTATCAGTATGAGCTTCAGTCGCTTCAAAATCGTGGTTATACAGATGCCTATCTCATCTCTCGTCCGTTTGAAAAGCACGATACGCAGAGTTTAGACTTTACAATGCAGTTAGGAACACATCAAGTAAGTGGTGTGGTAAATGAAGCAGGAACACACTTTTTATGTAAATACAAAACACTACCAAATGATGAGATGGAAGTTGTCTATCCTCTTGGTTCAGCTGTAGATGTAGTAGATAATGATATTGGTACTACTTATGAAAAAGATGGCAAGTTTTATCTCAAATTGAAACAACTTAAAGCAAAAAATGGAAAAATTTTAAAAGAAATTCACAGTGGAAATACAAATGAAATAGAGTTACCTACTTCCTTTCCTGCATTTACTTTTTTTAGAATACCAGCTAGTTTAGATATGGGGACATATCCTAAATAATGAATGATATAATTTCCAAACAAAAACTAAGGAATCATAGAAAATGAAATTTGTATCTATTGTGATGGGCTCTAAAAGTGACTACGAAGTCATGAAATCATGCTCAGACACATTTGAAGCATTTGGTGTGAATTATGAACTAATCATATCTTCTGCTCACCGTTCACCTGAACGTACTACAAAGTATATGCAAGAGGCTGAAGCAAAAGGTGCACAAGTTTTCATCGCCGCGGCTGGAATGGCTGCTCACTTGGCAGGGGTATTAGCCTCTAAGACAGTAAAACCAATTATTGGTGTTCCTATGTCTGCTTCAGCCCTTAGTGGAATTGACGCACTCCTTTCTACCGTTCAAATGCCAGCTGGAATGCCAGTTGCTACAGTTGCTATAGGAAAAGCTGGAGCTATAAACTCTGCTTATTTGGCAATGCAGATACTTGCACTTGATAATGAAGAGTTAAGTGTAAAGCTAAAAGAAGACAAAATATCAAAAGCTAAAAAAGTGGAAATAGACTCTCAAGAGATAGAAACAATTATCTCAATTTAGATTATAAGGATAGATGATGCAGTGGATGAGTGATGAAGAGTACAGTAAACTAACTGGTTTGGAAATTACATCCATTGATGAGCTTATAGAACGTGGTAAACTAAGTGTAAAAGTTCAGGATGGCGTTCGTTATATAGACCCCTCAAAGGGTGCAACCGAAGTAGTTGTTCCTGCAAAGCTTCAAGAACTCTCAGAAAAAAATACTCATGAGATGATGGTACAGCCTGAATTTATAGAAAAAACCATAGGTACTATCATCAATCTACATGAAAAAGTTTTAGACGCGAAGGATGAAACACTCGATGCTGTAAGAGTTGAAAACGAGTTCTTACGTGAAGCTCTGGCATCTCTTCAAGAACTTTATGATGAAGATAGAAAGACTATTCATACTCTTCAAGAGCAATTGAAGCTTTCACAACAAGAAGTGGAATTTATGCGCCGCAAGTATAAACTGATGTGGAACAAAGCCATAGAGGAACATACAGACAAATGATAGGGTATCTCTTATGCTTATAGATGAAGCTTGCGTTTCGTGCATCATTAATCAAAGCCTTAAGGTCTCTGATGCGATTCAAGCTGACAAAAACTTACAAAAGAGACTGACTTCGACAGTTGAAGAGTTAAGTAAGAACTTCTCTCCTTTAGAAACCCCACCTGAAATAGCATCTTATGTTTATGAAAAGATGGCTCATATAGCCGGTAAAGAAGATCTTTACGATGAAGTGAAATCCCTATCGACAAGAAAAGCTCTCTCTTTTACTCCTTTTTTAAAAGATAAACTCGCAAAGTCTCATAACCCACTGCTTACAGCGACAAAGATTGCAGTAGCAGGAAATGTCATTGACCTTGCAGCAGCTGTTGAGTTTGATCTAGAAGAGGAGTTAGATAAGATTTTTGAGACGGACTTTTCACATAACGATTTTGACGCTTTTGCAGTAGCCTTGGATAAGGCTAAAGATGTAGTTATCTTGGGTGATAATGTTGGTGAGCATATTTTTGACTATATGTTTATAGAAACTTTAAAAGAGTTATATCCAGAAAAAAAATATAGTTATTTTGTTAGAGGGAATCCTATCATAAATGATGTGACATTAAAAGAAGCCAGAGAAGCTGGTTTTGATGAGTTGTGTCAACTTGTTGATAGTGGGGTTAATACACCAGGATTTGCTTATAGTAGAGCAAATGAAAACGCGAGAAAAGTATTCGATTCTGCAGACTTGGTCATCAGTAAGGGGATGGGTAATTATGAGTCGCTAACTCCCTCACATAGGAAAAATATCTGTTTTTTACTTAAAGTAAAATGTAGTGTCGTAGCAAATTCATTAGAAAAAAACATTGGTGACATTATTTGCAAGTTTGTATAAAGGAATAAAATGAAAAAGATAGTTTTAGCAATTGCACTTCTGTCACTTTTTGGCAGTGTTAGTTATGCTCAGGAGAGTGGATACTCACTTTCAGCAGCGCTTGTTGGAATGAAAATGGATTATAGAGAGTATGATCAAAATGACCTCATTTTGGATAGTGAAAAATCTGATGTTACAGATATAATCGGTTCTGAGTTCAGACTAGCGTATAGACAGACTCAAGAGAGTGAAAATATTGCTGAAATTGGAGTTGATTTTCAGGTTTTAGGTGGGGAAACGGAGTATGTTGGCTCACTAATAAGCTCAGGTTTAGGGTATGGAAGTTATGTAGGAAAAACACATAATGTAATATATGATATGGCTATTGACTATCGTTTTAGTTTCATATACGAAAATGGACTTAATCTCAATTGTGGATTAGGATTAGGGTATCGTTATTGGAGAAGAGAACTGAGTGCTTATCAGGTTGAGGTTTACTCTTGGTATTCTGTTCGACCACAGTTAGGAATTTCATATAAAATTGAAAATTTCTCTATAGGTATTTTGGGAGAATACCAGTATGGCTTTGAGACAACAATGGATATTTTGGAGAATAGTGAAAACTCACAAAAGAGCGTCAAATTAGGTTTTGCAGATATTATAGAGTTAAATATACCCATAGAATATACATTGAGTGAAAACCTTGATGTTTTTATGCACTATACTTATCAGCAACAACGCATAGGTGCATCCAATGTGATTCCCTATGTTATTAATGGCAGTGTAGAGAATATATATGAGCCAAAAAGTACAGCGAACAATCAATATATTAAACTCGGTATTCGACTAAAATTTTAGATAGGTTTATCAAAAAAAAAGCCTACAAGAGGTATAATCGCGTACTTAATTAAAGAGAGAATGTATGATTACCTTTAGCGAGATGTTACTAAAACTACAAGAATTTTGGATGAAAGAGGGATGCAATATTGTACAGCCCTACGATATTTCATCTGGAGCGGGAACTTTTCACCCTGCAACTTTTTTACGTTCACTTGACTCAACTCCATGGGCAACAGCCTATGTAGCTCCTTCTCGTCGTCCGACAGATGGGCGTTATGGTGAAAACCCAAATCGTTTAGGCTCTTACTATCAGTTTCAAGCTCTCATCAAACCTTCTCCTGACAATATTCAAGAACTCTATTTAAAATCACTAGAGTACCTTGGTCTTGATGTCTCAAAACATGACATCCGCTTCATTGAAGATAACTGGGAGTCACCAACACTCGGTGCTTGGGGTCTTGGTTGGGAAGTTTGGCTTAATGGTATGGAAGTAACACAATTTACATATTTCCAACAAGTTGGCGGTATCGAGTGTAATCCTGTTGCTGTTGAGATTACATATGGTACGGAGCGTTTGGCTATGTACCTTCAAGGTGTTGATACAGTATTTGATATAGTTTGGAATGAAGACAAGTCGGGTAACAAAACACTCTATAGAGATGTACATAAAGAGAGTGAAATAGAGTTCTCAAAGTACAACTTTGAAGTAGCTGATACAGATATGCTTTTTCATGAGTTTAATGCAAAAAGTGAAGAGTGTCTCAAAACACTTGAAGCTGGACTTCCTCTTCCAGCTTATGATTTGTGTATGGTTGTTTCAAATGTCTTTAATGTACTTGACGCAAGAAAAGCTATCTCTCAAACAGAACGCCAAAACTATATGCTTAAAATCCGTGAACTCTCAAAAGGTTGTGCCGAACTTTACAAGGCCCAAGAAGCTGATAGGATAGCGAGAGTAAAAGTATAGACTCACGTGAGTACAACTACATTAATAGGACAGATAGATAAGATACTATTTGAAGATGAAGGTTTTTTCATCGCTGTTTTAAAGACAGGTGAGAAGATAAGTGGTACGTACTACGAGAGTGATGTCTCAAACATCAAAGGCTCTGCTATAACTCTAAAGGGTTATTGGGAAGAGCATAAAAAATATGGAAAAACTTTTAAATTTGAGTATTTAAAAGTAAACCAAAATGAACTCTTCTTTTTTCTCAATAAAATTATCAAAGGATTTACGAAAAAACTTTCTGCAGAACTTATAGAGCATTTTGGTGCTGAAAAGTTAGTAGAGATTTTAGACAATGATATAGAAAAACTTCTTGAGTTTAAGGGCATCAAAGAGAAGCGTCTTAAAAAGATTCAAGCTTCTTGGAAGCGGTTTCGTTCCATGCGGCGTCTAGGAGAATTTTTAAGCCCCTTTGATGTCTCTCCTGCACTTTTAACTACTATCGCTACAGCCATGAAAGATGTAGATGAACCCTGCACAAAAATAAAAGATAATCCTTATATACTTACAAATATAAACTCGATAGGCTTTAAACGTGCAGATGAGTTGGCTCTAAAGATGGGAGTTGAGAAGGAGAATGAGGGTCGGATTAGTTCGGCTATGGACTATGTACTTCTGAACTACTGTGAAGCACAGGGAAATAGCTGTATAAGTAAAGAGGTGCTTTTTGGTGGGCTTGATGAGCTTCTCGGGTTTTCAAACAGAACCAACTTGTATGAAGCTGCTTTAATTGAAAGGGTCTCAGAGTCGAGTATAGTCATTATGAAAAACAATCGTGTTTCTCCATCTCGTTTGTATGATGCAGAAAAGTTTCTGTATGATAGTTTTAAAACACGAGCAAAAATTGACAATGGTGGTTTTGTAAAAGATCTCGATGAGTTTTTAAAAGATTTGGAACTGAAGTTAGGCGAACAACAGCGCCAAGCTGTAGAGATGATTAATACTGGAGCTTCACTTTTGTTTCTCGTCGGTTATGCGGGAACGGGAAAGAGTACCACCTCACGGACAATTCTTAATCTTCTCAACACTCGCTATGATAAAAAAGCAATAATGACTTGTGCTTTAAGTGGTATAGCATCACAAAGAATAAGTGATACAACCGGTTACGAGTCAGCAACTATCCAGTCACTTTTAATAAAACATGAAAATGCAGACAAGTTCCCTTATGAGGTGATACTTATAGATGAAGCTTCAATGATAAACTCCTCACTTTTTGCAAGACTTATGACAAAGGTTTCAAACAAGGCTATTGTTATTATTGTAGGTGATGATGCACAACTTCCTCCTATTGGGGCAGGAAATGTCTTGAGTGATGCACTCACGCTTGAACTTGCTCCTACTGTAAAACTTACACAGATATACAGACAGAGTGAAGATCAGGCTATCACACTTATAGCAAACGACATTAGACGGGGCGAAGTACCAAACTATAGAGCAAAGTATGATGACTTTGAGTTTATTTCTGTTGATATAGAAAACTACTATGCGCTCAAAAACCAACTCTCTTCTGATGCACTGAAAGAGCTACGTGAAGAGAACTCTCAAAACATAATCGCAGAGATTCTGCACCGAGTTGTAGAGTCCATAGAAAAAGCAAGGTATAGACTCAAAAACAAGCAGATAAAAGAATATCTCAATTACTTCCAAGTCATAACTCCAATGAAGGGCGGAACACTAGGAACTACAAATCTCAATAAAGTTCTCCAAGAGTACTTCAATCCAAATCCAAAAAAATGTGTTAAACGTGGGAACCAAGAATTCCGTTTAATGGATAAGGTCGTGCATACAAAAAATGAAAATATGACCTCATGGAGTGGCGATGGCTTTAAGATGGGTGAAGACTCTTCCCAGCGTCGTATCTTTAACGGTATGAGTGGCTTACTTTTTAAGATAGAAGAAGATGATGAACAGGTGTTTGTTTTTTATCCAAATGAGGACATTGTTGTAGTGTATGAATATGAGGAATTAAAGTCAATGCTTATGCTCTCTTATGCTCTTACTATCCATAAGGTACAAGGTATGGAGTATGACATTGTTGTTATACCTATGAGTTTTACCCACTTTATCATGCATAATACGAAGCTAATATATACTGCTATAACACGTGCGAAACATCGGTGTATTTTAGTAGGTGAGGGTGGCGCATTTGAAAGTGCTTGTAAAAAGTTCGAAGCAACACGTAGAGATACAGTGCTTCTTGAACTCTAGAGACTAATTATTCGCTAACACTCTATCGTTACAATACTGCATCTTAAAACAAGGAATAATTATGAAAAAGATTATCGCATTAACACTTTTAGTTGGAGCGTTAGCTTCTAACGCATTTGCTCATCACATGGCTGCTTATGAGGATGCGGGAGTAAACATTCCCTCAACATCACCACATTTAGATATGGTGTTTTAGTATAAAGACGCTTTTAAAAGCGTCTTGTACACATTTCTTTTTTTAGTTGACGCAGTTTAGTCGTTTTCTAAAGCTTTTTTTACTTCTTCTACTGTACTTATACTTTTAATTTCAACTATTTTTTCATCTATAATACTAACGACAACAATCTTATCCGTTTCCATATCTGCTCTAAAAGTCGCAGCTAGTTCTTTGGTATCTAAGAGTAGCACTGTATGTTTAAAATCTTTTAGCCCTGGCATAATAAAAAGACTTCGAATAAGTGAAGGTGCGGCACTTACATCGGCTATAAATTGAGTGTTATGATCTTCAAGATAACTTGCTTCTTTTGTGTTGAAAAAATCATTACATATATGAGCAGAATCTTTACTAAAAGCAAAAATTAACTTCTTCGTGCTCGGGTTTAGTTTATGTTGTTTCTCGAATTGGTCGTTGAGTGTAAAGCTAAGCTCTTTACCTACTACTAGTTTTGGTTCTACAGCTACGCTCTCTTCACCTTTTGAACTACATCCGACAAAAAGAAGGGCAAGTAGGATTCCTAAAATTATTTTTTTCATTAAACTCTCCATATAAATTTGTACAATCATACAACAAAAAGATTGCGCTAAAAGGGTAGAAGACATTTAATGATTTTAGTTAATAACTTTTAAAGAAGTTAGAATATTTCTGCTATCATTATATAAACTATTTCAAGGATTTTTTATGAAAAAATATTTTCTATTGCTCATTCCTATACTGCTTTTGTCACGTAGCAATCCTCATGAAGAGATATGTGATAATGTTAAGTTAGTGACACAAGAAGCAAAGATGATTTATGAGAAGTTTAATGACCCAACAAACGCCTTAAACCTTCTTAACTCTAGTGTATTTAGAAATATTACATTTCGAAAACCCGACTGTATGACCAAGAACGAGTATTTAAACTATTTAGGTACTCATTCTCTTTATATGTCAGAGACTAAAAACAATCACTCTTTTAAAATGATTGAAAATTATGTAAAAAAATACCCTGAATATCTTTATTTTCAATATATGTTAGGTAAATCTTATGAAAACCAGTATGTGAAGTTTAAAAACCAAGACTATAGAGAAAAGGCACTTATCGTTTACCGTAAGTACATAGACAACGCAAAACTGCAAAATGTAAAAGTTGAGAAACACATTCTCGATTTTGTCAAAACTGGAGGACTTGTAAAATCAAAAAGTAGTTGGGGAAAGTATCTCAATCCATCAGGTGAAGCTCCGTTAGGAAAGTTCAAGGCGGTTTACATTGATACACACGAGCCAAAAAAGATTGTTGCAAGTGAGATTGTAGAACAGATTGGGGTGAATTATCCTTACAACAAGTTTCATAATATAAAATCCTCAAACTTTGGCGGTTACTGGGTTGGTAGCCTAAAAGTTGAAAAAGAGACGAAAAAGATGATCTATGTCTCACAAAGCAATGCTACGACTCGAGTAATTATAGATGGCTATGTAGTATATGACGGAAGTTATCAAGGTGGCGTACCTTTTACATTTACAAAAGGAGTTCACAAGATAGAGGTTGAACACTTAAACCGATGGCACACGACAGAGCTTAATATAAAAATAATAGATAAGGTAGAAAAATACACTATCCCGAAAATAAAAGAGAAACTTACTCCAGTAGTTGGCAAAAGGACAGAGTTTGTATATGTGGGTGTCTATGAAAGTGAAAAAAAAGATTCAAAAATAACACTAAAAGTTCAGAAATCGAAATCGCCAATAGTCCTTTTACTTCAATCATACAGCGCTGTTACGTGGGTGTTGGACAATTATGTCAAAACAGATATTCAAGCAATTATAATAAACTCTCATTCGCCAGAAGCAACTATTCAGGGTGATATACAGAATATTCCTGTGTTGTATTCAAAATCTCCTCTTGGACATGGGTATACAAGTGGACTTCCAACAAAACGTACTGGAAATTGTACTTGTTTGTCAGGACACTATACTTGTGGTTCTAGTGGAGGATTTAGAGCGGGTATGATTCCTCAAGAGTTTGCAAAAATAATCAGAGGTTTTAGTGGAAAGTATGCAGCTTCTATACTTGCTGTACCTCAATTACGGATGAGTGATGAAAAATATAAAGAGATAGAAAGCTATAAAAATAAAATTACAAGGATGAGAAGTGAGTGCACAAAAAATAAAACGCTTACTCCTGATGAACTTTTTAAATAAAGATATAGTAGAATTACAAAAATAAAATTAAGGAATGCAAATGGCATGGGCTACAGCAAGACATATATTAGTAGATAGTGAAGCAAAGTGTAATGAGTTAAAAACAGAGATAGAAAACGGTTTAGAGTTTGGTGAGGCAGCGAAGAATAACTCATCATGCCCATCTTCACGTGACGGTGGTGATTTAGGAAAATTTGGTCCTGGTCAAATGGTTCCAGAGTTTGATAAAGCTGTTTTTAGTGGTGATGTAGGTGTTGTATATGGACCTATTAAAACACAATTTGGGTATCACCTTTTGGAAGTAACTGGTAGAGGTTAGTAGATGTCACAACTGGTAAAAGTATCTGCTATTCAGATGAGCATGAGTGAAGATAAAAGCTCAAACATCTCTAAGGCAGAATGTTTAGTAAGAGAGGCTGCATCTAATGGGTCAAACATCATACTTTTACCAGAACTTTTTGAAGGTCTCTATTTTTGTAAAGATATGGACGAGAAATATTTTTCATGGGCAGAGCCTCTTACAAATAACACACTAATAGCACAATTTGCAGCTTTAGCAAAAGAGCTAAGTGTAGTGATATTAGTGAGTTATTTTGAAAAGACACAGAGTGCGTACTTTAACTCTTTAGTAGTTGTAGATAGTGATGGAACGATTATGGATAACTACCGTAAGACCCATATTCCTGATGGCCCTGGATATGAAGAGAAGTTTTACTTCAAGCCAGGTGATAGTGGGTTTAAAGTTTATGAAACTGCATTTGGAAAAATCGGAGTCGGTATCTGCTGGGACCAGTGGTTTTGCGAGACTGCACGTGCACTTACACTTATGGGTGCTGAGATTATCTTTTATCCAACAGCTATTGGAAGTGAACCTGAAATAAACATAGATTCAAAAGAACATTGGCAGAGAGTTCAGATGGGTCATGCTGCAACAAACACAGTTCCTGTAGTCGTAGCAAATCGTTATGGAGAGGAGAAAGGAGAGAGCTGTAGTTTGAATTTTTATGGCTCCTCTTTTATCACCGACTACACAGGCGCAAAAATAGCAGAAGCTTCAAGAGATAAAGAAGAGATACTCTATGCTGATTTTGATTTAGAAGAAAATGCGAAGCAAAGAGAGTACTGGGGTCTGCTTCGTGATAGACGCGAAGAGACTTATGGAGTTGTCTGTAAAAAGTAAGAGTGTTTACAGTTTTGCTTAGAAATGGATGGTGACTAGAAAAATATCATAGTTTAGAAGTTGGGAGAATGTTCCAAAATCTACACTTTGTGAGATTTAACATAATTGGTTTTTTGCCAAATTGGTAAGTGTTTATGTAAGTGGGGTTCTTCCAAGTAGATAATAAAGAGCATGTATATTTCAAAATCGAGACTTAAATTTTAAAATATTTTTTTGTGACACAAACTGTGACATAAGTACTATATAGTTTATAGAGGTCATTAGTACATATAGCACAAAAAAATTTATAATAGTATACTACGATATCGAAAAGGAATAATATGAAAGTTAATATCAAGAGAGCCATCAAAAGTATATCAGAAACAATTAGCTTTTATCAGCCATTATATGAATCAATTGTTAATTCATTTCAAGCTAATGCAACAAAAATAGAGATTAATTTTGAACTGAATGATGATAAAGTCATTGGCTATTCTATAAAAGATAATGGTGTAGGTTACACATCTTCTAATTTAGATTCATTTTTAGAGTTGTGGAGTGATTATAAAATTGAAAAATTTGCTCTAGGAAGTGGAAGAATATTATGTTTAAAAGTATTTGATAATATCGTTATTGAAAGTCAAACTAAAAACTTTAATGAAAATGAGGGTAAAAAAGTCAATATCAATTTTAATAGAAACTTTACAGCTAACTCTATTCAAGATGCAGATAGTTTAGATTTTGAAAACTTTAAAAGAATCACTCATAGTTCACAAGAGAGTTATACATTAACTAAGTTTGAAAATATTCATGATGAATATCAAAAACAATATGAAAAAGAAATTACTGAGTTTTCCATTGATGATATTAAAGAAGACATAACGATTAAGTTACTTCCTATGTTTATATCCTTTGAGAAAGATGAAAAAGAGTTTGAAATTTATCTAGATGGAGATTTATGGCTTAATAAAGAAAATTTAGCAAACTATTTTAATACACTAGATTTTCAAGATGACCATTTTGAGATTGAAAAAGATTTATCAATATATGATGATGAATTAACAAGCAAGACATATACTTTTAATTTAAAATATAGAATAACTGAAGATGACAGAAAAATTCTTACACAATTTTATGGAGCGGCTGATAGATACATTTGTAAATTTCCTAAAAAAACAGCATTAGCTAAACTTGACAATGGTTATTCTGGTATATTTTGTTTAACATCTGATTATTTTAATACTAGAGTTAAAGATTCAAGAAATGCATTTGTAATTTCTATGAACCAAAGTAATACTACAATAGATAACCCTGTTAGTTTTCCAGAAATAAACAAAAAACTTGAAGAAAAATTAAATAATATCTTAAGAGAAAATTTTGAAAACATTGATGAAGAACTACAAGATAAGAAAGAAAATATTGTAACTAGTTTTCCTCATTTAGCGAGGTATGTAGATAAAATCACAAATTTAACTATGTCTGAAAGTGATATGCAAAAAGAAGCAGAAGAAGCATATAGAGATGAAACAAAAAATATAAGAAAAGAACTTGAAACTTTTACTAATGAACTAAAACGAGATAAAAATAGTTTTAATGAACGAAAGTATCGTGATATAACACAACATTTTACCTTAGTTGGAAGAGAACAACTAGCTGACTATATTGGGTATAGACAAACAATTATTGATATGTTATTGGAAATATATACTGAAACACAAGAAGATTCATCACTCTTTAATGAAGAGTCTATTCATGAACTCTTTATGCCGTTAGGAACATCCAGTGAACAAGTTTCTTATTATGCAAATAATGTTTGGATTTTTGATGACAAATTCATGTCATATAATTATGCTGCAAGTGAAATTACCATTGCGACAATTGTTAGTAATGTAACAGGAAAAGATAGAGATGAAGTCATAGAACATCATAGACGCCAAAAACCTGATTTAGCTATGTTCTATTCTGATCCAGAGGGAGATTATCGAGATGTCCTTCTTATTGAATTTAAAAGATTAAACCATGACCTTGATGGTAAAAAGAAAGCAATCATCCAGTTACAAGACTATCCAATGTACATTAGAAAAAACATTGAAAATGTAAGAAGTGTATATTCATATACAATTATCGATATTGATGAACCATTTAGAGAATGGCTTGTTGATTCACAAAGGTTTAAAGAAAATGCTTTTGGAGATAGTGATAATAATATTTCTGCATATTATGATTACAATCCTAGTGTAAAAGCTCATTTAAATGTGGTATCTTTTAATCAAGTTCTTCAAGATGCAAACAAGAGGAACAAAGTCTTTTTAGATATTTTGATAGAAAATTTTGAAAATCAATGAATTATATAGGAAGTAAAATCAAATTACTGCCTTTTATAGATGAGTCTATAAAGAAAGTAATAGGAGATGATGATTGTAATGTATTTTGTGACCTTTTTGCGGGTACTGGTTCAGTTGGAGCACACTTTAAAAAACAAGGTTACAAAATAATTGCAAATGATTTACAATACTATTCATACGTTTTAAATAAACAAATAATTGGAAACCATCTTGAATTTGAATTTAACGGGCTTATAGAAGTAGTTCCAAAATTAGAAAACTCACTTATTGAAAATCGAAAGCACATAGTATGTGATTACTTAAATACAATTAGAAAAAAAGAAGGTTTTATTTTTACAAACTATTCTCCAAATAAAAATTCAGAGAGAATGTATTTAACATCAGATAATGCAAAGAAATGTGATGCAATTAGAACAAGAATTGAGTACTGGAAACAGAGAAATTTAATCAATGACAATGAATACTATTTTTTAATTTCATCCCTGATTAAGACTGTTGACAACCTCGCTAATGTATTATCAGTATATGGAGCATATTTAAAACATTTTAAAAAAAGAGCTTTAAAAACATTAGAGCTAAAACCTTATGACCTAATTATTAATGATAAAGAGCATCAAATTTATAATGAGGACGCTAACCTTTTAATTAAAGATATTGAAACAGATATTCTCTATATTGACCCCCCATATAATGAAAGGCAATATGCAACAAACTATCATTTACTAGAAACGATAGCTAAATATGATAAACCTGTAATATATGGTAAAACAGGCTTAAGACCTTATCAACATCAAAAATCCAAGTATTGTAGTATAGAGTCTGCAAAAAAAACATTTATAGAATTAATTAAAAATGCAAAAGCAAAATATATTTTTGTTAGTTATAACAATGAAGGAATTATTTCTAAAGATGATTTAAAAAACATATTAGAAAGTAAGGGTCAGTATGGTTGTTTTGAACAAAAATATACACGTTATAAAAGTGATTCAAAGAGAGATTATAAAGCAAAATATACGATTGAATACTTACATTATTGTAAATGTAATTTTTAATGATTGTCATTAAAAAAATAAGTAATTACCTATTTGGAGGCAGTATGTCTAAGCATGAGTATGTTTCAAAAGAAATACCTAGATTAAAAGAACAGTTAACATCTATATTGAAAGAAAAAAACAATAAAGATGGCATTGTAGTAAGTTTACAAGGAGCTTGGGGAATAGGAAAGACCTACTTTTGGAATGAATTTGCTAAAAATACTTGGAATGAAAATCAGCAAGTATATATTTCTTTATTTGGTAAACATTCACTTGATGACATAAAGAAACAAATTGTTTTAAAAGTTTATGATAGAAATAAAATAGCAAACTTTATGGATAACAATCCAATTATAGGAAAAATAATAGAAACAAAATGGGGTGTTGATGCTTCTATGATTGCGAATTCCTTTACTATTGATACTTTTGAAAATATTGTTCTATGTTTTGATGATTTTGAAAGAATTTCCGCAAATTTAAGTATCTATGAAATACTAGGGTTTATAACTGAATTAAAAGAACAACATAAATGCAAAATTATTATTATAAATAATAATGACTCTTTAAAAGAACAAGATAATTTAAACCATCAAAAAGTATTAAAGAAAAAACTCATCAAAAAAGATAAAGACTCAGCCTTATTAGAAGAAATTAAATATGGTAAACTTGAAGATGATCATGAAATGCTTGAAAAGCTTTTTATTACTCAAACAAACAATCAAGATATATTTAATAAATTTAGTGAAAAAATTATAGATTACAAACTATATTACGAACCACATTACAGTGATAATTTAAATCTTATTAGAGATGAAGATTTAATGTTTGTAAACTGGGAGTTAATTGAAGAGTTACTATCAAAAGTATCTAATGTAAACAAACAATGTAATATCAGATTAATGAAACAGTTATTCTATAAACTTAAGCTCTTCGAAAATTCATTAGACAATCAAATTAATGAAAAAATATCAAATAGCTTAGTATATATATTGTTTAAAAATATTTTTGATGAACCGAGATTACATACAGATAAGTTTGATTTTGAAAATATTGATACTTTATTAAAATTTATTGAAGATGTTTTAAAGAAACATTATTTAGACCAAGAAAACTTTAGTGTTGAAATAAAAAAAATAAATAGTGTAATTAATGTATTTGATGAAAAAAATGAAATTTATTATCTTACAAAAAATATTTATAATAAGTTTTTATATGATTTAAGCTACGAAGATAGTGAGTTTGTGATTGAATTTTACAATATACTGGATGAACATAAAGATACAATTGTTAAAACAATAAGTATTAATACTTTTCAATGGTATATTGAACTAATGATAAAAATAGACAAGCAAAAAACAGTTCAATATAAAAGCTTGTATACTGAAGCTATGAAAAAGTATATCGACCAATTAGTCAAAGATAATGAAAGTATCCCAAGCTATAAGTTTAGAGAAGAATCATCGATTATTCAACAAGATAAAGAACTTGAAAACTATTTTCAAGATAAAAAAAATAATATCGTTTTTGAAAAATCAAGTGATATGAATACCATTATAAAAGCCATGAGTGAACCAAAAAAGAAACGAGGCTATGGTCCAGATGATGAAGAGTTACTAGATAGTATATCAACTCAACAGCACACTACATGGATGTTGGAAAGTGCTGAATATTTAGAAGCGTCTTTTGATTTTATTACTTGGGTAAAAGGTTTTGCTGGAACTAAGCCATTAAAAAAAACTTATGATAATATGATTCAAGCAATTTTAGAACTTAAAAAATCTCCAAAATATAAAAATAAATTGGAATTAATGACTCAGTACTTTGAAAAAAATTAAAGTAAATTTGGCATTTTAATTTTTATTAATATAATGCCTTACACAATTTTAAAAGTTTAATAGGCTTTAAAATTACTCGAATCATTGTCTGAAATATCTATGAAATTTACCTCTATAAACTAGACAGTTTTATGTATCTAACAACTTCTTGTATCTGAAACACGAAGTACTCATATTAGTGTCCTGTATTCCACAAAGTGTTCAAAAAGTAAAAACTCTATAACTCCATAACCTTTAAGGGATTATGGAACAAACAATCTCACCCTAAAAACTAATTTGGAGATTATTTTTCTTGGAGAGAGATAAGTTTTTTCTTTGCTTTTCCTATATGATGAGAGATAAGCTTAAGCTCCTCTTGAAGCGCTTTTATATCCTTTTCTTCTGATTCGTTTTTTAACTGTTTTAAAACTTGTACTCTTTTTTTCTTGAGTTTTAACAGAAGCTTTTTCAGTGCTTTCTTTTTCCCATTAAATGTAAAGTTACTGATGTCTAAAAAGTCCGTTATGTTCTTTATGATTCTTTTCGCACCCATTTTCTACTCCTTTTCCTCTAATATAGTTTCAACTTCACTCTGTGAAATTTGCATATCCTCTTGTAAGTGTTGTAAGTCACTATTGGCCTCTATAAATAATATTTCTGCCATATTACAAAGTTTATTTCTTATATTGTAGACATAAACACTATCATTCATAAGTGAGGTGGCCATTTGGTTTGTGACATGTTTATTTCGTATGAGCTCATCAAGTTTTCCATTTGATAGTATGTCATATTTTTGAGTGTTAATTCTAATTTTAGAGAGTAATAAGATAATGACATCCTCTTCATCCGTTGTTGCAATGATGTTTATGTTACGTAAGAGTTCAGCAAGGGAGAACTTTATCTGAGCATACTCTTTTTTGATGTACTGGTTAGGATGTGCAGAAAATTTGACTAAGTTTTTTTGTAAATGTTTTGTATTTTTGATTGCTTCAACGATATCACGACTTGCAAGTTTTATCTTGTAGAGTTCTTCAATAATCTTTGGTGACATGTTGGACTGTGCTTTTGTACTAAAGATAATGATTTCACTATAGATATCTTTGATACGTTTTTCATAAAAACTTTCGATATCTATATATTTTTTTGAATAGTTATCTTTAATAACCTCTTCAAGATCCATCGATGAAACTATTTTACTTCTTTTTAGGTTCAGTCCGTGAGAAATAATTTCAAAGGCGTTATCGTAGAGATGTTTGGTCTCACGTATAATGGCACCCATAGAACTTTGAGGAAACTCCAAAACAGAGTCGTTAAGATACTTTACCCCGTCATAACCAATAGTGTCTATTGATTTCTTCTCTTGTAAAACACGTTCTAAGAAGATAACGAGCTTATTTATGAAAGGTATCATCACAACTATCCCAATAGTATTGAATATAGTGTGAAATATTGCAAGCTTGAGAGTGTAATCATTCTCAAGTATTCCGAGTTTTAAGGCGGTAAAATCAACTAAGTAGACAATCTGATGTATAAATATAATAGCTATTAAGCCTGTCGTAACATTAAAAATCAAGTGCGCACCAGCGAGACGTTTTCCTTCTATATTGGAGCTCATCGCGCCAATGATTGCAGTGATGGTGGTACCAACATTCGCACCAATTGCAAGAGCAAGAGCATTCTCGTAACTAATTTGTCCGGCTGAGAGAGCTGTTATGATTAGTACGAGAGTTGCATGTGAGGATTGCATAACGACAGTTGCAAAAATACCAAGCACTGTAAATAAAAAGAGCCCCCTAAATCCACCAACAGCATATGTTGAGAGGTCTATGGTGTTTTTAAAAGCCTCAAAGCCTTCTTTCATATAGTGAATACCCAGAAAAAGAAAACCCAGACCGGTTAAAATATAGCCAAGCCCTTTTAATGTGACATTTTTTTGAAAAATAAAAACTATGCCAAAGACAAGCATGGGCATTGCATAGGTGCCTATGTCGATTTTGAGTCCATAAGCCGCAACAAGCCAAGCACCTGTAGTTGTTCCGAGATTGGCCCCAAAAACAACTCCTATACCTTGAGAAAGTGTGAGAAGTCCTGCACCTAAAAATGAGATAGTCAACACTGAGACTAAAGAGCTAGACTGCATAATACTCGTTGAAATTACGCCAAAACCAATGCTTTTGTAGAGTTTGTCTGTAGAGTTTTTAAGTATTTTGTCCAAAATACCACCTGAAAAACTCTTAAATCCTTGTTCTAAAGAGAGCATTCCAAACAAAAATATCGCTATACCTGCGGCTATCTCTTTAAAGTTAGGACTACTCCAAAAGCCATAGGCAAGCGCTATAAGAGTAAGAGGAAAAAAAATAGTTTTAGTCATCTTTTAAACTTTGTAAGATAATACTTTCAAGCTCTTCAAGAGGTGCTGAGGTGATGTTAGAAAATTGTGTTCTATTAAAAGTTTGTTGGCGCTTTGCTAGTTGTGCAGTATGGATGGAGATAAGTTCAAGCATATCGTCTTGGGAGATTTTTCCATCAAGATAGTCGAGTACTTCAACAATTCCAATAGCACCCATTGCGTGTGGTGCCCGTGTGTATTTTTGTTCAAGTCTACAGACTTCGTCAATGAGCCCCATTTCAAGCATTTTGGCACTACGAGCAATTATACGCTGTCTTAAAACATCCCGACTCACTTCGATGTTAAAAATATTTAAGTTCTCTATAATTGGTTTGGGTGGATTTTCTTGAAACCATTTCGATGGAGAGAGACCACTCGCCTCATAAATGAGAAGAGCTTTTTCTATTCTGTAGCTATCATTGGGAGAGATTTTTTGCATATATTTTTTATCTATGGAATTTAAAAAGGTATAAGCCTCCCCAATGTCTTTTAAACGTGTAGCTACTCTCTCCTTTATCTGCTCGTCTATTTCTGGAAGGGTCGACAAACCATCAAGTAGTGATTTAAGATAAAAAGAGGTTCCTCCAACTATAAGAAGATTTTTAGAATCTTTTAGACACTTTTGGAGTAGCTCTTTGTAGAGTTGTATAAAAATGTCTACACTAAAATATTCATCAGGATTTAAAACATTTATACCATAATGTTTGACCTCTGCAAGTTCACTCTTAGATGGTTTTGCAGAAACTATATCTATCTCTTTGTATATGCTCAGAGAATCTATAGAGAGTATATAGGCATTAATCTTTTTTGCAACTTTAATAGCTAAATCACTCTTTCCTGAGGCAGTTGGTCCGATAATGGCGAGTTGTTTAATGGTAGTATTCATTGTGAAATTGTATCATATATAAAGATTTTAAGTAACAAGTAGTTAAAATGAAAATATGAAAATTACTGGAAAGATTCTTTTTTTTAATGCTAGTGAGGGGAAGGGGATTCTTATCACATCAGACAAGCAAAAAATCAGCTTTAGCGTCGAGGTTTGGGATGACTTTGAGGTAATGCCGTCTTTAGGTCTAGAGGTGAAATGTTTATCTGAAAATGATGAAATCATCAAAATAGTTTCTCTAGAGAATGAAGCAGATCTGATAGGTGATGAGAATCAAGAGACTTCTGAAATGAATGAAGCGGCTTACGAAGAGGAGCAGGTATCTGAAGACGAGGGCGATGCGAGTGAGTTAACAGATGATACTCAAACACAAGAGGATGAAAGTACTCACACTCAAAATATCACTGAAGAAGAATCTAGCACAGAGAGTCAAGAAAGTGGCCTAGAGGCTAGTGAAGAAGCGCAAGAACAAGCAGTGGAACATTTTAAAGATGAGAAAGAAGTAAATGCTCTTGAGCCTGAAGAGTTTTCCGAAGATGAACTACCCCTTAGAGAAGAAAGCCTTAGTGTGACAATGAATCTTCCAAAAGCAATCTCAAACTATTTCAATGTCATAAAAGAGAATGTAGATAAAAGAAAAAGTTACACTAAAGTTCAAGGTAGATTAAATTATCTTGTCATAAGACGCTTTCTCTGGACAACATTTAACAATGTGAGCGAGCTTGACCTGCATATAATAACCCCAAAAGTAAAAGCTTTAAGTGATGATTTAAAAGAGATGTCGAAGCTCTTTGATGATTTTATGCGAAAAATAAAGCATCCTCCTTTAGCGTATGAAGAGGTATTTTTATCTTGTCAGGCAGAGTACTTAAAGATACGAGAAGGTGCTGAAAAGACAATTGAGAAGTTAAATGCTTTGAAAAATAATGAAAAGTATATAGGAGAAGTTCTCAAAGTTAAAAAAGAAGAGTTGGAAGAAAATATAGAGTCCGATGAATTTGATGTCTTAAAAGAGGATTTTAAATCAATGAACGGAGCATATGTAGATGTCGTGCATATGATGGCGGAACTTGATGAAAGATACAAGCATGATATGAAGCTTTTAGTAGAGTTTGAAAAAGAGTATAGAGAAGATTTTTATGAACTTTTTCAAGCAGCTGCAGTTGAATATAAAAAAGATATCATAGATATTTTGAGTGCACAAGCCTATATACTCGATGCAGAGTTATGGCAAAAAGCGAAAGGTTCAAAGTCGATTAAAGCGCATTTCCATAAAGCAGGAATCAACGGAAGTTTTAATACTAAAACATACTTAAAATATTATCTTGATACTTTAGATTCTGGAAAAATGACTGAAGAGACAAAAAAATTATATGACCTTTATGATTATCTGTGCGCTGTTTATAAAGATTGCATAATGATAGTATCGGCTTCTGCAAATGACGCGATGGATCATGAATCAAGTGTAAAGTCCATTGATAAGTCGTATGAGGTGAAAGCTTTCATAGATGAAAAATCGGCACTAAAGTGGGCGATAAAACATAGTGTCAAAGTTTTAGTCTTAGAAGACAGGCTGGTAAAAATGAAGGCGGAAACCTTCTTGCAATACTACAAAAAATATGTCCTACTCATACCTAAAATTATAATTTTAGGTGAAAATATAAAATCAATAGACTACTCAATCTCAAAACTACTTTCAAGTGGGATTTCATCTAGAGTTCTGGCTGATAATGTAAGAGATTTACTAAAAGCATAATGTCATAGATTTTTAAAGCTCTTTTAGATAAAATGACTTTTATTAAATATGAAGGCAAAAGATTGCAAAAACTAATACAAAAAGCAAAAGATTTTAACGAGTTAGTCATGTTTGAACACTCGATTTTTTCACTTCCTTTTATCTTTATAGCCATGGTTGTAGCAGCCGATGGTTGGTTCGGCTTCTGGCTATTACTTTTAGGAGTCTTAGCAGCCTTGAGTGCAAGAAATTTTGCTATGGGTGTAAATAGATATGCAGATAGGGATATAGATTCTCAAAATCCTCGTACGGAAAATAGACCCAATGTCGATGGAAGACTTGATAGTAGTAGTATTCTTATTTTTATCGCTGTAAATGCTGTTATTTTCATTGCGGTTGCTTATATGGTAAACTCTTTGGCATTCGCTTTGAGTATCCCAATATTAGTAGTTTTAGCTTCATACTCGTATTTTAAACGCTTTTCCTCTCTTGCTCACGTGGTACTTGGAGTCTCTCTTGGATTTGCTCCTATTGCAGGAGTGGTAGCAGTAAATGCTGCTATTCCACTTTGGTCTGTATTGCTTAGCCTGGGTGTAGTTTTTTGGGTTGCTGGATTTGATTTACTGTATTCTCTACAAGACATTGAGTTTGATAAGGAGAATGAGCTGTACTCTATACCATCGAAATATGGAGTAGATGCTACACTTTTTATATCAGCAATCTTTCACGGACTAAGTGTTCTGTTTTGGACTCTTTTTGTTTGGTCTGCGGGACTTGGTGTATTTGCTTTATTGGCAGCACTTGGGAGTGGCGCTGTTTTAGCATATGAACAAAAGCTTGTTCGTCGTGACTTTACCCAGATAGATAGAGCTTTTTTTACAGTGAATGGTTACTTGGGTATAGCTTTTTTCATACTTATAGTTTTTGATAGGATTTTTTGATGAGCCCACGTTTAGTTCCTGCACCCATTAGTATCTGTTTTAGTGAAGCAGACCTCGAGAGAGAAGTATACGAAAGGGAGTATCAACAGTTGAGTGAATCAGATGATGATCCTATAAGCCAGTGGTTAAAGCTTGCAAAAGCGAGAGGAGAAACTTCTGAAAGTGATCCAGTTATTCTTAATCTTGTAGTGGAACTTCATAGAAAGATAGATGCACTTGAGATGTTTTTAAAAAATGAAACGCCAAAGAGAATTTCTCTTGTTAATGAGGCGCATATAGAGTCAATAGGCTTTGAACATTTTCAAATAGCAGAAGAGTTATTTGTAGTTGGACATGAGTACTATGGGCGTATAGCTATGCCTGTACATCCAAAACGTGATGTTGGAGTTTTTTTTCAAGCTGAGACTTCAAGACTTGCAAGATTTGTAAGAATTCACGATAGAGATGAGAAAGAGTGGGCTTCTTACCTTACTGCACGTGAACGTATCTTAATTCGTGAAGCGAAAGAGAAAAAATGATAAATCTTGATAAACTTCCCTTAGAGTATCTTCTTGTCATAATGGCAGTAATAATTTTATACCTTCTGTACTATGTATTTACAAAAGATGCACAATATTCAAAAAATATCCGTTCTGTTGCTTCAGTAGTTGAAGAGCTTAACAGAGAACTCTTTTATATGAAGCAAAAGCTCTCTAAAACACAAGAGAGTATTACGGAAAACTCTCAAAGAATGAATGATGAGATGATTTATGAAGAGATAGAACGAAGTGTATATGACATGGTACAACCCCTCTCTTTAGGATTAAAACAACTTCAAGACAACATCAACTCTATTGAGGTGGAGGTAAATGCTCGCGTTTCTCAATTAGAAAGTGGTGTGAAGCAGATATCTATACCACTCTCTGTACATGGAAATGATGATGAAAAAATTATTTCTCTTTTTAAGCAGGGAGTACCTCTTGAAACTATTTCAAAAGAGTTGCATATTTCCAAGCCTGAAGTTGAGTTTGTCTTAAAAATCAACAAAATAAAGTAAAAAAA
>SWCD01024096.1_pt1 | contig 56576 bp, 60 predicted proteins | sample 4693011 | NCBI WGS metagenome assembly SWCD01 (sample SAMN10267278, study PRJNA491770) | bioreactor metagenome | isolation source: DHS bioreactor inoculated with marine | place: Japan: Omine Ridge, Nankai Trough
GCATCCAACTCAAGTAAAAAGTCTGTGATTTCGTTGAGCTTTGTGTCTGTTTTATTCTCAGGCAACATTATTTGTCCATTTATTTACTTTGGGGCAGAGCTTCGATGGATTGCAGCACTTTGCGAACGAGCGCTTCGCGTTTGTGCAAGTCCTCCAGCCGATTGGGTGTATCAATGTTCAACGCAAAAAACACTGGTCCAGTCGGCCATTGAACCCAGCCTACCCACCAGCCAATTTGTCCTTCCCACCCGCTTTTGGCCCGGAGTATCCACTCTTTTCCAGCTTCAACGATCATAATATCTTTGACCAGACGCTGATCCGCTTCGTCAAACGGCAACTCATTTAAATAGAGTTTTTTCAGAAACTGAACCTGCTCCTGAGCGGTAATTCGCAAATTACCATCTATCCAGTAGGTACTGGTGTCTCCTGATGGATCGGCATTGCCATAGTGGATTTTGGTCAGATATTCCCGAGCTTTATCCTCACCGATCTGTTTACCAAATAACTCATATACCCACACGGCAGAATTGCGCATGGAAGAACGCAAGTCCTGATCCTGATTATGTATTGCGAAACTACGTTCAACCCCATCCCATGGAAACACCTGAAACTCATCCTTTACCACGCCAGCATCCAGAGCAAACAACGCATGCGGTATCTTGAAGGTTGATGCAGGTGGCAGACGTTGCTTGGATCTCGGTTCATTAAATACCATCAATTTGACGTTGTCTTTACGCTCATCCAGCACCACAATTGTGCCTTGCGCAGCATAGTTATCAAAAATTGTCTGCCAGTCAGGTCGCTCTTCACTATTCAATTGAGCAAACGCATTGCTACACCCTAGAAGAATAAAACCAAGCAAGCTAACCACAGGGATCTTCATAAACACTCCGTTGACGTTTCAATATAAAAAAGGCGCCTAAGCGCCTTGTATGAAAGTGATGTAATTTGAAAATTAAGCGTTGCCATTTCGCCAGGGGAGGACGGATACCTGAGAGGCAAACATGGCCATATCCTAGACAAGATTCTGACTGATGTCATCAGCTTTAACCTGCTTCATGACGCTTTTTATCTGGATAAATTGTACTTAGCTAGAGCCGTTCTTATATCGAGATATATTAATCTAATGGCCTTAATTCATTAGCCTGGCTAGATCTGCTTTTGTACCTGAATCAAGGCATAAATACTGATTGAAACTGTTTCCTGGAATTCGCTTTCTGTTGAATTTTTTTGCACATCTGATGAATCATTTTTTTAGACGTTAACGAAATTTTCTGTTGACCGAAATATGCTTGAAAAAAAACCACGATATCTCTAGCCGTCCAAAGCCCATTTAGATGTCGGATAAAGGTTGTCAGATCATGAATGACCGCATTTTTTTTAAATAATCGATATTTTAACTTCTCAAGATCGATAAGTTTTACATCCCATTCATTATCTTGATGCCTAACCATAATATGTTTTGGATAGAGACAATTATGCTGGTAATGAAATCGGTGTAGATGATGAATCAATTCGGCAATACGAATAATTAGCGCTTTCCTCTCCCGTCCATTAAGCGTCTGAAAGTCAATTTCATCAAGGCTGGCGTATCCTTCTAAAGCTTTTGTAACCAAAATAGCTTTGGACGACCTGACACCAAAATATAAAACATCCAGCGTTGGGATACTTTTGGCATGCAGTGATTGAATATTATGGTATTCGCGCAGAAAGGTTGGAATACCTTTAATTGGATGCTTCAGTGTTCTTGTCATGTGGTTTTCTTGGCGCTTGATAAAGACTTTTTCGGGTTTGCCCAAGCGATCAACTACACATTTAACAACGCCACTCCAGCCTCCGCGACGAATATTGGGAGCTTCAAACCATGGTGCATTGTTACGCCAAAGCACATCGAAAGTATCGCTGTTGTTGTTTGCAGCAGAGCCTAATAAACTGCTTTGATTGATGCTTTTCAGCATGACATATTCTCATCTTTTTCGAGAATATAAGTCCGCCACATCGCATATTTCGGCAGGAAATCCAGATGGTTTTTTATACGAAAACCAGCTTCCTGAAATTCTTTTTCAATAATATGCTGGGGAATGACAAAGCGGTTTTGATATGGTCGTTTAGTTCTGTTGGATTCGAGTTTTTTACGTTTCCAGGCTTTCACATTGCCATTCACCCACAACGAGACAATCACTGTTGACTTGGTGACGCGGTGAAATTCTTTTAACAGCTTAAGACGGTCTTCAGATTGACCAATATGATGTAACAAACGGATGCAGAAAATATTATCTACATAACCGTCACTAACTGGTAACGAAAAAGCAGACGCTTTAAAGGTATGTATTTTCTTTGAGAGATGTTTTTCACGATATTGCAACCCAATATCAATCATCTTCTGACTATTGTCGCTGGCGTAGACTATTCTTTCAGGGTTTTCCGTCAGTACCTTCCAAAAGCGTCCTGTTCCACAAGGGACATCAAGCACACTCAGCGGATCACCCGCAATTTTTAAGGCTTTTCTGGCGATCTGTTGATCTCGCCAGTTTGACAATTTTCTTGCTAAACCATCTGCATGCTTATAAAAGTAGGCTTTTGCATGAAGTTCATTATATTTTTCTGAAAATTCAAGTTGAGTGGTATCCAGGTTTGACATATATGACATGCTCACTCTGATAAGGAAAGGAAGTGGCATTGTCTGTCTTCATGCTTAAGAGAAACTTAAGTTTTTTGGACGACTATCGGATCGAAATCATGAATACTGTGAAAGTGTTTTCCATGCATCTTATTAAAAATAAGTTTATGTTTATAAAACAGTAAAAGTCTGCCGCATATATCTGCTTTCAAACATATGCATATAAACAATCAACATCGGAAGATCCTTAATGATAAAACATACTGAATCTCATAAAACGCAACATGTTGGTTGGCTTCGTGCCGCGGTAATGGGAGCAAATGATGGCATTGTTTCCACAGCAAGCCTTATTGTTGGTGTGGCGGCGGCAGGTGCATCAACGGAGATCATCTTTATGACAGGCGTCGCAGGCCTGGTTGCAGGTGCTATGTCCATGGCCGCAGGAGAGTATGTCTCCGTTAGTTCACAGGCTGATACTGAAAAAGCCGATATTGAGCGTGAACGCGTCGAGTTAGCAACTGATCCGCTTCATGAGTATGAAGAATTGACCGCGATTTACATTCATCGCGGTCTGGATAAATCTCTTGCTCAGCAAGTAGCAAAACAGCTGACGGATAAGGATGCTTTGGTTGCTCATACTCGAGATGAGCTGGGAATTTCTGAGGAATTTACCGCTCGTCCAGTACAGGCCGCATTATCATCTGCTATTACCTTTACAGTTGGCGCGCTGCTACCCTTGATGGTGGTGCTGCTGGTCTCCAGTAATCGATTGATACTAAGTGTTTCCATCAGTGCTTTAATAGCATTAGCGATTTTGGGCGCATTATCATCAATGATTGGGGGAGCGCCCGTTGCAAAAGCCGTCTCACGTGTGGTGTTTTGGGGGGCGTTAGCAATGGGACTGACGGCTTTGGTTGGTCGTTTATTCGGAGTGTAAGCCCCTCTTAGAGAGTGTTTCTGCAATAGCTTGCCGATAATCTTCTTAAAAAGGTTTAGGTTTTTGCTTAATTTTTTGCTGGAAAATCACTTTAACTATTGTTCCGTGACCGAGCGTGCTATCTAATGTCATCGTCCAGTGCAATCGATCACAAATTCTTCTAACGAGATTCAATCCCAGCCCTGTCCCACCAACCTTGGTACTGTAACTACGTTCAAACACCTGATTTAGCTTGTCGGCTGGGATACCTTCACCCGTGTCGCTAATCGAAAATTCATTGTCGCTAATGTGAATCCGTATGATTCCTCCCTGAGTATGCTCGATAGCATTTCGCAGCAGATTGCTAACGGTTATCTGCACCAGATTAACGGGTAGAAATAATTGCGGCGTGCCAACGTAATCACGTTCAATCAGCAATGATTGGTCAGCTATCTGTCCTGCATAATCTTCCAGACATTGCTCTACCAGAGCCGCGAGATCGATGGAGCTGTCCTGATGGATCTGGCTGCTTTCTTCGCGTGATAAAAGAAGCGTCGCTTCGATGAAGGCAAGCATTTCTGTACAGGCTCGGTTTATACGTTCCAATGCTCGCTGCGACGCAGGGCTATGCGTATCGGCCGAGAGTACATCCAGGGCCCCCATCATCACGGTCAGCGGCGTGCGTAGCTCGTGACTTGCCGCTGCAGTAAAAGATCGCTCCCTTTCGACAAATTTCTCTAAACGTTCCTGATATTTGTCAAACGAGGAAGCAATCTGACCGATCTCCGTGCCGACATAATCATCAGCAATACGTAAGCCGGTTTGTGCCGGCTCAATATCTATGAGTCGTCGCGACAGATTCTGCACCGGTGCTAATATTGCCCGTGTAGCACTCAACCCCATAACAATCGCTACGATCAATACCAGAATAAGACCATAGAGAAGCATGCGTAATACAGCATGTTCCTGTGCTTCCCACTCGGTAATATCGTAGGTCAAATAAACAGGACTCCCATTCCATTCGCCCACTTCAACCTGATAAACCGAATCCCCCATTGAGACCGTGTGATGAGATCCTGGCTCCAACTCAGCGAACTCTGGGGGAATATTGGTGTTTTTATCACCAATAAGAAATTCCCAGCCGGTGAATAATGCATTTTCATGATAACTGCCATCATCCAGTTGCGCCGTTAGCACTCGCAACTGCTCAGCGACCATGTCACCGAAAACTCTTGCCTCCAGTTGTGACTTGATCAGCAACACCCCTCCTGCAAACAAAAAACTAGTGATGCTGACGATGAGTACAAGTGCAGTGAGTATTCGAAATTTAAGGGATGCGTTAGATTTCATGGAAGTGATGGCTCGGCAACCAGTCGGTAGCCCGCTCCATGAATAGTGTGAATCAGTTTGGTGGCGAACGGTTTATCAACCACATTGCGCAGGCTATAGATATGCATACGCAACACATCATTATCGGGAAGCATATCTCCCCAGATGTGCTGCTCCAGTTCTTCACGGGTGACAACACGATGAGTATTTCGCATCAATAGCTCCAGCACTTTGCGTTGAACAGGATTGAGTTCCAACAGCTGACCAGCTCTTGTCGCAGCAAGTGTCTGGGGATCGTAGTGTAAATCGCCCACTATCAAGGTTCGTGGTGTGTGAAAGCTGCCACGTTTTATCAGTGCCTGCAGCCGCACCTCGAGCTCCTTCACGGAAAAGGGTTTCACAAGATAATCATCGGCCCCTGCCTGAAATCCCTCTAATTTATCGTCAAGCTGATCACGTGCTGTCAGCATCAGCACCGGCACATCGTTGCTGCCTTCACTCCGCAGACGCCTGCATACCTCCATGCCATTAAGTCCTGGCAACATAATATCAAGGACAATCACGTCATAACGCTCGCTCAGCGCGAGCTTCAAACCATGTGGTCCAGTCGCAGCAAAATCGAGCACATGTCCCTTAGGTTCGAGATAGTCAGCAATGTTTGCTGCAATGTCGCGATTGTCTTCGATTACCAGCACTTTCACTGCCACCCCCTACACCAATCAATAACTTTGTCAGTGTCCATCGGCCCATGTCAAAAAAAAGTCAACTCAACGGGTTGACAATTTATTTACAACTTCTGACTTAGGCTGACGTAAAAGCTTTCACCCTATCCCAACTGACAAAGGGAAACATTACAAAGTGAAAAAAACACACATACAACGCCTTAGAGCATTAACCATTTTAGTTGCGCTCATGACCACGCCAAATCTGCACGCTCAGGAACTCGATCATGCGCCACTTATCAAGGCTCAAGATTTAAATTTTACTACCCTGCTGGAACAGACGTTAGCCCATGCCCCTGAAGCTTTGGAAACCGAAGTACGGACAGAGCAGGCGCAGGCCATGGTAGATGTTGGTGAAAGCTGGATTGCTGGCCGGCCAAGCGCGCAACTGGACTATATCGATGATCAAATGCTCAGTAACCTCGGTGAACGCGAGCTCACTTATGGCATAGCTCTACCGCTGTGGCGATCGGGAGAGAGAAATGCCATGCAGGCCCGGGGACAACAATACAATGCCCAGGTAGCAGCGTGGCAAGAAGCTTTTACTTTGACTATGGCAGGAAAACTACGCCAGGTACTGGCAGACATGCAGGATGCAGATACTCTGTTAGCCACAGAAAAACAGGCTACAGCAGATGCTCGGCAACTATTGTCAATCGCTGAGTCCTTACATGCTTCAGGCGAAACCGCACGGCGTGATGTTTTACAGGCTCAAACATTGCTGCTGGCCCAGCAACGAAATGAACTGGCAGCAGAAGCTGCTCGTGTTGATGCTGAACGTAAATATCAGATGCTGACTGGTCTGAATATGCGACCAGCAAAGCCGCATATCGAATCCCTCCAAACAGCTGAAGAAGTCAGCCCAGAACATCCTTTGTTGCGGCTGTTAAGAAGCGATATTGATCTGGCAGCAGCCGAAATCGACAAGACAGAATTGGATGCACTAGGCAGCCCCACTCTCAGCATCGGGTCACGGCGTCAAAGAGCCGGTAATCAGAACGATTATCAAGATGCCTTAGCACTCTCAGTGACAATCCCCTTCGGCGGTCGCGCACATGTCAATGCTTCAACAAGTTCGGCACGTCGCAACAAGGTCGACGCTGATGTGCGCTACCTCAATACTTACCGTGAATTGAACCTGAAACTTCATGAGGTTGCCCACGAGCTTTTCACATTGAATGAATCTCTGCCACTCAGCAAGGAGCAGGCCCAGCTGGCTCGTCAGCAGTGGGAGATGGCAAAAACCGCTTTCGTTACCGGCGAGACCGATATAAGTCAGGTAGTCATCGCCTTGCAGCAGTCGCGCCGGAGTGCCCGTGAGCTTGAAGTGATTACTCTGCGACACGCCCGCCTGATTACTGAATTTAACCAAATCGTTGGAGTCCTGCCATGAGCTTTTTTTTCCGCAAGAAATTCATTGTGGTTGTTTTGGCAATTTTTTCCGCATCTCTGAGTGCTCAGGAGATCGTGCCTATTAACAGTGAAGATGTAACCAGGATGGGGATTGTCTTTGCTCCAGCCATACCAGTGGACACGAGCTCCGGCACACGATATGCCGCGACAGTCGTCAACTCACCGGACAGTGCAGCAAGCCTGACAACTCCTTGGGACGGTACACTGGTTTCATGGAACCTTATACCTGGGCAGAGTGCAACTGCTGGCACTGTTCTCGCCACCTTCAGTAGCCCTTCCATCTTGCCCCTGCAAAATACCTGGATAGATGCCGTCTCCGCTCTGAAAGGAGCCGACTTCGAACTGCGCAAAGACGAGTCTCTATACAAAGATGGCATAATCTCCAAACAGCGTTTGACAAAAACCCGCCTGCTAAAGCAACAAGCCGCGTTCGCTGAACGTACTGCGCGATCACATCTGGCACAAGGCGGTTTCGATAGCGCAAAACTAGAGGCGCTGCGCAATCAGGGTTCGGGCCTGGGAGAATTCTATTTGGTGGCGCAGGAGGATGGCGTCCTTTCACAGCGCATGTATAACGTCGGCAGCTATGTAGAGGCTGGACAAATCATCGCTACGCTGAATGCAGGTACTCGCCGTTGGGTCAGCACTCATATTCCTGCCAAAGCAGCAGAAGCATTGGAGATTGGCCATCAGCTGAGTATTGCCAATAGTGGCGAGACGTTGACGTTGCGCCAGAAGGATCTGGTCATCGACAGCAGTAATCAGACGATTAAATTGCTGGCGGAGTTTAACACCAATACTTCTTTCACCACGGGGCAGGTCTTATCTATTGTGCTGCCACCGGTCGACAATGGTGTGCTCATTCCTGACCGTGCGGTCGTGCATACCGGCGGTGAAACCATAATTTATGTACGAACAGCTGCAGGGATTGAAGCACGTGCTCTGGAACTGCAATCTATCGGAGCTGACTATCTGGCATCCGAAGGCATTGCGGTTGGCGAGGAGATCGCCATTCAGGGCACCGCCGTTCTGAAGGGGATTCAACTCGGTTTGGGTGGAGCTGAATAATGCTGTCTTCACTTATTCAATGGTCCCTCAGTCAGCGTCTGCTGGTTTTATTGCTGTCAATATTGTTGATTGGTTTTGGTGGTCGTGCACTGCTCAATATACCTATTGATGCCTTCCCCGATATTTCGCCAACACAAGTCAAGATCATCATCAAGGCGCCGGGTATGACTCCGGAGGAAGTTGAGTCGCTTATCACACAACCTGTGGAAGTAGAATTACTGGGTATTCCATACCAAACCATGCTGCGCTCTATATCCAAGTATGCACTCACCTCAATCACACTGGATTTTGAGGACGGTACGGATATTTACTGGGCGCGCCAGCAGGTTAGCGAACGGCTCAGCAATGTCTGGGACAATCTCCCCGGAGGCATCAGCGGTGGACTGGCACCGATGAGCACACCACTGGGCGACATGTTTATGTTTACCATCGACAATCCATCCATGACACTGGAGGAAAAGCGCTTCCTGCTCGACTGGACCATTCGTCCGGCGCTACGTAACGTGCCCGGAGTTGCTGATGTGAACTCGCTCGGCGGCTTTGTGCGCACCTATGAAGTCAAACCTATTCGTGAAGCCATGAGAGCAATGGGTGTTAACTTGCAGGATATCGCCGACGCACTCAGCGCCAACAACAAAAATGATGGTGCCGGACGGATCGACCAGGGAGAGGAAGTCATTCTGGTTCGTGTAGAAGGGGCGATTAACGGCTTTGAAGACATCAGCAATACCTTCGTCGTCAACGCTGAGGGTGATCGCATTCCGCTAGCAGAAGTGGCACGTATCACCACTGGGAGTATGGAGCGCTATGGCGCAGTTACGGCGGATGGTGGAGCAGAAGCTGTGCAGGGCCTGGTGATCGGCCTGCGTGGCGCCAATTCCCGTGAAGTTGTACAAGGCGTTAAATCCAGGCTGCAGACGTTGCAAGATACCTTGCCAGAGGGCACACAGATCAGCGTTTTTTATGATCGTACGGTACTGATCGAAAGTGCGGTAGGCACCGTATCTTCTGCCCTTCTGGAAGCTGTAGTTTTGGTAATCATCCTGCTTGGCCTGTTCCTTGGCAATGTGCGTGCCGCCCTCACTGTGGCTATCATCCTGCCCTTATCCGCCTTATTCACTTTCCTCATGATGGGAAAGATGGGGATGTCAGCCAATTTGATGAGCCTGGGGGGGCTGGTTATCGCCATCGGCATGCTGGTCGACTCATCCATAGTGATCGTCGAAAACATTGTGTCATCCCTCGCGCATCAGCGCGGCACACGTCGACTGCCACACCTGCATATTATCTACCGTGCAGTGCGTGATGTAGCAGCACCTGTGGCTTCCGGTATTATCATCATTGTCATCGTGTTCCTGCCGCTACTGACACTGGAAGGGCTGGAAGGAAAGCTTTTCGGGCCGGTAACCTTAACCATCGTCTTTGCGCTGCTGGGATCGCTGCTGCTATCCCTGACATTGATTCCCGTCATTGCATCATTCCTTGTCCGCTCTGATGCCCATGCTGAGCCTTGGCTGAGCCGGACTCTGGCAAAAACCTATAAGCCTTTGTTGCACAAAGCACTGCTGCACCCCGTCCTGGTTTTAAGTGCCGCAGGCGTTTTGCTGGCAGCCAGCTTTGTGGTGTTTCCACTGGTAGGCAAAACCTTTATGCCCACCATGGATGAAGGCGATATCCTCATCCAGCTGGAAACAATTCCTTCGATCAGCCTCGAAGCGAACACTCGCATCGTGCGTCAGGTTGAACGTGCGATTCTTAAAGAGGTACCGGAGGTTGCACGCATCGTCTCTCGTATCGGTTCTGATGAGATGGGCATGGATCCTATGGGACTGAACGAGACTGATATATTCCTGCAGTTGCGACCCGTTGAAGAATGGGGTGTCGCCACCAAGACAGAACTTGAACAGCAACTTCGGGAGGTAATGGATCGTTTCGTCGGCCTAAATTATGGATTTACACAACCGATCGACATGCGCGTATCGGAGATGCTCACCGGCTCGCGGGGTGATGTCGCTATCAAATTGTTTGGCCCCGACCTGTCTACCCTTAACACCCTTGCGCAACAGATCGCCACGCAGGTAGAAACCATTCCGGGTGCTATTGATACTTTTGCCACACTAAATGAGGGATCTCAATATCTGCAGGTGAGCATCGATCGCATTATGGCAGGGCGGCTGGGATTAGATGCTGATGCACTGCAGCTCCGGCTGCGTGCTGAGATTGAAGGTGTCAACATTGGCAATGTCATTGAAGGAAGTGCACGCATTCCTCTCATGCTGCGCTATGGAGCCATTGAAGGTGATGGTCTGGCACATTTAAATGATAGTTTCATTGACTTGCCTGAAGGCGGCAAGATTCCGCTTTCAGAGATAGCACGCGTGGTCCGTGTCGAAGGACCTATTCTGATTTCCCGTGAATCCGGTCAGCGTTTCAGCGTTATCCGCACCGATGTGGCAGAACGGGATCTGGTGGGCTTTGTAGAAGAGGCACAGAAGCTGATCGCAGATAATGTCGAGATGCCGGATGGATATCGTCTGGAATGGGGCGGTGAGTTCGAAAATCAGCAACGAGCAGCCGCGCGACTAATGCTTGTGGTGCCGCTTGCACTTGCATTGATCGCATTGTTGCTGTTTCTGACTTTTCATTCCATCAAACAAACGCTGATCATTTTGTCCAATATTCCCTTTGCCCTGACAGGCGGACTGATCGGTTTGTGGGTGACAGGTGAGTTCCTTTCTGTACCTGCATCGGTGGGCTTCATCGCTCTGCTGGGTATTGCGGTATTAAACGGCGTGGTAATGATGACCTACTTCAATCAATTACGAGCCAAAGGTCTGGATATTGCCACGGTGGTAACGGAAGGTGCACTGCGACGGCTACGTCCGGTGATGATGACCGCTACGATCTGTGCTTTCGGCCTGGTACCACTGCTGCTTGCTACCGGTCCAGGATCAGAGATTCAACGCCCATTGGCGATCGTGGTCATCAGTGGACTAATCAGTTCCACCCTGCTCACCCTTTTCATGCTTCCAATTATTTATAAGGCATTTCATCGTCCTCTTAACAACCCTGGAGACCGCGTATGAACACGTCCCCCCCTGAACATATCAAAGAGGAAATCAGCATACTGATGCTCAATGTTGCGCCGGAACTAGAGGAAGATCTGGTTGATTACCTGCTTTCCATTGAGCAGATAGTCGGTTTCACCTCCTATACAGTTTACGGTCATGGCCAGCATCAAGGACTCAGTGTAGCTGAGCAGGTTTCGGGAAGGCGCAAGCGTTCTCAATACGAATTGATTGTCAATGAGTCGTTCATACCTCTCATTCTCGCTGGATTGGCCGAGGCAGTGGGCCGTGACATCATCTATTGGCAGCAAGCTGTCAGTAATTTCGGCAGGATAGAAGGCTAATAAAATTTATTAAACAAAAAATGTTTCGTCACTATGGTTGAGAGTCAATATCAATTTATCCAACTTAAAAGAATAAAACCAAGCAGTTTAGCTAAACGGAAATTGATAAAAAACTCCAGATGATTAAACAGAAAAAGGCGCAAAAAAGCGCCTTTTTAAGAGTGCAATATTAAATGACCGAAGTCATTCCTGCTTGATCAAATAAACATTTTTCAAGCCTTTAGGTGACAGCGAACCATCATCGTTAATCACCAGGACTTCCTCATCCTCTTCGCTCAACTCAATGAATACCTGGTCAACATCAACGTGATATTCATATTCCTGCATCTGTCCTTTTTCACGAATCATCACTTTGCCATTCGGTTCAAAGGTGTAGTTATAGATGCCAATATCATCAGCATAAGTGCCTTCCAGCCCTGAACCACAGGCTGTCATCCAAAGAGAAAGTAGGCTAATAATAAGTATTTTTTTCATCTGCTTGTTCCTTATAAAGTAGGTTTACTACTACCCGCCAACCTTGCTTCAGTTGCTTCGGTTTTTAGCTTCTCAACCCATTCCATCGATTTCAGGTTAGCTTTCACCCACGTCGGTGCATCTATCATGGTGGCAGTGACTCTATTGGCAGGCGCATCTGGTTGTAACATGCCCATTTCATATACGAGATAACCAGCACAGTCATCAATACTGGTGAGCTTGGTATTTTGAAACCGATCCAGAAAATACTGGTTCCCACTCGATAAAAAGATACTTTTCATAATCTGGTCAATATCTGGCGACATCACGAGATTGGTAGCGGAAAAACAACTCTGCTTCCCCTCTGGAAACCACCAGACAAGACGACTCCCTATCGTCTGAGCTTCTCCATATTTATCGTTAAGGGCCGCCATGTATTGGCCTACTGTCATGGGATTATTACGTGTTGTGACAATTCGAGTAATCGCCACAACCCGAGACGGTTCCGGTGGCGGCGAAAAATTCACAATGAAGCTATCCTGATCCCGGCCTTTTTCCCCCATCACCTCTTTTCCAGCCGTCACGCTATGCAGAAAAGTCTCTGTTTTGTGGAGTTCAGCGCCGTCGTGGTATTGAAAATATTGATGTTGCTGCTGGATACTTTCCGGTTTCGCGCCATAATCAAGCAGCGTCTTTTCTACTTCTTCAAAGGTCATACCTAATTTCAGGCCGACGATATCGAAATCATTGGCCTGAACTGTCGTCATAAAACTAAAACAAAAAACGGTGAAAATAACCCTTTTAAGCTGTTTCATCCCCCCCTCCTTGAAATTCGCTGGAAATAATTCCAACTTTCCTTTTAAGTTATTTTTCCATAAAAGACAAGTACTTAAATTACTTCTTGCGATGATATTGCTTTACATTAAGGCTTAGGAAGGCAGAAGTCAGGACAATTAAAAATGTCAGGTGTTAAGCAATGTCTTAATAGCCCCCCGCCACCAGCCAGAGGTTGTGTATGAAACGAATTTTACATATTTCGGATTTACATTTTGGCCGGTTGATACCCGAAGTGATATCGGCACTCGAAAAGAAAATAACTGAATTGTCCCCAGAGCTGATTATCATCAGTGGGGATCTGACACAGCGAGCTAAAACCAGCGAGTTTATTCAGGCCGCTAATTTTCTTGAAAGGCTTTCTGCCCCTTATTTAATTATCCCCGGCAATCATGATTTAAGTACATACCGACTGCATGAACGGTTTCTCTACCCCTGGAAAAAATGGCAACGCTTTATTGCTGCAGATTTGGAACCAACAACTGAAACAGAGACATATAAAGTCATCGGTATCAACACGGCCAGAAGAGTAGGCAATTCGCTGGATTGGTCCCAAGGACGTATCAATGCCCAGCAAATCAAACGGATCGCTGCGTTTTTTGAATCCGCCTCACCCCAGCAAATCAAGATTCTGGTGGCACATCATCCTTTCTGGTTACCTACCGGGCATCAACATCGTGGCTTGATTGGTCGATCTGAACAAGCTATCCAAGCGTTTCAGGCCAATGGCCCGGATATCATTCTTAGTGGCCATGTACATCTGGATTATTGCCATGTTCACGGTGGCATTATTGTCTCTCATGCCGGAACAACGACTTCCGACCGTTTATTACCGGGATTCCCCAACAGTTTTAATCTACTAGAGGGTGATCCGAGCAATATACTGATTTCTCGCTATCACTGGTCAAAGGGTGATTTTACCTATCTCACCAAGCAATCATTTATTAAACAGAGCGATGGTTGGTATGAACAGTAATCAGTGGCCCGACTCATTGACAGAGTTTGTTAATAAATAAGCTGGCTGTGCAGATAAGGTAATTACCGCGTGAGTGCCTGAAATAACAAGTTCTTTCCCAGATTGCGGCGGTCGGAAAAGATGGCAGACTGGCAATTGAATTACAGTATGCTAACCACTTTACTGCATGAGAACAGCAGCTGAACAGCAACCTTTGTTGAAGTAGCAGAAGTTGATGGTGAACTGGTCAAGCTTAAACCCCCGTTAAAATATGCGTATTATCAACAAGACTAAAATAAGGATATCGAATCATGAAAACAAAAAGTCGCTTTGTCGAACGTTTAAGTTGGTTTCTCGATGAGAGCATTACCCTTCCGGGTGGCTATAAAATCGGGCTAGACGGCTTTATTGGTCTGATTCCTGGCATCGGCGATTTTATAGGCGGGCTGTTATCCAGCGTTATCATCTACAAAGCTCACCAAATAGGCGTACCACGAATGATTCTGGGCAGAATGATCATCAATATGATGATCGACACCGTTCTGGGTGCTATTCCGTTTGCTGGTGACATATTTGATTTTGTCTGGAAAGCGAATAAACGCAATGCGACGCTGCTGAACGATTATCAGCAACAGCCACAAAAGGTTTATCGAAAATCGCTGCTGGAGAACATTGTCTTTATTGCCGTGTTACTTGGCATCCTGATTCTGATGATCGCATTGATTGGCTGGATAATTGGTTTGATTGCAGCAGCTATAAACAGCTAGAGTCAAAAAACTGAGGGTATTCGCATCGATACCCATTATCGATCTCGATCCTGTTTATGGAGAAAATGTTTATGTCTCGCCTGCTTTGCATCGCTTTGATGATGTTCACCCTGCCGGTTCTGGCCACGGAAAATCATTACGGTCCGAGGCTGGAAGGTTTTGAGTATCCGTTTGCCGTTGACTATTTCCAGTTTGATTCACAAGGTCAGTCACTTGAGATGGCCTTTCTGGATATTCAGCCTGAAACACCCAATGGTCAGACAATGGTGCTGCTGCATGGTAAAAACTTCTGCGCAGCCACTTGGGAAGGCACTATTCAATTTCTGACAGAGAATGGCTATCGTGTTATCGCACCGGATCAAGTCGGCTTCTGTAAATCGAGTAAACCTGAGCATTATCAATTCAGCTTTCATCAATTATCCGCCAACACCAGCGCTTTACTTGATTATTTAGCTGTTGAGCGTTACTCGGTTATGGGCCATTCAATGGGCGGTATGCTGGCCACTCGTCATGCTTTGCTAAATCCTGACAAGGTTCAGCAGTTAGTGATGGTAAATCCCATAGGCCTTGAGGACTGGCTGGCTAAAGGGGTGCCCTACCGTGAAATTGATGGCTGGTATCAAAATGCTCTGAAAACCAATGCAGAGAGCATTCGTAATTATCAAAAAAATACCTATTACGCAGGGACCTGGCAGCCTGAATACGATCAGTGGGTGGAAATGCAGGCCGGCATGTTTCGTGGCCCGGGAAAGGAAATTGTCGCCTGGAACTCAGCGTTGACCTACGACATGATTCTGACTCAGCCAGTAGTGTATGAATTTAAAAATCTGCAGGTGCCAACTTTATTGCTGATAGGCGAACAGGATAATACAGCGGTTGGTAAAAACCTGGCACCAAAAGACAAACAATCTGAGCTGGGTAACTACCCAAAAATCAGCCAGCAAGTGGCTGATCAAATACCGAATGCCACTTTGATCACTTTTAAAGAGTTGGGGCACTCGCCACAAATTCAGGCGGCTGATAAATTTCACCAGACATTGCTTGAAAACTTACGCCGACAATGAAAATCCGTGTTGGAGTTTACAAAAAAAGGGCCGCAAAGCGGCCCTTCATTTTTTGCATTACAGCAATTCTTACCAACGCATCATGCGTCTGATAATGCCGTCATTTCGGTACGAATGGTAAATCGCCCCACTGACATGCACAGCAACTAATGCCAACAGAATCCATGCTGAATAAGTGTGTAACTCACCCCAGAATTCATTCATATCTTCGTTGGCTTCAGCAATGCGTGGCAAGGTAAATGACCACCACACTACGGTATCCCACTTGGTATGCGCCGAAGAGAGATAACCACTGATACAGACAAAAAAGATCAGACCGTAAATGGCAATGTGCGCCAGAATCGCTGATTTATGCATCCACGGCGTCATATCCTGTGCCGACGGTGGAGCCGGTGGATATTTAAATCGCATGTAAAGCATCACAATCAGCAGTACCACCAGCGTCAAGCCGATGTTTTTGTGCAATTGAAACGGGAAAGCCCGGAATTGAAGCTCCTCAGACGGTAAAGGTAGCCCCATCATCCACCAGCTGGAAATGAAGAGAAAAAAGATGGATACGGCCAGCAACCAGTGAAGGACGACGACCGCTCTGTTAAAACCTTGTCTTTGCATAATGTCTTCCAATTAATTATTTGTGATAATCAGGCAATTCGTGCCGCTTCGGTATGTCGACCAGCAAGAGCTCCGACCAGTAACATCAAATGCAGAATGAACCACAGCAGGATGCTCCAAAGATACATGCCTCGCAAAATAGGTCCCGCGTTCACCACAGTTGCAAACTGCAGCAGATCAACTATTGCCAGTCCTGCAAATACCACCACTGCTGCCATGGAAGACCATGAGGTATAGTTCACTAAAGCGCCACCGATAATCACTGATGCAAACGCAAGTAAGGTACCGATTAATGCCAGAGTCATCATCGTGCCCGGGAATCCCTCTGGGGTCGCCTGTGCAACACCTTGAACGTAATCAACAAGGAATTCACACTGCTCCAGCGTGATACCTTCTTCATCAAGTTCGCCTAAAGGACAATCAGCCGCAGGCATTTCGCCCGATGCCGGCATATTTGAAGTCAATACAGATTGTTTCATCAGCTCTGTGCCATGCATTGCTGTCAGAAAGACACCAAGCATGATCGCCACTACGCCAAGAATACTGGCCCAGTTAGGCGTCGAGCTATTATTTAGATCGTTAGATACCATAAGCACCTGCCCTCAATTATTATTAATTATTTCGAACAGAAAACAGTACCGTCTGGTGGACGTCTACTACTCTCTCCATTTATATAACCCTTTGCTATTTCGCTGCTTAGGGTCTGCAAACGTTTGGCTAACATACACACAGCACTCACTCACGCTGGTTTAGTCTTATTATTTGAGGCTGCCGCCAAACGAATAAAACCTGTGACATGTAAGGTTTTTATAAGTTCGTGTCACAGGAACCATTCCTCTAAATAAGCATACCTGCTATTGAATGTTACTGCTAACCAAGACAAATTACTGTCGTTAAAATAAGGGTGTATCCTTTACCTACCGTTTCATTTACTGAACCAACTGAACCATGAAGCAACACCAACTCCCAATCAAAAAACTGCTATTGAACTGTGATATGGGCGAGAGTCTCGGGCCTTGGTCTATGGGGATGGATGAACAGATTATGCCCCTGGTGGATATGGCCAATATCGCTTGTGGTTTTCATGCTTCTGATCCCGTCACCATGACCCGAACCGTCCTGTTGGCGAAACAAGCCAAAACACAAATTGGCGCCCATCCAAGTTATCCGGATTTGATTGGCTTTGGCCGTCGCAGCATGCAATGCACACCATTGGAAATTATTTCCATGGTGCAATATCAGATTGGCGCTTTGGATGGCATCTGCCGGGCACATGATTCTCGTGTTGAATATGTCAAACCACATGGTGCGCTCTACAACGATATGATGCGAGATCCCGATATTCTGCGTGCAGTACTTGAGGCCATTACCTCTTACGATAGCAACTTGCCCTTGATGGTGCTGGCCTCCACTGATAATCGTAAAACCGAATCGATTGCTGCAGAGTTTGGTATCAAATTACTATTCGAAGCCTATGCTGATCGTGCCTATGAGAATAATGGCCAACTGCGCCCCCGCACTCAGGAAGGCTCGGTCTATCATTCAGAACAGCAAATCCTTGAACAGGCGTTACTCTTGGCCACCGAAGGTAGCGTCATCAGCCGAAATGGTCAGCGATTAAAGCTTGATGCCGACACTTTATGTGTACATGGTGATAACGCTGAATCGGTTAAGGCTGTTCGACATATCCGCAATTCCTTCAACAAACTTTATCGCTGCTGATGAAACTCGAGTTTCATATTGAACATGCTGGACCGGATGCCGTTTTAATTCGCTTTGGTGATCAGATAAACACGGATCTGGTGCCCATCATTCGTGCTGCCACCAAACGCCTGCAAAAAGAATTTCAGGAAGAAATTCGTGGCTTGGTGCCAAGCTACACCACCCTGATGCTTTGTTATGATCCACGAAAGAATGACTACCCCAGTATTCAGGATAAAATTCAGCAGCATCTTGCTAACTTGAATATCAGCCCTACCGAAATGGGTAATCTGGTGGAAATTCCGGTGTGGTATGACCCTGAGGTAGGGCCTGATTTACAACATGTTGCCGAATTTCATCAAATCAGCATTGATGACGTTATTCACCGGCATAGTGAAACCATTTATCAAATCTTTGCCATTGGCTTTGCACCTGGCTTTGCTTATATGGGCAATGTATCGGATCAACTCGCCACACCCAGACTGACAACGCCCCGGCCTCATGTTGCAGCGGGTTCAGTTGCCATTGCCGATCAACAAACAGCTGTTTATCCGATCAGTACACCCGGTGGCTGGAATATTCTGGGACGTACGACAATGAAAATGTTTGATCGTCACAGCCCGAAATTATGCCCGGTGCGCCCCGGTGACAGAGTGAAATTTGTCTCTGTCAGCAAAGCTGAATTTCTGTTGGCAGGAGGCCAGATCGAATGACGCAGCCAGGTTTAAAAGTGCTCAAACCCGGCATTTTAACGCTGGTACAGGATTTGGGACGCTTTGCCTATCAACATATCGGACTCTCCCCCGGTGGTGCTGCCGACGAACATGCCTTTTTATGGGCAAACCGCTTACTTGATAATCGGCCTAACAGTCCTGCGTTGGAGATATGTTTTGGTGGATTGCAAATTGAGGTATTAGCTAATACCAATATCGCCATAACCGGCGCCGAAATGAACGCGACCATTAATGACCACCCTATTGAAAATTGGCAAACGCATACTCTCAAGGTGGGCGATAAACTGAGTTTTGCCCATGCAACATACGGAATACGCAGTTATCTGGCGATACAGGACGGGTTTGAGTTACAGCCCAGCTTTGGATCTGTTTCTACCGTCATGCGAGAAAAAATCGGCGGCATTGACGGCTACGGCAATCCGTTAAAAGCTGATGATTTTTTGCCATGCAGTCAACACAAACCAAAATTAACAACGCATGTACCCCCCTTATTTATCCCCGATTACCAGCGCCCTTTAATTCTCAGCGTCATTGCCAACGAACAAACTGATCAATTTGACGCAGCCGAACTGGAAAAGCTTTATCACTGGACCTATCGGATTTCGACACAAAGCGATCGCATGGGGATACGTTTGGAAGGCGAACCGATTATTCCGAATGTGCACGGCATTATTTCAGAAGGCATCGCCTACGGCACCATTCAATTGCCCCCGGATGGTCAGCCAATCATCCTGCTAAAAGATCGTCAGACTATGGGTGGCTATCCCAAACTTGGCACCTTGTTTGTGTTGGATGCTTTTTTACTGGCCCAGCAACAAGCTCATACCGAATTGAGATTTACTCAGATTTCTTTGCAAGAAGCTCAGGATAAACTGCGTTATTTTTATCGGTTTTTTGGTGTGTAAATATTAAATCGATAAAAATTCATAACGTTTCTTAATCCAAATCTTCCTGACTGAAACGCTCTCTTGATTGACCTTTACAGGGACTTTAACCACGTTTACGTTTCTCCATTATCCTATCGACGAACGGTGTCAGAATGATTTCCATCGCCAGGCCCATCTTGACGCCGGGCACCACAATATTGTTGGGACGAGACATGAACGAGTCTTTCAGCATCGACAGGTAATAAGGAAAATCCGCTACTTCCGGATTCTTGAAACGGATCACACAGAGACTTTCATCCGCCGTCGGGATTTCACGCATCACAAACGGGTTAGAAGTATCGATGAGTGGCACCCGCTGGAAATTGATATGGGTACGGGAAAATTGTGGTGTTATATGGTGAATATAATCCGGCATCCGTTTGAGGATGACGTCCACTACGGCATCCTGGGAATAGCCGCGGTTGGCGCAGTCTCGTTTGATTTTCTGAATCCATTCGATATTGATAACCGGGACCACACCAATCAATAGATCGGCATACTGGGCAATATTGACTTCATCGGTGACCACACCACCATGCAACCCCTCATAAAACAGTAAGTCACTGTCATTATCGATTTCTTGCCACCTGGTAAAGGTGCCTGGTGGTTGGTTATATCTGGTGGCTTCACATTGATCATGAATGTAGTGACGCTTTTCGCCACGACCCGTTTCAGAGTAAGTTTGGAACAGTTTTTCCAATCTATCCAGGCAGTTTGCCTCCGGCCCAAAGTGGGTCAGCGAGCGGCCTTCTACTTCAGCATTGATGACTTCAGCGCGCATTTCTTCACGGGTGTATTTATGAAAGCTATCGCCCTCAATAACGACGGGTTTGATATTTGCCCGGCGAAAAATATCTTCAAAAGCATGTTTTACGTTTGAAGTACCGGCTCCTGACGAACCAGTAACGGCAATAATCGGGTGGGAAATAGACATTTAAGCCTTCTCCTTGATGGTGAACATTGGGAGGCGGATTTGACTTTGTTACGAGTACAATTTCCGGGCTAGGTAGCCAGTCCACGAGAAGGAATCGACCAGGATGTCATTAGTAATGATATCGCGCTGAAGTTGGGGTTTAACCTTTACATTGGTTGAGTTCGAGGCGCCCAACATGCCAGTAATGGCGCCTCGATCAACCGTAAAAGAAATGTGTTTACATGCTGTTGCCAGATCTAGTAATGCCAAAATATTCATCCTTTCGATTTGCAATTCCATAGGCGGAAAAGCGTGTCACTGATGACCAGTCATTTCTGGGTTTTTTAATTTAGACCAGGTCGGCAATAAATAAAAGACATAAGTATTTATGGTCGATATAAATAAAATTTATGATTGAAGCTTCAGCTAGCATTTAATGACAACACAAGCTGGAGTGGCCGGATAGTTACCCAGTTTGGGCTGGATGGCTTTTTTAGTGGATTAGCCAAAGGGAGATTTAAAAATATTCCGTGAGATGAAGCTCAGGATAAAATGCGATATTTCTATCGGTTTTTGGAAGTTAAGATTTCGTTGAATTCTGCTGATGGCGTTAATAATCCTGCTAATCAGGGACTGAGCTGGAATGTGGTCCTCGTGACTTGATTCAAGCCCTAATACTCCCAGCTACGATAAAGCTCGTTCTTATTCTTCATATCTTCGTAAAGCCAGACCATTCGGTCTAGGTACCAGCTCTTGCCAAGATAAGCCAATGCAACACCTAGCACAGCGCCCCATACCGAGAAATAGACAGTCGCCCAAATCGACAACAACACGCCTACAAACGATATTCCATTAAGAATCACGTGTAGCGGAGTGTTATGGCTATCCGGTATTGGAACATTATCCCGGTTTAAAAAAACACGCTCACCCAGAACAGCCTTTGATGCCCAGTTTTTGGTAGATTTCGGTTTTTTGAAAAGAATTGGATTGAAAAATAACCACAGAAGCGATGCCAGTCCTGGCACCAAACACCACCAGCCAATCCACTCTCTACTCCAGAACGCGAGAACGATAACAGGAAGCACAGAATATCGGGTCCAGACACTGATTGGATTGGCGTGTCGCATCCAGTTGTCATCATCAAGCTTAAAAAGCCCTGCAATCTTGCGTTCTAATGTCATTTCACATCACCGATAGGTTAATCACCCGGTTCGAGTAAAATAGCAAGCATTTGAAGCCCCTTGATTTCAAGGTCCTTTCTCTAAAACTAACAGCCCCGAAACAGCCATGCATGAATGAGCTTGGTATAGCGCGGCATCACCACATAGACCATCAGCAAAACCGCAATACCGGTGATGATCAATGTGTCCAGATAATGATTATCAGGCATTCCCAGCTTGTGAAGCAGTGGCAGCAAAAACGGCAATAGCAACACCAGCGGATAGATAGCTGACTAGGTAACCAAAGCCTGTTTCCAACGAACCGGCGTTTTAGTATTTGCTTGCTCCGGGGTAAACCAGAAATCCAGCCCGCTATTAATATAAAAATCGTCGCCTTTCACCAACAATGGCGACACCTTGGCGATCAACTCATTGCGTTTGGCAGACTCCATCCAGCCACGTAAATGTGACTGCGTATCAAAGCGAATAATAATCGTATATGTTTCAGTCAACCCGGCGATGGGCCGGATGACATTCAAATCCAGATGTCCCGTCGAGCTTTTACAGTGTGGGGAAATTTCATTTAACCATTCTTCGTATTCGGCATGTTTATCCTTATCCACCTGATGGGTAATGACTGCCGTCGCGCCTTCGGTTATCGGGTCCAGACGATTTTGTTGCATTGCTCACTTCCTAAACATCTAGTACATCAAGGGAAAGCTACCCTTCCCTTTGATTTCATTAGTCTTACTTATTGCGTGCATTCCGCACTAAAAACGAATTACCGGTGCCACGTTTTAATTCAAATAAATCAATGGCTTTAAACAGGCTGCTAAGATTCTTAAAGCCATAATTTCGGGTATCAAATGAGGTCTTATTCGAGATATTTGAGCCAACCGGACCAAGCGCCGCCCAGCCATCTTCATCTTCGGTTGCCTCAATGGCCTGCCGCAGCAAATGAATCAGTTTGGTATCGGATTTTATGTTCTTGGGTTTAACCGTTGTTTTGGTAACTTCTTTTTCTTGATCCAGGAAAAGAAACTTAGAGCAGGCGTTCACAAATGCTGACGGTGTTTTACGCTCGCCGAAGCCCAATACAACCTTCCCTTCCGCTAGAGCTCGGGTCACCATAGGCGTAAAATCACAATCCGATGACACAAAACACATCACATCAATCTGCTTGGTATACATGACATCCATCGCATCAATTACCAAGGCGATATCCGACGCATTTTTGCCCTTGGTTAAATCATATTGTTGAATAGGCTGAATGGCATATTCATGCAACAGATCTTCCCAAGCCTTTAACGTTGGCGACTTCCAATTGCCATAGGCTTTGCGAATAGTCACCACACCATAGTTTGCGACTTCGCTCAGAACATCTTCAAACTTACTCGCGGGCGCGTTATCAGCATCAATAAATAATGCGATTTTCTGTTTTAATTCATCCATGTGAGTACCTCAAGCGAATGTAGATTCGTAGACGATTAGCGATTTATTGATACTAGTTTTTTATGACGACTTTATCGCTGATATCAGTATGAATTTCTTTGGGTCAGACCCTTTCAATCGTAAATTGCATTTGGCTAAAAGTAATTTAAGGTCGGTATGAAAATTCAAAAATTGTTATTTTTTTATATTTAATCTAAATATGTTTTGCATAATTGACCATATTATTCTCACGACGTTTGCAAGCGAATTGTTAGAGTCGCCTTCCATAGTCAGTTGCCCATGGATATACGTAAACTAGCCCACACTCGTCGGACAATTTTGGGTGTGATTCCGGGTCCATGAAACGCACAAGTGTACCAAGGCTAAAGCTGCTAATGACCGGGGCCCAACCGTGTTGCAACCTTATAAAGTATTCGCCTGTTTCATCCCGAAATATATTGCGTGTCACAAAGTCCGATTGGTTAGCCCATAAGATGTTTGAGTATTCAACCTCACCTGCTTTATACCTTTGTAACCAGTACTCCTTGAAAGCATCGACAGTAATATCACTCTCCGCATCAACGACATTCTGTTTTATATCACGCCAATATGGCCCAAGTTCGCACACATAGACTTTCGCTTTACTATGCATTTCCGCTTGGCCAACAGGTCTTTGTTCAGCTGTGATGAACTCTCGCAATTTCATGTGCATCTCCAATGCAGAGCCAAGTAGCATGGGCGGCATTTATTTCGCCCTAAAAAGCAGATATAGCTTCATCAAATCTAAGATCACAGCATATTAGATGCCTTCTCCCAACTTGGAAACATATTGATCGCACTCATCAATTACATACTGTGGCACAGTCTGGTATTTTGTTGGATTTAGCTGGTATATGTAATCATTTTCTATGTGGAAAGCCTGATTTATGAACTTTAAAACAACGTCAGCATGATAAGCTCCGCCACTATCTTCAGATATTATTCTGTATATATGTAATTTCTCATAATTATTTCCGCATGATTTGTAAATCTCAATCATTGCTGAATTATTTAATATCAATTGAATAGCACTTGAATACGCAAACTCAGGTATGTGCTCATTGATTTCAACTTCAGCTCTATATATTTCTTCAGAAGTCATCTCACGCGATGTGCCTGTTTCGAAAATCAATGGCTTTTCTCTTCTATGAAGGGCATTAGACACTAATTGGTAAGCTATACCTTTAGCGTTAAGAATTTCATATGTGCGACGGAGATAAACTAGCTTCGCAACTAGGCTTGCATCGCTCGCTATGTTTGAAGAATTAATATCGACAAACGTCATAATATCGCTTTTCTCAATGCTCAATTCTGTAAGCAGTCCGTTGTTATTTTGAACAAAATAAGCGCTCGGCTTTTCAAACCTATCAGTATGGTGGTACAGCATATCCAGAATTGGTTCGAAATCATGACTGAGAAGTAAAACCGTTTTGCCTCTAAATGACTTGGTTTTTTTGAATAGCATCTCGACAATAGCGTATTTTTTATTTTTATCGAACGAAGAAATTGGGTCATCTAAAATAATTAAATCTGGAGATGCTTTGATAGCATCGAACATAAACAACACTAATGCAAAAGCATTTCGCTCCCCAAAGCTCAGTACGTTTTTAACACCAGAAACCTCTCCCGACTCTAAATCAGCGTGAATTAGCTTTAACTTATGCTTACCAGTTTCGTCTTCTACCAGGTCGACCGTATAACTATAACCAGCATTACGGAGGAATTCGTTAATAGCAATCTTATTTTCTTGAACCACACGCTCTATATACTTTTTTTGTACTGCAATGCGCCCCTGAAGGTGGCCAGCTTTTTCAATTAATCCTACTATTGATTCGTTAACTTTTTCTATTTTTGATAACGTTTCGTCAGACTGCAAGTGGCTATATAGTTTGGAATCAATCGTGAATTTATGTAATTCATCAATTACCTTTTCTACGTCTTTGAATGCGAAGAACCCAATGCCTTTTAGCTGCTTAAATCTATTGTTTAGCCTATCAATTTGATCTCTCACTTCTAACAAGAACCCAACTTGATCATCACTGTATCCATCAATACTTGAGACAAAATCATTGATTAACTGTCTTGTTTGATCTGTGAAGTACAATTCGAGACGCTTAAATACCTGAACAAGCTTATTCAGATTCTCAATTGATTTGGAGTCATAAACGACTCCAACGTGCTTGATTGTGTCCTTTACTTCTTTAACGTCACTCACACAGTATGGACAACTATCTGATTCTTCGAGGAATTGGGCGCCATCGAGCTGCCATTTGACCCATTTGACGTTATTGTCACTCTGAATAAAATACTGATACGCTTCTAGTCCTTGAGGAATATTCGACACTTTGTTTCCATCCTTCAAGGCTTTTGCTATTGCGCTCGAACCATGCACGCCTTTTTTAGTAGGCTTGCCAAAACTTTTGCTTAGTTCATCAAAGTCCGTTATTAAATCCTCGATTTCTTTATCTTCACTAAAGTGATTTTTTATTTGGGATACGAGTCCTTCTATTTCATCCATTACCTCATCATATTGTTCATCTTTAATTAGGATCTCAAAGCTCCCCTTTAGCAATTCATCTGGCTGATAGATAAATTCGTTGATGTAGGACTCATCAAATACTTTGATGCTAGAAATTGACTCACTACCAACTACAGTGGGAATAACGGTTCCATCGTTAAGGGACTTAAAAGGTTTGAGTTCTTGTAATTTATTAGGTCCATCGTCTTTTGAAGCGACAGAGTATTGAATTGCCTTTGACAGAGTACTCTTGCCTGTACCATTAATTGCGTACTTAATATTCAGTAGTCCCTCAGTAATCACAATTTTCCCATGGTCGATGTTATTGCAATTGGATATTTCAATTTCCATTAGCTCTCCTTTGCTCAAGCAGGCAGTACAATTAACAACTGATTAAAGCCGCGTCGGGGCTTGATTGAATTATTTACCTTCGTTACCCGCTGAAGTCCAACTCGAATCGTTAAGTATCAAGGGGTCAGCCAACTTGATTTTCATTTATTCAATCCTTTGAGTGAAGTGGTCTGAATATTCCACAGTTTTCAATTACTTGCAAATTCAATAAGTTATTGGGGGTTGATTCATCAGATTTAGTTGCCCTTTCGGATGCTTAGCGAACATGTAACATCAGCTAGCTTCAGAGATAGGAAGGAGTAATAAGCCATCAATTACCTTCACTACCATCCAGAAAATTAATCACCCGATTTAATCGTTCATTGTGAATTGCATGGCTGCTATCCATAAATGGATGGGCATAATTTGGACCATGAAAAACACTCGCCCCTTTTTGTTCAGCCTGCTCTCTAAACTCAGACGTCATTTCGGGACCAAGAACAGAATCCTTTTCGCCTGTTATGACCAGGATATTTTTCGCCTCATTTGGAATATTTTCTACGGTGTCCATACGCTCTGGACAGCCGTGAGGCGACAATCTGCTTGGGCTGGAGTCAATCACCGCACGATCGAACTGCACGCCACTTCCGATTACGTTTGCCATTACAGCACCACCAAGTGATATCCCATAAAGCAGCTGTTTCTCATACTGTGTGTTCAGATGAGCCACTAATTCTTTGTAATCTTCAATAATGGCGTTAATCCTGCGTTTGCCTTGAGAGTCTCCGTATCCACGATAATCATAAATATAGATATCGTAACCTCGCTGAGAGAACCGCTCTAAAGCCGTAATCATCAGATCGGCTATCATGGCGTTACCCATCGCCACCAGAATGTAGCCTTCTGGTTCTGTTGCCTTGCCGTTTTCATCTTGTGCCTGATATTTGTAACCTCTTAGAATTTTGTTATCAGCGGTGGTAAATTCTGTTCTTTCGATAAGGTCGTGTCCGGCAACCCTGGAGGCATCCGGCTCCGGTGCCATCGAACTCCACATTGTAAAAACCATCCGCTCTTTAAACCATCCACATACGGTCGCTTCACGATCAGCTGAAAATGCCAAATTTGGCAGGACGGCCAATAAACTAAATAAAAACGTTTTGAGGTTAACCATATGATTCATCCTCCGTTAGTCTGGTAACTCCGGTTCTGGTCTCAGAAAGGGTGCAGGATCAACCGGGCCACCTGAGTAAATTCCGAAATGAAGATGGGGTGGCGTGGTGATAGCGTTGCCGGTGTTGCCTACATATCCGAGTATGTCGCCTTTTTTGACTCTGTTGCCGGATTCAACCGCGAATGAATCCAGATGGGCGTAATAATAACGCGCGCTGCCGAATCCAATCATGCTGCCCGATAGCCAAACGTGTTCGCCGCCTCTGGCACTTGTGCCGGTTCGAACATAGCCATCAATCACAGCGGTTACAGGGGTTCCTCTCTCCGCAAAGATATCCACGCCGTGATGTTTCCGGGCCCCCCCATCACGATCAACACCAAAGAAACTGCCGATATCTCTTTGTGCAGCACCTTCAACCGGGAAAGGTAATGAACCGCCATTGGCCATCGCCAGTGAATATTCTGCATGGGCAAATAATTCTGGTTGCAGAACGATGCGGTAATCTCCTGCTTTGGAGACAACCTGACTCTTGGTTGCATCATCTGCCTCAAGTTCAGTGATGGTTGACCATTCCTGAGCATTTTGTTCGCGTCGTTCCAGACTGGCATAAAGCCGACTATCAGCAGTATCCAGTCGTGAGAATTGCCATATCAGCTTCTCGCCTCGTTCAAGCGACAACTGATAAACATGTGCCTCAACTTTATCACTGGCAAAGGATTCCGTTGTGCGGTACTGACCAGCAGTTTGCACAGGCTGCTCACCCGCTCGATCAACTGCATTTGTCCATCGTTGCCCCAATGGGCTATCTAACAACCCCGCCACTCGCAAACGCCAGACAAAGATATCCCTTGGTGACCCATCCTAGAATATCAAAAGCAACGTAACGGACTGCGTTTTCAATGCTTTCCGCTGCGTTCTGTCTCAAGTCATCACGAACAATCAAAAGAACGGCGAGTAGCACTAGCACGCTAAACAGAATCCAGGATCGTTTGAGCCGTTTCCGTGGTTTTACAGGAGGCTGTTCAACGTTTTTTTGCTCTGTCTGAAGATTTTCAGACTCAGATGCTTGCTCACTATCAGTTGCTTTGGACGGGTCACTCATACCAACATTTATCTCTTTAATAGATTATTGATATGACCACTCTAAGGAGTAATGCTCCTAGACGATATGATTGAGGTTAAATTGATTCCATTCACAAGGATTACGAGAGGATGAAAGGAAACGGCTCCGGCTGATTGGTTTTGATGGTTATGTAGCAGTTAGTTCGACCTTGTGAACTCTATCGAGCTTGATACTCTTGCCCGCCTGCCAAAGGTCATAGGTATCTTGCATGGCAAGCCAACTTTGAGGAGTTCGGCCAAGCGATTTTGAAAGGCGCAGTGCCATTTCGGGGCTTACTCCGCTCTGCTGCTTTAAAACTCGATTTAAAGTAGACGGAGATACATCCAGTTGCTCGGCAAGATAGCGACAACTCAGTCCGAAAGGCTCCATATAAGTTGCCATGATGAACTCACCAGGATGTGGAGGGTTGTGCATAGTCATTTTTACGTGGGGCGTTCTGAAAATTGAGGTAAATCATCATGAATGTCATCCCATGCGGCTTTACTCGCGACAAAAATATGGCATATCTTTTCTATTGCGATGTCATCATCCAAAGTTCCTACTCGAAGCCGCAAAATTTCCGGCATAGAGATACGCTGGCTGTATATTGGGGAACCACAAGTTTCACAGAAAAAGCGCTTGGCATCTTCTGACGAAGAATAACTGCGTAAAAGATTCTCCCCTACCAACAAATTGAAATCAGAGGCCTTAACTGGAGCATTTAATGCGAAAGCGGATCCATTAGACTTCCGGCAGATACTACAGTGGCAGAACATTGCGGGGCTCAGCTCACCATCAATCTCGTAGCGGATACCACCGCAGAGACAACTTCCTTTTAAACTCATAATATTTCTCTTCTAAATACTCAAAAGCATATTGAGGTAGCCATTGTCCTCATAATAATTATTGCCACTCAATCTTTAAATATTTATGTGATTGAGCACAGTCACGCAGATAGAGATTAATAAGGCTCTGATAAGGGAAGTTCTTCTCTTCAGCGAGATTCTTGAAATACTCCACGGTATCTTCATCAAGTCTTTGACTGATTGAAGTAGCTTGTTACCAAGCTCTTCCGCGCTTAAGGTTTCATTACTCATTTTCAATAAATTTAAGGTCTGTTTAAAAACTCGAGTATAGAGTCATTGTTAAGCCGTTGCTTATGCCCCATGCCCGATTTCTGATACAGCACTCCACGGACGAATATGCTTCAACTTATCCTCCAATGCATCTGCCGCAATCTCAGTGTCGTATGCAGCCTGAGCTCGCAACCAGTAGCCATTAGATAAACCAAAAAAGCGACAAAGTCGCAGGTCTGTGTCTGCCGTTATAGAACGGTTTCCAGCAATAATCTGGCCGATTCTCTGAGCAGGAACCCCAATTTCTTTAGCTAGGCGATATTGAGAGATCCCATTTGGCTCAAGAAACTCTTCTTTCAGTAATTCGCCTGGCGTTACAGCTTCAATGTTTCGCATTAGTTACCTCCTAGTGGTAATCAACAATTTCGACATCTTCCGCACCGGCATTACTCCAGCGGAAGCAAACCCGGAACTGCCTGTTGATCCGAATGCTGTACTGACCCTGGCGATCACCATGCAATGGCTCCAACATATTACCGGGCGGTACTTTTAGATCATCGAGCAGGCTTGCAGCCTGAAGTTGCCGAATTTTCCTCAAGGCAACGCGCTCGAAACTGACAAAGCGTCTGACACGGCGACCGCTTGCCAGCTTCTCAGTATCCTTACACTTGTACGATATGATCATGAGACAATAGTAACGAATAACGTTATTAACGTAAAGCGTTACTATGCTAGAATTTTGGCACAACAAAAACTTTTCGCTTATTCTGTGTCTAACCAAACGTAATTTATTGGTATTTAGTTGATGACAAAATCACAGTCTCTTTTTCATTATTTGCTTATCGGCTTGTTTATGCTGTCGATGCTGATGCCTGCTGCGCATGCAGAAAATAATGATATGGCTGTACAGCATGAAATGAACCAGCAACAGCATGATTGTCATTCCGATGCCGCCCCCCAAGCAAAACACGATGCCAATTCGCATTGCGCCAGTGATCATTGTCAGTGTGCCGCTGCGAATTGTCATGCTTCCGGTGTGTTAGGTTTTCAACCTGTTTTTACGCCTACACTCTATTCTCAAAGTCGCTTGACCATTGCTGCCAAGCAGCTTGTTAGCCAATCTCCTACCAAACTAGAACGCCTTCCCCGCAGTTAATCCTCCAGTTGTAGTTGGTATCTACGGATACCTAATCGAAACACTCTGAGGATATTCTCATGAAACAATTTAGTAGCTGGCTGATGCTGTTATCAGCCGCAATATTCCATACCGCTGCCATTGCTGGCGTTACGGAATACACACTGGTCATAGACCGTGAACCGGTAAATATCACTGGTAAAACCGTTGAACGCATTACCGTGAATGGTGGCATTCCGGGCCCGATCATGGAATTCACCGAAGGGGATGAAGCGGTTATCCATGTGGTAAACAAACTGGATGAGCCGACATCTGTGCATTGGCACGGATTACTGCTGCCGCCTGAAATGGACGGTGTCCCAGGTCTGGGTGGTTATGAAGCCATCAAAGCGGGTGAAACCTTCACCTATCGTTTTCCGCTTCGCCAAAATGGCACCTACTGGTATCACGCCCATAGTCAGTTGCAGGAACAGGACGGTCATTATGGCGCGTTGGTGATTTACCCCAAAGACGAACCGGTGGTTCAAGCCGACCGTGATTATGTGGTGTTACTGTCGGATTTCAGCAATGAAACCGGGCAGCAAATTCTAGCTAACATCAAAAAAAGCCCGCATTACTACAATTATTCACAACGTACTGTCGGCGACTTTTTTAGTGAAGTACGCGAGCACGGTTTAGCTTCGGCCTGGCAGGATGTCCGCCCATGGGGTCAGATGCGAATGTCACCGACCGATTTGGCGGATGTTCGTTACGATGCGTTTCTGGTGAATGGGCAAACCAATGAGCAGAACTGGACAGGCCTTTTTAAACCGGGTGAACGTGTTCGATTACGCTTCATCAATGCCTCGGCCATGTCAATGTATGACGTGCGGATTCCGGGTTTGCAAATGACCGTGATTCAGGCCGATGGGCAATATATCGAACCGGTCACGGTTGATGAATTTCGTTTTGCCGTGGCCGAAACCTACGATGTGATTGTGACGCCTCAGGCTGATCAGGCTTACACCATTGCAGCTGAATCCATTGACCGAACTGGCTTTGCTCTGGGCACCTTAGCACCACGAGAAGGCATGAAAGGTTTGATTCCTGCACATCGCCCCCGTTCGTTATTAACCATGGCCGATATGGGTCATAACATGGATCACGGCGATCATCAGATGAGCCAATCATCTGAGTCAACGGAGCATAGTGGACACGATATGTATGGAGCTGATCATCAGGCCATGCAGCAAGATGAACCAGCCGAAATGAAAAGTGGCTGGGCCGATGCCAGTTCGCCAGAAGGTCATAAAGCACTGGAATATAGTGATTTAAGAGCACTTGGTACACAAACCGATCTACGTCCTGCCGAACGGGAAATTGTGGTGACCTTGGGCGGCACCATGGAGCGGTTTATCTGGACGTTAAATGGACATAAATTCGGCGATCCGGGGTTTGAACCCATCAAACTCAATTATGGTGAACGGGTCCGGCTGATCTTTAAAAATGAAACCATGATGGCGCATCCAATGCATCTGCATGGCATGTTTGTGCAGCTGGAAAATGGTCAACCGGGTGAAAAATTACCCAACAAACACACGGTTAATGTTGCGCCAGGCACCGAATATTCCGTGCTACTGACCGCTGATGAACCTGGGGAATGGGCGTTTCACTGTCACCTGCTCTATCACATGTCTGCTGGCATGATGTCTACGGTGGTGGTTGCTGAATATGACGAAGAGGATTTGCCCGCCACTCAACCAGCTCAACACGATATGGGAGGTCATCATGATCATCACTAAAACCAATGTGTTTTTATCCATCGTGTTGAGCCTGTTTATCTCCAGCAGCCATGCCGATGAAAATTATGATGGCCATGGACACGAGCATGAATCACAACTCTTCCATGCCTTATGGTTTGAAGCCCAACATGGTGGTGGCAGTGAAGGTGATAAATCGCATATTGAATGGGATGGCTGGATCGGCGGGGACTATCACAAACTCTGGCTTAAAGGTGAACTGGAAGGTCACAAAGGCAAGTTGGAACAAAGTGAAATCTGGGCGTTGTATAGCCGAAATGTGCATGATTTCTGGGATGCTCAACTGGGTCTGCGTGTTGATACTCAACCTGAATCCACTCGGTATTTAACGCTGGGTTTTAATGGTCTGGCACCGTATCTGTTTGAAACACAGGCACATCTGTTTGTCAGTGATTATGGTGATGTCAGCGCCCGGCTGAAGCAGAAAAACCATCTGCTATTCACTCAGCGTTTTGGCTTTGAACCCTATTATCAACTCGACTTTACTGCTCAGAACGTTGAACGGCAGGAATTAGGTCGGGGCTTAAGTGAAGGTGAAATTGGCTTCAAGCTATTTTATGAAATCACCCGTAAAGTTGTGCCTTATCTGGATCTGAGATATGAACGCAAATTCGGTCGCACTGCATCCATCGCCAGAAATGCTGATGAGAGCGAAGAAGACTGGATTGCATCAGTAGGCATCAAACTGCTTTTTTAAAACCACTCATAAACGCACTAATCGCGTTCCCACGCACTGCGTGGGAACGCTATTTCTAAATCCGCAACTCTTATGACTGACCTAAATTGAAGCCTAATTAATAAACTTGCTCTAAATTTGGGCAAAATCATTGCGTTCGTTTAATGCCGTTTGAATCACCAAAATTCTCGGTTTCGGCTCAAAGCTGTTGGTTTTACTGGTTTACGTTTTTCAGTCTGGTCATAAAACCAATCTAAAACTTGAACGGTGCATTTTTTGCTTATACATCAGATTATTAGACTTAACAGGTGTATGCATTATGTTCAGTCAATCTGCTGTATTTGATGATGTGAATCAGCATGCCCATTCGCTCCAAAACTGGCCGCAGGAATACACCCAGTTAAGCTCCGGAAGGTTTGAAGGGTTTCTTGAAGATATCCAGCTGGATTCCGTAAGGGTTTTTCGTGAACGAATGAAACAAAAAGTGGTGCAAAACACTCACACGCCCCCAGGCAAAATCAGTTTAATGATTCCTCATCATATGAATGCCAGTGATACGTCGGATCAGGCCCGTCAGATTATGGCCGATGGGGTGACGCTGCTTCCCTATGAGAGCGATTTTGCTTTTGTGGGCCCCGCGGAATTGGATTACAGCGTCATAGCCGTTGATCAACAACGTTTAAGTCAATTGCTTAGTCCTGAAACCTACTCACGTCTTATAGGGTTTAATAAAAGTCATGGAGTGAAAACGGATCCTTGTACGTTAACCCGGCTTCGTCATCACCTTGCCTTTTTTCTGCAGGAGTTATCGTCTATTTCCGAAAACCCAGCATTATCAGAGTACCAAATCCAGCAACAAATCAAAGCCATTGAAGATCAGATTATATTGATGGTATTAGCCATATACGACACAAAGGAAACCGGTATCAGTCATCCCAAAAGACTGGGCAATCAACATAACTATATTGTGCAACGTTGCCATGATTATGTGACGTCAAGCGATGGCAGTTGTGCCAGCGTGGTGGATATTTGTGAGTCTTTACATATCCCGCACCGCACGCTGAATTACAGTTTTCATAAAGCCACCGGCACCTCACCGATGCAATATCTGCGGGCTGTTAAACTGAATGCTGCTCGGCGTGAGTTATTGCAGACTGGCTTATCGATAACTGATATCGCCGCCAATTACGGCTTCTTTCATATGGGTTATTTTTCGCAGGAATATCGCCGCTTATTTGGCGAAACGCCGAGCATGACTCGTAAGCTTTATGCCTGATGTTCCGGTCTGCCAGTAGGCTAATCCAGCTAATATAAATATCAGACCACCCAAATATTGATCGGCCACCGAAGAAAGCTGCAGCCAATCTGGCAGATTGTTCATCATCATATGGTGATGGTGTGGCCCCGAATGAGTCGCGCTGTACATATCAGGGAAAACCAACATCAACATTCCCCACACCACTAACGGCATAATCACGGTGAACAGTGTCAGGTTTTGCCAATAACTTGTTTGCTGATGCTTTCGTAACATCATTAAACACAAGGCTATACCGCTTAACGCCATCAGCCATTTCATTACGCTATATAACAATGCACTTTGCATAAATAGCGGATGCAAGTCAGGTAACATCCACACCCAGGTTAATACGGCAAAACCGCCCATTAATAATGTGAACGGCCAATGTGATTCGACGACAGTATTTGCAATTGGGCGAGCTGATTGATGTTGCAAAGCACTGATCCATAATAATGGTGCAAGATGATGCACCATTACACTCTGGGCACTGTGCAACCAGATTGAATAGCGTGCCAAGGCGTCAAACCACGGTAGCATGCCGCTCAAAAACACCACATTTCCAACGATAAATAACAACGGTCGGCTGAGTAATTTATTAAAAACAGCCCATTGATGCAGCGTGATCACAAAGATCACGCTGCATAACAGATCGACTGCGGTCAGTAACATCGTATCGGCTTATTTAGAGCAACAGCTGCTGGACGCAGATGCAGTATCAACACTATAACTATCCACATCTTTAGGAAGATCCATCGCCGGATTACCGTCAAAAAAGTTGTTGGGTTTTAATGAAAAGCCAACGTACTCCACCGGCATGATTGGAAAATCTTCCGGTTTACAGACATGGGTGTGGCCATAGGTATGCCAGACCACAATATCGGTGTTTTCTATCGGACGGTTTTTCGCCACATAGTATTGCAGACCATCGCCTTTATTCTGGTTGGGATACATGCCTGAGCAAAACATTTCATTTGGATCGTACGGCGTCACCCATAAATGCCTGCTGGCAAAACCGGCCCGTTTGCCAATATAACTATTGGGCCCAGCCAGCATCACCGGATTATGCTCTGCCACCAGTTTATAACTCGGCGGATTGCCCACTGAATTTTTCAGATTCGGGTTAATGATTTTCCAGAAACGCCCTGAAGCTCCATTAGCTTCACGGGTTGCTTCAAGTTCAGTTTTGAAAGTGGTTGTTTCAGTCTTAAATACATTACCCCAGGGATTGGTTTCGCTATCCTGATCTGCTGGTGAAAAGTTGGTTTCGACCACGGAGTTATTTTCGCCATCCAACATCATATGTAGCCGGGCATTAAAGAAATGTTGATGTGTGGGGCCGTAAATCTCAGGGGTAACAATGCCGCCAAATTTGGGTTTATCACCGGGCACCATGCCACTGGTCTGAATAATGCCTGTTAATTTGGTTTCCTGCTGAATCGTACCGTCCTGATACAAATACCAGTAAAAGCCATAATCATAATTGCCCACGGTGCAGAAAAAGCTGATAACCAGACGTCGTGAGCGACGCATTTCATAAGTTTCGCTACGGAATTCGTAATGCTTCCATAAGGTGCCGTAGTCCTCTTCATGCATACATACGGCATTTTTCATCAGAAACGGTAGCCCCTGATCATCCACAGCAGGAATATCAAAATAGCGAATGGACCCCAAACAATCACAGCCGAGTTCGAGTTGGTTAGCCATTCGGCCCAGTCCGTATTCGCCACCGTCAAAGGCACATTTCCAGTAATGATTCAGAGCCGTATCCGAATACGGCACCGCCATATCATTGATACTCGCCCGATAAATTATGGGACGAATCCGTTCTCCATCTTTATAGCTGATTTGATTCAACACCAACCCTTCACGTGGGGTATACCCCACCCGGAATGACCAGTTTTGCCAGTCGACCTTCCAGCCATCTACCGAAAAACTCACGCCTTCCGGTTGCACGATATGTAACGGTTTCAGACCTTCTCGGGGTTTGCCTAGTGAAGGCGTATCGTAATTGCGTTTGGTTTTGGGCACCGGTGTATTAATGCCATCATCAATGATCTCAATAACCTTTTCTTCATTGAGATCAATAATCGCCATCAAGCCCTCAATCGGACGGGCATAGCCGTTATCAACAATCTCATCCCGCACAAACGCCACACCACGCATCAAGCGTCGACCACGATATTTTTCATCATCGCCGTAATAGCCAAATGACCAGGGGTCGATTTGAATATTTTCAATATCTTTGTCGGTTAAACCTCGACGTCTTACTGCCGCCAGGAAGCCTTCATCTGCCTGCACAATATCCACACAGCTGAAGAACTCTTCAATCATTATCGGCGGCTGACCGCTGACTTCCGGGTCCAGCTGTTTCCACTCGGTAATCTGCTCAGCAATCAGATCGATTTTTGCTTCGTGGATTAATCCTGTCGCTTTATCCAGCACCACCGCAAAGGCTTTACGTGAAAAGGCTTTACCAGCCTCAAATGCCAGCACTTCGGCTTTGTCAGGCTCATCCAGTTGCAGATAGGGAAAACGACACGACGTGCTGAGTTGTTTCTCCTTTCTCAGCAGTAATGTGGCTTCAGCCAGCTCTTCAAGCGTCAGTGGATCTAACGGGTGGGTAGGTTTAATACCGGGTGTGGTTTCCGGTTTGTAGGATGTATGTAATGGAATATTCATAGCGACCTCGATGGAATGACGTTTCTCAATCCATACTAGTCACTTCAAAAATCAGCAGTATCACAAACTGGCAAAAGTCGATTTAGTTAATTATGAAAAACTAAAAAATCTATTTAGATTTTTCCATGAACTATGAAAAAACGTTGATCACAAGGCTTTGAAAACAACAGACCCGTTTGTAAAACAGGCCTTATCAGGCCACCACGCGGTTGCGACCTTGTTTTTTTGCACGATACATATTGTCATCACTGCGTTTCATCCAATCCCGCCAATTTTCGTTTGGCTGCAATGTGGCAATACCAAGACTGGTTGTCACGCTTCGATCCGGTAATAATCGCATCGATTCGATCTTCTTACGTAACTCCTCTGCTACCAGGAACCCCTCTTTTGCGTCAGTTTCATAAAGCAGGATAAGAAATTCCTCGCCCCCCAGACGAAAGACTTTGTCGGAGCGCCGAATACGCTTTTGCAGTAGTTTGCCAATACCTCGCAGAACATCATCACCGGCGTCATGGCCCAACGTGTCATTAATCTTCTTGAAGTTATCCAGATCTAATGAAATCAACGTCATTGGAATCACATGACGCTCATACATTTGTACAGCTTGTTCCAGCGAGCCGTGTAACTGCACGCGGTTGGACAGCCCGGTTAACGAATCGGTCATGGCCAGGTCATGTAATTCATTTTGCTGGATACTGATCACCCTAACAAAAATCACGGCAAAGGCACTGACACAAAGCAATGTGGCGGTCGCCCTCGATGCCAGTTCGGCATCTAAAAACAACCATGACATTGGCAATGACATCGCCAGTAAAACAATGTTTGCTCCCCAAGCGTAACGTTCCGGCAACATGAAATAAAAGGAAATCACTGCCGGGTAACACCATAACAAACCAATCAGACCCTGCTGATAAATAGCGAAACCCAGGAAAATAACAATGATGGGTGCCAAGCCAATCAATATCAAAAAAGGATAATAGCGACCATGCCAACAGTTCCAGGCATTGATGGCCATAAGCAAGACCACGGACAATGATCCCGTTCCTAAAATATATTTTTCCTGAAAAAAGTTATAGAGTGAAAAAGGCATGAGAAAAACAAAGACCACGACCGCCACCCCGACAATGGTTTTCACCCGAATCGGTGATTCCTGTATCAAGGTCTTTGAATAAGTTGTCACTTAACGTAACTCGACATATTTATGATGTCTTACTACCATCAAAATGTTTGTTGTCCACATTACGACTACTCCGCATCATGTAGCTTCTGATTCTACTGATAAACGTGTCGGAATGTCCTTTTTCTAATACAAACTGAAACATTCGATGTGTTTAAAGTCATGAATCGAGTAATTGCTACATAATATGCCATATTCGATGATGAACATATCACCTACTCAAAGCAAAGGTGCAGACACGCATCGGGTTTGGTTGATGGAATAGTTTAGCCAGCCATCGCTCAACAGATGTTGAGCTCGTTCCCATGCTTCGTGTAAGGAACGCATAATTGCTGTTCCTAACTATTTATATCAATACAAAATGAGATTACTTGCTGGAAACCGCTACCGGTTGCTGGCGATAAAACTGGCACAACAAACCATAAACTTTTGGCATCTTTTCCTTCATGATTTCAGGCGACTCAAAAAAGGCCTCACTGCATACAGCAAAAAATTCTGCTGGACTGGTTAACGCATAATCATCCACGGGTAATGACCGATGATGTTGCAAATCATTTTCCAATCGGTCCCATGCTGCGGTAAATATATCGTGCCATTCGCCAGGGCGCATATCAGGATGCATCGGCGGTGCTCCATTGGCGCCATCACGCAGCATATCGATCTTATGTGCCAACTCGTGAATGACCACATTACTAGCTTTTCCATGACGTGAATTTCCACCACTTTGGCAAATGGCCTGCCACGATAAAATTACCGGGCCGCGTTCCCAGGCTTCGCCACTCAGGCCTGGGCTTCTGGGATGCACAACTCCGTCGTCAGTTCGATAAGGCCGATTTGGGACAAAGTCCCCTTCGTACAGAATGATAGTCTTCCAATGGTCATACCAGTGAAGACCAAGATGCAAAATAGGTACGCAAGCCATGGTGGCGAATTTCAGGCACATCGCGTCGGTAAATTGAAAATCAGCCCCAGAGAGCACGTTTTTCCGAGCAAGCAGGCGAAAAGTCATCTCTCGAAGGGCATCACGCTCAGCACCTTGATAACGTTCCATCACTGGCCAGTCGGCAATCGCTGACTCCCATTGGTCGGTGGTAAACCCCATCTTTTTAATACGCCGGGCTTCGATCCAGTCACGCAAACGCTTAAACATGTTTATGCCTCTCTGCTAACAAAGCAATTATCAGATTTAAAAAGCATAAATATGATGCAGGAATAAAGGGTCAGGTTATTTAAGATTTAAAATCTCAGTGAACTTTAAAAATCCGTGATAGAAAGTAAAGGCAATAACAAAAAGTGCTCCTATTACAATGAAAAAAATCATTGCTCTTTGTAACTTGTCTTTAAACTTTTTGCCTTGCATAGTTTTTTCAGTCTATAAATAAAACGGTTTATGAGGTCTGGTAATGGTGTTTTTCTGAAGCTGTCACTTAGTTATTTGATAAGCGTTTTTTGGTGTTAGCGAGATGGTCATACAGCGAATCCAGTAATCTTTTGAATTCCGTCGAATGCTCACTTAGTTCCGTATTATTGACTGCTTCAGCCAGCAATTCATCTTTTTTTAGACATTTATCAAAAATAGCATTTTTTAAATCCGCTGAGAGTAACTTGGTAATTTTACCTCTCAACTCATCAACCAGTTCTTTATCGGAATCCGGTGAATCAGGAAATTCGTCCAGCTCTTTGACTAACTTTTGAAACGGCTCTATATAGCCTTCCCTTTCATTGGCAATTTCAAAAAGCTGATGATGAATATTTTCTTCCGTTAATACCTCACCCATTGCACGGTAAAAGTCGGTTGTTTCTATGATTAATTTTAAAATTTCCTGAGCATCGGCCTGCTCATCAGTGCGTAGTATCGACATATCAAACGGTTCCTGAGGTTGATGTTGGAATATCACCAACAATGGCTTCGATGGCTTTAGGGATGACTTCAAATTCTACAGGCGTTGTTGTTTTAAATTCACCATCAGCTTCTACCGATTTGGGTCTAGAGGTCTGAATACTGAATTTATCAGACGCTTTACGAACGATGCGGTCGGTAGTGTCCATAGCACCGATTCGTAATTTAGGTCCGAGCAACAAAAGTTGCCACCAGCGTTGTGGCTTGATGAAAAACAAATTTAGCTTTCCCTCAAGCAACGTTGATCGTTGATCAACGATATTGCCACCACCATAAAACCGACCATTGCCTATCGCAAGATGAATCGCCCTTGTGGAGATTTGCCAATCATCTGTTTTAATGTGTACTTTAAAGCTTTTATTACGTTTTATCGCTTTAAAAAATGCACCAAGATAAGCAAACACACCAAAGAACTTTTTACTGTCAGAGGTAAGTTCACGTGTGACATCAACACCTAAGCCTACATGCGCCACATTGATAAAAAAATGTTCGTTATTAATCTTAGCTAAACTAATCTGCTCGCGTTTTCCATCTACGATAACCTGGGCTGCCGCTAACAGAGGCTCTGGGACACCAATAGATCGTGCAAAATCATTGGCCGTTCCCATAGGGAAAATTGCCAAAGTGCGCTGACTTGTATGTAACGCTTCTAAAGCTGAACTAATGGTTCCATCACCACCGCCAATAATAACGATTCCGTCTTCACGATCATATTCTTCAATTAGCGAAACTAAATGGGCTTCGCTTTCAGACTCACAAACGGATACTTCGATGCCTGAGACTTCCAGGAATCGTACAGCTTCTTCCAACGCCTCGACTTGCCCATTGCGGCTATGCGGATTAATAATTAACAATGCGTGCTGCAAGTATTTTTTCCCCTGTTAAGGTAGCTTTATTAGTCAACTTCAAGAGGACTATAAGTATTTAATACGATCAGGTCTTTAACCCTAATCAAGATACCCGATGTACCAAACGGGGTCGCAAAATCTAGATGCCGCCTTGAGAATGTAGGAGGTGTTTATCTCTCATCTCCGCCTTTAATCTGACCTGATAAAGCGTCAATCAAGTCACGAGGAGCGCCTTTTGTAAGATAAAGCAATTCTCCTCTACTCCAATCCCGCCCTGAATCGTTGGCCACCAATAATCACATCATTCCAGCGTGATGACACCACTTTAATTTCACCCGCTATTAAAGCCTGATAAAACAGGTCAAGGTTATCCTTATCTTTACGAAAGCTTCCAAGATAAGACGATTTCCATTGTTGATTCTGCTGGAAAAATAGTTTTATTACTGTGTGTTCATGTTTTTTTTCAATCCAAAGATATTCTTGGTCTCCATCTTTATCCAGATCCAGCGCCTGTAAAAAATATTGCTGTGTCTGCTGGATGTTCCAGTGATTTTTTGTCTCTTGTTTATAAATAGCCGTCAGCAACGCCTCGGGCGGATTATCAGATAACAGAGTGATGGCGGCGATAAATTCATCGCGGGTGGAGCTGGGTTGTTCATTGTTGCTGTCGGCGTACAGAGCGTTGATTCTTATCAGCAGACCTGGATGGGTTTCACCATATTGTGCTTTGAGGGTTTGTAATCCCTCATAACCTGGACGCGCCAGGTGGCGACGAAAATAGCTAAGATCGAAGTCTTCAACAGTGACTTTGTTGTCGGCCAGTCGTTGCAATTGATCGGCCACGACCATTTTTCTGAAATCCAGCAGTGGAGAGTTCACCGATAGCATGACAACCAATACGACCAGACCAATGGCAACATTCGTCCGACTGAGCTGATGTGTCCAACTATCCCGGTATTTGGCAATACCCCATACATAGCCGATAGCAAACAATGCCAGTAAAAACCAGATCAGATAAGCCCAAAAACGACTAAGACTCCAACCGTACTGATCAATACGCAGGCTCAAACCATAGAAGCTGATCAGACTGTAAACAGGCAGTATCGCGATACTGATATAAATAAAGCGGTGTAGCCACACCGAGTAAGGCCAGTTGTCCGGCTCATCCTGATACACGGCATTGACGAAAAACAAAATCAGCGCCTGCATCCATAAAATAAGACTGCTCCCCCCACTTTCCCACAGTGGTTCGAGGCCGGTAAAGGGTAAAGCACTAAGAAATAGCAGTGAGACCAGCGACAGCAGCAGAAGCAGAAATTTAATCAACGCCTGCTGAAGCCGAGTAATGGTATCGATAATATGAGTGAGTTTGCGAAAAATGATAATGCCGAAGCCATTGGCAAGTGCAATAGCAGGGTAATAAAACCAGCGTTGCTCAAACAGGTCATTGAAGAAATCGATATTGATAGCTTTGAACAGTGCGGCCCACAACATCAGCAACAGCCAGAAGCTGCCGGCAAAAAGCAGTGCCAATGACAACGTAAGGAAATTACGCCATGACCAGAGAAACAACGCGCTATAAGTAACGCGTTCGCCTCTGGCCCACTGTTGGCTGTACATTAACGCTTTAAAAGTTGCGATGGCCATCGTCAGCACAAAGCTGAACAGCAGTGCATTAAAGCGAATATGTTCGATGGGCGTGACCTGATGGCCGACGTAATACCCCAGCAGACCGATGAGCAGCGCGAATGGCAAGGTAACTTTGACCATTGCCCGCCCATTGTTCTGATCGAGCCCAAGCAACAGCATAATCGGCCAAATAAACATCACGCTATAGAAAGCGAATAACCACTCTGGTTGCCCGTGAGGCCAGTAATGAAGTTCAATAGCTTGATGCAAGTACAGTAAACCGAGTCCCTGCATTAGTGATATCAGAATCATCAGTTTTGAGGGTAATGGCGCAGATTTATCCTGTTGATTCAATTCCATAGGGAAAGCCGTCCTTAGTTTCTTTTCTGATTACCTAATTTTGATGCTTACTTATATCATTACCAAATCTAAATTTTCGGGAACATGATTGCTAGATAGAAACAAAAACACTTGGTTGTTTTTTAGAGTATTCGTTTTAATAAAAGCTAATAGTTATGCAAACATGTTTGTTTAAATGCCGACATTGTATTAACCCATTATGAAGTTTCACATTGATATTTGATGTTATTAATCTTGTTATTGGAAAGTTGAAAAAACGGAAATTATGCTGGCAGATCCTTTGATTTTCCTTTGATCGCATACATGCGATGATCAGCAACTTCCATCACCTTATCAGGGTCAGTTCCATCTTGCGGTATAAAGGCAGAACCAATACTGGCCCTTAACAGATGCTGTTTGTTCTCAAAAATAAAGGGTGGTTTTATTTCCGTTTCAATGCGGCGAATAGCTGAATTTATCTCATCCGAATTTTCAATTGGTGCCAAAACAACGCCAAATTCATCACCACCCAGTCTAGCCGCCGTATCTGCAGCTCGAACAACCTTCTTGAGTCGATTCGAAAATTCAATAATGACTGCGTCCCCGATGCGATGTCCTTAGGCGTCATTAATTTGTTTTAAGCTGTCCATGTCTATTATCAACAAGCCAGCAGAAATACTTTTACGTTGAGTGTGGGCGACAGTGTTTCTCAACCGATCCATGAACAATGCGCGATTAGCTAATCCAGTCATATCATCATGTGTGGCTTTTTTGAAGAGCTCGTCTTTGTCATATTTAGCTGAGAAATACATTGATGCAGCGACAACTTCTGATAACAATTCAAGCACTACTACATCACTACCATTGAATTTGTCGGGCTGAGCAGACATCGCTTTCAGAACCCCAACTGTGGCTCCGCGATGTTTGAGAGGCATAACGAGCATTGATCGCAAACCAATCTTCTGACAGGCAAGCCGATCGACTCTAGGATCTGTCTCGGAGTCTTGGCAGAACATGGTATCGCCGGTCATTACGCTTAAACCGGATAGACTTCCATCAATTTTTAGTCTTAGTCCTAGTTGGGATGCAGCAATTCCGGAAGCTGCCCGATAGACCATTTCACCCTCTTCAGCCAGTTCAATCGCTGCACCATCAGCCTCAACAAGCGACAGTGATTGATCAACAACGAACTGCATTACGGCCCCCAAATCCAGTCCGAGCTTTGCTATCTCAGTCTGAGTATGGATGACTTGCATAAGCTTTTCGCTCGACGACATTGCTTAAACCTTAATAAAAATTATATTTATGAAAAGTATAAAAGCTTCTTAAATAAAGATGATGTCATACCACATTGAGCAAACGCAAAATTGAGTCACGGGCTCACAATAGTTTCCAGCGGACAGGCAATTGCTATGTTAGTTTAATTAAACAACAACTTGTCTCAACTGACTAAGCGGCGTACCAAAACACGGCAAAAAAATGACATGTGGTGCCGCCCACAACAAATAAATGCCAGATAAAGTGACCATATTTCAGTTTTGAATCAGTGGCAAAAAATGCCACACCAACGGTATAGGACAAGCCACCAGCCAGTAACCAGAGCAAGCCTTCAGTGGGTAGGTTTGCCATTAATGGATTGATGGCAATCACGATCACCCATCCCATCAATAAATAAAGCACCGTTGAGAGAATAAGATGATGTTGTTTTTGGAATATCTTGAGGGCGATGCCAAAAAATGCCAGTCCCCAGACAATACCAAATAGCGTCCAGCCCCAGATGCCTTTTAAAACCCCAAAGGTAAAAGGCGTATAAGTGCCGGCGATCAACAGATAGATTGCCGAATGTTCAATACGACGAAAAATCCGCTTGGCTTTGCCCACAGGTAATGCGTGATATAGCGTGGACCCCAGATAAAGAATGATCATCGTCGCACAAAATATACTTACCCCAACCACAAAAGCCGTATCAGAATTACGCACTGCATGCGTGATCAAAAATGGCGTTCCAATCACCGCACCGAGAAGACCCAAAGCATGACTGATTGAGTTGGCAATCTCTTCACCGCCGGTCTGCTCCCGCTTGTAGGTGGTAAGCGATGATCGCATAAGCCCTCCTCACTGAATTGATATCAACCGGGTCATTTAGTATGTGCTTTTTACATTACCAAAATAATTTTTGAGGATCAGTTATAAGGAAAAACCAGTAGTGCTTTGTTAATCAAACGTGGTGAGTTAATTTAGGATATGGCGGGCTGACAAAAGATTTGAGTTAGCTAAAAGACTTGTTGCTCTTTCATCTTTACCACTATTGGTGGCTATATTTGTGTTTAACAAGGCGGAAATGAAAGATCAGCAAGCCCTGATTCTATTCCATTTATTGGGTTTCAATGCTAACGGGCTTAACCATTTCAATGTGAGCTATACCATCTTCATCATAAGGTCCCCCGTAGGCATGAAAGCCCAGAGAAATATAGAAGTGTTGCAGATAAACCTGTGCTGAGACTTTGATGTCCTTCCCAGGGTATTTCTGCATGGTGAAATTTATGGCTTCTTCCATCAGTACACGGCCAATCCCTAATCCTCTGTATTTTTTAAGCGTCATCACGCGACCAATCGAAGGTTGGTTGTTTTTGATTCCTGGATCAACGACTCTGGCGTAAGCAGCCAGCTCGCCATTTACCAGGGCAGATAGATGCCAGGCGTGCAGATCCAACTCATCGGTTTCCTGATAGGGACAGTGCTGCTCGACAACAAAAACAGATTCGCGAGCCTTGATGATCTGGTAAAGCTCAAGCGCTGTAAACGATTCCAATCGAGACCACTTAAACTCAAGCTTCATGTTCATTACTATTCCTGTTTAGATGAACTGATCTTCAATACTTTTCCAGATCAAGCCGATCAATCCTATTGCAACTACAACAAACAGTACTATAGCTTGAGGGGCATCAAGCACCCATAAGGTTAGCCCCGAAATCAGCAGCCAGAGTGCTGGAATAATAGTAATAAGCCACAAAACCCATCCTCTGAACATGATCAATGCCAGACCCAATGTCGTCATGACTGTGGGATCGGCATGAATGCCAAACACTTCAGCCTGGTACCAAGAACCACCCGTGATCGGTGCAATAAACGGCAAACCACTCAGACCGGCAAGTGCGATGGCAACGCCACTAGCTGAAGCAGATGTTTTGCGTGGCCTGCTGTTGAGATTAACTCCGGCCAGCGCTATTAATAGCAACAGCAATGATTGAATGAAAAAGAAGTATCCAATATAGCCACCCGCCCAGTTAAGTTCGGCATAACGTTGGATAAAAAATGTGTAGGCAACAAAGGCCCAGATAATCGCAAGAACTAGACTGGCAAGCCGGGCATGATTTTTGAGTGCCAACCAAATGACTAGCACGCCTAATGCCATAGTTAATAAATGCAATGGCCAGAAGGTTTCGCCCATGCGTTCAAGCAGGCGGAAATAGATATCGGCAGTAAAGGGAATAAAATCCTGCAGTGTATAGCTGGTCCAGCCGTTCATAATAACTCGAAATAGTTTGCCATCTTTTGGCGGGTGCTGGCTGACGGCATTGGACTAAACCCTGCATGCATATTTTCACGCAGATGCTCGATTTTGGTGGTGGCTGGAATAGCACAGGTAAGGGCCGGATGACTGACGATAAATTTCAACAGAAAATCTGCCCAGGTAGTACAACCACATTCTGCCTTGGCCCATTCCGGCAGAGATTCGTCGCGGCGCTTCACACCTTTAATCAGACTCCCCCCATCATAGGGACGATTAGCAATGACCGCGATACCCTTTTCTTGTGCCAGTGGCAGTAGCCGGTTTTCTGCTTCACGATGGGTAATATTGTAGGTCAGCTGAATAAAGTCGATATCTTCCGAAGTCATGATCTGTTCGAACTCCTGATGGCGACGACCATGAGAAGTGGTGATACCGATATGGCGAATTTTGCCTTCGGCTTTCATTTCTCTCAGGGCTGCAAGATGTTCACGCCAGTCTGTCAGATTATGCACTTGTACTAAATCGAACTGCTCGACGTTCCATCGATCTTGTAGATTGGCAACCTGCTCACGGGCGGAACCACCAGCAGGACTCCAGACTTTTTCTGCTGAAAACAGACTGTCGGGAATACCCAGTTTTTGCAAAGCATAGCCCATGACATCCGGTGCAGAACCATACATGGGCGAGGAATCAATCAACCCACCACCCAGTGCGAAAAATGTCTCGACCACTTCGGTTCGGGCATCAAGCAGTTTTGGATCAGAACCAACATTAAATGTGCGCCAGGTTCCCATGCCGATAACGGGCAGCTTTTTATCACCTGAATAAGATTTGTGGAGCAGTTCATTGCTTGCCGCAAAGACCGGCACGGATGGCAGTAAAGTCGCGGCCAGGCCGGCACCAATCAACTTGAGACTCTGCCGACGGGTGAAACGATTGTTCATCGTTAGCGCTCCTTGGGTTATTTGAAATGGCAAATTGTCGGTGGTATGAGCAAGCCAATCGAGACAATTCGAGCTTTATATCATTAACAAAAGGCAGACCGTTTGGTGCGAAGTTCAGCCACTAATGCTTTTCTCTGTTTTCTAGCCCCAATCGCTGATGCCACTCTGCAAGCGATTCATTGGGATAAAGGTCAAATACTTTATCGTTTGCATCCGTCTGAACTTCAACCCAAGCCGCTTTTGAACCAATCATCATATGCGTACGCTCTGGAGGTACCGGCAACTCAGTATCAATTGCAGATGCAAATGGGTGCACCAGATCCGGCCACCTCGGATCCCACAGCCATAGAGCACTTCCGCATTTTTGGCAAAAATTTCTCTGTGCCGGGCTCTCCTCTTGTTCTCCGGTTTCGGCATTGCTTATTATTGCCTGATACACACTGATATTTTGCTTACCCTGCACTTTCAGGGTTGTGTTATCTCCGCCCAGATTTATCGCATAGCCACCACTACCTGCGGTCTTCCGACATATTGAGCAATAACATCGATTGAATGGATAAGGGTGTAAGGAATCGACGGTGAAGTGAACGCTACCGCAATGACATGAACCTTTAAGATGCATTCTCTACCTCCAGATATTCATGGCATCAGCCCACTTTATATTAACGAATAAAGTGGGTGATACGGCCTAATGATTAGATGCATAGCTTTTTATCTGTGAAATCGATTCACGACACATTTCTGGTTATGACGCTACGACAAGCATTTGAAAGATTTGCTTGCCGAGCGACATTAAAAGCCAGAAGATTCCCATGTTTTAATTGAGGTTTTGTAATTAATCCTCAATCCTTTTCCAATCATTACGATTCAATTGGCTATCGTTAAGCCGATTGTTTCTTAGCAACTTCGGCAACATGGGCGCCCTGGAACCGTGCAATATCTATTTCATTCTCCGATGGTTCTCGACTTCCATCACTATCAGCAAGCGTGCTCGACCCGTAAGGTGAGCCACCGGTAATTTCATTCATTTTGGTTATGCCCTTGCAGGAATAAGGAACGCCCACAATGATCATGCCGTGATGCAGCAGAGTGGTGTGAAACGAGGTAATGGTAGTTTCCTGCCCACCATGCTGAGTGCCGGTGGAGGTGAACACGCTACCTACTTTGCCTATCAACTTTCCGTTAGCCCAAAGCCCGCCAGTTTGGTCAAGAAAGTTACGCATCTGCGCGCACATATTGCCAAAGCGTGTAGGTGTGCCAAATATAATGGCATCATAATCAGCAAGTTCGTCTGTTGAGGCAACTGGCGCCGATTGATCGAGTTTAACCCCCGCATCGCGCGCCTTTTCTTCCGGGATTATTTCCGGTACACGTTTGAGCGTAACTTCAGTGTCCTCGACGATACGTGCGCCTTCAGCCACGGCTTTTGCCATGGTTTCGGTGTGACCATACATGCTGTAGTAAAGAACAAGAATTTTTGTCATTTTGCATCTCCTGATTGAGGTGATATTGCAGTAAGTTCTAACCGATGGTTCATGAGGCTTTAATCCCCATAATAATTAAAGAAAAGGTTTTAGTTCTCAGCTACTTGCAAAATTATTTTCTAACAAGATAAGGCTATATGTGTTTTAGAGACTGTTTTTGCCCTACTGATAAAAAGGCTATTTGAAAAGAATCAAGTCGTCAAACGAGCAGCGATTAGTTTTAGAACTCTTGATTGCTGAACTGATTTTGTGAGGCCACACAACTTTAGGGGCTGTTTATATTTCATAGTGCCGCCCGCTTGGCAGGGACTATTTTGCATAAACATTTTCTACTTTGAATTACACCAATAATCGCTATACAATGTAAATCTTAATTATTATCATTTAGCATCAAACGTCATTTGCCACCCAGTTTTTTGCATTTCCTCGGGGCAATGTTGTTTTTTCAGACAGGTCAGATTTCATGCCGAATTTTTCATCTCCTGCCTGGCCTATTGCCAGCCGAATTTTTGCCAGTCTGGTGGGTGGCTATCTGTTCACCTGGGGTTTGATTGCCATCACCATTGCTGGATTAATTCCGCTGGGCGTGGAATTTCATGATGTCGAAATGGGCATGCTGATGCTAGGTTTGCTGGTCTATTTAAGTTTATTTTTGTGGGGCATGGCCACCGATAAATTAATCTGGTTGTGGCTAATCCTGTTTGGCGGTGGTGTAGTAATGACCCTACTGGCCAGTGTTGTGCAACAGTCATTTTTACAAGGAATTTAATCCATGTTCAGTAGCTTTCGACAGGCAATGGCTTGGCTGCATACGTGGTTTGGTCTGACCTTAGGTTTTATTCTGATGGTGGTCTTCTTTTTTGGAAGCCTGTCGGTTTTTGATCGCGAGATTGATCGCTGGTCGATTCCGGAAACCCGCTTTGAACCTCAGGTAATGCCATCATTTGATGAGATGTTGTTACCAATTCTGCGGTCGGTTGAACCTAATGAAGAAGACTACAACACCAACATGCCGCTGTTGCATGATTTAAGTCAGGGGCCAATCACACCTCGCACCGAATTACCTGCGGATGAGTTCTGGGCCTACACCACGCACCGTGATCCAGTATTAATTATGGGTGTTGGTTTTCGGGTGCCACAACCTTTGGATCCTGAAGGTCATAACCATATTCATGGCAATATCACTATTGATCCACGTACCGGCAAAGCCCTGCCTGATGATCAGTTAAAAATCGGTAGTAAATTTTTCTATCCGATGCATTTCAGCTTGAACCTGAACTGGAATCGAATTGGGATTTATATCGTCGGTATCGCTGCATTTATCATGATGGCTGCCCTGGTCAGTGGCGTGGTTATTCACCGTAAACGGTTTCGTGAGTTCTTTACGTTCCGCCCCAACAAACAAACCCAACGCAGTGTGCTGGATTTACATAATCTCACTGGCATGGTGGCGTTGCCGTTTCATTTCTTCTTTACCTTTACTGGCTTACTGATTTTTGCCAGTTTCTTCTTTTTCCCGGTCACACACACCCAACTAGAACCATTACATAAATATCATGAAATGGTTGAGGCCAATGAAACCGGCCTGCCACATGATAGAGCCGGCGTTCCTGCTGAGATGGCTTCAATTGATGCGATGGTTGCCAAGGCCAAACAACGTTGGGCTGATAAGGATATGCCAGGTGAAGTTGGCTTCCTGCAGATTAATCACCTTGATGATGCTAATAGTTATGTGAGTATTTACCGGGCAGGCAGTGATCGGGTTGCGTTAGTTGGTGAAGGCATGCATTTCAGCGGCACTACGGGCGAATTAATCCGTGAAGAACCGCCCCGCTCCGCCATTGCAGAAGTTGAAGAATTTCTAACCGGTCTGCATTTACAGCATTTTGAACACTGGCTGTTACGGTGGTTGTATGTATTTGGTGGTCTGGTTGGCGCCATCTGCATTGCCACCGGTTTTATCTTCTTTGTTGAAAAACGTAAACGTCAGCATACGCTGCAGGGTAGCTCTGGCAGCCAGGTGGTTGATGCTTTAGCGGTAACGACCGTGACTGGCATGTTAGTGGCCACAGTGAGTATGTTAGTGGCTAACCGGTTACTACCGGCCGAAATGGTGGGTAAAGGATACTGGGAACAGGTGGTGTTCTGGGGAAGCTGGAGTGTGATGTTACTGCATGCATTCTGGCGTAGCTCTGCCGTTCGTCATATCCGTATTTCACCTGCTTGGCGTGAACAGAGCATTTTATTTGCCGTGCTGGCCGTTGCTGCGGTGATTTTGAACTGGATTACCACCGGCGATCATTTATTGAAAACTGCATTTCATTACTGGCCAGTAGCCGGGGTGGATTTAAGTTTGCTGGTCAGCAGTGCTATTGCAATTTATGCCGCCAGATATCTGAAAAAACGTGAAAACGTTGCCGTACATAAGGCCATTGAATTTTCTGCACAAAATCTGGAGGCTAGCCGTGGTTGAGATCGTTTGTTGGGTAGCTGCCATTTTTGCCACTATGTTGGGAATGGCGTCACTTTCACTCACGCTACCGAATCATTGGCGGCAGGTTACAGGAATCGAAACCAGTCTCCCTTCACGATCAGAGCAACTTAGTCTCCGTATTTTGGGTTATTCCAGTCTGGTGGTGGCTTTGCTTTTGTGTCTTGCTGCCGATCATCCCTCAATGGCGGTTTTAGTCTGGGTAATGCTATTAAGTCTAGCTGCTAAAGGTATTGCGACCATCCTTACCTGGCGTCAGCATTGGCTTAAACCGCTAGTCTGGTTATTTAATCGTACAGAACTTAACTAAGAACGCGATTAGTCCTCATCTCTGGCGTTTTTCTCAAACAGATTTGATTTGCAGTAATGAATCACAATGATGGATAAGCCTAACAATAGAATCGCTACGGTGATCCCCAGAATACGCCAGGTATCAATGTTTTTCATATCCAGAATCAGGTAACGCGCCAGCGCGACAATCGCGATATATAACGGAAACTTGATGGGTAACTCACCCGACTTGTAATAGACCGCGACCATGGTCAACACTTCCAGATAGATAAACAGCAGCAATAAATCGGTCAGTAAGACGGTACCGTTTTCAAACATAAAATTTATTTCAATTCCCACGGCCACCAGCGTGGCGATGGCAACAATGATCAGCCCGATATCCTGGGCAATTGCCAATCCTTGATTCACCACCGTTTTAATTTTTTCTGACATGCAAGACTATCTCAATAAATTTTAAAAAGCGGATAGTAGCTTAGCAGTCAAATTTGTAAAGCTTATTGTCTGTTATTCCGAAAATTACCAATCTGCAGGGACTGTGGGTCAAAATTTACAGTCATGGACAGCTAAGTTAAATCATTGGCCTCGACATAAGAAAGTGATTGAAACAGAATGAAAGCCACATCACTTGAGAAATTGCTTTATGAATGAATTTGATTATTACTGGGAGATTTTTATTCGTTGGATGACAACGCCAATAATGGGATCGGATTCCGGTATCACCATTTCGAATATGCTTGGTTTTGTATTAATTGTCTTTGTGGCGTGGTGGGCGTCAGCCAAAGTGGAGAAAATCCTGCAACGCATGACGCTGGGTAAGTCCTATCGACATATCGATGATTCTACTTTTTATCTCATCAGCAGACTGTTTCGTTACTTCATCTGGATCAGTGCCACATTAGTTGGCTTATCTTATATCGGGTTTAATCTGACCGGTCTGGCTTTTATCGGTGGTGCAATAGGTGTCGGCATTGGCTTTGGTCTGCAGAATATTGTCAGTAATTTTATTTCCGGCATTATCCTTATACTGGAAAAATCGCTGAAAGTCGGTGACTTTATCGAGATATCCAACGCCACTACCGGTATTGTTCAGGAAATCGGCCTGCGTTATACCCGTATCACTACGCGCGATAATATCGATATTCTGGTACCGAATTCAGAGTTTATTAACGGACAGGTCACCAACTGGAGTTTCAGCGAAAAACTCCGCAGAATCCATGTGCCTTTTGGTGTGGCTTATGGTGTTGATAAAGATATGGTTCGTGAAGCCGCGCTAGAGGCAGCGTCACATGTCCCTGGAGCGATTACAGGAGATCCGGGCAAACTTGCTGAGGTGTGGTTAACCGAGTTTGGTGACAGCAGTCTGAATTTTGAATTAGTGATATGGGTCGGAAATGAGTTAATGAGTCGGCCGGCTCGAACCAAAGCTTTATTTTTATGGGAAATTGAAACACAACTCCGTGCTAAAAATATCGAAATTCCCTTTCCTCAACGAGATTTGCATATTCGCTCTGGCAAACTGGCTGTATCGATCGAAAAATAAAAGGCTAGGGTTATTTAATTTTGCTGATCCCAAAACAACGTAATAAGCAGCGTTCGTATATGGATTCCGGCAAACCACGTTTCATTCGGAACAGAAAGTATTTTTCAAAGGCAATTTTCGCCCATTGAACCCAACGCCCCTTATTCATCCAGGCAAGATTGCGTGGGGGAATTTGTGGTAAGGCGACAAAAGCAGCGCCCGTGTGGCCCATATCCGCCAGACAGACAGCATTTAAACTGGCACGGGTTTTAATGGGACGATCTTCGATAGTGGCTTGAATATTGGCCACCGCTGCCTTGGCCATGCTTTCAATCATATAACCAGTTTTTGGGACACCAACGGGTAAAGCAGTTGCTTCAACTGGTGGAATCGCAATACAGACACCCACACCATAAATATTCGGGTAAGCAGGATTACGCTGGAATTCATCGACCTTAAGAAAGCCTCGCGGATTGACCAGTTCTTCATTCAGATTAGCTAGACAATCAACCCCTTTAAACGCTGGAATCAACATACTGTAATCAAATGTCAGTTTATGGGTTTTAATCGTCTCGGCATTATCGTCCACCTGCTCAACCAGCATCTTGCCCTTTTCGATGGACTTAACACGGGCATTGGTGATCCACTTGATATCGTTTTTGCGAAACTCGGACTCGAACAGCCCTTTTGAATCACCTACGCCGCCTAACCCCATATGGCCGATATACGGTTCAGGAGTGACAAACGTCATTGGTACCCGATCTCGGACTTTGGCCTTACGTAATGCCCGATTCATGATGAAAGCAAATTCATAGGCAGGACCGAAACAGGAAGCACCCTGAACAGCACCCACCACAATCGGGCCAGGATTTTTCAGAAACTCACGCCAGGCCTGGTAGCTGTCTTCAGCATGATCAACGGTGCAGATAGAGTGGGTATGAGCATGCGGACCAAAGCCTTCGATTTCATCAAATGCCAGCTTGGCCCCGGTTGCCACAATCAGAAAATCGTAATTAAGAATGGTGTTATCACCCAACAAAACCTGATTGGTAGCCGGTTTGATTTTGGCAACACCTGAATCATAAAAATCAATATTTTTGCTGGATAAAACCGAGGCCAGTTTAAAGCTGATATCTTCACGTTTCCGCCAACCAACAGCGACCCAGGGGTTGCTGGGTACAAAGTGAAATATCGGCGTATTGGAAACTACGCTGATATGGTGTGTTTTATCGAGAGCTGCACGGCATTCATAAGCAGCGGGTAAACCGCCGGTACTTGCTCCGATAATGACAATATGTGCCATACCTATCCTGAATTAATGCAGCGTATCCGAGTCATTCTGAATGTTAAGCGGGTCACTGAACAAGCCTGCCACATCCACTGGATCGAATTGATAATGGGTATTGCAGAACTCACAGGCCAACTCAACAAAGCCTCGTTCGGCAATAATATCTTCTGCTTCCTGCCGTCCCAATAACTTGATGGTATCAGCCACTCGCTGGCGAGAACAGGTACAGGCAAATTCCAATACAGTTGTGCTCAATAGTCGTACCATTTCTTCGTTAAATAATCGATATAACAAAGAGACTGCATCCAGGTTCAGCAGTTCTTCGTAGGTTACGGTATCGGCCAGAAAATTAATTCTCGTCCAGTTTTCATCATGCTGCTCCGGATCCTGATCAGGTAATTGTTGCAGCATCAAACCACCGGCAGTCTGTTCATCGGTAGATAACCAGATACGGGTTTTCAATTGTTCAGATTGGGCAAAATACATTTCCAGCATCTCGGCAATTGATTCACCCTGAACGCTGACAATGCCCTGATAAGGTTGTTTGGCTTCAACATTTTCAATGGTAATAGCCAGATTACCGTCGCCGAGCATTTGCTGCATCGTGGCATCATCAGCAATTTCGCCTTCCCAGTTCGCTAATCCACGAAGAGTGTGATCACTGGTGCATTCAACCATTAATAACGATACCGGCCCATCGGAACGGCATTGTAATACCAGTCGTCCGGACATTTTAACTGTTTCAGCCAACAATGCTGCGGCTGCCAGCATTTCTCCCAACAGACCAGCAACTGCAGGTGGATATTCCCGTTGAACTTTAACCGTTTGCCAGGTTTGTTTAAGTTGCACCCATTCACCACGGATGGCGGCATTATCAAAGATGAAACGTTGTAAATGATCTGCCTGAATGGCGTCGTCTTGCATGATGAATCCTCACACTGCATCTATAGCGGGTGGTTATATGGCAAATGAAGCTGCCGAATAATAGCGACATTTTAACGTATCTGATTACAAGTGGGGTTTAACCCTAAGAAGATCAAGCCATAAACTATCGGCGGCTTCGGGAGGCTAAAAAATCCCTCATAGCTGCTGTTAACTGCGACTGAATATTCTTGCACAGCTGAATCATGCTGCTTTCTAGTGATATTCATCAGCGTTGTCCCTCGCGATGGCTGTGGTGATTTTTTCGAGGAATTAGATTGTGATTCGGTCGCAGGGTTTTGGCAAGTATGATTAAAACAAAGTGGATTGTTGGGTTTCATGCTTCAACCCAACCTACCATGAGCAAATGTTGTGTTGATCCGCAGATTAGGCTCTAAGTTTAAGCATTCCGGGAAAATGAAAAAGCCCATTACCCCGAGAAAATGGAGTAATGGGCTGATTTCAGTTTAAGCGCGTTGTAATAACATTGCGTTCAGTTTTTTGACGAAGCTAGCCGGATCTTCCAGCTGTCCGCCTTCAGCCAATAAAGCCTGATCGAAGATAATGGATGTCCAGTCACTGAACTGTTCATCATTCTGTTCGTCTTTCAGTTTGGCGACCATTGGATGCTCAGGATTGAGTTCCAGAATTGGTTTGCTGGCTGAAACCTGTTGGCCTGCAGCTTTGAGCATGCGTTCAAGGTTACCGCTCATATCGTAATGATCGGCTACCAGACAGGCTGGTGAATCGGTCAGACGATGGGTGATGCGAACATCCTTGACCTTTTCATCCAGTGTTTTCTTGACCCGTTCAACCAGATCTTCGAAGTTTTTCTCGACTTCTTCGTGCGCTTTTTTCTCTTCTTCATCTTCAAGCTCACCCAGATCCAGATCGCCTTTGGCAACAGATTGCAGGTGTTTGCCGTCAAAGTCCGTCAGAGAATTGACCAGCCATTCATCGACACGGTCGGTGAGTAACAGGACTTCAATGCCTTTCTTACGGAATACTTCCAGATGCGGGCTGTTTTTCGCAGCGGCATAGCTTTCGGCAGTGATATAAAAGATTTTTTCCTGCTTGTCTTTCATCCGGCTGACATAGTCTTCCAGTGAAACAGTTTGATCAGCATTACCGGTTTCGGTGCTGGCAAAGCGTAGTAATTTGGCCAAGGCTTCTTTGTTGGCAAAGTCTTCGCCTGGACCTTCTTTGATCACCTGACCGAATTCTTTCCAGAATTCAGCATACTGTTCAGGTTCGTTATTGGCCATTTTGTTCAGTTCAGAGAGAATTTTCTTCACTGAAGCAGCACGGATGGTATCAATGACTTTGCTGCTTTGCAGGATTTCACGCGACACATTCAATGGCAGATCGTTGGTATCAAT
>SWCD01021048.1_pt1 | contig 56572 bp, 59 predicted proteins | sample 4693011 | NCBI WGS metagenome assembly SWCD01 (sample SAMN10267278, study PRJNA491770) | bioreactor metagenome | isolation source: DHS bioreactor inoculated with marine | place: Japan: Omine Ridge, Nankai Trough
AAAAAAAACGCGCCTTGCTGCTATCAGCAACTACTAACCATGTTGAATTCATCATTATTCCTCGCTTTTCTTGATGTTCACATAAATTAAACCGCTTGTGAAAAGTCCATGCATTGATACCGGTCAAGTGACAGCTCAAAATCACGATAATATCGACCGCTCTTCGTCATCATGTAAGAGCTTGTTTTCCCTGTCAATAACCTACAGGGAGGTATTCTTTTGTTGGCCACAGCGGATACACCGGTAAGCAGTCACCAGCTTGCCCTGCTTCACATCAAACTTTCTTTCACTAAGTACCTTCCACTTGTGAAAGCCGCTCCTGCACAGCGTCTTACCCTTGTGCTTTTCTGCCGGTGTCTTTTTCCTGAATGTCAGTATCTCTGCCATAGCAAATTGTCATCGTAAAATTATACGCCCGGCGGGTATTCAGAGAAGACCGGCATATCGTCAGAACACGACCAGGCGGCACGAGAATCCCAGAAAATGCGGCCCTGTGGCGAAACCGGCGGTTCAGTATCGAGCGAACCCGCCGGGATCAGCACCGCATCCAGCTCCGGTGTCACCCGTGGCATCGGTCCGCCGCATTTCTGGCAGAAACAGTTATAGAAGCGTTCGGCTTCCGGCACCTTGTAACGCGATAGCAGATCCTCACCCTTGATCCAGCTGATACTGGTCTGTGGAGAGATCAGGATGTTACTCGCATGCCCGGTGCCCGTGGCCTTGCGACATCGCTGGCAATGACAGTGATAGAAACGCTCTACCTCACCAGTAACCTGGTACTGAACCGAACCGCATAGACAACTGCCTTTAACCGTAATTTCTGTCATGGTATTTCCTGTATTAAAGCAACCGGCATCTCGAAAAAGCATAACATGTGAATCCGTCGGCACCTACTACTGTTTAATATCTTAATAATATTATATCTGTAGAATCTCTTTGTATTATTAGCCAGGTATCCCTGTTATATATTGCTAATCAGGTATTGCTCTTGATGCTTTAATTTGGTCGAATGAATCTAACCAAGACATATTTTCAGGGGCACATAACTCGTTACCCCAATTACATACAACGACTGGTCTTCAAATGAATAATATCACTATCATCGGTGCCGGCTTTGCTGGCCTGACCGCCGTGAAACAGCTGAGAAAACTCGACAAGAACTGCAAGATCACGCTGATCTCACCGCGAGCCGAACTGCAATACCTCCCCAGCCTGATCTGGGTACCCAGCGGCCTGCGTAAACGCAACGACATCATCATACCGTTAGATAATTTTTTCAAGCGCATGCATGTTGATTTTTTCCAGGCCAGCGTGACCGGTCTGCGCGATGACGGCCGTACCGTTGAGACCGATGCCGGTGATGTCAGTAACGATGGCCTGATCATCGCCTCCGGCGGCCGGTTCCTGAAAAAACTGCCCGGCATAGAACATGCCATTACCCCGTGTGAAGGTATCGAAGCTGCAGAAAAGATACGTGACCGCCTGGACTCGATGGCCGGCGGTACCATCGCGTTCGGCTTTGCCGGAAACCCGAAGGAACCGTCAGCCATGCGCGGCGGCCCGATGTTCGAATTCCTGTTCGGCACCGATACTCTGCTGAGACGACGTGGCACTCGCAAAAACTTCGACCTGGTTTTTTTCAGCCCAGCGGAGAAGCCGGGAGCTCGCCTGGGGCCCCAGGCTGTCGGCCGGCTGCTGCAGGAGATGAAAAAACGTGATATCCAGACTCACCTGGGCCACAAGATGAAAGCCTTCGAAAAAGACAGGGTCGTCACCGAAGGCGGTGAGTTCGCTGCTGACCTGATCATTTTCATGCCGGGCATGACCGGCAACCAGTGGTTTGATAACTCCGAATTGCCGCGCTCGGAAGGCGGCATGGTCAAGGCAGACAGACACTGTAAAGTCGAATCGATGGACGCGGTTTATGTCGCTGGCGATTCGGGTAGTTTCCCCGGCCCCGAGTGGATGCCTAAGCAGGCCCATATGGCCGATCTGCAGGCCGAAGCCGCTGCGAAAAACCTGCTCGCCGAACTCGATGGAAAGAGCGCTGATGCCGTGTTCAAAGTCGAGCTGGTCTGCATCGTCGATAGCAATGACAAGGGTATGATGATATCGCGCACCGAGAGCAAGAACTTCATGCTGCCGGGCACGATATTACTGCACTGGACAAAACGTATATTCGAGTGGTGGTATCTGCGCCAGTACAGATAACAAGAGGCTCATGACATCGAATCCATCACATATTCGATCTCGGATTGTTTTCTCTGCACGCACTTCTCACCTTCACTTATGGCTTCCTTTGCCCTGTGCAGTTCTAAAAGCCCGATATGCGATAGCTTGGGCGCGAATACGATGTCTGGTGGGTCACCTGCCATACGGCTGCGGGTGATCCTGTCCTGGGTAATATTGACCGAAGCCGCAATGGCATTCAGCAAGCCCGGTGACTGTTCCTCGTTATCGTCACCATTTTCAGGAAAGGTCAGGTTGGTATATTCTTTTACCAGGTCGGTTATCTTTTTGGTGATGCCATTATTATTCTTTTTTTCTAAATTTTTAAGGTCTCTGTTTTCGATATGCCTGCCGACGATATCACCGTTCAGATTTACCGCGATGACGACCTCTGCGCCCAGCGCGCGACAGACAGAAACAGGTACCGGATTGACCAGTCCGCCATCCGTCAACCAGTGATGATCATGCCTGATCGCCGGGAATAGCCCGGGCAAAGCCATCGATGCCCAGACTGCCTGTATCAACGAGCCTTCTGAAAACCAGACTTCCCTGCCGGTTTCAAGGTCGGTTGACACTGACGCATAAACTTTTGGAAGTTCTTCGATCAGATCCTCATCACCGGCGATATACTCGTTCAGGAATTTGTGGAATCTTTCGGTATGCAGGAAACCGGTCATCGAAGCGCTGATATCGAGAAACTTCGCCACGTCAAACCTGGTCAACGAACATGCCCAGGCTTCCAGTTTATCGATATTACCCTTGGCATAAGCAGCACCAACCATAGCGCCGACAGAGGTGCCGCAGACGATATCAGGTTCGATACCCAGCTTTGATAACTCTTTGATGACACCGATATGAGACCAGCCTCGTGAAGAACCACTGCCCAGTGCCAGTCCGATTTTTAGCTTATGACTCATCTCCTCACCCTCAAAGAGTACAATACCCACACTCAGAATACCCTTTACCGATGTCACATTCTAGATTTTTTATCGAAAGAGAAAAAACCTGATAGAGTTGCTGAACAAATTGATAAAGCTGTTAAGAAAACACCCTTTGATAAATATCACGGCATTTTCCAGACCGCTTAAATATCATTCAGCAGAAGCAGCAGTGTTGACTTACATCATCATACACAATTGCTTTACGGTGTATAAAAACAAGATGAATAAAATTTACACGGGAGCAAAATGAGCAATTTTACATTTCAAATGCTTTTACACTGTCAATATTCCGGTGACGAAAACCAGATTGATAGTCTACACGTCGAACACCTGGTCGATAACGAGTGGCAGGATTTGAAACTCGATATATATAGCCCTGGATTCGATGTATTCATATATGGCATCCTCACCTGCCAGCATATGTACTTCAGAAACAATGCCACGGAATATGGCCTGTCGATGAGCTCCGCCGAAGCCTTGATCACCATCGTCACCGACGAACACAGGAGTATCGAATCACTGTTTTCAGAATTTACCGGTCAGCTTGTAAAAGGTACGGCAGATATAGAAAAAGTGAAATCGATTACCGCCAGGGTTGGTCTATGCCCGGCCACTATCAACCTGAAAGATATCCCGGTCAAAAATATAGAAGTGAGTTTCGTTCCTGTATAAAACACTCCATGCGGACGATTATCGACTACACCGACCAGTCGATTTCGTCATATCCCTGTTGCCGCAGGAAATTATTGATCTTCGAGAATGGTCGACTGCCGAAAAACCCTCGATAGGCTGAAAGTGGCGAGGGATGCGGTGCACGGATTACCAGGTGGCGGGAAGCGTTGATCACTGCCCCTTTTTTCTGTGCATAGGCGCCCCAGAGTACAAAGACCACAGCATGATCTAGCCCGTCCACCGCCGCGATAACCCGATCGGTAAAGAATTCCCACCCTTTACCCTGATGCGAGTTCGGCTTTCCGCACTCCACGGTCAAGACACTGTTTAACAGCAGTACACCCTGGTCGGCCCAGTGCTGCAGGCAGCCATTCTGATTTTTTATACCCAGGTCATCCTCGAGTTCCTGGAAGATATTGACCAGGGATTTAGGAAGCGGACGAACCTCCGGCATCACTGAAAAACACAGACCATGTGCATGTCCAGGCGTCGGGTAAGGGTCCTGTCCCAGGATGACCACCCTCACCTTGTCCAGTGGCGTGCTGTTCAGTGCTTTGAACCATAACGATGAATGCGGAAAGATGACCTTGCCCCTGTCTTTCTCTTTCCTCAGGAAGTCCTTGAGTGAACGCATGTATCCTTTATCGAGCTCTGGTTGCAACACTGCCGCCCAGCTCTCATCGAATGGTATTTTATTTTTTATCATTATTATGTCGACATCCGTAAGCCGAATTGCGAAACCTGTCACTCAATCATACTATCAACCAGCCGGGGAAATCATCCCTCACAGTTATCATGAGTTTTACGGACCATGTCACTATTCTGCTGACACGAAAGTTTAATAGTTATTTTCTATCACTGTTTTAGATATAAACGATTTCACCTATCGAACAAGTTGCCCCATAATTCTCTTCAAGGTCAATTCACATACTGACCAAATAAACCTTACAGATAGTATCTAAACAACAGCGGAGAAATATAATGTTAAAAAATTCAGAAGGCAAGAACGTACCACAGGTAACTTTCCATACTCGCAATAACCACGAATGGGTCGATATCAGCAGTGACGATATATTCAAGGGCAAGACTGTTGTCGTGTTCTCGCTGCCGGGCGCATTCACACCGACATGCTCATCGACACACGTGCCACGTTATAACCAGCTGACACCGACATTAAAACAGCACGGCGTTGACGAAGTCATCTGTATCTCGGTAAACGACGCTTTCGTCATGAACGAATGGCGAAGTGAACAGAAGGCGAACAATGTCACCTTCATCCCGGATGGCAATGGCGACTTCAGCCGCGCTATGGATATGCTGGTAGCAAAAGATGATATCGGCTTCGGTGACCGCTCATGGCGCTACTCTATGCTGGTGAAAGATGGTGTCATCGAGAAGATGTTCATCGAACCGGATATGCCAGGCGACCCATTCGAAGTATCGGATGCAGACACCATGCTGGCCTACATCGCGCCAGAGGCAGTAGCACCACTCGACGTAACGGTATTTAGTCGGGAAGGCTGTCCATATTGCGTTCGTGCCAAGGGCATGCTGCGAGATGCCGGTATCGATTTCGAAGAACTGGTGCTGAACCGGGACTTCAGCGAATCGACCATACGCGCCATCTCAGCAACCTCATCGGTACCCCAGGTGTTCATCAATGGTGAACGTATCGGTGGCTCCGATGAGCTTGAGAACTACCTTGCAGAGAACCAGCAGGAAGCTGCATAGCAGCGCAGAAGAGAGTGCCAGCTGATATCGATCAGCTGGCCGATCATCAGGCAAATAGCAAAATTATTCATACTGAGGCAAGAATTATGAACACGACACATTATGATCTAATCGCCATCGGTGGCGGCAGCGGCGGACTGGCCGTCGCTGAGAGAGCCGCACAACTCGGCAGAAAAGTGGCTATTATCGAGTCGCATCGCCTCGGTGGAACCTGTGTGAACAACGGCTGCGTACCGAAGAAAGTGATGTGGTACGCCGCCAACCTGGCTCACGCAGTCGATGACGCAAACGATTTCGGTATCCCTGCTGAACGCGGCAAGACAGACTGGAAAAAGCTGGTACGCGGTCGCGATGAGTATATAAGCAACATCAACGATTACTGGAGCAGCCACGTAGTGGACAACGGTATCGACCGAATAGCCGGTCATGCCCGTTTCGTCGATGCTGGCACCGTCGAAGTCGATGGCAAGTTGTACAGCGCAGGCCATATCGCCATCGCTACTGGCGGAAAACCGATAGTACCGCCGATACCGGGTGCTGAGTATGGCATCACCTCGGATGATTTCTTCAGATTAGACGAGCAGCCTGAACGAGTCGCTATCGTCGGTGGTGGCTATATCGGAGTCGAGCTCAGTGGCGTACTGAAAGCTCTGGAATCAGACGTGACTATCATCGCGCTGGAAGATCGTATCATGGAAGTGTTCGACCCGATGCTAGGTGACGCACTGAGTACGGAGATGGAACGCCAGGGTATCAATGTACAGACCGGTTTCAAAGTCACCGAACTGGCAAAAACCGATGCAGGCATCGACGTGATATCAGACGACAAGCGATCGATTACCGGCTTTGACAAGGTGATATGGGCAGTCGGGCGATCACCAAATACCGCGACTCTGAACCTGCAAGCGAGCGGCGTCGAGATGCTGGGCAACGGCATAGTCCCTGTCGATGATTACCAGAATACCAATGTCGACGGTATCTACGCTATCGGTGATATCACCGGTAAAACCGCATTAACCCCGGTCGCCATCGCAGCCGGGCGCAAACTGGCAGAACGCCTGTTCGACGGCAGGAATGATCGCAAGGTGGATTACGACAACATCCCCAGCGTGGTGTTCTCGCATCCGCCGATCGGCACGATCGGTATCACCGAGCAGCAGGCACGAGAGCGCCATGGCGATGATATCACGGTCTACCAGAGCGACTTCACCTCGATGCGGCATGCACTGAAAGCGGATGGGCCAACGACAGCGATGAAACTGGTCTGTACCGGCGCTGATGAAAAGATCGTCGGCATTCATATCATCGGTGATAACAGCGACGAGATGCTGCAGGGATTTGCTGTCGCGGTGAACATGGGGGCGACCAAAGAGGATTTCGACAGCACCATGGCGATCCACCCGACCAGTGCCGAAGAGCTGGTGACGATGAAAGTTGCTAACGACGCGCAACAGCACCATGTCATCGACGACGGCCTGGAATGGCTACAGGCGAGCTGAACCGTAAGCCATATTGTTGAAAGCCGATCTTTCCTGTCCAGGAAAGATCGGTCCTGTTACTACTGCCCGTAACTCTTGATCACGTGCATGTAGTTGCTGTGCTCCAGCGCTGCCGGGTTGATGGCACAGGAATGACTGAGACTTCCCTTCATCTGCGAAACAGACTCATACTCGTGCTCCACTAACCAGTGTTCCAGCTCCTGCTTTATTACAGTGATATGCTGCGGCCCCTTCTGCAGCAGTACGCTGCACAGATGGGTGACATCTGCACCGACCAGCAAAGCCTTGACGATATCTTCGCTATGATGAAAACCACCGGTCGCCGCGATAGACAGGTCGACACGGCCACGGATCAATGCGATCCAGCGGATCCTCAACAACGATTCCATCGAACTGGAAAGCTCGAGTGACGGTTTGATATGCAGTGTTTCCAGGTCGATATCAGGCTGATAAAAGCGGTTGAATAAGGACACTCCCTGGGCACCTGCCTGCTGCAGGTTTGACACCATGTTTGCCACCGAAGAAAACTGGGAAGACAGTTTCATGGTCACCGGGATGCTTATGTGTTGACGCAGATCTGCCAGTAACTGCAGGTAACGGTTCTCCACGTCGATACCGCTGACCGCGGGATCACCAGCGATGTAATACACGTTTAACTCGAGCGCATCAGCGCCTGCCTGCTGCAGCTCCTTGCCGGTATCTATCCAGCCGCCGGTGGAGATACCATTGAGGCTGGCGATGACCGGGATGTCCAGGGAAGATTTAAACTGCTCTATACGCGACAGGTAATTATCGAGTTCACTGTCATAATCTTCCGGTATCGGCTGATAGGACTGTGCCTCGTAATTACCCAGCGCCTGCGAGTGCACGAAACGTTCCAGCTCTTTCTGTTCGCGCTCGATCGCTTCTTCAAACAGAGAAGGCAGCACCAGGGCCGAAGCGCCGGCATCCTCCATTTCCCTTGCCGAATCGAACTCGCCAGTCAGCGGTGAAGAAGAAGGCACCAGCGGATTAGCCAGTTTGAGTCCCAGGTATTCAGTGCTCAAATCGATCATAATGTCTGCTCCTTTGAATCTTTTTCTTTGATATTTCTAGTCGCGGCACTGGCCGACTGGTCACTAGCTGCCTGGTCACTGGCTTTTAATTTCCTGTGCGGCGGTTCAAGGTCTCCCTCTTCCGGCCACTCGAGGCTGGCCAGCTGTTCATAATAATGATAACGATGCAGCACTTCCTGCTGTGACTGCGCAAGGAATTTCTCCGCATCTTCCGGGTGAGTGCGCCACAGCATATTGAAGCGTATCTCTGTCTCGATGAAATCCCGGTAAGGGATGGACGGCGCTTTCGAATCCAGGTGTAACGGGTTCTTTCCTGCAGCAGCCTGTTGCGGGTTGTAACGGAACAGCGGCCAGTGGCCACTATCGACGGCGAGTTGCTGATGCAGATGATTGTTTTTCAGGTCGATGCCATGGGCGATACAGGGCGAATAGGCGATGATGATCGACGGACCCGGGTACGCTTCGGCCTCATGGAACGCATGCATGGTCTGGATATCCTTGGCACCATAAGCTACACGTGCGATATAGACATGCTCATAATCCATCGCCAGCATGGCAAGATCTTTCTTCGGCGTAGCTTTGCCGCCGGCAGAAAATTTTGCCACCGCACCCCGCGGCGTTGCTTTCGAGGTCTGTCCGCCGGTATTGGAGTACACCTCGGTATCGAGCACCAGGATATTGACATCCTCGCCCGATGCCAGTACGTGGTCGAGACCGCCATAACCGATATCGTAGGCCCAGCCGTCACCACCGATGATCCACACGCTCTTACGGCCAAGGTTTTCAGCCACGCTCTCGAGTTCGCGCGCGGCGGCGGAGTCGATATCCTTCAAACGATGACGCAAGCTCTCCAGCTGTGAGCGCTGTGTCGCGATGCCAGCCTCTGTGGTCTCATCGGTATCGAGAATCCGGGCCACCAGTTCATCACCGACTTCAGTCTTGAGCTGTAGCAGTAGTTCCCGGGCATATTCACGCTGTTTATCGATGGCAAGACGCATCCCCAGGCCAAACTCAGCGTTATCTTCGAACAGCGAGTTCGACCAGGCTGGACCTCGGCCCTGCGAATTTTTCGCCCACGGCGTGGTCGGCAGGTTACCGCCATAGATAGATGAGCAGCCGGTCGCGTTCGCCACCACCATGCGGTCACCGAACAGCTGGCTGGCCAGTTTTATATAAGGGGTTTCGCCACAGCCGACACAGGCGCCGGAAAACTCGAACAGCGGCTGCAGTATCATCGCGCCCTTGATGGTGCCTGTCTTCACCGCGGTGCGGTCATATTCCGGCAGGGCCAGGAAATACTCCCAGTTCTGTTTTTCCTGCTGGCGCAACTCGGGGGTATAAGGCACCATGTTCAATGCCTTGTGGCTGGCGTTCGACTTGTCACGGATCGGACATATATCAGCACATAAACCGCAGCCGGTACAGTCTTCCGGCGCTACCTGGTAACTCATGCGCAGGCCCTGCGGAAAATCCTTGCCTTTTATCGGCATCGACTTGAAGCTATCGGAAGCCCCGCTCAACAGGCCTTCGTCATATACCTTGCTCCTGATGACACCATGCGGGCATACCAGTGGACACTTGCCGCACTGGGTGCACAGGTTCTCATCGAGTACAGGAATCTCCTGGGCGATATTACGTTTCTCAAAAGCGGCGGTTCCCAGCGGATAAGTGCCATCATCCGGGAACAGGCTAACCGGTATCTGGTCACCGCGGCCGGCGATGATCTCAGCGGTGACCTTGCTGACGAACTCGGGAGCCGTATCAGCAATAACGCTGCCCAGGTCAAATTGGGCATCGACCTCCCGCGGCACGACTACTTCGTACAGGTTGGCCAACGTCTCGTCGATGGCCCTGAAGTTCAACTCAACCAGTCGCTTGCCTTTTCTGCCATAGGTTTTTTCTACCGCGTCCTTGATCGCCTGTATCGCGACATCTCCGGGCAGCACCCCGGAGATAGAGAAGAAGCAGGTCTGCATGATGGTATTGATACGATTGCCCATGCCGGTGAGCGAAGCGATCCTGTATGCATCGATGCAATACACTCGAATATTTTTATCGATGATCTGCCGCTGCATGTTCTCGGGCAGGCTCCGCCAGACCTGTTCAGCTGCCAGCGTTGTATTCAACAGGAACACCGCATTATCTGCAGCCTTGTCGAGCATCGGGTAGCGTTCGAGGAAAACCGGCTGATGACAGGCGACAAAGTCCGCATCACCGTTGTCGATCAGGTACGCGGAATGTATCGGCCGATCCCCGAAACGCAGATGCGAGACGGTGACCGCACCGGATTTTTTCGAATCATAAACGAAGTATCCCTGCGCGTATTTATCGGTAGACTCGCCGATGATCTTGATACTGTTCTTGTTCGCGCCGACGGTACCATCACTGCCCAGGCCATAGAACACTGCCTGAAAACAGTCATCATGCGCATCGGTACGAAAATCAACCTCCCAGTCGAGGCTGCTGTTGGTGACATCATCATGGATACCGATGGTGAAGTGATTTTTTGGACGCTCAGCTGCCAGCTCATCAAACACCGCTTTTACCATCGCCGGCGTGAACTCTTTTGACGAAAGACCATAACGGCCGCCGATGACTTTAGGCTGCAGCTCAAACCCTGTCTCTGCGATGTCACGCTGCGCCAGCGCAGTAACGACATCTTTGTACAGCGGTTCGCCATCCGCCCCGGGCTCCTTGGTGCGGTCGAGTACTGCGATAGCCCGTGCTGTTGCAGGCAACGCCTGCAGCAGAGCTGCAGGATCAAATGGCCTGAACAAGCGCACCTTAAGAACGCCGGTCTTTTCACCCTGGCGATTGAGATAATCGACTGTCTCCTCGGCGGTCTCTGCACCGGAACCCATCAGCACCATCACTCTTTCCGCATCAGCGGCACCGACATATTCGAACAGCCGGTAATCCCGGCCGGTCAGTTTCGCAAACTGGTCCATGACATCCTGTACGATGCCCGGCATGGCCTGGTAATAGCTGTTGACACTCTCCCGCGCCTGAAAGAAGACATCCGGGTTCTGCGAAGTCCCGCGGACAACCGGGTGCTCTGGAGATAGCGCGCGCGAGCGATGCGCCACGATGCTGTCATGACTGATCATCTTCCTGACGGCTTCAGTATCGATGGCCTGAATCTTTGCCACTTCATGCGAGGTGCGAAAACCATCGAAGAAATGAACGATCGGTATACGCGATTCTAACGTGGCTGCCTGCGAGATCAGCGCCATGTCATGAACTTCCTGCGGGCTGCCCGAAGCCAGGAAGGCGAAACCGGTGGTGCGCGCCGCCATGACATCACTATGATCACCAAAGATCGACAGCGCCTGCGCAGCGATCGAACGCGCAGCAACATGAAATACGGCGGGTGACAGTTCACCGGCGATCTTGAACATATTCGGGATCATCAGCAACAGACCCTGTGATGCAGTAAACGTGGTCGTCAACGCCCCAGTCTGCAGTGCTCCGTGTATAGTACCGGCAGCACCGCCTTCACTCTGCATCTCGATGATCCGCGGCACCGTACCCCACAGGTTTGGTCGCTTTCGTGATGACCACTCATCGGCCCACTCCCCCATGGGTGATGCGGGTGTGATCGGATATATAGCGATCACCTCGTTGGTCAGGTGTGCGATCTCAGCCGCGGCCTGGTTACCATCGATCGTCAGGGTTTCAGTTTTATCCATTTAGATTCTCCGGCTCGGAAAAAATTAGTACCAGAACATACATCATATGAACCTGATGATAACGCTAATCGCCCACTAAATCATTGATGCATATCCATAAATGGCGGATAGAAAATTTCAACGGTAAACACCTGCGAAAGCTATCTTCAGTGATTAATCGGATATCTTGAATCTACGTGGAGGAACCAGGAACCAGCTATAAATCACAGCGGCAGCGAACACCGTATAACTTACGGCAAACACCCAGTCTGGAAACTGGTAATAAAGGATTTTCCCTAACCAGTAAGAAACGAAGGAACCGCCGTAAACAATATCACCAGCCTTATCACGCAAAACTTTCTCAAGAGCAGTGAGCGGGCAGACGATACCGAGCCATGTCTGGATTACGACCACACAGATCGCAAGCAGGTGCAGCAGCCTGAACCATGGATTACGTATCCATGACCATGAACGAAACTTGCCGACCAGGATGAAAACCAGTCCGAAAATAATAAAGCCAACGAATAGAACATGAGACAGCAGTACCAAATCGGCAGCGAGCAGGAAATCTTGTGAAGTATCTATTTTTATCATTACGCGCCGTTTCCCCGAGCAATAGCTATTCTAGGGTCTTGGAAAAGATGGCGACGAGAAAACCCAGCAGGGTCGACATACCGACGACAGAGCCGCCTTTAAAATATGCTTCGGGCAACATGGTCTCTGCGATCATGGTCAACATCGCTCCCGCTGCAATCCCCTGGATCAGGGCATAACTTTCTGCTGATGCACCGATAAAAAACACACTGCCCAGTGCGGCGCCCACACCGGTAAACAGCATCAGCGAAGTCCACATCATAAGCACCCGCGCTCTGGAAAAACCCTGCTTGCTCATCCCTATCGAACTCGACAGGGCTTCCGGAAAGTTTGATAGAAACAGGCCGACGATGAGCGATATCTCGATCCGATGATCGATCATGCTGGCCCCGATCACCAGTGATTCGGGTATACCGTCGAGCGTGATACCCAGCCAGATAGCCAGCGGGGCACCCTTGTTTTCGATGATCTCACGCCTGATATCGGCCGCTGCCGGTATCGGCCGGCCGGCATCGACATTTCGCATGGCCTGTCGCATCCAGCGCGTCGTATTATCCTCATCCATGTGATGCCGACTGACCAGGTAACCGTCGGCTCCCGCCTTGCGGATATAAGCGCGTATACGGTCGACCAGTTCCGGCAGCTCTACCAGCAATTCGTCAAAATCAGATTTACGCAGCTCCCATACGTCCGTGTCAGTCGCCGCAACAGCTGTCACGGAATGATTGGCGCCGGTGATCATCGAGATATCGCCAAAAGCATCACTGTCTTTCAGTACCTGCGGTTTCTGCCGGTTAACGTTAGAGCCAAACAGGTGCACCTCACCCTGCTCTATGATAAACATCCGGTCTGCCGGATCATTCTGGTGATAGAAACTCGAACCACGCGGATGGCGCTTGAAGATAAGCCGCGCACTGATTTTTTCCTGTGCAGCCTGAGACAGGCCCTGGGTCAGCGGGATATGCTGCATGTATTCGAGTTTATTACGAAAGGCATGCCTGTGACGGCGCACTGTTATCGCGGGCGGAACCACGCCAGTGCTGACCAGGCTGCTGGTTGCCTGGTTCAGCCATTCTTCCGCCTGCTGCTGACTCAGCCCCTGGTCACGCTGCAGATATGACAGGATATCTTCACTCCTTAACATGAGATGGACTTTCTGACGGGCTTCAGATGAATTCAGGTTCAATATCTCAAATGCACGTCTGGGCAATACCAGGAGCGTAGTATTGATTTCTGCGTATGCCGAATAACTGTACGGTGCCCCGGTGATAAGCGCGCGCCAGCCGAACACATCATATTTTTTCAGATGTTCCGGAGGCTGAGAACTATCACGTGGATTGATCAGGTCCACAGCGCCGCTCATGATTATGTACAGATTATCGGAGGGGTCTCCACATTGATATATCCAGCTGCCCTTCCTGACATCGATGCTGTGGATCGAAACAGCCAGTATCCTCAAATCAGGGTTTTTCAGAACCTGGAAAAGATCGACCCTCTTCAGATGTTTAGCGATATGCCTTAACCATTCATGCTGTTTACGTCGCAGGTGGTAAACGGTGGTCGAAGCCTTTCGTAAGAAACCACCGTAGTCATTAACGATACGGTTCAGGCCGACGAACATCAGGCCACCGATGATAGCGCCGATAGCGAGCGCATGAAAATGCCCCTTGTCTACGGCAGAGGCCACCAGGTCGATGGTCAGTGCGGCCAACAACGCACCGCCGCCGAACGCCATCAGTACTGCAATGGTACGATCAGACGGGCTCCAGAAGAACGTAGTCAATGCACCCATCGGCAATGAAAGCGCACTCACCAGGCCGATGACGAATGCGGTGAAGACGATGGATTCAAACATGAAGTAATACTGTACCAGGGAAATTATCTAGCATTATTGCCTGTAAGCGGATAGTAAAACATATTATTAGTATTAACAGGCTGCAATCCTACAACGTGGCGACACCAAAAGCCCAGCCATAATACTAAAGTACATGAGCTAAAGCCTGATCGTCGCTTGCTGTCTGCGTGGACTATGTTATAGAGTCTGTAACTGAGAAAGTCATTCCTGCACCAACTTGCATTTTAATCGGCACCAGGAAGAGCGAATATGAAATGTAACGCAGAGCGCCTGATCGAAGCCATCATCGCCACCGAGGTTATGGCGATGCAACGACATGCAGCTGAAACGAAACATAAACAGCAGCAGAGAACCAGTGTCTACGTGGTGACCGTATCACGAGACTTTGGCTCCATGGGAAAAGAAGTCGCACAGCTACTCGCTGACACGCTCGAAGTACGTTGTTGTGACCGCTTCATCCTGCAGGAGGTAGCACGGCGAGCCCATGTCGACGAAGCGCTGGTAAGTGCTCTCGATGAACACGCCGGCAAGGTCACAGATCACTGGTGGCAACACCTGCTGCACAGGCAGACATTGTCCTACGAAGATTATTACGAAAACCTGGTAAAAACAGTTTTGTCGATATCTCGCAGCGGTGGCGTCATTGTCGGTCGCGGAGCCAACTTTATACTCGGTGAGGAAAAAGCTTTTCGAGTACGTATCACTGGCAGTGAAACAGAATGCGCCAGACGCATTTGTGAACGCGAGCAGATCGGCCTGCAAGACAGTATAAAAAGAGTACGTGATATAAACCAGGAGCGCGCAGACTATATAAAAATGCTGTATCAGGCTGATATCAAGGACAGTTCCAGCTACGACCTGATATTGAACTCTGACCGCCATGACAGGATACAGATGGTCGAGATGATCCTGGCTGCCATGCAACAGGCAGGTTACGGGATACCAGCCTCTGCGCATGATTCACTGCATATCCTGTCCGAGGAAAACAGCAAATAACCAGAGACCATCCAGATGTAACCGCTTATGCTTTTTCTACGCTGGCATCATAACTGATAATTTTGGCAGCACTCGCCGGGGTCAGCAACTCGACCCGGTTACGTCCGTTTTTCTTGGCTTTATATAATGCGTCATCAGCACGGTTGATAAGACAGGCTTCACTATCCCCCTCGATATACTGGGTGACACCGAAACTGGCTGTGATATGACCGACATGCGGGAAACCACATTGCTCGGTTTCCCGGCGCAATTTCTCAGCCGTTCTGGCAGCGACCATGATGCTGGTCTCCGGTAACAGTATGGCAAACTCCTCACCACCCCAGCGTGCGATCACGTCGGTTTTCCTGATACTCTCGGAAACCACTCGAGTGAAAGCCTTGAGAACATCATCTCCAATCTTATGGCCATACTGGTCATTGATCTTTTTAAAATAGTCGAGATCACAAAATATCAGAGATAGTTCATTCTTGTAACGTGTCTCACGGTTCATCTCGTATTCGAGCACTTCATCAAATTTCCTGCGGTTAGGAATCGATGTCAGTGGGTCGATAGTAGCGAGCTGGATAAGTTTTTCTTCGATCTTCTGCCTCTCCTGTATCTCTTCTCGCAACAGGGTATTGGTCAGATTAATATCAACCGTACGCTGGTCGACAATATTCTCAAACTCACGCTTATACTTATTCAATTTACTCCTTACCCGATGATGCCGGTTCAACATAAACATGGAAAACAGTGAAAAAGTCATCAATAGCAGAACGATCTGTACTCGCATCCAGAGTTCATCCGCATTCGGAGCCAGCAGGTCTTCAAGGTAAAGCCGATGAGTATGAAAGACATAAGTATCAACCGCAGAGTCGACAAACCAGAAAAGGCAGGCGAGAACGCTTCCTATGACGGGCATTGATTCAGGTCTTAGTGTCATCAACTTATGCATACCACAACCGCCTTACATCTCCCGGATCCGTAAGATTACAAACATTTAAGCCTCCCGGTATATATCAATTGAACAGTATCAGGCAATAGCTGTTGACCTGGCCCTGCTCGCAGGGCCAGGTGGCCAGTTATATTGATAGCATTTATGGTCAGAAAGATTTAGAAACAGCTTTCCAACAGATTTTTGCACATTTAGCAGCAACATCTGGCTGCATCATTCATGCATCAGCTGCACAGGTGTAAATATGCACACATAGTGCCAACGTAAATATTTAATTTATAATCAGATAGTTATATAAATTAACCTGTTCTAAGAAAATAAAATGTAAAAACCATCGACAATTATCTAGTTCGATTACGCTACTCAGATGACGGTACTTAGCAAACGACATAACAAAATTATCGATAAGTCATTGAAAATCGGGCAAGCCAATATCAAACATGTTTTACACAGACTAAAAAGTGTAAGGTTAATCGACAAAAAAAACAGGCTTTTAATATAGCGACAACCCTGCATGGCAGCTCATATGACCTGACTCAAGGTCCAGGAGCATGACTATGCATAGGGATCAAAATTGATCTTGATAAAATACTGTTTCATGTTTTTCAGGCAACTGCTAAACAGCGTATTGAAATGCGCCAGCGGATAAGACAGCTGCCAGCGGATGAGATCATGATGCTCGCCCACGCTGTCAGGATAATAGTTTGGGCGTGCGTATTGAAATGATTCCATCATACCGCCGGACTCGTTGAGGGTATTTATCTTGCAGTTCCTGTACTCATAAAACAGCGAGTAGTGCTGGCTTTTCAGGATCAGAAGCTCTTCATACTCCGTAGTCGCAAGTTCGAATAACTCGGCAGCCATGATATCCACATCTTCGACATGCAGGATGGCGCCTCTCCTGGACTCCTGGAAACCACAGAGCCTGGTGTACAGGAACTCATACAACTCGGATTCTTTCAATTCACGTTTAGCCAGCTGCTCGAACAGGTAAGGGACACTTATCAGCGGACCATTTTTCCATTCACCGAACTCGGCAATAAACCTGACAAATCGCTTTTTATTCTGCCTGTTGAGCTCCCGGTAATTCTCTTTTGTAAAACGGTAGCTGGCGAGAGTATCGATAGCAGACATGACCAGGGACTTTTTATACAGCTGGATACGCTCGATATCCTTTTCCGGAATCGACTCAGGCTTCAACTGCTCAATTGCCGAGACCTGCGCCTCGAAAGCTTCACAGAATCTTGAAATGTTATACAGGATGGTCATTGATCTTCATTTCGTGGCGGCGTCGATACCATCTATTAACACCTTACATCCCGGTAGTGAAACATAGTAAGTCAAGGTAATCATACCGCTATTATTTTGATTACTCCAGATTAAATAGTTTTCCATAATAGCGTAAACTGCACACCATCCCGACCGAATCACACTAATTTTCCGATGAACGGCAAGACAGCGATATACCATGCAGACCATCGTTTCGATATCAGATTTATCCAAGACCTATAGCAGTGGTCACCAGGCGCTGAAAAGCATGAGCCTCGATATCAACCGTGGTGAAATCCTGGCACTGCTAGGACCAAACGGTGCTGGTAAGACGACCTTGATATCGATCATCTGTGGAATCGTGAATGCCAGTACCGGGGCAGTAAAAGTAGACGGCCATGACATCAAGACCGACTTCCGTATCACACGAAGCAAGATCGGCCTGGTCCCCCAGGAGCTGACCCTGGGTGCCTTCGATAAGGTAATCAATACGCTGCGCTTCAGCCGTGGCCTGTTTGGCAAAAAAAATGATGAGGCCTACCTGGAGCAGCTGCTGAAAAAACTATCATTATGGGACAAAAGAAACAGCGAGCTAATGACCCTGTCTGGGGGCATGAAACGCCGTGTTCTCATCGGCAAGGCGCTGGCGCATGAACCGGAAATACTTTTCCTCGACGAACCAACAGCAGGCGTTGATGTTGAGCTTAGAAAAGACATGTGGGCACTGGTCAGGAACCTGCGCGAATCAGGCGTCACCATCATCCTGACAACACATTATATCGAAGAGGCAGAAGAGATCGCCGACCGGGTCGGAGTCATCAATAAAGGAGAACTGCTGCTGGTCGATGACAAACAGAACATCATGCACATGCTGGGCAAGAAACAGATGATCATCGAACTGAAGCAGGCGGTAACTGCCGTACCTGAGACACTGTCCGAATGGGCGCTGGAATTATCGGGTGACGGTACTCAACTGACCTATACCTATGATCCGCACAATAAGAAGACTGGTATAACAGGGCTGCTGGATGCGGTGCGAGATTCGGGACTGTCGCTACAGGACGTCAATACATCGCAGAGTTCTCTCGAAGATATCTTCGTCAACCTGGTGAACGAGAAGTCATGAACCAGCAATCAGGGCATAACCCGATCATCAACCTGCAGGCCGTCAAGGTAATCTATAAGTACGAGATGTTGCGTGCCTGGGAAACCCTGCTGCAGAGCTTCGCCTCGCCGGTTATCTCTACCGCACTCTACTTCGTGGTCTTCGGTTCAGCGATCGGTTCACGCATACAGACCATCGAAGGCGTTCCCTACGGCACCTTTATTGTTCCCGGATTAATGATGCTGGCACTGCTGACACAGAGTATCACCAATGCCTCTTTCGGGATCTTCTTTCCCAAGTTTACCGGCACTATCTACGAGGTGATGTCAGCACCGATATCGTTTGTCGAGATACTGATCGGTTATGTCGGCGCGGCCGCGACCAAGTCTTTTATCATCGGGCTTATCATTCTGTTGACGGCTGGTTTCTTCGTCGACCTGGATATCGCCCACCCGGCCTGGATGATGAGTTTTCTGGTACTGACCTGTATCACTTTCAGCCTGTTCGGTTTCATCATCGGCTTATGGGCGGATAATTTCGAAAAGCTGCAGCTCATCCCGATGCTGGTGATCACACCGCTGGTATTCCTCGGCGGCAGTTTCTACTCGGTCGATATGCTGCCACCGGCATGGCAGACCATTACCCTGTTCAACCCGGTGGTCTACCTGATCAGCGGTTTTCGCTGGAGTTTTTTTGAGGTCGCCGATGTCAGTGTTGGCCTCAGTCTCACCATGATACTGGTGTTCCTGAGCACCTGCCTGCTGATCGTCTGGTGGATGTTTAAAACCGGCTATCGCCTCCGACAATAAACTGGAGTAACGAGCCTGCTCTCCCCGAAGTACAGCGTGTTTTGAACAGTAGCCTTTATTTCATCACTTCTTTTGTAGCGAACAGGCCGGCAGCACAAGTCATGTACTTGCTGTACTGGTTCGAGCCTTGCTCAGCAGTAGCGTCGGGGCTACTAAGTAATACGTTTGCCACTGATTCGACCATCGGCCGGCTAACTTCAGCTTCAGGATACTTTGCCCATTCCTGGTTGATCCGCTGCTCCGCCTGCTCGCCAAGCACAGAACCGCATACCGAGACCACCTCGCTTACCAATACAGTACCCTGCTGCATGGTGGGGCTCCCCGTAGTATTCAGGCAAGCGGTTAAAAACAGGGGAAGTGATACTGCGACCAGTAACATACGGCTGGCATCTTTCATAATACACCTATTAATGTTTGTAATTCGAAAACTGATTTCGGGGCGAATGATAGCCTTATTTCAGCAAAATACCCAGTTCCATCTTTAATGTAAAATCTATCTATAATGCTAGATAGCATTCCATTCGACCCTGTATGAAAATGCCAAAAATTATAACTTTTGATAACTTTACTAGGTATATACAATGAAGAACATGATCCTGGCTCTAAGCATCGCCAGCATAGCAGCACTCAGCAGCTGTACCACATATGACCCCTATACGGGAGAAGAAAAAACCACGAATACCGCTAAAGGCGCGGGCATCGGTGCCGGTGCTGCGCTGGTCATTTCATACATAGCTAACAAGGACAAAGACTCTGCCGAACGTAATAAGCGCATGCTGCGTGACGCAGGTATCGGCGCTATCGCCGGCGGTGGTGTCGGTTACTATATGGATACCCAGGAAGCCAAGCTAAGAAAGCAGCTGCGCGGTTCAGGAGTCAGCGTGGTGCGTGACGGTGACAACATCAATCTCGTCATGCCTGGCAACATCACCTTCCCCACCAACCAGCATGATCTGAAAACAGACTTTTATAACGTACTCGATTCTGTCGCACTCGTTCTCGAAGAATTTGACAAGACCATAATCGCTGTAGCAGGTTATACAGATAACGTTGGTTCAGATGCATACAACCAGACCTTATCAGAACAACGTGCGAAATCAGTTGCAGATTACCTGAAAGGCAAGGGAGTCGTTAAAGCAAGATTTGAGATCATCGGTTTTGGCGAGAAGAGCCCGATAGCTGATAACGCTACAGCAGAAGGTCGTGCACTGAACCGTCGTGTCGAACTGACATTACTGCCTATTACTGAAGAAGCTGAATAACAGGCCAGTTGATCAACCGTCACCGGGGCGGATATTTTCGGCCCCGGTTCTTTCACACGGCCCTTTATCATCTGTCCGCCGGATCACTCCAGTTCGATATTGCCACTGACAGTTACCGTCACTGTCTGCTCACCGGCAGAGATAGCTGGCGAAGTTTCCGCATCCATGGCCATAGCTCTCATCTGGTACTGCGGACGAACACCCCTGGCACCGGATGTTGATATATTGATATCGACAATCTTGTAGTTTCTGCGATCCAGTTTTTTAACGACCTGTTGCGCACGTTTTGAAAAAGCTTCCAGCGCTTCGTCGATAAGTTTCTCATCCTGCTTATCTTTACTTGCAGGCGATACCGTAAACTGGATGGACTGTAATGCCAGGTCAGACTGCAACTTACCCAGCACATCACTCATCAGGGTCATATTGGTGCTTTCCAGGCGAAGGCTCTGACTCACGCGCCAGCCGTTTATCTTGTTATTATGATACACAGGGTTGCTCGAATACGAATTAGTCTGATGTTTTATCTGCGGATGTTTTTTTACCACATCAAGTGCGCGACGGATACGCTGATTAACCATTGTCGATAGTTCGGCTGCCTGGCTGCCCTCTTCCTGAGCGGATACGGTAGCTACCATGGTATCGTTTTCGAGCTGCGCGGTCGCGCTGACGCTCAGGTGGACGCGATCGTAATATGTTTCATCGTCAGATGCCACGGCATTATTAGCGCCAATACCGACAACCAGGAATAGTGTCGCGAGTGTATATTGAAGTTTTGTCATAGCCAGCCTCTCTAAAGCTGATTGTCTGGGTGATATATCGAATGTGCAAGCTGAGACAGCTTAACAGTTTTATCGTTCAGCATTTCTTCAGAAGTCACATAGCACCAGACTACTCACAAGACAGCATCAGCGGATCTCTTCGATGGCAAATTTTTTATCCATGACGACAGGGTTCATCAATGCATAGCCCTGCTGCTGCCAGTGTACGAGCTCGGTAATCGCCGACGGAACGACATCGATGAAGGCATAGAAGTCTTTGTCGCTGTAGCCGTAATCCTCCGCTGCCAGCCCGCAGACTTTGAACTTTACACCTAACTCGGCGTAATATTTCATCCGCCCTACGGCTTCTTTATATTTCTCGTAATTCTTACTGGCGACCGTCACGATCTCAGTTCCATGGATGACGACGATGATATCCATAAATTCCGGATCATAACCATAGGGGTCGTCCATCAGAGGATTCATCAGTGAGCGTATCCAGTAAAGTGCAGAGTTAATCTTTGCCGGTTCGTCAAAATAGAAGTCATACACCACCTTCGGTTCTTCATAGGGTGTTTCGACGCGGCTCGCACCTGCAGCCAGGCATGCAAAGGAATGGAAGAGTAAGATAAATAATATTGATATACGCATAATCATACCTCCTTTAACTATCAGCATAACTATAGTCGTTAAAAAGAAAACATTCTAAGCATATCGACATATGGCCCGGAGCTGTAAGCTACAGGCTATGTAGAAATCACCTCAGGCAGTATTTTTATTGCTGATCGCCTTCACCCGCTATCAAACAGTACGGGTGCAGCACATATTTTGCGTATCGCCCGTACTTTTTTCGAGCCTGTACGCATTCACCAGGTTTATAAGGACAGCTATAACCGGTATCAACATCTTTTATCCGCGCCATCACCTTGCTCTCGATGACCGGGTCGGCATAACTATTGCAATTATTACCTTCATCCCAGGCTCCATCGATATAAGCCGAGAGCTCAAAGCTATCGTTGTATTCCCAGGCTCTGATAACCTTCAATTTTTTTATCGATTCTATGACCTGGATATCACAGCTTATATAAGGTCGATCAAAAAGCCTGGCTAGCCAGCTTTTCAATGGATCACCTTCATCGAGTAAAATCCTGTTCCAGAATCGCCAGCCATTCAGGTTCGCGCTAAGATCTGCATATGAAAAGATGCCCGTGGTGACGTAACCATACTTGCCTTCTTCCTGTTGCCGACCCCATTCGAGCGCCTGTTCCAGGCTCTGAACTTCGTAACGGGTGAGATCAAAATATTGCCAGCCTTCTGCAAAAAAGTGGCCTAGCTTGTCCAGCCCGACCAGGTGGCCATCGATATCGACGACATCGCTGAGTTCTTTCAGCTTCAGCGAAAAACCCTCAAGGTAATCGATGTCACGGTAGATAGAATCATTCAATGACAGGGAGTAACTCTTTGCCGAAAGCAGACTGCGAAGCTGCAGATCCAGGCTATAGCCTTTCAATCCCCAGGCGACGGTATAAGACTGAAAGACAGATTTCCTTAATTCAGCATAGAGCACATCTTCGTCACAGGAATAATCCCTGTCCAGATACTCATCGATCTCTTCAATATACTCCCGGTATGAATTCGCGTTGTTTACTCCTTCCCGTATTCGTTGATTGATGATCTCGTTAATCGACTGCACACTATTTTCGAGCCTGATACTCCTGGGCGTCACACTGTCGATCTCGGCAGCAGTGCCTGACTGCGAATAGAGGACACTCGCCATGAGAAGGAGAAAATATAACTTGTTCATATTGATCGGTATGAGAATACATTATTACACCGATATGACAGGCAATAAATTATTCCCAGATAGTTTAATAATTCACATAATCAGTTTACTAGATTCAGCGTATTAGCGTTATCGATTCCACAGCGCCTGCCATATATCTCCGGGATGTTTGACTCTAAGCCAGGCCACGGCGGGGTGTTTAGATTGCGAAACTTTGATACTATCTCACTATTGATATTCATACCTTACTCGTATTACAACCCCGCTGAAATCGTCATCTCATGCTTTCAAGAACCATACTTCTTATCCTGCTATCTCTGACTTTAATGCAGCCTGGTTTTACCGCCGCTTCAGAACCTGCAAGCTTCGATTTGCAGGTAAATGAAGATACCGAAGTGAGCATCACTAAATTCGGTAACGGCGGCGACAGGATATTATGGATGCCTTCGGAATATGGCGTCAGTGGACAGAATCTGTATGACATACTGAGACCACTGGCTGCACTGGAATACGAAGTCTGGCTGGCACAACTACACGAGAGCTACTTCATCCCGACAGGACGCAGCAGTTACACCGGGATCCCCGTCGCAGATATGGCCAGCCTGATCGAAAAAAGCCTGCCTGAAGATGGCCACAAACTATTTATCGTCAGTACCGGCCGCGCAGCAGTGCTTTCAGTAATGGCATTGAACAAGTGGCAGGCAGAAACCGGCGGCAATGAAAGGTTCGGTGGCATCATCATGATGCACCCCAACTTCCAGGCAAACACGCCGACACCAGGGACCCCTATAGAGTACTTGCCGGTGGTCGATTCTGCACAGTTACCGGTATTCATCATCCAGCCAAAGAGATCAAACAAGTACTGGTATCTCAATACCCTGGTATCGAGGTTGTCAGATAGCGGTAGCAAGGTCTACACCCAGATCATCGAACAGGCCAGCGATGGTTATCATGTCAGACCTGACACCGATAGCAATGAAAAAGAGATAGCAAAAAAACTGCCCGTACAGATCGCGAGAGCCGCACGGCTGCTTTCGAAGACAGAAGTAGAAGTGCATCAACAGCAGTCAGAAGATATCGCATGGAAGGTTTCAAGCATCGCTGAAACACTACAGCCTTACCCCGGCAATACCCCGGCTCATGCGTTAGAACTTATCGATACAGACGGTGATAGCCACCGCCTTCAGGATTACCGGGGGAAAGTCGTGGTACTCAACTTCTGGGCCACCTGGTGCCCGCCCTGCGTAGAAGAGATCCCATCACTGGGGCGATTACAACGGGCTTTTTCAGCAGATGAACTTGTGGTACTGAGTATCGACGTCGGCGAGAACAGTGAAGATGTAGCAGCATTCCTGCAGAAGATACCGGCTGACTTTCCGGTGCTGCTCAACCCTGATGGAACAGCCGTCAAACAGTGGAATGTCATCGCCTTCCCGACGACATTCATCATCGACGCAGGCGGCATTATCAGACTGGCCTATTTCGGCGGTCTGGAATGGGACAGTCCAAACATTATAAAACAGTTACGAGAGCTGGTTAACGGATAATGGTTACCAGTATTTTAATCATCACAGAGACCTCATGTGCAACTTAAAGAAATAGACAAGACCCGCTATAGAAAACACCTTAGGATAGTATTTACCGGTATCGCTATCGCGCTGGCGATTATCGCGCTCATCTCTTCGACAGTGATCATCCATTTCTTCAGTACGCCCGATGTTGATCATTTCTGGCATAACCTCTCTGGCGTGGTTATTGCGGCAATCATTGTTGCCGCCGTTTTACATAGACTACGCGGTCATCCATACATGACCGAAGTGGTTTATGTATGGGATCTGAAACAGCAGCTAAATCGCATACACAGGCGATTGAACAGGATCGAACCGAAGACAGCAGATGGTAACCATGACGCGATGATCATCATGAACTATATGTATAAAGGCTCGAAGCAGTTATATGAACTCGATGATAACACTATCACGATGGGGGCATTGAACAGCAAGATCAGTGTCCTCGATGAAAAGATGCAGGCAGCAGGCATTGATACATCAACTGACTCATACAGACCTGGCATGCTGGAAAACTTCTAGCACAGACCTTTCATTTCGCTTTATCATATATCCGCGCAGCATTGTCAAAAGCCAACTGCCTGGCGACATCCTCCGGTAACTGTGACAACCAGTCCCTGATACGTGCAGCCGCCGCATCAAAATCCTTCCAGCGCGACAGGCTGTAACTATCCACGCCCACCACGAAACGGCCTGGATGAGTTACCAGCAACTCATACCATGCATCGTCTAACTTGCCCTTTGGGGAGATACGCTCATCACGCATCGATACATCGACCATCAGTGACGGGTATCGCTGCAGGTAATCTGCAACCAGATCAGGATAAGGGAAGGTTCCGGCATGCGCCCAGATAATCCTCGCACCCGGCGCAATAGTGTAGATGGTATCGATCACAGCCGGATCACCATGGATCAACATCGGTAGCTGTCTCGCAGCGGCGATCTCCACGATACGCTTGAATACCGGGCTGAAACGGTCCCTGGCAAAGACATGCAGTTCGCCTAAGCCCTGCCAGTTACCCTGTTCCAGTTCAGCCTCTACGGTGGAAGGCAAGGAAACATTTCTAGTCCAGGATTCTTTATCTGTGTAACTACGATAAAGCCCTAGCATTGGAACGATCCTGTCCGGCGCATATTCATATAGTTGAGTAACATACGAGGCGGGGGTACCTGTAACCACCGCGTAACGTATACCATTTCTATCCAACGTCTCTATCACCGCTTTCGGACTCAGCACCCTGGCATCTGCCGCAGTATAGTGGAGATGGGTATCGAATAACGGACCGGCAACAAGCCCTGATGGCAACAGCGATATAAGCAACAGAAAAATTTGATAACGCCTGTAACGAATCATCATAATAAAATATCCCCGGGAAGGCATCGGTAAAAAAACGGCCGGTTATTAATAACCGGCCGTTTATCATACTAGCTAAACCATGTACTGTATCTAGCCGACCGCATCAAGTGCCTGGCTGACGTCCGCGATGATATCATCGATATTCTCGATGCCGACAGAGATGCGTACCAGGTCAGCGCTGACACCTGCCGCAGCGAGTTCTTCTTCGTTCAGCTGGCGATGCGTGGTCGAAGCGGGATGACATGCCAGCGACTTGGCATCACCGATATTTACCAGCCGCAGGATCATCTGCAGGGCATCGATGAACTGTGCGCCCGCGGCAGCACCACCGGCGATACCGAAACTCAATATTCCAGATGCTTTACCACCAGTGATCTTTTCGCAGCTTGCTTTATGTGGACTGTCACTGAGTGCAGCATAGTTCACCCATTCGACCTTGTCATGAGCACGCAGGTAAACCGCAAGCTTCTCTGCGTTTTCGCAATGGCGCTCCATACGAAGCCCCAGTGTCTCCAGGCCCTGCAATATCAAAAACGAATTATGCGGCGAGATGGCAGCACCGGTATTGCGCAATGGTACGACGCGGCAGCGGCCGATATAAGCAGCCGGCCCAAGCGCCTCGGTATAGACCACGCCATGATAGGACGGGTCCGGTTCATTGAGCATAGGGAACCTTGCTTTGTTCGCTACCCAGTCAAACTTGCCTGAATCAATGATAATACCGCCGATGGCTGTACCATGCCCACCGATATACTTGGTCAAGGAATGGATAACGATGTCTGCGCCAAGATCAATCGGCCGGCATAAATATGGCGTCGCCACGGTGTTATCCACCATCAGGGGAACGCCGTGTTTATGAGCGATTTCTGCCAGCTTTTCGATATCGACGATGTTGCCGGCAGGATTACCGATAGACTCGCAGAATATAGCACGGGTATTCTCATCGATAGCATTTTCGAAACCTTCGAAATCATCAAATGAAACCATGCGGACTTCGACACCCTGTTTCGGCAGGGTATGCGCAAAAAGGTTATAGGTGCCTCCATATAGCTGGCTGGTACTGACGATATTACAACCGACATCACTGAGACACTGGATCGCGTACGTGATAGCAGACATGCCTGAAGCGACGACCAGGCCACCGATACCGCCTTCCATCTCAGCCAGTCGTTGTTCGAGCACGGCTGTCGTCGGGTTCATGATACGCGTATAGATATTACCCGGCACTTTCAGATCAAAAAGATCCGCACCATGCTGTGTATCATCAAAAGTGTAAGAAGTGGTCTGATAGATAGGAACCGCTGCTGCTTTGGTAGTGGCTTCGGATTCATACCCGTGGTGTAAGGCTATCGATTCAAGTTTCATAGTATTACCATTTAATTATTTATTATCTTTCGAATGGGGAAAAAGAGTATCGCAATTAATACTGCGGTAATGCAAATTTATATCGAGCACCCCGATAGCCTGCCTTAGCCGGCAACTTGAACCTGCTATTCAGGCCCCCAGAGAAGTTTATCCAGTTCCTTGTCGTTATCTGCATCGACTGTCACGACTTTGCCGTCAACAAACTCTACACCTTCATTTTCCAGCAGTCTGCGCTGCCTGCGATATGCATCGCTATCGACGTCGAAGGCAAGCGTACGATCAGAACGCACGACCCGATACCATGGCAGCGGTTCCACAGATCGGCTCATCGCCCTGCTCACCATCCGTGCATGACGCGGGTAACCGGCAGCTCGTGCAACCTCGCCGTAAGCCATCACCTGGCCACTGGCGATACTTGAGACGACTCTCCATATCGCGATATCGAACTTGTTGTTAGACTCAGCCATATATTTAATCTTACAATTAAAGCTTGCTTTAAATCTGCCCTGGTGAATCTACCTTGATAAATCTACCCTGGGCAGCAATATTTGATCGCGATAAAACTATACTAGTAAACAGTGGATATAATTGAAATCAAGAATGAACACAGTGAACGATACTACTGCGAAGAAAAAATACCTGCTAACGCCATTGCGAGGGTTCACCCTGATAGAGCTGATGGTCGCTATCGCTATCATCGGTATCCTGGCAACGCTCACCATACCATCACTTTATATCAGCCGACAACGCACTGCAGTGGCTGAAGTTATACGCAAAACCGAAAATATCCGTGATGATATCACTGCCTACTATAAGCATCACATAGCCTTCCCGTCTGATAATGATGAAGCAGGATTGCCCGAGCCAGAATTACTAATCGGAAACCGCTACACCCGGATGCAGATAGAAGGGGGTGCGATACACATCACCCTGGGTAACAAGATAGCCAAACCGCTACAGGGAAAGATCATTTCATTACGCCCGGCCGTGGTGACCGGAAGCCCGTCAAGCCCTATCTCGTGGCTATGCGGTACAGAACAGCCGGTGGCCGGTATGGAGGCAGCGGGTGTGGACAAGACCGATGTAGAGCAGACCATCCTGCCAGCATCATGCGACTGATGAAAAACGATTTCGAATCAGTCATATCCTGCCATGCTATGTGGCTTCACCCTCACTTATCAGCCAGCCAGTAACCTCAGCCTGCAGCTTCGCATACTCTTCATCGGAGGACGGTAACTGTTGCCATTGCGGATGCTGACGCAGAATACTGACGACTTTATGCCATCGTTCAGGCAGCACATTGTCGTCATCGTCCTTTAGCTGAAGCTTGTTCTGCGCTGCATGACCGCGCCGTGTCAGGCTATGCAGGAGTTTGCGGTTTCTCAGGAACAACAGGCTTACAGTATCATCATCGACACACAGCCAGCTGTGCCCACTCAAAGCCGCTTTCAACTCCTTCTGAAAGCGTCGAATAGCCGCCCAGCCTGCGCCTAAAGCCGCACCCAGCATGGTCGCAGCCCCGAGACTCATACCGCCGACCATCAGATCGATCCCGGCTCCTGCTGCCGCGCCCTTGAGCGCGGTCGCCCCTGCACTCAAACCAAAATCTTTCAGCATGGTCGGAGAGAACAGGTCCAGTTCCCACTCTCCATCACGGACCGGTAGTTGCTGTATATCGACATCCATCTGTGTAAAAGAAAATATCGTCAACAGATCCTGCAAGGTCTGTTTTTCCATATCACGAACCATGTCCTGCATCGATTCGATATCTGCTTCAGGAATACTACCCTTCGCTGATACTTCACGGCGATAACAGGCAGCAAACACGATCAACTGGAATATACGCCTCGCCGCCGCATGATTCAGCTTATTCCATACTTCCTGTCGATAGTCGATCAGGCTCTGCAACATATCGTAATACTGCTCGAGCAGGCTCTGTAATTTCTGATACAGCCTTTTTTCCGCTTCGAACTCAAAAGCCACGGTATCGAATTCGAGAGCCGCATGCAGGTTGAACTTCGCCATCTGTTCGCGCCACCGCATCAGTGCTTCGTTATTTCCGGCGATAAAATTAAACACCGGAAGTATAGGCTTACCTGCCATGCTCAATATTTCGACTTCATCGCTATACTTGCCGAGCAGGGGTTCGCGTACATCGATTATATAGAGCAGCACATCGCTATTGAGCGACTGCCGTAACACCTTTATCTCCTGCTCAAATTCAGGATAGTCTGCAGAGCGCTCTATGAACATCTTGAGCAGCTGTGCAGACATGTTACCGTCAACTGTTTTCGACAGAACTTCTAACGCCTGCAACAGCGCACTGGAATCTTCAAACCCCGGAGTATCAAACAGGTCCAGCACTTCTGCATCAGCGGAGTGTATCGCCGACTTTTCTACGTAACGCGTCGTACCTGCGGCTTCATCGATATCACCAAACTGGTCATCGCGCAGCAACGTGCGGATCAGCGATGTCTTACCGGCATTACTATGACCGACGACTGCAATATTTATCGCAGAACCGGAAACGCTATGACTCATAAGTCTCACCCTGATCCCGGCCTTGATCCATATTCAAACTGATAACATGATCGGCCGGCACATCGCTGACATCAGCCAGCCTGTACCAGGCTGCCAGCCGCTTATCTGACACTGCTTTTCTATCGCGCCCCTGTAGCAGTACCAGCCAGCGCTGCTTACCGCCCGACATGAGACTGCCGATGGTGCGCTGCACTCCGCGATCGGGTGCCCGCGCGGAAGACACCACTACTGCAACTACCGGAGATGGCTCCGCTCGCAATCGTTTCACCGCACTGGCCAGAGTCTCGCGGTCAACCACCTGCCCCATATCATTATCCGTGGCTATAGAAGACAACGGCCAGCTGATATCGTCGCCAAGCTCAACGGCTACCCACTTCGTCTCAGCAGGTAGTTTATGCGTTGCTGGTCTCGGTGATGGTGACTGATAGTGATCGGCCGGTGCTGTATCGGCATCGACTACCTGGCCATGGCTCGCCAGCGGCATCAGGCGCTGGCGCAAACGGATGTAATAAGGCAGGTAATAATCGAGTTCAAAAAGCTGGCGGGCGCGGCGATGCATCATCAGCGACCACGCCAGCAATAATAGCCTCGGTACGATGCCAAAACACAGCAATGAACCTAACAGGAATTGCGCCCATATGTAACGCAGCTCAGCAGCCGATACCTGTGCAACATCGGCTGACAGTGTGCCGATCCTGGTCTGCTGCACCTGCTCAGGCGTCGGCGTTAAAAACCCCAGTAGATCCAGTGGCACGCTTAATGCTTCGCTCAAGGTGACGAAGACCGTATCAGACAATAGGGTCGTACCCCAGACAAAGTCGTACTGGCGCACCATCAGCAGTATTACCAAAAATGAAAGTCCGGAGAACAGGTACGCAAGCCATAATTGATGGCTTATCTTGCTGAACTGCCACTTACCCACAGCACCGGAAAGACTGCAGGCCAACCAGGCACGGTCGGCCAGCATAGCGACTTTCTTCCTGTCCAGGTTTTCCCTGGCCTGAACCTTGCTTTCCAGGTGTGCCGGCAACCAGCGCATCAGCCTGGCGAGGACACCGGAAACCAGGGTATCACTATGCATACTGATACCGATCAGCCATAGCAGCATAGATACAACATTGAAACCGAGCAGCACCAGCAATAACCAGTAGATATTGATAGTCTGGCTGTCTGTGACCGCATATAAGGTACCTAACGCCCCTAACAGCACTGCAAGCAGCAAAGCGAAGGTTTTGACATAGCGAGAGACCCTTGCCGCCCGATCCAGCAGTACAGAAAAACCATGTTGCTGGATGAGGTCGCTCGCCCGTTGCCACAGGCGCTGTTCAAAGTCCCCGTGTTCTGACTGAGCAGAGAACTCGGGGCCAGTATCCATGTCAGACGGATGTTCCGACTCGATATAACGAAGCTGCTCGATCTGTACCTGCTTGTCGAATTTAGAAATTGCCACTACCGGACTGTGCCTGCTTTTTTCATGAGATATCGTGGCATTTTATAGAGCCTGCTCGCGTTTGTAACTAACAAGCAAACAGTGGACCAGTATCCGGTTATATAGAAAACAGCCTGCGGGAACTGGCGCTTTTCCTTTTTTCTCGAACACGCGGTCATGTTATAGTGTTTTACTGCTTTTCAGGGTAAAGTTTTGTTATGAAAAATATTTTATTGCTGGTTATTCTTGCGCTGCACAGCCCCTTTGCCATGGCAGCGATCACCGATCTTTTCAAAGATGAACACGGTAACAGGAACTGGCAGCACCTGGCCAATTATACCGGCGGCTCCCTGCTGATCCTGTTGACTATCGTGACCGTCTATCTGCTGATAGCAAGGCGCAGACTTCGCCACGCGAACCGTGAGTTGACGGCTATTCGCAGTGAACTGGAACAGCGTGTGCAGGAACGGACTGCGACACTGGACCAGTCAAACAGACTATTACAGGAGAGCAATCAGCTTCTTGAAAAAGAGATATCACAGCATGTCATCACCACCGACCAGTTGCGCTCATCCCGGTCCTATATCAATGACATCCTGACCTCGATGCCGCTGATGCTGATCGGCCTGGATAAAAATGGCTGCGTCACACACTGGAACAAGCAGATCGAAGTGGTATCGGGCGTCTCATCAGAAGATGCACTGGGTAAAACCCTGCTGGAAGCCTATCCGCAGATGACGATCATTCCTGACCAGGTACAGCAATCGATCGAACAGAACAAAATCATCCACCTGAAACAAAGTCTGCGCAGCCGGTATCACTACGACATCACCATCTACCCGTTGCAGGGCGAAGAAGCCGGTGTCGTTGTCCTGGTCGATGATGTCACCAAGCAGACGGCTGCTGAAAACATGCTGATCCATACCGACAAGATGTCATTCATGGGGGAGCTTGCCTCAACCATGGCACACGACATCAACCTGCCGCTGCAGGCATTCATGACCGATCTCAGGTATTTCAAGAAGAGCATCAGCAACCGCAATGCCATCAAACCGCAGAAGAACGGCGAAGGCGAACAGGAAGAAGAACTCGATGACATAATCACCGACATGTCAGCTAAGGGCGAACTGGTGTCAGCTATCATCAACAATCTGCTGTCTTTTGCCCGCAGCCGTAACGGCATAAAACAGATGGCTGATATCGTCGATATCATGGAAAACACGATCAGTCTCGCCAATGAAGTCGTATCGGTCACTGGCGACCTTCCCTTCAAGCAGATCAGGCTGGAACGCAAATTCGAAAGCAACCTGCCATTAGTGCCCTGCTATGTCACAGAATTGAAGCAGGTCTTCCTGAGCCTTTTCCGCCATGCCTGCCATGCATTGGCACAGAAGAAAACCAGCGAAGGTTTCGAACCGACAATCAAGATCATGCTGTCAGAAAACTATGACACGCTATGGATCAAGATACAGCACAACGGTGTCGGGCTGACAGCTGAAGAACAGATGCACCTGTTCGAACCTTTTTTCACCAGTGAATCGGACGCGGAAGATCTCGATGGCAGCCAACGCCTGTCATTCTCATATTATATTGTGACCGAACAGCACCAGGGCCATATGGCGGTAACATCCGACATGGATCTGGGCACGACGATCCACATCCAGCTGCCGATACGTTACTGATATCGGCTGCATGGCGATATCGACAAATGACTCAAATCAAGACATATATTCACTCCAATTAGTAAGATTACCGGCTAAATTTACAAAATTAATCTAACCTAGAGCATACGAACATAAGCTATCCGGGGGAATACATGTCTGATCCAGAGAAAGATACAGAGAAAGAAGTCGAAGCAAAGCCGAAAGCCAAAGCGAAACCCAGGCCAAAAGCCAAGCCGAAAGCGAAAGCCAAGCCAAAGGCTGCAGCTAAAACAAAAGCCAAGCCAAAGGCAGAAGCCAAAGCCGAGGCCCAAAAAGCCGAAGCCAAATCAGACTCTGCTGACGTTACACCATATAAGAAGAGCACTACCGCCTCTACCCCGAGACCTGAACCTGTGAAAAATAAATCTTCATCCAAGCTGGTAATACTCATAATAATCGCGCTCCTGGTCTTACTGACCATGTATAAGTTCGATGAAGAACATGGTAATCGTGACCTTGCCGCTGACGCCGAGGACAACGCCACTGATACTGATGCCGTGACCATAGTAGTTGATGAGCTAGAGGTAATCTCCGAAGCTGCGCCAGATGCTGACGCAGAAGCACCAGTTGCACAAACACCAGCTCCAGACACAGCTGACCAGGACGTACCACTGGCAGATGAGAAGATAGATGCACAGTTCACCACGCAAGTGCCTGAACAGGCACAGAACAACGAAGAGATGATGCAGCTACGCCACCAGGCTATGCAGAAAGAACGGCAGCTCAGGCAGCAACAGAACCAGGAGAAGATGGCTGCACGCCGTCTGGAGATGGCTCAAGCGGCTGAAACCCAGAGAGAAGAGCTGCAACGTCTGAGACAGAGCTATGCACAGACCAGGGCCCAGGTACAGGAGATGCAGGAGCAGATCTTTGACTTGCATGAACAGATCCGTCAACTGCTGTATGAAGCTCACCAGCGACGCATCTATCGAGAAGGCCCTGCCAGATAATCCAGGCAGGCAATACTGGCCATTAGACACAAAGCGGGCTGACCTGTTTTATAGATCAGTCCGCTTTCGTTTTCTCGGTCGCTTAACAATTTCTCGCAAGTAAGTTATCTCTTACATGTTATCGCCCGGCTTGAGAATCTGATTTCCCATTACCTGAGCGGCGACCTTTCAAGAACTCATCGGCACCACGTGCGATATAACGCAACTGGGTTACCGCCTTGTCGGTCAGCTGCTTGAGTTCAGCGGGTTTGCAGTCGAGCGCATCGGCACCGGCATTGAACACCAGTATCACCATCGCTTCTGCCTGGATCTTCGCATCGGCGGCCGGATAGCCCTGGGTCTGCTGGATATAATCGGCCAGCTCGACGATAAAATACTGCAGCTCGCGCGACACCGCTTTACGAAAAGCCAACGAGGTACCGGAACGCTCGCGTAACAGCAGGTAGAAGACCTGCGGGCTGCTGTTGATGAACTCCATAAAGGTCTCTACCGAAGCACTTATCACGCTGCCCTCGTCGCGTATCCGCTGCCGCGCTTTTCGCATCAGCTGGCGCAAGGCGACACCACCTTCATCGACCAGGGTCAGGCCCAGCTCTTCCATATCCTCAAAGTGGCGGTAGAAGGAGTTTGGCGCAATGCCCGCCTCACGGGTCACCTCGCGCAGGCTCAGGCTGGAGTAACTTCGCTCCTGGCTGAGCAGGCGAAAAGCCGCATCGATGATCAATCGACGGGTTTTTTCTTTTTGCTGGGCACGGTTTATTGTCATATTCACTCTCTCATGAGCCCGGAACCTTATCACATACCGGCGATTTAATTGACACCCGTACTTATTTTATTACTATTTTAGCAGCTGATCCTGTACATACTATTTATTTCAGCGTACACTTGTACACCATAGAAACACCCGGAACCTTTAACATGACAAAACCCAAACCCCTGTGGCTGAACATAACCGTCTTTAGCCTGACCGGCGTCATCACCCTGATCGGCGTACCAGCCTATGCCCTGATTCACGGCTTCGATATCTGGCAGATAGCCGCTATGATCATCGGTATCGCAATTTGCGAGATATCCATCACTGCCGGCTATCACCGACTATGGTCACATCGGGCCTACGAGGCACACTGGCTGCTCAGGTTGGCGCTTGCATTGGGCGGCACCTTCGCCACCCAGAACAGTATCCTGCACTGGGCGTCCGATCACCGCCGACACCATCGTTATGTGGATGATAAACAGAAAGACCCCTACTCTGCCGGACGCGGATTCTGGTACTCCCATATCGGCTGGATGCTGCGAGATTATGACACCGGCCACGATCCTGAATACAGCAACTGTCGCGACCTGAAACAGGACGCCATCGTCATGTGGCAGCATCGTCATTACATGCCCCTGGTATTAGGCCTGAACTTCGGTATCCCGATCCTTCTGGGACTGTGGCATGGCGATATACTGGGCATGATCCTGCTCGCGGGTGTAGCGCGGCTGGCGATATCCCACCACCTGACATTCTTCATCAACTCACTGGCACATACCTGGGGCAAACAGCCGTATTCAGACAATAACTCATCACGTGATAACGGCATACTGGCCTTCCTGACTATGGGCGAGGGCTACCACAACTATCACCACAGTTTTCAGCGCGACTATCGCAATGGCATCCGCTGGTGGCAGTTCGATCCGACGAAATGGCTGATCCGCAGCATGGCCTGGATCGGCCTCGCTAAAAACCTTTACCGCACGCCGAGCGAACGGATAGAGGCATGTCGCGCGCAGATGCTGCTGCTCAGGACGTCCCGCAAGCTGGCGCAGCTGCCACATGCCGACGCCATGATCCAGCGGCTGCAACAGGAATACGATAATCTGCTCAACAGGATAAACGAGTTCTCGCAGGCCAAAAGACAATGGTTAGAAGCGAGTAAAAATAGCGTGCTGGAAAACTGCGACCTGGAAGAACTGAGAGGTAAAGTCGAAACGCTGAAGATGAACTTTTTACAGCAGAGAAAGAACTGGCTGATGTTGAATCAACGAATAACCTGCAGCTAATACTTTACTTTTACAGCAACCAGGCATCGCATAATAAAAACGGCTCCAAAAGGAGCCGTTTTTATCTGCTGACAGACAGCCACTATCAAAATGTGTAAACACCGCTGATCGATACCATATCCAGGTCGGTATCAAGGTCATAAACTTCGTATTCTGCACGCACGGCAAAAGGACCGATGGCGAACCTTGCGCCCAGCCCGTAGGCTGGATCTGTACCTGAATCACTGCCCGTACTGGTACCAAACACTGAATCCGAATCCCAGCTAAGAGCGCCTGCCTTGGCAAAGACACCAAAAGGCCCGAAGCTGAGCCCTGCCAGTCCAAAGGCATTATAGCCCGTCAGCTCGATGCTGCCGGTCGAGTTACTTGGTTTACCAAAATCGACATAGGACGCTTCGACAGCAAAGTCTACCAGCGGAATAAAACCGATGTTGTAACCACCGAATATTTTATATGCCGAGTCACTCTCATCGAAGCCACTATCTTTTACCGATGCATCACCGACACCCGCACCGATATAAAGGCCGCTATCAGCACCAGCAATAACAGTGGCCGGCAGCCCCAAACATAAACAGGTGGAACAGATTAATAACATCTTGGCTTTCTTCAAAGACATAACACTCTCCAGAAGTTAAATTTTATTACTAGCAATTTTATATGTTCATAGGTACAGCCGCATCACTATCGACGCCACTGCACATTGTTAATACCACTATGGTAAAGACTTGCCACCTGCTCATTTATAAGAATCGCAAACATGCATATTTGTATAGTCCTTGTCCTCGGTCATAAGTGAACCAGGTTGATTCATCCCCTGCATCATCCCCTGCATCATTCCTTTCATCATCTCGCCGCACCGCTTCGCTTCCTTCACTACCGGGCTGTTTACGACCTCTCTCATATAATCCATCGCCTTATCTTGCGCTGCATCACGCTTGCCGCTGGCACACAAGGATCGCATCTCTGCATCAAACTGTTTTGATTTCTTCTCCAGCGCCTCCAGTTCTGACTGGTCGATCTTCTCCATACAGGCCTGCGCTTGCTGCATCTGCTGCATCATATTTTGCATATCTTCCTGGCTCATACCCATCGGGTTCTGCGCAAAAGATATCATCGGCATTAAACATATCAATGTAGCGGCTAATTTCTTCATGTGGTGTTCCTTTTAATATGCATCGTCTGAAATTGAGCCTAATATTTACACTCTTTCATTATCAAGTGCAAGGCCGCATCTACCAGCGTCTTTTTAAACACTAGACAGATATGCACATACTTGTTGCTAGAATAACAACTTTACAATTCATAATAAGGTGAATCATGGATATCGGCATTATCGGCATAGGTCTTATGGGACATGCATTCGTTGAACGCTTTCTGACTTCAGGCTTTACTGTCAGGGTTTATAACCGCAGCCAGGAAAAGATTAAAGACCTGCAGGAAAGCGGGGCTATTCTGTGCACCACAGCCGATGAGCTCATCAGCAGCTCCAGCACCATCATACTGATGCTCAGTGATGCCGATGCGATCAACGAGCTGCTGCGGATCGACCAACAACCCGATGCAGGAGTCTCCCTGCAGGATAAGACCATCTTGCAGATGGCGACTATCTCACCTTCACAGTCTAAAGGAATAGCGCGGTCAGTCACCTCTCATGGCGGGCACTATCTCGAAGCACCTGTACTTGGCAGCATACCCGAGGCGAAGACAGGCACCCTGATCATCATGGCTGCCGGGCCTAAAGAGCTATTCGAGCATGTGCTTCCCACACTACAGGTATTAGGCACAACGCCTCGATATATCGGTGACACGGGCACAGCAGCGGCACTCAAACTTGCCATGAACCAGCTGATCGCCGCACTGACCGCTGGTTTCTCCCTGAGCCTGGGCTATGCATTAAAGAATGGTGTCGATAGCGATATATTCATGGATACCGTGCGCGAGAGTGCACTGTATGCAAAGACCTATGACAAGAAACTGCAAAAATACCTGGACCGCGACTTTGGTGCAGCCAACTTCTCGACACGACACCTGCTGAAAGATATCCGCCTGTTCATCGATGATGCCAGAGCAACCGGCCTGAATACCGGCGCACTGGAAGGCATCGAAAGGATAACTCAGCAGACGGTCGAGGACGGCATGGCACTGATGGATTACTCATCGATATTCCAGCAGATCTGTCCCGAAAAATAATACGCTATGTCCCCGGATTTGATATTTTGTTAGCGACTGAAAAACTATAGAATAGCGGATCATCACTGCTGATCCTGGGTGTCCGGATGGCAGTGTGTGTCGGGGTGTAGCGCAGCCTGGTAGCGCGCTTCGTTCGGGACGAAGAGGTCGGAGGTTCAATTCCTCTCACCCCGACCATTATTCAACGTCAGGCTTTCAATGCCCTCGCATGGTAGGCGATATGCTCACCGATAAAGGTCGCGATAAAATGATAGCTGTGATCGTATCCCTCCTGCATACGAATAGTCACAGGCTGCCCCTCTCTTTCACATGCTTCCTGAAAATTTTCCGGTAACAGCTGTTTCTCATCATAAAATTCGTCTGCCGTTCCCTGGTCGATAAGAATATCCGCGACGCTGGCACCTGTATCGACTAAAAGAGTAGCATCGTAAGCCTGCCAGGTACTGACATCTTCCCCCAGGTACGCATCAAAACAGCCGATGCCCCAGCCGCAGTTGACCGGGTTACATATCGGAGAGAAAGCTGAAACCGACCTGTAAGCGCCGGGATTTTTGAGTGCACAGATCAATGCACCATGACCACCCATAGAATGGCCGCTGACCGATTTCACCCCGCTCAGCAACGGCAGGTTCGCTTCCAGCAGTGCAGGTAATTCTTTGCTCACATAATCATACATATGATAATGCGCCGCCCATGGCTGTTGCGTTGCATTGACATAAAAGCCGGCACCCTGGCCAAGATCATAGCGCCCCTCCTCATCAGCGACATCATCGCCACGTGGACTGGTGTCGGGGAAGATCAGCGCGATACCGTGCTCTGCAGCATAACGCTGCGCCCCTGCCTTCACCCGGGCATTATCATCCGTACAGGTAAGGCCGGAGAGCCAGTACAGTGCCGGCACGTTCTCTGTTTCAGCCTGTGGCGGCAGGTAGACAGAGAAGGTCATCTCGCAATGACAGCTTTCTGAATGATGGAGGTAGCGATTAAGGTAACCGCCGAACTCTTTGATACTTTCGATCTGTTGCATGTGTTATCCGCCCCCTAAAAGATGATGACCGAACGGATGCTCTCACCTTTATGCATCAAATCAAATGCCCGGTTGATATCGTCCAGCGGCATGGTGTGTGTCACCAGGCTGTCCAGTTCGATCTTGCCGGACATATAGCGTTCGACATAACCCGGCAGCTCAGTCCTTCCTTTTACGCCGCCGAACGCAGTACCCTTCCAGGTGCGGCCGACCACCAGGTTGAACGGACGGGTCTCGATGGTCTGCCCGGCACCGGCCACACCGATAACCGTGGAAACGCCCCATCCCATGTGTGTACATTCCAGCGCATCACGCATGACATGGGTGTTACCGATACACTCGAATGAATAGTCCGGGCCACCGTTGAAAGTATCCTGCATGTACTCGACGAACGAACCGCCCACCTCATCCGGGTTAACGAAGTCAGTCGCACCCAGCTGTCTGGCAAATTCGAATTTATCAGGATTGATATCGATGCCGATAATACGCTCGGCGCCGGCCATCACAGCACCCTGTATACAGGACAGACCGATACCGCCGAGACCGAACACGGCGACTGTGGAACCGGCTTCTACCTTCGCGGTATTCAATACCGCACCGATACCGGTCGTCACGCCGCAGCCTAACAGACAGACCTTGTCCAGCGGTGCCGCCTTGTTGATCCTGGCCAGGGCGATCTCCGGAACCACGGTATATTCGGAGAAGGTGGAACAGCCCATGTAATGAAAGATATCCTTACCATCTTTCGAAAAACGTCGAGTGCCATCAGGCATATACCCCGTCCATACCGTTGAAGCGATCGACTGGCAAAGATTCGTCTTCGTCGATTTGCAATATTCGCACTCTCCGCACTCGGGAATATACAGCGGTATCACATGATCGCCGACTGCCAGGGTTTTCACACCCGGTCCGATCTCGACCACCTCGCATCCGCCTTCATGACCGAGGATACAGGGAAAACTGCCTTCGGGATCATCGCCCGATAGCGTGAAAGCATCAGTATGACAGACACCGGATGCGATGACCTTCAATAGCACTTCGCCTTCCCTGGGGCCCATGACTTCAACGTCTTCGATCTCAAGTGGTTGTTTAGGTGCCCATGCGACTGCAGCTCTAGCTTTCATAGTATTCTCTCTTTTAATTTAATGGGTGGCTAATATTAGCAGTTCCAGTGATCTGCTCATAATGCGCCGAATGCTGCTACTTGCTAGCCAGGGCCAGATCAGATCTTACTCATGTAGCAGAAAGCGATGCCGTTTGAGAGTAGCATAAAACACTTTTATCAAACACGAAGCTATACTGCTGGACTAAAACTGGTTCTGCGATAACAGGATCAGAGTACATGCTTTTTGAACGTCTATACCTGAATCCGACAACACCTGCTCATGTTGCCTGTCTTCAGTACCGGGGTTCATTATCACTCTCCTCGGACTGGCCTTGATAACATCTTCGATATGATCATGAAACCTGGCTGGATTGACATACAGTGTTACGGTATCAATATCACCTTCATATTCATCGACAGATGTTAAACACTTCTGGCCTTCGATATGAGATCGAAACGGGTTTACCAGAACGACATCATATCCATGCTCTCGCAGCGCATTCATCGCCTTATAGGCGTATCGCTCAGGTTTGTCACTCGCTCCAATTATCGCAACAGTCTTCATAAAACCTGGTCCCTGCAAAAGCCATCAGCAGCTACACAGGGCAAGTACCCTGAAAGCGCCACACCCGCTAATAGCATCAACATGTTCGTTTTAGCTGTGATCATGCGGACGTTTAAACTTTTTACGCGCACGCTCAACCTCAGCCCTGATATCGCAGCCTTCAGCATGATCGTTAACCAGCCCCATGGCCTGCATAAATGCATACGCCGTGGTCGGGCCGACAAATTTCCAGCCCATCTTCTTCAGCTCTTTCGATAATGCGATCGATTCCGACGATGTCGATACCGTCTGCGGTTTTGCCAGTTGCTTGCTGTCAGGTTCGTAACGCCAGAAATATGCTGCCAGCGAACCGTCCCGCTCGATCAGCTCCAGGGCCCGTTTTGCATTATTGACAACCGCCTCGATCTTACCGCGATGACGAACGATACCTTCATCCTTTAGCAGTCGATTTATGTCACGCCGGGTGAAGCGCGCTATTTTATTGAAATCGAATCCGTGAAATGCCGAGCGAAAGTTCTCACGCTTGGCAAGGATGGTGCGCCAGCTTAATCCGGACTGAAAACCTTCCAGGCATAGTTTTTCAAACAGGCGTATATCGTCATCGACAGGAAAACCCCATTCAGTATCATGATAGGCAAGGTAATCCGGTGCTGCACTGCACCAACCGCAACGAGACTTACCGTCAGCTCCCTTAATAATTCCTTCAGCCAAAGTACCTCTCCAGTAATAATCTTAAATAAGTCACATTGACGCTGACCAGTCGAAGAATAAACATAAGTATCGCCGCTTCGGACACATTTCTACAATCCCTGACACATGATCCCGAAATAGACAGATATCAATACTATCAAATCCTCAAAAACTGTCTACACAGCAAGGCGGCAGCCAGTACTTTGAACTCATATATAGCTGGCAGTTAACCGTCAAGATCACTATAGAGGCGCAGCAGTATCGAAAAGCACAGGATAGAACAAGTCTGATAACATAAGCTCCCTACTTAACCATAAGTTAATACTTAAAGAGTCAGAGCATAATGATATATCGCATCATCTTCTCACTGGTACTACTCTGCTGTTTCTCGATACCTGTTCACATTAATATCGCATCTGCATCTCAGAAAAAAACTGAAGACATAATACCGCATGATCCACAGAAGATCACCGGCAAAGTGACTGAGGTGATATCTGCTGCCGGCTTCACTTATGTCGCGGTTGACAACGGTAAAGAACAGGTCTGGGCGGCCGGGCCCGGAATTATCGCTCTAAAAAAAGGCGATACCGTCGCATTCACGACAGAGATGCCGATGCACAACTTTCACAGCAAGACACTCGACCGCGACTTCCCCCTCATCTATTTCGTAAAACAATATATCTCTGACAAAGGAACCCCTTTCATCATCATGCCACATGGCCAGGTCGACACGCAGCAGACAGACATACCCGGCTCGAACGCACGCTCTGCAACTCGCGGCACACTTCGCGAGGGAGACTATTTGCGTGAAGCAACACTGGATGGGTTAAACGGGAAACAGAAAAAACTCTCTGATTTTAAAGGTAAACCGTTAATCATTAATGTCTGGGCAAGCTGGTGCGGCCCTTGCCGTGCCGAGATGGAATCACTGGAGAATCTCTCACAGCAATATAATGGTAAAGAGTTCAACGTTATCGGTATTTCGACTGATGACTATCGTAGCAGTGCCGTATCCTTCATCGCGCAGACGGGCATCAGTTTTGAAAACTACCTGGACAGTGGCTTAATACTTGAGGACATGCTCGGCGCAAATACAATTCCACTCACAGTACTGGTAGACGAGCACGGACGCGTGTTAGAAAAAGTGCGCGGAGCGCGTCAGTGGGACAGCCCGGAAATCATCGATGCGATAGCAGAAATGTTCCATATCAGCTCGACCCGGCAGGCGGCTCCTTAGCAACATCGACTATGCCTGCACGACCAGAACATATCGTTCAATCTTCCGTCATACAAAACAGCAAAGATTGTCTGATAGCAACCGGACATCACGGCTTGATCACCTGAGTATTTCATAAGCCTGCCGGATATTGATAAATGTATCCCTGTCACCGCCCCTATCTGGATGATGCTTTGATATCAACTCGCGGTAGCTACGGGTAATCTCACGACGGCTCGCGTCGGACCGAAGCTCCAGCGTACGTAAAGCCATGATATGTTTATCGTCACCGGCGAAACCTCGCCGGAAATTATCGAATATTTTTTTCACATTTGCCTCAGTGGTTTATTATTTTTATTCCAGTCAAGGTGACATGCTTTCATCATGTTATGAACAAGCATAGCCCAGCCGTCTGCAAAAGTAAAAACCACCAGGATCACATATTCTTGCAGGCTTCTACTTTATTGATAATTGTCATTGCGCAATCGATACGTTAACTGCTACAAATAACGGATTAACAATAACCAGACAAGGATCCGATCATGAATAGAACGCTCTCTTTATTATTCCTCACATTTCTGTACTTTGGCGTGAGCTCAGCAGCGCTTGCTGACGATGACAAGAAGCTCTTCGTCAACCTGATCTCAGACGACCTGGACCGGGCTGCTATGGCCGTAAGTATTAGCAATAAAGTATTAAGTACCGAGAAGATACCAGTAACCATATTCTTAAGTGCGCAGGGTGTCAGATGGGCAGACAAGAACATACCGCAAAACAGATATGTCAATGGAAAAACTGTAACCGAGATGCTACAGGCATTTATGAAAAATGGCGGCCAGGTCATCATCTGCAAAATGTGCATGGAAAATGTTGGCGGCATTAAACAAGATGAAGTCATCGACGGTGTGAAGTACGAGGGAACATTGTCAGCCCTGTTTGCCGATGACACCGTTGTATTAACCTATTGAAGCGTGTCCCCGGCAGGGAGACTTTCAGCAAGCATCGCTATGCTTTCAGTAACATGAAAGCGCAGCGATACTGTTATACACCCTTTATTTCCCTTGCCCCCGAATGAACTTATTTCGACTATCCGTGTCACAGCTTAGGTTTATCATATTAACCAACATTCATTCACAGGAACCCTGTATTCGCAGACTCCATTCAGACCAATGATAGCTCAAAGAACCCTTTGCCTGTGTTTGATCACTATATTCGTATCTGCATGTAACACACAGCAACAAGACCAACAACAAGTCGAAATAGTTGAGAAAATTGCCACGGTACAAAAAGTGCCGGAGATAAGCGCGACGGTAGAAACGTCTAAACAACAATCGGCTGTAGTACAGAAAAGGCCCGCGATGAAACTATCGATCAACAACATGGTGATCGACGAGCCTGCGCATAACGAAGATTTTCTGCAACCAAGTAATGACAACGGCGACAAGGTCAATACTTTATTTGATTCAACGCAGAGAAATAAAAAAGAACCTAAGATTAATCTAAGCGGAAAACTATTTACTGACGAGGTACAGCTCGAAAACAAAGAATATCTGCAGGCAGTCGATGGCGTACAGATCAATATTGGCGGCGAGTTTAATTAATCATATTGAATGAAAACAGGGAGCTGGTAGCTCCCTTTCACAAAACCACTAACACCAGACAGTTATCGCCTAAGCGCAGCCACCACCACTCGTTGCCGAACCGCAGGTTCCACAGCCGCCAGCAGTTGCCGGTGTCGGTACATTGTTAAATATGAAAGAAGCCTGGCCATTGTCGCCATCGACATAATCAATCTCCGCGCCGCGCAGATGGTCGATCGTGTCCGAAGCGACGATCAGTGTGACACCGTCATTGTCACGAGCCAGATCATCGCCTTCCAGCTTCTCGGAAAATGTCATGCCGAAGCTCATGCCGCTGCATCCACCAGGTTGTGCATAGATACGGATGCCGGCAACCTCTCCCTCGACCTGGGCGATCAACTCAGCCATTTTCAGTCGCGCCGTTTCCGATAATTGCAGATCAGTTACTGATAGTTCATTCGCTTGCATTAGCATTCACCTGGGTTTTATTCAAAAAGGCCGGTATTATAATTGAATGCAGCGATCTATTACTATTGCAAATCGCAGGGGAATTAGGCGAACACAACAAAGATGTGACACCTTCCCGCCACTGTGATCATGTTCAAGAAAGGCTCAGCCTCGTCTGCAACAGGCACATTAATACCCTTTGGCGTGACAGTGACCATATCAGGCTATGGTTATTTTAGTGAGTTTCATTTCCGATCCGTTTGTGTACTGGTTAGAACGCCAACTCCAGGTGGTGGCTGTTACACATATTGTTGACAGAAATTTTTTAAAGTATCTAGGGCGTATACAGTGCGACCAGATATGGATGCAGCATGTAGCGATCGACCACATACCGTATTAGCACGCTGGATACCCCAATAATCCAGGCATTACACTATACTACCTGAATCGTATTACTCTCTTGCTCCATTACCAGCTATGCCTCATTTGAAGAAAATCAATGCCTCATTAGCCATTGCCACCACAATACTGCTGGAAGCCTGCAGCAGCGCCGGCTCTGACGCAAACCCCGGCCCGGCCGCGGTGGAAAATGTTAAAGCGCCAGAGCTTATCGGTAGCTGGGACACTGGCTGTGTCGCCACCTCCGTGTCTGGCTCATCAACCGTTACCCAGGCCTCGGGCGGTGGTGGTACCGGCAGCATCTCCGGCGGCGAAGCCTATAAACTGAGCGCTATTTTCAAACAGGATGGTCATGTCGATTTCACATCAGAGAGTTACGCGACATCTAACTGCAACACCAACACCCTGGCCGGTTCCGGTTCTTATAGTGCGGTTTATTTCATCGGTGATGCTGGCGTCGCCAATGACGGCAGCCCGGTGACGGAATACAGCTACAGCAGCTCCACATCGACGACCTACTCTATCTTCCAGGTGGTTAACGGTACACGCCTGTACCTGGGCGATGAGAGCAGCAGCACAACCGGTAATACAGGTGACAGTCCTGCAACTCGCATCGATGGACTCGGTGCAGAGATGTCGAAGAGATAAAAACAGGTATTATTGGATCAGGAGCCCCCCGATCACAGGAAATCAAGCCAGCGGTTAATGGCATTCACTTGACGATTGATCAAACGGGCATCCTGATGAACGTTTGCCATGGTGAGCATCCTGGTTCCAGACCATAAGGCGCATGGTTAAATCCGCAGCATCTTCGGCTGTATCTATCGCTTTGAACTGTCCCTTGGTCCAGCGTGCGAGGTCAATAAAAAGAAAGAGCCTTGAAAAGACCCGGAGGAATTATTCGTTGTTAACGCAGGCTGCCAAGTGCGAGCATTGCTTTATAGAATTCGAACATAAGCCTGGATGCATTGATGACAAGTAAAAAAGGGCGGCAGGTCGCCGCCCTTTTCACGATTACAGGTCGCCTTCGACACCGGCCGTTATGATCGAATAGATATTGTTACGTACTTTCATGCCCAGGCTTTGCAGCTCTTTTGGCAGGCTAGCATCACCCATGGTACTGTCCATGTTTAAAGTGATCAGCCATGCCTGGCCTTTGTCGTCCACTACCAGGGAGATACGGCATGGCAGGTAACCGGCAAACGCCATACTGTGCTTGACCATCTGCGCAGCGATCATCGCATCACAGAACTGGAATATCTCCATGCGATCGGATTTTCCACCCATGGCAGCGACCTGCTCCGACAACGGCATATGACCGACCAGCTTGAAATTAAGAAAGTTTGCACGCAGCTTCATCGAATCGATGGCGTCATCTGCAGATACCCCTTCAGCTACCTTGCATTTGACCATGTTCATAACGTCTTCCTTGCACTGATCCGACAGTTCGAACATTTCGTCTGCCTGCGCATTCAGGCCGAAACCCAGAAACAACAGACAGGAAAATAGTATTTTTTTCATACGACCTCTATATAGTTATGCATAACTATGGTTGATTATTATTAAGCAAGAGAAGTATAAACACTCTTTTTCGAAGATATCAACCTCGCAGCGAATTATCTGACTCTATAAAAGTTGGAAAAAGAGTTCCAACCAGGTAACTTATTCCGATCCAGGCTGTTTTTTAATGTAATACCCTGCAAACCGTCTCAGTATCTCCTGCCCATACGGGGTAGGCTTTCTGCTGACCTCCCTTTTTAACGCATCCGCTTCATGCGGTTCGAAATAACCGTGGTTCGCATAGGTATCGATCCGTAAAATGAACTCTTCGGCATCGCCTTCCGGGTGGAACTGGGTAGCATAGACGTTATCACCGACCCGGAACATCTGTACCGGGCAGCTGCTGCCAGTGACCAGTAAGGTGGCGCCTACTGGCGTATAGTCACATGCTTCCTTATGGCCAAGCAGAGCTTCGAACTCATCAGGAAAACCTTCGAGCATCTTGTCCTCTGTGCCGGCATCGGTGAGCTGCAACGTAACACAGCCGACAGCTTCACCGTATTTCGTAGTGATGGGTGTGCCCAGGTAACTTCCAAGCAGGCCATTACCGGAGCAGGCACCGAGGAAAGGAAAATCCCTGTCGACCACCTGTTCTAGCAGACGTTTGAAACCGGCTTCGATCTTTTTCTGGATATCGGTTTTTCCAGCTTCCGGCGTGCTGATATCGAACGGGCTGCCGCCGACGATGATCGCAGCATAATCGTCAAGGGTGATATCTTCGGGGATGCCGCTGTTCTCGATGCGTAACCTGCAAGTGTCCTCGGCATTCAGCTGGCCATATTTCAGGATACATGAAAATTCGCTATCTGCGGTGATATCTTCCGGCCGCAACTGCATTATCAGAACAGGCTTAGACACTAAGTAACCCCTCTACCACCCGTGACTACCAGCCGCTTACCGTAACCGTGTAATAGCGAGGAAAGTCATCGATGTACTCATCCAGCTCTGCGAATGTTTCGACACCATCGCCTTCGACCTCTGCTTCCTCTAACAGGATAGATAATCCCAGGTCACGAGTTTTTGCCTCCAGCTTGCTGTAGCCAGCAGTATCCTTTATCTCACGCAGACCGATATCGTTCTTGTCAGAAACATCGAAGCGTGCGTAATTTTTATCGCGCAGAATATATGTAATAACACCGCGCTTTTCGAAGGACTGCTTGCCTGCGTGCGGATACTCTCCTTCCTTGTCTTTTACGATATCGGCTTCAAGCCTGTCTGCGATATCAGATAACTTGCTGCTAAACCATTTTTTCAGTTCAGCATCCGTATGGTTCTGCGGTTTATGAAATATCGCGAGATAAGCGATTCCGGCTGCAAGCAAGATGATGACCAGGGTAGACATATTCTTCTTCATTAATTATTAAACGCTAGTGTTTTTGATCCATAAATACCGATATTACAGGGTGAGCCTGTATATATTAAGCGGATATCCCGAGCAGCACAGATCAGCTCAATCCATCTATCATTTGCTGCTCCACAAAATGTATATGCATCTTGTCATCTATAGCAAATAATTTTTTGAATCGTTCAGCAACGATGGCCCGCCGGTCATCACCTTCAACACCAGAAACAACCAGCCTGAACCGATTGAAATGATTTATGTCTCGGTCACTTTTTCCCGCCAATGCGATCGCTTCAAGGCCATCAGTAAGAGCATCAGAATCCAGCGGACGGACAATATAGATTACAAGCGTATCACCTACGACTATCCTGATTATTTTTTTCTCATGCTCAGCTGTCATCCACTCGCTGATATCAATCTTTTCAAACACCTTTTCAGGACACCTGCAACCGAGAGTACCCTTGATAAATGCCTTTATTTTTTCACTATCCCATAAAACGGTCATTTTAGATTAACCTGGATCTACCGCATGCGATGAGGCGAACTCATGCCTGTTTTCATATTTAATCAACTGGCGGAGAAGGAGGGATTTGAACCCTCGGAACTCGTAAGAGTTCACTTGATTTCGAATCAAGCACATTCGGCCACTCTGTCACTTCTCCGAATTTTAGATATTTACACACTCATAACTATGGTAAGCGAAAAATACACGGCATAATAGGTAACCGGGCACAGTCAGGCACAGCTTTATCCGGGTCAATAAAAATTACCAATATCGTATACTATCAGCATAAGACCTACAGCAAAAATATATCATGCCAAGATGCAACCACGACTACTAGCGATCATCATCACAATATTGCCTCTAATAACGACACATGCCGTCTACCTGCTCAGCGCATACGAAGGCAATGTACCCTGGTGCAATCCCTACTTCGATGGCTGCACCACGATCAGCCAGGCTGCACGTAGCGGAAGCTCTCTCTATGTCTATCGCGCGGTGATGATCGCCTATGCTGTGCTACTCATCTGGTTCTGGGTATATACCAGACAGTGGCTGACATTGATCCTAAGCGAGATAACGAAGTTAAGCCGCGTCATCATGTGGTCCGGTATTATCGGAGCGCTGTCCCTCATGGTCTATATCGACTTCCTCGGTACCACAGGGGAGATCAATCGATTCATGCGTCGTTATGGCATCATGATATTTTTCACCTTCACACCGCTGGCACAGGTTTTATTGCTGAAGCTGCACTACAAAGCACTGCCTGCAGCCACCGCAGCAAACCTGAAACGCCCTGTGCTGCAGTTCCAGTTGTCTGTACTGCTCATCATGTCTGTTATCGGCATCGTCAGCATCATCCTTGATGTCGCCGAGCTTAAAACATCACAGAGCGAAAATATCGTCGAATGGACTTTTGCGCTGTTGATGAACATTTACTTTGCGGGCATGATTTTCATCTGGCGCGATTACCGCTACCAGCTGTCCGAATAGCTGAATTATCTCACTTATATTTAACGACAGCGTCGGGCCCAGATATTCCTGACCCCAGCTTTATTATCACCCGCAACGCTTGTATTTTCTCTGATCCACCCTCATATAGTGATACACGAGAAACAATACGGAGGCAAATCGTATGCAAATACCAGAGAGAGACGGCGATGGCTACCTGCTTGATATGAATGCATGGACACCAGAGATAGGACGCGCCATGGCTGAAGCAGATGGCATCGAACTTGATGATACAAAGTGGCAACAGATACTCAAAGCCAGAGAATACTACGAAGATAATGCGGTGGTGCCACCCATCAGGAAATTCGCCAAGTACATCGGCACTGACCAGAAAGAAATCTTCAAGATGTGGAATACCGGTCCGATGAAACCTATCACCAAATATGGCGGCTTACCCAAGCCTACCGGCTGTGTATAAAGTGTAAGATAACAGGTATCCCAAAAGTACAGGCCAGTCACGAAAGCAAAAGGGCAAGATTGAATACATCTTCCCCTTTGCCTTTCTATAGCCATTTGATATGTCCATGTATGAAGTAACCGACACAGAAACACTCCTTGATATGAAAACGTCTGCTGCCGTATTCATCCTGTTCGGCGGCAAGCAATGCAATGTATGCCATGCACTTAGGCCTCAGCTGGAGAACATGCTTGAGTTGCATTATCCGGATATAACTTCAGTATATATCGATTGCGAAGTCTCACCCGATATTTGCGCACAACATAGCGTGTTCACGCTGCCTGTTGTACAGTTTTATATCGAAGGCAAGAAAGTAACAGAATTCGCACGCTCGTTCAGTATCGAACAGCTAAGACAGTCGATGCAGCGCTCATATACTATATGGCGTGAAAACCTGTGACATCTCAATAATTACTGGCCACAACCATGCGGCTGATACAGACGAGCTCTACCGTATCAAGAACATGCCGGCTCACTTTTGATTTCTTGTTTATGATATTTTTTCAGCGAGTTTCTTTAGCCTGGCTTGAACGCGTTCAGGAAGCCTTGCATGAGGTTCACCTGAAACCAGGCCGGTGAACAACGTAGCAACGGCTTTTGCACCGACAGTTTGTGCAGTCACATTCAGCTGCTTATGGGTGCCGTATATCCAGCGTCCTATGAACCCGGGAGCTGCACACGAAGATACCAGTATCGCCTTCTTCTTTGGCAGCTTTGCTTTTCTAAATACAGGTGCATGTGCCCCCCAGGGCCAGTAACCATAAACAACCAGCCGCTCCATAAAACGCTTAAACAACGCTGTAACTGAACCAAAGTTAGTAGGCGCTGCAAAGATATAAGCATCTGCCTGCTCTATCTTATTGACCAAGGCCTGCATACCGTCATGCTGCACACATATACCCGGCGAATCGCCCGGCTGCTGAGTACATTCCCGGCAATTCAGGCAAAACTCAATATGATATTCCCGCAGCAGGACGACCTCGACTTCAGCTCCATTATCCCTGAGTGCCTGTACCAGTAAATTGACAGCCTGATCAGTAATACCATCATCCCGATAAGAACCATTAATCGCGAGTATCTTGTTCATGAATTCCTCCTGTTTCTCTTATCAGCGATGCATGTAACCCAGCACCAGCAATAACAGCGCGATCATAGCCATAACAGCGTGCAGGCTGACGACAAACATCGGTGGTGGCGAGCGGTATTCACGTGTGCTGATGCGCATGACCAGAATAACCAGGCCGCCTAACAGGGCCAGAATAAAAAGCAGCGCAGCAAGGTTGTATAACATATGGACGGGGCCATCGAAGATCTGCTTCCCCAGCAGACCGACGCCCAGCAGGGCAACACCTGCATGCCCCGCCGACAGGACCAGAGAACCTCGCCGATATCGCAGCCCCAGAACCACGAGCCAAAAGCCAAGCACCACCGCTAGACAAAACAGAACTATTGCAACAGGTATCATAAATCTTCCCGGGTCATATCAAAAGGATGTATAGAGGTTCGGACAACAGGACTCCGCTCCTTATAAATTTATCTTTAGTTTAATAAGGTAATCAACATCCATGATACTATTTTTTTATTTCATTTCCTTTTAATATAAATCAACGTCAGAGCTACAAACGTAACAACAAGAGGAGAACGAGATGATGTTCGACAACCTTAAGCTAGTCACCGCTTCAGCCCTAATATTACTAGGCGTCCAGTCAAGTAATGTATCGGCGGAAGATAACGCCGCCAACCCGGGGGCAAATCAGAGCATTTCCTCTGCAGCGGCGCCAGCTACAGCACAGGCACCACAACCTGCTTACCGAGCTTATCCACGCTACAACCGCGGTTACACTCGACCACCAGGTAACAGTGGCCCTGGCTTCCGTGGCCCATGGAACAGGGGAAGCGGATTCGGCTTCAGCAACAATGACGGTCCTGGCTGGGGTTCAGGTTCAGGCCCAGGCTTCGGACCATGGGGCAACAGGGACCGTGGATATGATCGCGGACCCGGCTTCCGCAGCCCCTGGGACAGGGGTAACGGTAGTGGCTTCGGCTTCAGTAACAATGATGGCCCGGCATGGGATTCTGGCCCAGGCTATGGCCGTGGCCCAGGCTACGGCCCATGGAAAGATACTGGACCCTGGAATGACAGGGGCAGAGGCTATTATGATCGTGGTCCAAACTTCAGCGGACCGTGGGACAACGGCAACAGCAACGGGATGGGCTTCGGCTGGTAATCGCCCGTTATAGGAAAAGCCCTGCAATGCAGGGCTTTTTTAGGTCATCATAAAACCGAGGCAACAGGGACAGAGCAATATCCTTTAAACCCCAGCATCTCATCAAGAGCATTCTTGTCCGGGATAAGAATCACACTGATTAGTATTCTGCTTATGACCGCATGACAATATCATGTAATCAGGCATGTATAAGCGTACGAGCCGTGCTCGATTCGTTGCCGTCGTTTAGTGTTGTCCGTAAGCCATAGACATTAATACTTAAATAGAGGTGTCAGCGATAAACCGTTAAATAGCGCCGCAGCCATTAGATTAGTAGCCAGTTAAAAAACATGGCAGACTAATGACATGAAGGCGACATTTGTTACTCGCAGGAGCATTAATGGCTAAATCAGTGGTTGCTGTCTTGATCACACTCAGTGCCCTCATCACTGCTTGCACGACTACCCCTGCCGAACTGGAAACGCCACTACCCAGTGTTGTTATCGACGACACAGTCGTCGATACATCGGTGCTGCTGGCCGAACAGGCTTATCTGAGCGGCGATCGTATATTTATTCAATTCCATCACCAGTCGGATATCATAGACAGCCTCGCGATATTGCCAGAGCCGGATGAGACGCTCGCGCCCGGCTCTTCTACAACGCTCTATCTGCAACATGCCATTGATGAGTTCAACGATCTTCCCGTTGCACAGTTATCTTATATAGAGCCTGATCAATGGACCGAAAAAATACGGGAATCGCGGGTAATACCGATTGCGGGGGTTGCACTGTGGCGCGAGTTCCGTGACCGGCTGTTCGCAAGCGTCACCCCCCAGGAACAGGGTACTGGAATCGTGGTCGAATTTCTCAAACAGGAAGAACTGTTTTTTTATTTCGGCGAAGACGGTCTGTTGCAGTCTGTCTCTCTTCAGGACAAGCCGGCAGGATTGAGCACAAAAGAGACCTTCAAATTCAGTGAATTACTCAGCGACGCGATCCCCCTGCTCAACGAGTACATCGTAGCGGCCAGAGGAACAGCGACACGGGAAGCAGACGATGCTGCACTGCTATTTATTACCGGAGATTCTGCAGACTATGGTTACCCGTTTATTTACGCCAGCCAGGAATCCGGCCAGGTTATCTTTCTGCGCCGCATGCCAGAAAACTCCGAATGCTGCGACTCGGAAGGCGACATGTTGCCACGTGGCCTGGGACACATCACCAGGAGTCATGTAGAAGGTTTTTTAAGACAGCCCATTGGCTCTATAGCACGGCTCTTCACCCTGGTTTCTCATAAGGTAGTCGACACGGTAACACCCAAGTCAGTCATTGTCCTTAAAGCCCAGCCGATCCCACCAGTGTCTAACAACGAACCGATGGACCCCGAAGCATGGGAACAGGAGTTAAACGAGCTGGCCTATTCACCTCTGTCTCAAGGCTCGATCGAATACCTGGTTGACGGTGAGAATTTCTTTCCCCGCCTGGTTGAAGCGATCCAGTCTGCTGAAGAGTCTATAGATATACGCCTGTACATTTTTGACAATGACAACTATGCATTGAAGATCGCTGACCTGCTCAAACAACGTTCGCAAGATATCGAGGTACGTGTACTGGTCGACGGGCTTGGCACTATCAGTGCAGCATCAGCCAAATCCACTTACGCGAAGCAAGATGACGAACCGACACCGAGTATTATCCGTTACCTTGAAAGTGACTCAAATGTCGATGTTCGCACAGTACTCAATCCCTGGCTGACCGGGGACCATACCAAAACCATCCTGATAGATCGCAGAATCGCATACATAGGCGGTATGAATATCGGACGTGAATACCGCTACGACTGGCACGACCTGATGGTTGAACTGCGCGGCCCGATCGTTGATGAGATACAGACGAGCTTTGAAAAGGCATGGCGCCTGCAGTCCTTCCTTGGAGATTTTCGAGCAACCTTTTATCGTCCAGAAGAACCGGTCAATGCGCCACTACCGGATCACATATCCATCCGCCTGCTCTACACCAGGCCAGGCGACTCCCAGATTCTGCGCGCACAACTCGCCGCGATAACCCGCGCCAGACAACGCATCTATATACAGAACGCCTATTTCACTTCGGACGATATCATCTATGAACTCGCCCAGGCACGTCGCCGTGGCGTAGATGTTCGCATCATCATCCCGTACCAATCTGATAGCGGCATCATCAACCGCAGCAATGTCAGGGCCATCAATACCATGCTCGATAATGGTATCCGTGTGTTTGTCTATCCCGGTGAATCTCATATCAAGGGTGCTGTATATGACGACTGGGTCTGCCTGGGTTCAGCGAATTTCGATCAACTCAGTCTACGCATGAACAAGGAGCTGGATATCGCGACTTCCGACCCCGTTGCCGTACAGGGCTTCATGGACAAGATCATGCTGCCGGATTTTGAAAAATCGGTAGAACTGAAAGAACAGCTGCCAAAGAAATGGTCCGACTTCCTGATGGAAACGATAGCAGACCAGTTATAGAGTTCTAGTGCTGAAGCGTACGAACTGCAGCATTACTTCTTCGTTTCCGATGAGCAAAGACACTCGATCAACCGCTCTACCTGTTGTTTGCAACAGCCACTCCCCATCGTAGCGTAGGTCTGTTTTTTAACCTCTTCCACAGACCTGGCCCCATCTGCGATGGCATTGATAATATCTATCTTAAGAACCTGGTTACAGGTACATAGATCTCGGCGCAGATCTTTCTTCAGAACAGGTGGAAGCTTATCCAGCGGGTTTGTGACAGGAGGGCGTTTCAAAACACAGGAAGTATAAGCACCCTCTCTCGCTCTAGTCAAATCGAAACACTCAATGTGTTACTTCTTAATCGCATAATTCTCTTGCATTCTTCTCTATAAGATATAATTTTGGCTAATATCAGATGTACTAAAACCAAAAAGAACTTACCGGTATGTTGGAATTCATCAGCAAGAAAACAGCTAGCATAAGACACAATCTTTCCAGCCTCGATAATCAGCCAGTCGGCAAGGCTGCCATGGCCGTACTGATCTTTCTTGACCTCTTTATACTTACATCGATATTCGACGGCCTGTCTGACCATACCCGGCAACTAACCAGACCAGCGCAGATTATCCCGCAGTATTGCCGCGATATTGTCATCGAGAATGAATGGAATAAAACCACTCGCCTCAACAGGCTGGCAAAGGTTGTCACAGACTCACGCGGTAGTTATCAGATAAAAGATGAGAGAGAAAGAACACTGGAGAGGCACCCCGTGTGCAAGCCGATCGCACAGTCGTTCTGGTCGATAGAGGATGATGCCACTGTATCCAGCGCTCTGAAAGACTATCTTGATATTAGTACCGAAGTAGACCAGCTGAATACGACAATAAAGCGTATAAACAATGCTTACGATACGTCACTGCTTGAAGATATCGCCAACAAGAATAAGGACAGGACGAATGTAGAAGCGCTAAGAAATGATTTCCGGCTAAAAACCGATACGCTTAACAAGTTAACACAACGCCAGGGGACACTCACTTCTGAACTGAATCGGGACAAAAAAATCCTGGAACTGTTCACCCTGCTCGACAGCTACACCGAGAGCGACAGGGAAAGCCTGAGAGATGATCTTCGCAAGCTGAACTTCTGGTTCCCGGTAAAACGACTCGGCATGGAGATAGTTTTTCTACTGCCGCTTTTTTTAATCTTCTATTTCTGGAACGCGAAAAGCCTGGCCGCCAACCGCCCGTTCCAGTCTCTGGTTTCATCGCACCTTCTGGCAGTCGTTCTCATCCCCGCATTACTCAAGATATCTGAACTGATATATGAGATCCTCCCTAAAAAATTCTTCAAACAACTGATAGATTTACTGGAATCCCTGAAGCTGGTCGCACTATGGCACTACCTGGTGATGGCTGTGATCATCCTGGCTTCACTTGCCCTGATCTATCTGTTTCAGAAGAAACTATTCTCCAGGGAGAAACTCATGGTCAAACGGATATCGAAACGGGCATGCCAGGACTGCGGCACACGTTTACCGGAGAATGCTACCGCCTGTCCTTTCTGTGGTTTCGTACAATTTAAAGAATGCAAGAACTGTGGAAAGCCTACTTACGTATATGGCAGGTTCTGTAAAGAGTGTGGCCATAGTAGCTGAAAAAAAA
>SWCD01003838.1_pt1 | contig 56421 bp, 54 predicted proteins | sample 4693011 | NCBI WGS metagenome assembly SWCD01 (sample SAMN10267278, study PRJNA491770) | bioreactor metagenome | isolation source: DHS bioreactor inoculated with marine | place: Japan: Omine Ridge, Nankai Trough
AATGGGCTCCGCCGCCTGCGGCGGGCGGGGGCGCCGCTTACGCGGCGCGGGGGCCCCGGCTGACGCCGGGGCGACGCCCGATCGCGACCGGTGCCCGCTGTCGCCGATCACAGGAAACTCGTCCCGGCGCCGCGCGCGTCGAGCCCGAGGTGGGCGGCGAAGCTGGCGCCGATATCGGCAAAGCCGACCTGCCCCACCGCCCGTTCGCCGGCCCCCCAGCCGATCACCGGCACCCGTTCGCGGGTGTGGTCGGTGCCGGTCCAGGTCGGGTCGTTGCCGTGATCGGCGGTGAAGATCGCGAGGTCGCCGTCGCGCAGCGTGGCCAGAAAGCGCGGCAGCTCGCGGTCGAACCATTCCAGATGGCGCGCGTAGCCGGCAGGATCGCGCCGGTGGCCGTATTTCGAATCGAACTCGACCAGATTGGCGAAGACCAGGGCGCCCTCTTCGGCCTGCTCGCCCCAGCCCACCAAGGCCTCGAACAGGTCCGCATCGGCACCGTGAATGCCGCTGTCCATGCCCCGATGGGCAAAGATGTCGTCGATCTTTCCGATGGCATGCACCGCGCGGCCTTCCGCTTGCGCCCAGTCCATCAGCAGCGGTTGCGGCGGTTCGAGCGAGAAATCCCTGCGGTTGGTGGTGCGGGTGAAGCCGGTCTCGGGCGTGCCGACGAAGGGGCGCGCGATCACCCGACCGACGCGCATCTCATGCAGCATCGGCGCGACCGCTTCGCACATCTCATAGAGCCGGTCCAGCCCGAAGGCGTCCTCGTGCGCGGCGATCTGCACCACCGAGTCGGCAGAGGTGTAGACGATGGGCCGGCCCGTCGCGAGGTGTTCCGCACCCAGTTCGTCGAGAATGACCGTGCCGGAACTGTGCTTGTTGCCGAGCACCCCGCCGGCGCCCCCGGCGGCGACCAGCGCCGCGGTCACATCCGGCGGAAAGGCCGGCACCGCGACCGGGAAATAGGTCCAGTCGAAGGGCACCGGCACCCCGGCGATCTCCCAGTGTCCCGACGGCGTGTCCTTGCCCCGGCTCACTTCGGTCGCCGCCCCCCAGAGACCCCGGGGTGCCGCAGCGAGCCCCGGCGCGCGCGCACCGGAGGCGAGTTCCAGCGCAGCACCGAGACCGAGCCCGTCGAGGTTGGGCAGCGCGAGCGGCCCGGCACGGCCGTCGTCTGCCTTGCCCGCCGCACAGGCCTCGGCAATATGCGCAAGCGTGTTCGCCCCGGTGTCGGGCACGGCGTCGTTGAAGAAGCTGTCGGCATCCGGGGCGCCGCCGATACCGACGCTGTCGAGCACCACCAGGAAGGCACGGGTCATTCCCCGGCCTCCATCTGCGCCTTGGCGAAGGCATGCGGCAGAAGCTCCTCGATCTTCATCGTGCGCACGTCGCCCCTCAGGTTGGCCATGGTGACCGGCACGCCGGGGGCTGCAAACTCGGCGATCTTCTGGCGGCAACCGCCGCAGGGGGTGACGGGCGTGGGCGCATCGCCGATCACCGCGACCTCGGCAATCTGGGTTTCGCCGGCCGCGACCATCGCCGCGATGGCGCCGGCCTCGGCGCAGGTGCCTTCCGGATAGGCCGCGTTTTCGACGTTCACGCCGGTGAAGACCCGGCCCGTCGCGGTGCGGATCGCCGCCCCGACCTTGAAACCCGAATAGGGCGCATGGGCGTTCTCGCGCACTTGCCTGGCATCGTCGATGAGCGACATGGGTGGTCTCCCTATGGGGCGTTTCGGGCCTGGCGCGAGACCCCGGTCATGTCCGAAACGCGTGCGCGTCAACCTGTTCCGCGGCGGTTCCGGCACGACCTGGGCGCGCTGCCGGTGCGATGGGCCGCGCGGAACGGTTGGCCCAAGGTTAATCACCGGGCAGGGCGGCGCAAGCCAATAGTGCCGGCCGCCGGAGCCGGGCCCCTGGGCTTTCACCGCGTGCAGGCGGCGCAGGCTACCGGAGCGTATCGTCGGGCCGGATCAGCGTGCCGTCACCGCGGAAGGCGGCGTCTTCGGCGACGGCCGGGGCGGGTCCGGCCGCGTGGCGCGAGCTGGGACCATCGTCCTGCCGATCGGCGGCGGCCTCCGCGCTGCCCTTGTCGGGTTGTGCCGCGGGTTGGGCTGGCGGCGCTTTCTCCGGGGTGACGGCCGCGAGCGTCATCGGTTCGGTCTCCGCCGCGGCACCGGTCGCCGGCTCGATCACCGGCTCCGCCTGCGCGGTGCGGGGTGCCGGGTCTGCCGCCGGGTCCGCGGCCGGTCCCGTTTCGGCAACGGCGGGCGTGGCCCCTTCCGCCGCAGGGGCGGCTTGTGCCGGGTCCGCGACGGCTTCTGCGGCAGCGGCGACAGCCGTCTCCCCTGGCACCTCCGGCACGGGCGCAGTCTCTGCCGGCACCTCCGCGACAGGCGCGGGCTCTACCGGCACCTCCGGCACGGGCGCAGTCTCTGCCGGCACCTCCAGCGCGGCCACGGTCTCCGCCGGCACTTCCGCCACGGGCGCGGTCTCTGCCGGCACCTCCGGCACGATTTCCACGCCCTCCGTCACCGCGACCACCACGGCCGCGACCTCGTCGGCCCCGGCTTCGGGAGTTTCGGCTGCAGGGGTTTCGGGGGCCGCGGGGTCGATGCCGGCTGCGGCCATTGCCTCGGCACCCGGACCGGCAAGCTCCTCGACCAGGACCGGCGCGTCGCCGGCGACGTCGAAAACCTTGCGACAGGCCTCGAAGCCGTAGAGACCGCAGGCCGTGCCGTGCAGATCGAGCGCCAGGAAGCCGCCCGGATAGACCTCGTAACCGCGGATCACGTCGGCGAACATCCGGGAATAGCCTTCGTCGCGGGCGAGAAAGAACCCGACGGTGCAGCCGCCGGAGCCGCAATTGAGCGAGGCCGCTTCCGAGCAGGCGGCGGCGGCGTAGTCGATCACCAGGTCCTCGCGGCCGTCGCCGTCGAGGTCTTCGCGTCGCTCGAACCCGGGCTCCATCGTCACCACGCCACCGAGATCGCCGCAGGCTCGCACCACCTCGTCGAGCACCAGGCTCGCGGGATCGCCGACCGGCGGGGTCGGCTTCGGACAGGCTTCCATCACCGTGTAGAGACTGTCGGCAGAGCGGGTCAGCCCCATCTCCACTTCCTGCGGCCCGTTGGCCCAGTTGAGCGTCAGGCTCGCGCGACGGCCACGCTGGAGCAGGTCCACCAGTTCCTCGTGCAGGCGCGGGTCGAACCCGGCGGTGAAATGGGTGTAGCCATCGGCGGACCGCGGGGTGAAGTTGAGCACCCCCACCTCGCCGCCATCGACCCCGACGCCAACCGCGAGGCGCTCGGCAACCTCACCGCCGCTGGCGACGTCGAGGGTGAAATGCAGCGGTTGCAGTGCCGAGCATTCCAGCCGGAAACAGAGGAAATTGGCCGTGCCCTCTTCGCCGATCGGACAGACCGAAGCCCGGGCGCCATCGCCGGCAGGTTCGACGACCCCCCAGGTCTGCGCCAGCGCCGGCGACCCGGCACACAGGGCAAGTGCGGCAAGAACAAACTGGAAAAGGCGAAAACGTGGCATCGGGCCCCCCGACAAATGGTTCTGGGCCACGTTGCCCGGGGCGCGCGATTTGTGCAAGCCCCCGGGGCCGATTCCCGGTCCTTTGCAATCTCCGGCGAAAGATTTGCAAATTCAGCCAAGTTTCCCGCCAACCTGCATAGCTTGCGTCGCTTTGCAAAACTTTGCAGGGCGCATGCGCGGTCGGATGCAAAGTTTCCTTGCGAATCCGCCCCCTGCTGGCGCAATCATCTTGTCCGCGAGCGCGCGGCTCCGTAACAACATTCCAAAGATCGAGGAGGAGGGCCGCATGGGCTACAAAGAGGTGTACGACGGCTGGCAGGCCGATCCGGACGGGTTCTGGATGGAGGCCGCCAAGGCCATCGACTGGGACAAACCGCCGTCGAAGGCGCTCACCGACAAGGGCGACGGGCTCTACGAATGGTTTGCCGACGGCATGGTCAACACCTGCTGGAACGCCGTCGACCGGCATGTCGAGCAGGGCCGCGGCGACCGGGTCGCGATCATCTACGACAGCCCGATCACCGGCCGCCAGGCCAGGATCACCTACGCCGAGCTGAAAGAGCGGGTGGCGAAATTCGCCGGCGGCCTCGCCGCCCGCGGGATCACCAAGGGCGACCGGGTCATCATCTACATGCCGATGGTGCCCGAGGCGCTGATCGCCATGCTCGCGGTCACCCGGATCGGTGCGATCCACTCGGTGGTGTTCGGCGGCTTCGCGGCGCATGAGCTGGCGGTGCGGATCGACGACGCCACGCCGAAGGCGATCATCGCCGCTTCCGCCGGGATCGAGCCCGGCCGGGTCGTCGCCTACAAGCCGCTGCTCGACAATGCCATCGCGCAGTCGGCCGCGAAGCCCGCGCTCTGCGTCATCCTCCAGCGCGAAGAGCGGCCGGCCGAGATGATCGACGGGCGCGATGTCGATTGGGCCGAGGTCGAAAGCGCCGCGCCGGTCGATTGTCTGCCGGTCGAGGGCAACCACCCGGCCTATATCCTCTACACCTCCGGCACCACCGGCCAGCCGAAAGGCGTGATCCGCCACACCGGCGGCCACCTTGTGGCGCTCAACTGGACGATGAAGAACATCTACAATGTCGACCCGGGCGAGGTATTCTGGGCGGCATCGGATGTCGGCTGGGTCGTCGGCCACAGCTACATCTGCTACGCGCCGCTGATCCACGGCAACACCACCATCGTGTTCGAGGGCAAGCCCGTGGGCACGCCCGATGCCGGCACTTTCTGGCGGGTGATCTCGGAGCATGACGTCAAGAGCTTCTTCACCGCGCCCACCGCCTTCCGCGCGGTCAAGCGCGAGGACCCGACCGGCGCTTTCGTGAAGAAATACGATCTCTCCGGGCTTCGGGCCGTGTTCCTCGCCGGCGAACGCGCCGACCCCGACACCATCATCTGGGCCCAGGACCAGCTCAAGGTGCCGGTGATCGACCACTGGTGGCAGACCGAGACCGGTTACGCCATCGCCGCCAACCCGCTGGGGATCGAGGAACTCCCCGTCAAGCTCGGCTCGCCCTCGGTGCCGATGCCGGGCTACGACGTGCAGATCCTCGACGAAGGCGGCCACGAGGTCGAACCCGGCACGCTCGGCGCCATCGCCATCAAGCTGCCGCTGCCGCCGGGCACCCTGCCGACGCTGTGGAACGCCGAGGAAAGGTTCAAGAAGTCCTACCTCACCGCCTTCCCGGGCTACTACGAGACCGGCGACGCGGGCTACAAGGACGAGGACGGCTACCTCTACATCATGGCGCGCACCGACGACGTCATCAACGTCGCCGGCCACCGGCTGTCGACCGGCGGCATGGAAGAGGTGCTGGCCTCGCATCCGGACGTGGCCGAATGCGCGGTGATCGGCGTGACCGACCAGCTCAAGGGACAGTTGCCGCTCGGGTTCGTCTGCCTCAACGCCGGCAGCACCCGCGACCACAAGGAGGTGGTGGCCGAGTGTGTCAAGCTGGTGCGCGAGCAGATCGGCCCGGTCGCCGCCTTCAAGGCCGCGGTGGTGGTCGACCGCCTGCCCAAGACCCGTTCGGGCAAGATCCTGCGCGGCACCATGGTCTCGATCGCCGACGGCAAGGAGTTCAAGATGCCGGCGACGATCGACGACCCGGCGATCCTCGACGAGATCAAGGAAGCGTTGCAGACCCTCGGTTACGCCGGGGGCTGAGGCCGCAAATCCAGACCCGGACATCGCAACGGCGCGCCGCGATCCGCGGGGCGCCGTTAACTTTTGGTCAACGTCTTTTTCTGATGCACAACAAGGCGTTATGGAGATATCGCGACTCCGGAATTCCGGAATTCCGGATTCCTGAAACACGGAATATCCCGCCTCCCGCAGGCCCGCCGTGCGCCCTCCGCCGCACCCCCCATGCGCGCCGCGCCGCACCCGGGCGAGGCCCGGCGAACCGGTGCGCCGAATTGTCGCCGGGGCCTGACCGCCGCCCCCCGGGATCCCCATATCTGGCGGGTCAGACCCGGAAGGAGATCATCATGACTCTGGACAAGACCGACCCCACCCACTCCGAAAAGCCGACCTTCACCGAAGAGGTGGAAGTCTCCAGCGACAAGCTGATGGACAAGGTCAAGGCGCTCGCCAACGAGGCCGCGGTGCGCCGGGTGCGCATCAAGGAGCCCGACGGCGATATCGCGGTCGACATTCCGCTCACTGTCGGCGCACTCGCCGGCGGGGCGGCGGTGTTGGCCGCACCGGCGCTCGCGCTGATCGGCGTCGCGATCGCGTTCTTCAGCAAGGTCACCCTCGAGGTCGTGCGCGAAGTCGATCAGACCAAGGCGGACCGCACGCCGGACAAAGACGCCGCCTGATACCCACGCCGCCGGCGGCCAGAGGACCGTCGCGGTCGGCGGACGCGCGGCTCGGCTGCTGCCCCTGTCGCGCGGAGCCCGGGGGCGCCGAACCGGGCGCCCTCGCCCGCGGCGTCGCCAAGTCAGAACGGCCGGCGGCTTGTCGCGCAGGGCGCCGCAGATCCGCCGATCCCCCCGGCTTTTCCGTTGGGGGTGGATTTTTTTCGTTGAACTTGAGATGTTAGCATCGTCTCAACTCAAGCGTGAAACGCTGAGGGTCACCGGGGTGATCGAGAGGTGTCGGCGTGACGCAGGAATTCAGGGACACAGGGGCGAGACGGCCCGGGCGCGAATCGGGCGGCTCGGGGCAACCCGTTGCGCTCGCGATCGGCGATGGCCGCGAAGACTGGATGCTGCCGGAAGACGCGTTCCTGGGGGCCGGATGCCGCCTTGAGCGGGCCGAAGGATTTGCCGAAGCGGAAGAGAGCTGCGCGCTGTCCAAGCCCGACCTCGTCTTCATGCCGCTGACCCTCGATGGCAAGCTCACCACCGATCAGCTCCGCCGATGCCTGTCGCATCAGCCGCGACCGGTCGTGGTGGTGGTCGCCTCGAATGACCAGATCAACACCGCCGCCGAAGCGATGCGGCTCGGCGCCTACGATTGCCTGTTCAAGCCGTTCTCGCGAAGCCGGCTCGAGCGCACCATCGAAGAGGCGGTCAAGCAGCTCAGGGAGGCCCCGCCGCCGCCGAAGCCGACGACGCGCGCCTCGCGCCCGATGAGCCCGCGGCGCCGGGATGCACCGGTCGCGAAAGAGCACCAGATCTCCGGTCCGGCCCAGGCGCGCAGCGGCATCGACGGCCTCAGCCTCGCGCGGCGCGGTTTCGTGGCCTCGTCGCCGCGGATGCAATCGGTGCTCGAACAGGCCGCCGCCGTGGCCACCTCGGATGCGCCGGTGTTCATCTCCGGAGAAGTCGGCACCGGCAAGACCACGCTCGCCGGCATCCTGCACGAGCTGTCGCCGCGCGCCCGGCAGCCGCTGGTCACCCTGACCTGCGCAATCCTCACCGCGGCCGAGTTCGAAGACCGTGTCTCCGGACCGCATGGCGCGCTGGCCCGTGCCGCCGGCGGCACGCTGTATTTCGACGAGGTCGTCGATCTGCCGGCCGACGTTCAGCCCAAGGTTCTGCGCCTGATCGAGCGCGCCGAAACCGGTGCGTCCAGCCTCGGCGTCCGGGTCATCGCCTCCACCAGCCACGAGCCCAACGCCGCCCTCAAGGCCGGGCTCATCCGGCCCGATCTGTACTACCGGCTGCACGTCGCGCCGATCAGCCTGCCGCCCTTGCGCGCCCGCGACGGCGACCCGGCGCTGATCGCCCGTGTCCGCCTGGCCGAGTTCTCCGAGATCGAGGAACGCGGTTTCGTCGGCTACTCCGATACCGCCCTGGCGATGATCTCCGGCTATGACTGGCCCGGCAATCTGCGCGAGCTCATCAACGTGGTCTGGACGGTGGTCTTGATGAACCAGGGCCCGCTGGTCACGCCCGACCTGTTGCCGGCCGAAGTGCGGGCGGGCCTGCGCACCAGCGCAACCGGCCTTGGCCGCAACCCCGCCCCGGCGGTGGCGCCGCCCGCGGCGACGGGCGCCGACACCCGGCCCGAGGCGCTGGTGGGCAAGACCCTGGCCGAGATCGAGCGCGCGGTCATCGAAGCGACGATCCGCGCCGAGGGCGGCTCGGTGCCGCGCGCGGCGCGCGTGCTCGACGTCTCGCCGTCGACGCTCTACCGCAAGCGCGAGGCCTGGACGAAAAGGGAAAAGCGGTAGCCGCGCCGGGCGCACATCCGGATCGGCCCGGGCGCCCGCGATGAACCGACGCAAGACCCGAGCCCCAACGGGTCCGGGTCCTGCCGCACCGAGCATGGCGCGCCGGCGTTACCAGCCGCCGAGGAAGATCAGCGTCGCGCCCTTGCGCCCGGTCTGGGTCACGGCCAGGTCGGTGCCTTCGCCGAACTGAAACACGCCAAGCCGGTTGCCCCGTCCGCGCTGGCTGACCGCGGCGCTGTGATCGTCGCCCTGTTGCGACACCACGGTCCGGTTGCCCCTGCCCGATTGGGCGATCGCGGCGGCATTGCCGGTACCGTTCTGCTTGATCTGGGCCGCGGCGGTGCCGGCGGCGTAGAACCTCAGAAACCGCGAAATCGCGCGGCGCTCTTGCTTGCCCTCCGCGGTGATGGTCACCTCGAAGCTGCCTCCGGCTTCAACCGGCACCGCGCCCAGCAGAGCGACGGCAACCAAAGCTGCGGTCAAGAATCTCCGTGTCATGGTCCCCTCCTGAAAATGGTCTTGGTCAGATGTCTTCCCATTCGCCGTGGCAGCGGTAGCGCGTGCCATCGACGGTGATCGTCAGCTCGACGTCGTATTTCGACACCGGGCCCGTTACGGTCGCCTCGCCCAGCATGGACCGGCCGTCGGCGCCGGGCTCGAAGCTTCCGCCCTGGTCGATCGTGGTGCCGCCGCCCGCCAATGCGAAGCGGTAGCTGCCGGTCTGGTCGGGGTCGAGCCGCACCCAGGGCCGATAGGTGGTCATGCCGTTGTGGCTGTCGACGGCGATGCCGCAGCGCACCGGCGCGGCGGGGCTTTCGCCTGCCTGCCCCGTCTCGGTCGCCAGGATCGGCGCGGCACAGGCGCTGGCGACGACCAGCGCACCGGCCGCCATGAACCGAAGCATCGGCCCGTCGGGTTTGCGGATCTGTCTCTTGGTCATGGTCTCACTCCTTTGCCAGTCTGGGTCTGCCCGGGCCGCGCTCGGGGCCCGGGCGGGGCGGCGATGGAAACCGCCACCCCGGCACCGATCAGTCCTGCACGATCACCGCGACGTTGCCGGTGCCGCGCTGCACGGTGCTGGTCGAGTTGCCCCGGCCGGTCTGGATCACCGCAAGCGCGTTGCAGGTTCCCGACTGGTCGACGCTGGCGGTGTTGCGCCGGCCGGTCTGGGCGACCCCGAGGATGTTGCAGCGGCCCGCCTGGGTGGTGAACACGTCGTTGTTGCGCCCGCCCTGGGTCACGACGGTGCGGTTGCGCCGGCCGTCCTGGGTGGTGATCGAGGTATTGCCCCAGCCGCGCTGGGTGACGGTGAGCCGGTTCCACTGGCCCGTCTGCGCGCCGCCGATGGCGAGCCCGTCGCCATATTGGTAGATCCGGATCTTGTTGCTGTCGGCGATGCCGGGCGCGGCAAAGCCGACGATGAGGCCGGCGAGGGCGGCGGATTTCACAAGGCTGAAAAAGGTCATGGTCTGGTCCTCTCTGTGCTTTCGCGTTTCTGTCGCCGGTAACAGGACCCGGTGCGACAAGGCTCCGGCAGCGACAGACCAAGCTTGTGGGGGAGCGGTCACGACAGGCAATAACGCCCACCCGCTATCGCCTGACGGGCGCGGCGTTATCGGATAACAGGGATTTTAATCCCTTAATTTTCAGTAGGTTGACGAGTGGTCGTCAGACGAACTGTTCGCGGATCAGGCGTTCTTCCAGCCCGTGGCCCGGGTCGAACAGCACCCGGTGTTCGATGTCGGTGGCGCTGTCGACCTCGACCGAAAGCACCTGGCCCGCCGGCCGACCGTCGGCGTCGGCCATCACCGGACGCTTGCGCGGTTCCAGCACGTCGATGCGCACATGCGCCCCCTTGGGCAGCAGCGCGCCGCGCCAGCGCCGGGGCCGGTAGGCGGCAATCGCGGTCACCGCCAGCACGTCGGAGCCGATCGGCAGGATCGGCCCGTGGGCGGAGTAGTTGTAGGCGGTGGAGCCCGCCGGCGTCGCCACCAGCGTGCCGTCGCAGATCAGCTCGGCCATGCGCAGCTTGCCGTCGACCGAGATCGACAGTTTCGCCGCCTGCGAGCCGGCGCGCAGAAGCGCGACCTCGTTGATCGCCAGCGCTTCGCGGGTCTCGCCGTCGATGCATCTGGCCCGCATCCGCAGCGGGTTCAGCACCGCGAGCTCCGCCGTGTCGACCCGCTCGGCGAGGGCGTCCTCGGCATATTCGTTCATCAGAAACCCGACCGTGCCGCGGTTCATGCCGTAGACCGGTTTGCCCAGCGGCTGGGTCGCGTGCAGGGTCTGCAGCATGAAACCGTCGCCGCCCAGCGCCACGATCACGTCCGCTGCGTCTGCCGGCACCTGGCCGTAACGGGCGGTGAGATCCGCCAGGCTCGCCTGCGCGCGCCGGCCCTCGGAGGCGGCAAAATGGAGTCTCGGAGCCATCGTGTTTCCCTGCGCGCCGTTTCGGTTCCGAAACAAGCACAAGTTTCCCAGCGGCGCCAGAGCCCGGCCGCGATTACACCGGCGCGCGGGCCATGGGGGCTTCCCGGACCTGCCGATTTCGCCTAATGACCCCGGCAACGCGTATATCCCACGAGGAGGCATTCATGACCGACATCCGGAACAAGGGCTTTTTCTCCGAGCCGCTCGCATCGCGCGACCCCGACCTGTTCGGCGCGATCGAGGGCGAGCTGAAACGCCAGCAGGACGAGATCGAACTGATCGCGTCGGAAAACATCGTCAGCCGGGCGGTGATGGAAGCCCAGGGCTCGGTGATGACCAACAAATACGCCGAAGGCTACCCCGGCCGGCGCTACTACGGCGGCTGCGAATGGGTCGACGTGGCCGAAAACCTCGCCATCGCGCGGGCGAAAGAGCTGTTCGGCTGCGCCTATGCCAACGTCCAGCCCAACTCCGGCAGCCAGGCCAACCAGGGCGCCTTCATGGCGCTGATCCAGCCCGGCGACACCATCCTCGGGATGAACCTCGCCTCCGGCGGCCACCTCACCCACGGCGCCCCGCCGAACCAGTCGGGAAAGTGGTTCAACGCGGTGCAATACGGCGTGCGCAAGGAAGACAGTCTGGTCGACTACGAGGAAATCGAGCGGCTGGCCGACGAACACCGGCCGAAGCTCATCATCGCCGGCGGCTCGGCGATCCCGCGCCAGCTCGATTTCGCGCGCTTTCGCGAGATCGCCGACGCGGTCGGCGCCTGGCTGCTGGTCGACATGGCGCATTTCGCCGGGCTGGTGGCGGCGGGCGAACACCCCTCGCCCTTCCCCTACGCCGACGTCGCCACCACCACAACCCACAAGACCCTGCGCGGGCCCCGTGGCGGCATGATCCTGACCAATGACGAAGCCATCGCCAAGAAGGTCAACTCGGCGATCTTCCCCGGCCTCCAGGGCGGCCCGCTGATGCATGCGATCGCCGCCAAGGCGGTGGCCTTCGGCGAGGCGCTGGAGCCCTCGTTCAAGGCCTACGCGAAACAGGTGCGCGCCAACGCGGTGGCGCTGGCCGACGAGCTGATGAAGGGCGGGCTCGACATCGTCTCGGGCGGCACCGACACGCATCTGATGCTGGTCGATCTGCGGCCCAAGGGGGTAAAGGGCAACGCCACCGAAAAGGCGCTCGGCCGCGCCCATATCACCTGCAACAAGAACGGCATCCCGTTCGATCCGGAAAAACCGACGGTGACCTCGGGCATCCGCCTCGGCACCCCCGCTGGCACGACACGGGGGTTCGGTGAGGAAGAGTTCCGCGAGATCGCCCGGCTGATCACCGAGGTGGTCGACGGGCTGGCGGCGCACGGCGAAGCGGGCAATGGCGCGGTGGAAGAGGCGGTGAAGGCCAAGGTGGCCCGGCTCTGCGCCCGGTTCCCGATCTACGAGCGCATCTGAGGGGTTTCGCCCGGACTGCGTCCGGGCGACCCGCCGGGGGCTGCGCCCCCGGCCGCCTGCGGCGCGCGTGGTGGGGGGCGCTGCCCCCCACACCCCCCGAGGTATTTCAAAACCAAAGAAGACGGACCGTCCCAACCGGCGTAGCGGTGAAGTGTCAGCGCGCCGCGTCCAGCTCTGCGAGGAAATCGTCCACCGGCAGCACCGGACGCAGGATCGCGGCGAGTTCGTCGAGCTTCGGATCCTGCGAATCGAACAGCGCATAGCAGACGAAATCCTGCATGATCGCGCCCTGCTGTTCATAGCCGTAGGTCAGAAATTCGGCGTCGCGGTCGACGGCAAACCAGTAGGGATCGACGTTTTCGACCGTCTCGCCCGCCGAGCCCCGCACCGTGTAGCCGGTGCGCGCGCGGTTCTGCCACTGCCAGACATGGACAAGCTCATGGGCCATGATGAGCGCCGTCGGATAGGGCACGCTTTCAGGGAAACCCCGGAAGCTGTCGGCAAGGTAGAAATCGTAGGAAAAGAAGATCTCGTCGCGCAGCACGAAGGCGGCGGGCCAGGTCCAGTACCGCCGCGTCGACCGTTTTCGGACACACAGGTCGTCCGGCGCTTCGCGCGCTTCGCCGATCTCCGGCCCGGCGCGGCTGCGCGCCTGCGGCAACGGCAGCGCACCGATGCCCGCCGTGACCGTCACCGCAGAGGTGTCGAGGCTTTCGCCGAACAGGCTCCTGGCCACCAGGGTCTCGCTCGGCGTGAGCGGCCGGGCGCAGGCGGCGAGCGCCGCGAGGGCAAGGAGGGCAAGGAGCGCTGGGAGGGAGCGGGGGGCGCGAGTCATCCGCGAAGTCTCGGGCCACGGCGAGCGGGCGTCAATGGTTTGGGCGCCGGTAAAGGACACGGGCGGCCCTCGGACCGCCCGCCTTTGGATCCGGTCGCGCTACGGTTTCACGTAAGTGTAGCCCTGCTGCTGCAGGTAGGAGAGCTCGGCCACGCCGGAGGGCACGATGTCGTCTTCCCAGACGTCGAACAGATCGGTCTCGGGGTTGATGTCGCGGCCGACCAGGGTGTTGTTGCAGACGTTGAACACCACGCCCTGCCCCTTGAGTTCGACCACCCGTGCCTGGAGCGTCTCGTTGGCGAGCGCTTCGCCGAGCAGGTTCACGCCATTGCCGTGCAGGACGACGCGCAGCTCCATGTTTTCCGCGCCGACCGCGTTGAGGTGGTTCTGGATGTTGCGCAGCGCGCCGAGGTAGACTTTCGACTCCTCGCCGCCCGTGCCGTTGATGTGGTAGACGGCCTTCTGGGTGCCGTAGCGCTCGGAGGCTTCGGCCGTCCCGAAGGTCGCGGCCATCGCCAGCACCGCGATGGCGAGCATGGCAAGCAGTCGGTTCAGATGTGTCATGGTGTCTCCCGGTCGGTCTGTTGTGTGGTCGGGGCGTCGGGCCCGCGCGGCGCGGCGCTCCCTGCGACACTCTGCCTCACCCGTTGCGCGGAATCAAACCCGGACGGGCGCCTAGACCATCCGCGACAGCACCAGGTCCGGCGGGCGCACCCCGTCGGCGTGGGTCTGGATGTTGAAGATCACCTTCTCGCCCATCTCGTCGCGCCCCTCGCGGGTGGCCGAGCCCATGTGCGGCAGCGCCACCACGTTGGGCAGCGCGCGCAGGCGCGGGTTCACCTCGGTGCCCTGTTCGAAAACGTCGAGCCCGGCGCCGGCCAGCTCGCCCGCGCGCAGCATCCGGGTCAGCGCGTTCTCGTCCACCACCTCGCCGCGCGAGGTGTTGACGATCACCGCGTCCGGCTTCATCAGCTTCAGCCGCCGGGCGTTCATCAGATGGAAGGTCGAGGGCGTGTGCGGGCAGTTGATCGACAGGATGTCGACGCGGCTCACCATCTGGTCGAGGCTCGGCCAATAGGTCGCGCCGTGTGCCGCCTCGATCTTCTCATGCAATCGGTGCCGGTTGTGATAATGCACCTCCATGCCGAAGCACCGGGCGCGCGAGGCGACGGCGCGACCGATCCGGCCCATGCCGAGAATGCCGAGCTTCCGGCCCTTGATGCGGCCGCCGAGCATGGCGGTCGGCGCCCAGCCGCTCCAGGTGCCCGACTGCATCAGCGCGAGCCCCTCCGGGATCCGCCGGGTGACCGAGAGGATGAGCGCCATGGTCATGTCGGCGACGTCGTCGTTGAGCACGCCGGGGGTGTTGGTCACGGCGATGCCGCGCGCCTCGGCCGCGTCGAGGTCGATATGGTCGACCCCGGCGCCGTAGTTGGCGATGAGCTTGAGGCGGCTGCCGGCGCCGGCGATCAGCGCGGCGTCGATCCGATCGGTGATCGTCGGCACCAGCACGTCGGCCTCGGCCACCGCCGCGGCCAGCGCCGCGCGGTCGAACGGGTGGTCGTCGGGGTTGAGCCTTGTGTCGAACAGCTCCGCCATCCGGGCTTCGACCGCTTCGGGCAATCGTCGCGTGACGACAACACTGAGCCGTTTCTGTGGCATCGAGATCCTTCCACCCCTTGCATTTTTCGCACCTTGCGGCATCGTGGCACCGAACGCGGGTTCGCACAAGCGCCGGGACAGGCGCGAGACCGAGATCCGCGCCAGGCGGGCAGGACATGAACAGCTTTCGGCGGTTTTCTCTGATGTCGTTCCTTGCAGCGGGCGCGCTGGCGTTCGCCGGCGCGGCGGCCGAGGCGCAGGTCGCAGCGGATCAGGCGGCGCCGGCTGCGGTCGCAGCGGATCAGGCGGCGGCGACGGTCGCACCCGACCAGGCGCCGGCGCAGGCGACCGAACGGCGCGGCCCGGCCACCAACCTGCCCCTGCCCCGCTTCGTCACGCTGAAGGCCAGCGAGGCGAATGTGCGCCGCGGCCCCTCGCTTACCCACCGGATCGACTGGGTGTTCACCGCCAAGGGCATGCCGCTGGAGGTCGTCGGCGAATACGGCCATTGGCGCCGGGTGCGCGATCAGGACGGGGTCGGCGGCTGGGTGCATTACACGCTGCTCTCGGGGGCGCGCGCGGCGCTGGTGAAGACCGACCAGGCGCCGCTTTTTGCGCGCGCCGATCCCGCCTCCACACTCAACGCGAAGCTCGAAACCGGCGTCATCCTGTCCCTCATGCGATGTGGCGCCGACTGGTGCCAGGCGAAAGCCGGCGGCATCAAGGGCTGGGTGGCGAAGGCCGATCTGTGGGGCGTGGGCGCCGGAGAAACCTTCGAATAGGTCGGGGTCCGTGTGACCAGCCTTAACGTCGGGTTAACGCAGTGGCTCCGCCAAGTGACTGACAAATAAAAGATTTTCAGGAAGGATCGTGGATCGGTTTCCTAGGAAACTGGCCCCCGTTTCCTAGGAAACCGGTCTCCTTCCGCCAGGCCGCCAACGCCACCCGGCCGAGCACATCGTCGATGGGTCGGTCGCGCGAAACCGGCGCCGCCGACGCCGCCCGTCACCCGCCCCGACCCGCGGTCACCGCTTCATCGCAGAGCGGAAATCCGACAGCCGGAACGCGTGGATCGCGTGGCCGATCAGGAAATAGCTCGCGGCCCCGAGGGTCACCAGCACGACCAGCGCACCGCCCCGCCAGCCTGGCGTCAGGAACAGCGCCCCGAGCCACAGCGCCAGCAGCCACAGCACCGCGCCCATCGCGATCGACGCGACGCCGATCCGCCAGAAGCGGGTCCAGAACCGCGCGTCGAACCGTGCCTGGTCGCCCATCCGGGCGGCACCGATCCACAGCAGGGCCACCATCGCCCAGGCCGCGAGCGTGGTGCCGAAGGCCGCGGCGGTGTAGCCGATGACCGGCGCGAGGCCGATCGCCAGCCCGGCGTTGACCACCATCGAGACCAGCGCGAAATAGAACGGCGTGCGGGTGTTCTCGCGGGCGAAGTAGACCGGTTGCAGCACCTTCTGCAGCACGAAGGCCGGCAGGCCGAGCCCGTAGATCTGCAGCGCCACGGCGGTGGCGGCGCTGTCGTCGGCGGTGAAGCGGCCGCGCTCGAACAATACCGTCACCAGCGGCAGCGGCACGACGATCAGCGCCACCGCGGCCGGCACCGTCAGCGCCAGCGCCATCTCGCCGGCACGGCTCAGCGAATGCCGCCCGCCGGCCTCGTCGCCCGAGCGCAGCTTGCGCGAGAGGTCCGGCAGCAGCACCACGCCGATGGCGATGCCGACGACGCCGAGCGGCAGCTGGTAGAGCCGGTCGGCGTAGTTGAGCCAGGCGATCGCGCCGTCGAAGAAACTCGCGACCTGGCGGCCGATCAGCAGGTTGATCTGCACCACGCCCCCCGCCAGTGCTGCGGGCAGGGCGATCATCGCCAGCCGCTTGAGTTCCGGCGTCATCCGCGGCCGCTCGGGCACCAGCCGGTAGCCGGCGCGGGAGGCGGCGATCCAGACCAGCACCATCTGCGCGACACCGGCCACCGGCACCGACCAGGCCAGGGTCAGCCCCATGTCCCAGCCCCGGACCCCGCCGAGCGTGAGCGCGGCGATGAAGATCACGTTGAGCAGAACCGGCGCGGCGGCGGCGGCGGTGAAGCGCCCGGTGGCGTTCAGCACGCCCGAGAGCAGGGCGGCGAGGGAAATGAACAGGATGTAGGGAAAGGCGATCCGGCCGAACATCACCGCGAGATCGAAGCGTTCGTCTTCGAGAAAGCCCGAGGCCATCGCCAGCACCAGCGCCGGCATGAACACCTGGGCCACCAGCGTGAACACGATCAGGATCGTGCCGAGCCCGGTGAAGGCGTCGCGGGCGAAAACATGCGCCCCGTCGCCGGCCTCGACCTTCTTCGAGAACATCGGCACGAAGGCCATGTTGAAGGCGCCCTCGGCAAAGAACCGGCGAAACATGTTCGGCAGCGAAAACGCGACCACGAAGGCCTCGGCCACCGGCCCCGCCCCCAGCGCCGCGGCGATCACGATGTCGCGCACGAAGCCGAGCAGGCGGCTGGCCATCGTCCAGGCGCCCACGGTGAGAAACCCCCGCACCAGACGGATGCCTGCCATCAGCTTTGTGCCCTCTCGGCGCCGCGCAGGATCGCTTCGGCGAGCTTCTTCTCGAGCGTCCTCAGCCGGGCGGCGCTGTAGAACTTCAGCCCGAACATGTCCTTGACATAGAAGGTATCGACCACCTGCTCGCCGTAGGTCGCGATCACCGCGGAGGCGATCTGCACATTGTTGGCAGCGAGGCAGCGGGTGAGGTCGTAGAGCAGCCCGGGTCGGTCGCGGGTATCGACCTCGATGATGGTGTAGATCTCCGAGCCCTCGTTGTCGAAGATGATGTTGGTCGGCACCTTGAAGGCGCGCTCGCGCTTCTTGAGCTTGTCGCGGTCGCGCATCGCATCGCGCGCCACCACCTCGCCTTTCAGCGTCTTGTCGATCATCCGCTTGAGCCGCTCGAGCTTGGCCTCGTCGTAGGGCTTGCCCTCGCGGTCCTGCACCCAGAACACCGGCGTCGCCCAGCCGTCCTTGGTGGTGTAGGTGCGTGCATCGACCACGTTGGCGCCGACCAGCGCGAGCGCCCCGGCAAGCCGCGAGAAGATCCCCGGGTGGTCGGCAAGCGCAAACGAGGCGCGGGTGGCGTCGCGGTCGGTGTCGGCGGTCAGCTTGATGCGGATTTCGTCTTCCGAGATGCCGTTCAGGAGCTCGGCGAATATGACGTGATCCGAGGTCCAGAGCCCCTGCCAGTAGGGATCGTAGTGGCGCGCGGTCTCGGTGCGCAGGTCTTTCTTGTCCCAATCCGAAAGCGCTGCCCGCAGGGCTTTCTTCGCCTCGTCCGCCCGCGCGCCGGTCGACAGCGCCTCGATCCCCTCTTCGAGCGCCAGGCGGGTGTGCCGGTAGAGATCGCGCAGCAGCGTCGCTTTCCAGTTGTTCCAGGTGTTCGGGCCGACGCCGCGGATATCGCAGACCGTCAGCACCAGCAGGAGGTCGAGCCGTTTCTTGGTGCCGACGACCTTGGCGAAGGCGTTGACCGTGCGCGGATCGGAGAGATCGCGTTTCTGCGCCACGTCCGACATCAGGAGGTGGCTGCGCACCAGCCATTCGACGGTGGCGGTGTCTTCCTTGCTGAAGCCCAGGCGGTTGCAGATCGGTCGGGCGAGTTTGGCGCCGAGGATCGAGTGATCCTCCTCGCGACCCTTGCCGAGGTCGTGGCAGAACACCGCGAGGTAGAGCACCTTTCGATTGATGCCTTCCTTGATGATCCGGCTCGACAGCGGCAGCTCTTCGAGCCGTTCGCCGCGTTCGATCTCGGCCAGCGCCTTGATGCACTGGATGGTGTGCTCGTCCACCGTATAGGCGTGGTACATGTTGAACTGCATCATCGCGACGATCGGCTCGAACTCGGGGATGAAGGCGGCGAGCACGCCGATTTCGTTCATCCGCCGCAGCGCCCGTTCCGGGTTGCCGTGCTTGATCAGCAGGTCGAGAAAGATCCGCGCCGCTTCCTTGTCGCCCCGCACCTCGTCGTCGATCTTGTCCAGGTGCGCCGCCACCAGCCGCATCGCGTCGGGGTGCAGCAACAGCCCGGTGCGCAGCGCCTCCTCGAACACCCGCAGCATGTTGAGCTTGTCGGCGAGAAACGCCTCTTCGCTGGCGACCGAGAGCCGGCCCTGGTTGACCACGAAGGGCGCGCGCACCTTGCGGCGGCGCTTGAACAGCCCCTGGAGCAGCGGCTCGCGCTTGTGGTGCTGGCTTTCCAGCGCCGTCATCAGGATCCGGGTGAGCTCGCCCACCCGGGTGGCGTGGCGGAAGAAGTCCTGCATGAAATGTTCCACCGCCCGGCGCCCGGCGCGGTCTTCATAGCCCAGCCGGCTGGCCACCTCGACCTGGAGATCGAAGGTGAGCTGGTCCATCGCCCGGTCGGTGACGAGGTGCAGGTGGGTGCGCACCGCCCAGAGAAACTCGTCGGCACGGCGGAAGGTGTCGTATTCCTCGGGCGTGAACACGCCGAGATCGACCAGCTCGCGGATGTGCTCGACCCGGTGGGTGTATTTCGCCACCCAGAACAGCGTCTGCAGGTCGCGCAAGCCCCCCTTGCCCTCCTTGACGTTGGGCTCGACCACGTAGCGCTGGCCGCCCTGCTTGAGGTGCCGGTTTTCGCGCTCGGCGAGCTTGCCTTCGATGAACTCGGCTTCGGTGCCCTTGAACAGCTGCGACCAGAGCGTGTCGGCAAGCTCGCGGGCGAGCTCGCGGTCGCCGCAGATCGCGCGGGTCTCGAGCATCGCCGTGCGGATGGTGAGGTCTTCGCGGCCGAGGCGCAGGCAATCCTTCACCGTGCGCGAGGCGTGCCCGACCTTCAGGCGCAAATCCCACAGCATGTAGAGCATGCTTTCGATCACGCTCTCGGCCCAGCCGGTGAGCTTGTAGGGCGAGAGAAACAAGAGATCGACATCCGAGTGCGGCGCCATCTCGAAGCGTCCGTAGCCGCCCACCGCCAGCACCGCCAGCCGCTCGCCGGTGGTCGAGATCTGCAGCGGGTGGAGGTAGCGCGTCGCGGTCTCGAACACCGCGCGCACCACCGCATCGGTCAGCCAGGCATAGGCCCGCACCGTCGGGTGGGCGTCGAACGGGCGGGCCTCGAACGCCTCCCCAATCGTCGCCCTGCCGCTGTCGAGGGCGGCGCGCAGCACCGCGACGGTGTGCGCGCGGATCTCGGCGGCATCGCCCGCGGCCGCCTCGGCGCCTTCGGCAATCGCCGCGGCGAGCGCCGAAGGGTCGAGAATCTCGGCGGCCGGGCAGATCAGCCCGTCGAGGTCTGAAACGAACCGCTGAACGGCGAGATCAGTATCCGGCACCGGCGAAACTTCTCGGGGCGGGATCGAGCACGACGATCTCTTTGTTCTGGATCTGGGCGATGGCGAGGCCGCGCTCGGTGGTGCCGTTCGGCAGCAGCCGGAAGACACCGCTGACCCCGACGAAGCCCTGGCTCTGGGTCAGCGCCGCCCCGGTGAGCGCATCGGCCTTGCCGGCCTTCACCAGCGCACCGATCGCGGCGATGCCGTCATAGGCGAGCCCGGCGATCGACGCGGGGCTTTCGCTGTAGGCGGCGAGGTAGCGCTGCTGGAACTGTTCCTGCAGCCCCGGGTCGGGCATCGCGAACCAGCCGTTCTGCAGCCCGGGCAGAGTGCGGGCCGAGGCCGGCACGTCCCAGCGCTGCAGGCCGATGTACTGGACCTTGTCGGGGCCGAGCCCGTTTTCCGGCAAGAGCTGGCCGAGGTACGGGATCGCGCCATCGGTGCCGGAGGTGAGGAAGATCGAGGTCGCGCCGGACGACCGGGTGGCCTCGACGATGGCGGGCACGGCGTTGATGACCCCGGTCTGCGAGACCTCGAAACTGGTCACCCCGGCCTGGTTGGCGCCCGGGGTCGCCCGGATCGCGCCCAGCACCGCATCGCGGCCGAGGATCTCGGCGGGGTTCTCGCCGTTCACCACCAGGATGTTGCCCTTGCCGCTGGCGGCGGCATAGCGCACCAGCCGCCGGGCGGTGTTGTCGAAGGTGTTGCCGAGCACGAAGACATTGCCGCCGGCGACGCCCGGGTTGTTGGAGAAGGCGAGCACGTTGAGGCCCGGTGCCGCCGCCCCCGCCGCCGCCGCGTTCGGGGCATAGACCGGCCCGAGGATGATCTTGGCGCCTTCGCGCACCGCGGCGTTGGTGGCGGTGATCGTCTGGTTGGGGTTGCCGGCGGTGTTGTACACGCGCAGATCGATCTTCACCCCGTCGAGCTCGGCCATTGCCAGCCGGGCGGCGTTTTCGAGCGAGGCGGCGAGCGCATCGTCGGTCGCACTGCCGCCGCCCGCCGGCACCAGCAGCGCCACCGGCACGGGTTTCGAGGTGTCGATCGACGGGCCGCCGGCGCCGATCCCGGTGAAGCCGCCGCCGCAGGCGGTGAGCCAGACCAGCGAAAGCACCGCGACAATTGCGCCCGGGAACTTGCGGGCACCGCACAAAAACGCAAACATGTCAGTATTCCTCTTCGCCAACTCGCCCCGCCGGGGTGGCGCCCGGCGGGGCCAATAATAGTCGCTGTGCGAGACAGGTCCACCCTTGAAACCAGAACTTCCCTCTTTGTCCGCAGGTTTGAGCCCGGGGCTCTACCTCGTCGCCACCCCGATCGGCAATGCCCGTGACATCACCCTGCGGGCGCTGGATATTCTGGCCACGGCCGACGTCATCGCCGCCGAAGACACCCGCACGGCCCGCAAACTCCTCGAGATCCACGCCGTCGCCCTCGGCAATCGTCCGCTCATCGCCTACCACGATCATTCCGGCGAAACCGGCCGCGCGGGGCTGTTGAAACTGATCGGCGCGGGCCGCTCGGTCGCCTATGTAAGCGAGGCCGGCACGCCGCTGATCTCCGACCCGGGCTACGCCTTGGCGCGCGACGCCGCCGCGGCGGGGCATCTCGTCACCGCCGCCCCCGGCGCCTCGGCCGTCCTCGCCGCCCTCAGCCTCGCGGGGCTTCCCTCCGACCGGTTCCTGTTCGCCGGCTTCGCCCCCGCCACAAGCGCGGCGCGGCTGACATGGCTCGAAGAGCTGGTCGAGGTACCGGCGACGCTGGTGATCTACGAAAGCCCCAGGCGCGTTCACGCGCTGTTAACCGACCTCGTGGAAACTGCCGGGGCAAACCGGCAGGCCGCCATCGCGCGCGAGCTCACCAAGAAATTCGAGGAGGTCCTGCGCGGCACCCTGGGCGAGCTGGCCGACCGGCTCGCGACCCGCACGCTCAAGGGCGAAGTCGTGGTGCTGGTCGACCGCGGCCACGACGAGGTCGGCGACGCGACGATGGAGACGGCGCTCCGGCGCGCGCTCGAGACGATGAGCCTCAAGGATGCCGCCGCCACCGTCGCCGAGGCCTACGGGCTCAAACGGCGCAAGGTCTACCAAGCCGCGCTGGAGATGGAGAAAGGCAGCTAGATGCGGCAGAAACAGGCGGTCGGAAAGATGTCGTTCCACGCGGGCATGGCCGCCGAAGACGCGGTCGTGGCCGAATACGCCCGGCGCGGCCACCCGGTGGCGGCGCGGCGCTGGCGCGGCACCCGCGGCGAGCTCGACATCGTGCTGCGCGACGGCGCCGGGCTGATCGTCGTCGAGGTCAAGCAGGCGGGCGATTTCGCCCGCGCGCTCGCCCATCTCAGTCGCAGCCAGCTCGCCCGGATCTACGGTGCGGCCGAAGAATTCGTCGCCGGCGAGCCGCTGGGTCAGCTCACCGAACTGCGGTTCGACGTCGCCCTGGTCGACGGCACCGGCCGGGTGAAGATCCACGAGAATTTCTGGGCCTGACCGCCAGCCATCCGAAACCCCGCGCGGGGGCCATTGTCACCGGCGCATCCGCGGTCCATTTAGGGGAAAACCACAGGGAGTTCCGCATGCGCCTCAAGGTCGCCGTCCAGATGGATCCGATCGGCCCGATCAATATCGATGCCGATTCCACCTTCCGCATCATGGAAGAAGCCCAGGCGCGCGGGCACGAGCTGTTCTACTACACGCCCGACCAGCTGTCCTACCGCGAAGGCCGGGTGATGGCGCATGGCTGGCCGGTGCAGGTCCGCCGGCAAAAGGGCAACCACTACACCCTCGGCCAAGAGCAGGATATCGACCTCGGCGATTGGGACGTGGTCTGGCTGCGGCAGGATCCGCCCTTCGACATGGGCTACATCACCACCACCCACCTGCTCGACATGATCCACCCGGGCACCCTGGTGGTGAACGATCCGTTCTGGGTGCGCAACTACCCCGAGAAGCTCCTGGTGCTGCGCTTCCCCGAGCTCACCCCGCCGACGATGATCGCGCGCGACCTCGCCACCCTGCGGACCTTCAAGCACGCACACGGCGATATCATTCTCAAACCGCTCTACGGCAACGGCGGCGCCGGGGTGTTCCGGCTCGATCCCTCCGACCGCAACCTCGCGAGCCTGCACGAGCTGTTCGCCGGCATGAACCGCGAACCGCTGATCGCGCAGAAGTTCCTGCCGGCGGTCGAAAAGGGCGACAAGCGGATCATTCTCGTCGACGGCGAAGCGGTGGGCGCGATCAACCGGGTGCCGGCGGCGGGCGAAACCCGCTCCAACATGCATGTGGGCGGGCGGCCCGAGAAGATCGCGCTGAGCGACCGCGACCGCGAGATCTGTGCGGCGATCGGTCCACTGCTGCGCGAAAAGGGCCAGGTCTTTGTCGGCATCGACGTGATCGGCGACTGGCTCACCGAGATCAACGTCACCTCGCCGACCGGCATCCAGGAGCTGGAACGTTTCGACGGCACCAATGTCGCCGAAAAGATCTGGGAGGCGATCGAGGGGCGCCGCGCATGAGCTTGCGGCTGCGGCTCCTGAACCTGATCGCCCGGGGCTTCATGCGCCCCGCCGCGGCACGCGCCAGCCCGCTGGAGATGCGCGCCGATTTCGAGCGCTTCACCACCCGCTACCTCCGGGTGCCGCCGCTGACCCTGGCCCTGCCCCGGCGGCTGGCGGGGCGCGACGCACTTGTGATCACAAATCGGTCGGGCTCGCAGCCGCCGCCGGTCGACCGCGCGCTCCTGTGGTTTCACGGCGGCGCCTTCGTCGCCGGCAGCCCGTGGACCCATCTCGGCATGGTCGCGCGCCTCGCCCGGGCCGCCCGAATCGAGGCCGTGCTGCCGGATTACCGGCGCGCCCCGGAGCACCCTTTCCCGGCCGCGGTGGAGGATGCGCGCGCCGCTTTCGACGCGCTGCTGGCGCGTGGCCTTTCGCCCGGGCGCATCGTGATCGGCGGCGACAGCGCCGGCGGCAACCTGGCCCTCGGCCTGCTCGCCGGTCTGCTCGCCGAGGGCATCCGCCCCGCCGGCCTCGTCGCCTTCTCGCCGGTCACCGACCTGACCTTTTCCGGCGCCTCCTTCACCGCCAACGCGGGCCGCGACACGATGCTGCCGGCGGAACGGCACGGCGATGTGCCCCGCTACTACCTCGCCGGCGCCGACCCGCAAGACCCGCGCGCCTCGCCGCTCTTCGCCGATTTTCCGGATCCGCCGCCGGTATTCCTGCAATACTCGGCGGCCGAAATCCTCTGCGACGACAGCCGGCGGATGGCGGCGCGGCTGCGCGATGCGGGCGGAGATGTCGTGCTCGACGAATGGCCCGACACCCCGCATGTGTTCACCCTGTTCGACGGATGGGTGCCGGAAGCGCGCGCAGGGCTCGCCCGCGCCGCGCGCTTCATCGACGGGCTCCGGCCATCCCCAGTGACCTCGCCCGGGCGAAGCACCCGTTAGCGCTAAAGTCTTTTCTTTCAGCGGCTTGGACCCCTGTCCGAGTTCGCCCACCCCCGGGGCGACAGGGCATTTCCGCAGCCTCGGCGCCCGGCCCGCCCACCGGGCCGCCCGATTACCAGGCCGCCCCTAGGCCAGCGCCGCCATGCCGACGACCCGGTAGCTCAGCGCCTCGGCCAGATGGGGCTTGCGCACCTCGGCCTCGCCGGCGAGATCGGCGATGGTGCGCGCCACCCGGAGCACCCGGTGGTAGCCGCGCGCCGAGAGCCCGAAGCGTTCGGCGGCCTTGACCAGCATCTCCCGCCCCTCGGCATCCGGCCGGGCCACCTCTTCGAGGGCTGCGCCCTCCGCATCGGCGTTGACCCGGGCGCCGGTCCCTTCGTAGCGCGCCGACTGGACGGCGCGCGCCTGCGCGACCCGGGCCGCGATCGCCGCCGAGCCTTCGCCCGGCGCGGGCAGGTCGAGATCGGTGAAGGCGACCGGCGGCACGTCGAGGCGCAGATCGAACCGGTCGAGCAGCGGCCCGGAGATCCGCCCGAGGTAATCCTCGCCGCAGATCGGCGCCCGGCTGCAGGACCGCGCCGCATCGGCGAGATGGCCGCATTTACAAGGGTTGGCGGCGGCCACCAGCAGGAAGCGGCAGGGGTAATGCACATGGGCATTCGCCCGCGCCACCATCACCTCGCCGGTCTCGATCGGCTGGCGCAGGGTTTCGAGCACCGGCCTGGGGAACTCGGGAAACTCGTCGAGGAACAGTACCCCGTTGTGGGCCAGGCTGATCTCGCCGGGCTTTGCACCGCGCCCGCCGCCGACGATGGCGGCCATCGACGCGGTGTGATGCGGCGCACGGTAGGGGCGGGTTCTGGAAATGCCGCCCTCCGAAATGAGGCCCGCAAGCGAATGGATCATCGAGGTTTCCAGCGCCTCCATCGGTTCGAGCGGCGGCAGGATCGACGGCAGGCGCGCGGCCAGCATCGACTTGCCGGATCCGGGGCTGCCGACCATCAGCAGGTGATGCCGCCCCGCGGCGGCGATTTCCAGCGCGCGCTTGGCCCGTTCCTGGCCCTTGACGTCGGCAAGGTCCTTGCCCGCCCCCGGTCCCGAGACCTCGCCGGGTTCGGCCGGGGCGAGCACCTTCTGGCCGGTGAAATGGCGGATGACGGCGGCGAGATCGTCGGCGGCAAGAACCCGCGCCCCGCCGACCCAGGCGGCTTCGGCACCGCAGGCTTTCGGCACCACCAGAGCGCGCTCCAGCTCGGCCGCGGCGAGGGCGGCCGGAAGCGCCCCGTTCACCGCGATCAGCGTGCCGTCGAGCGACAGTTCGCCGAGCGAGACCGTCTGTTCGATTTCGTCCTCCGGCAGGGCGCCGATGGCGGCGAGCAGCGCCAGCGCGATCGGCAGATCGAAATGCGACCCCTCCTTGGGCAGATCGGCCGGCGACAGGTTGATGGTGATCCGCTTCGACGGCAGCGCCACCGCCATCGCCGCCAGCGCCGCCTTGACCCGCTCGCGCGCCTCGCTCACCGCCTTGTCGGGCAGCCCGACGATGGTGAAGCCGGGCATCCCCGCCGCGAGCGCGCATTGCACTTCCACCGGGCGGGCGTCGACCCCCTCGAATGCCACCGTATAGGCCCGCGCCACCATATCGTGCTCCCGTTTCCCTGCCCGGAGATATGGTTAACGAAATCTGGTTTAGGAAAGGTTAACGCCGGACGCCGCCGCCAAGCGTCCGGGAGCCGGTGCGGCCCGCCCGGGTGCCCCGGGGAGCCCGCCGGGATCGCCCGCTATCCGGGCCAGGCCCGGCTCGGCAGGTCGAGCGCGTAGGGCACCGGATCGTAGCTCTTCTCGAGCCCCGCGGCGCGCCATGCGCGCAACGCCGGGTCGGCAAGGTGGCTGTCGACATAGGCGCGGGCCTCGGCGCCGACCGGCAGGTCATAGCCGACGATGCGGGCGGCGACGGGCGCAAAGAAGACATCGGCCAGCGAATAGGCGCCGAACAGCCACGGGCCCTCGGCGCGGCGCCTGGTGCCGGCGAATGCCCACAGGGTCTCGAGCCGGGCGAGGTCTGCCATGACCGCCGCCGAGGGGGCGAAGCCGTCGTAGACCTTGATGAGCTGCATCGGGCAGGCTGTGCGCAGGGCCCCGAAGCCCGCGTGCATTTCCGCGACGAGCCAGCGGGCGGTGGCCCGGGCCGCCGGATCCTGCGGCCAGAGCCCGGCGTCGGGGTGGCGTTCGGCCAGGGTCTCGGCCATTGCAAGCGTTTCGCCGACCACGGTGCCGTCGGGCATGCGCATCACCGGCACCAGCCGGGCCGGCGCGAGCGGCGCGAGGTCATCCGCCATGGTGCCATCGTAGAGCCCGACCATGTGGGTGCGGAACGGCAGGCCGAATTTCTCGAACATCAGCCAGCCACGAAGCGACCAGCTCGAAAACGACTGGTCACCGATATAGAGATCATAGGTCATGGGCGCGACGTTAGCGCACGCGCGCGCCGGCGCAAGTGGGCACCTGGCGCCGTCAGGGCCGGTGGTTGGCGAGGTCTTCGTGCCAGTGGCCGCTTTCGAACCGCAGCGCCGTCACCGAGAGGTTGTCGATCTTCTGTGCCATCACCTGTTTGACCGTACCGCCGCGCGCGCGGTGGAGCTGGGTCAGGATCACGCCGAAATGGGCCACGGCGATGAGGTCGCCGCCGCCGCGCAGCCGATCGACCGACGCGTTCACCCGGGCGGCGAGATCGCGGAAGCTTTCGCCGCCGGGCGGGCGGATGTCGGAGGGGTCGTCCCAATAGGCGGTGAGGGTCGCGGGGTCGGCGGCATAGAGGTCATCCGCCGGCTTCAGCTCCCAGGCGCCGAAATTGATCTCGCGCAGGCCCCGGGCATGGGGCAGGCGCGGTCGCGCGCCCTGGATCGCATCCGCCGTCGCGCGCGCCCGCAGCAGATCGGACGAGACCACGGGGGCCTCGGGCAGGAAAGCCTCGAGCCGGGCGAGCGCGGCGCTGTCCGAGAGATCGGCCGGAACATCGGACCAGCCGACCATTTCCTTCAGATGGGTCGGCCCGTGCCGCACCCACCAGATTGTCGTGTTCATGTCCGTCCCTTGGGCAGTTGACCTTTCAAGACCAGCGGCAGGCCGGCGACGACCTGCACCACTAGGTCGGCGCGCGCCGCCAGCCCCTGGTTGAGCCGGCCCTGGGCCGAGCGGAACCGGCGGGCCAGCGCATTGTCGGGCACGACCCCGGCCCCGACCTCGTTCGACACGATCGCGACCCGTGCCGCGCAGCTGCCGATCGCGTGCAGCAGACGGCTTTCCTGGGTGGTCAGGTCGACGCCCGCCGCCAGCTGGTTCGACAGCCACAGCGTCGCACAATCGATCAAGACCGCGTCATCGGCACTCGCTGCGGCAAGCGGGGCGTCGAGGTCGCGCGGGGCTTCGATCGTCGTCCAGCCCGAGCCACGCCGGGCCCGGTGGGCGACGATCTTGACCTGCATCTCCTCGTCGCGGGCTTCGGCCGTGGCAATGTAGATCCGCGGCCGCCCGGTCGCCGCGATCAGGCGTTCGGCAAAGGCGGATTTTCCCGAGGCGGCGGCCCCGAGCACGAAGGTGAGGTGCGGCAGATCGGTTCCCATGGCCCGGGAGGTAGCACTCCGCGCGATCGAGGGGAAGCGCTTGCGGTCTGCCACGCCCCACCCCAGATTGGGACGATGACCACTGTTCGCCCCCGTCGCACCCCGCCCGCCGCCTCGATCTCGTCGGCGATCGTTTCCCTGGCCCTGTCGCTGCTCGCGGTCCCGCTCACCGCCGGGCCGCTGGCGACGGTTTCGGCCGACATCTATGTCCTCGGCGAAATCCACGACAATCCGGCGCATCACCGGATCCAGGCGGAGGCGGTGGCCGACCTCGCCCCCACGGCCCTGGTCTTCGAGATGCTGACCCCGGCACAGGCCGACCGTGTCGCCGAGGTCGCGCGCGACGACGCGGCGGCGCTCGCCGAGGCGCTGGATTGGGCCGGCGCGGGCTGGCCCGATTTCGCCATGTATCACCCGATCTTCGCAGCCGCGCCGACGGCGGCGATCTACGGCGCCGCGGTGCCGCGCGAGGACACGCGGCAGGCGATGCAGATCGGCGTGCCGCGCGCCTTCGGCCAGGGCGCCGAGCGCTACGGGCTGGCCCATGACATCGACACCGTGCAACTGGCGGATCGGCTGAACCTGCAGATGGACGCACATTGCGGCGCGCTGCCGCTCGACCTTCTGCCCGACATGGTCGAACTTCAGCGGCTGCGCGATGCGGTCCTGGCCCGCGCGGCGCTGGCCGCGCTTGACGACACCGGCGGGCCGGTCGCGGTCATCACCGGCAACGGCCACGCGCGCAAGGATTGGGGCGTGCCCAGCTACCTCGCGCTTGTGGCGCCCGAGGTGGTGGTGTTCGCCCTGGGCCAGGGCGAGGACGGCGGCGTGCCGGACGGCGGTTTCGACATGGTGCTGGATGCGCCCGGGGTCGAGCGCGAAGACCCCTGCGAGGTGTTCAGGTGAGGCCGTGATCACGGCATCCGGCCCCCGGGCATCCGAGCCGGCGTGGCTTTGGCGGGGAAAGCCGGCGCCACGCGGGCCCGACGCCCGGTTTCCTGACCTTTGAGCGACAGCCGATGATCGGTATTCCTTGACCGCTTGGCGCCGCATCGCCGTTCTGAGCCGGCAAGAGGTCGTCGTGGCGCGCGGTCGGCAATCCAACCTGCGGTGCCGAGGCGCACCGCCGCTGCCCGGTCCGGCATTCCCTGAACCGCGGTCCGCGCTGCAATGGCGGAGGGACCCCGTGCAGATCCCGCCCGGCCATCCCGCCGGACAGCCGCGGGGCCGCGCCGCCTTTCAGCCCTCGCCGCATCCGGTCGGACCTCCGACGCCGCGCCTCCGCATCCCCGGCGTTGTCTCGCCCGGCAATCCCTCGTAACAAGAGGCAGGCAGCGCGGGGAGGCAATAATGCTGGCGGGCAAACGGATCCTTCTCATCATCGGCGGCGGCGTGGCGGCGTTCAAGGCGCTCACGCTGATCCGGAGCCTGCGCGAGCGGGGCGCCAGCGTCGTGCCGGTGCTGACCCCGGCCGCACGCGAATTCGTCACCCCCCTCTCGGCCTCGGCCCTGGCGGCGGAGAAGGTCTATACCGAGCTCTTCGACCTCACCGACGAGGCCGAAATGGGCCACATCGAGCTGTCGCGCGATGCCGACCTCGTCGTGGTGGCGCCGGCGACCGCCGATCTGCTCGGCAAGATGGCGAACGGCCTCGCCAACGATCTGGCCTCGACCCTGCTGATGGCCACCGACAAGCGGGTGCTGGTGGCGCCGGCGATGAACGTGCGGATGTGGGAGCACCCGGCGACGCAGCGCAACGTCGCGACGCTCGCGGCCGACGGGGTGCTGTTCGCCGGCCCGACCGAGGGCGCGATGGCCTGCGGTGAATACGGGCCGGGGCGGATGTGGGAAGCGCAACAGATCGCGCAAGCGGTCGATGACGCGCTCGCGGGCGGCCCGCTCAAGGGTCGGCATGTGCTGGTGACCTCCGGCCCCACCCATGAGCCCATCGACCCGGTGCGCTACATCGCCAACCGCTCGTCGGGCGCCCAGGGCACGGCGATCGCCCGGGCCTTGTCGGCGCTCGGGGCGGAGGTGACCTTCGTCACCGGCCCCGCCGATGTGCCGCCGCCGGCGGGGGTGAAGGTCGTGCGGGTCGAGACCGCCCGCGAGATGCTCGCCGCGGTCCAGAACGCGCTGCCCGCCGCGGCCGCCGTGTTCGCCGCCGCGGTGGCCGATTGGCGGGTGGCCTCGGAAAGCGGCAGCAAGATCAAGAAAGACCCGTCCGGCACCCTCCCCACCCTCGTCTTCGCCGAGAACCCCGACATCCTCGCGACGGTCAGCCAGATGAAAGCCGGCCGCCCGCAGCTCGTCGTGGGCTTCGCCGCCGAGACCGACGACGTCATCGCCAATGCCACCGCAAAGCGGGCGCGCAAGGGCTGTGACTGGATCCTTGCCAACGACGTCAGCCCGGCGACCGGGATCATGGGCGGGACGGACAATGCCGTGCACCTGATCCATGCCGAGGGGCGCGAAGACTGGCCGCGGATGACCAAGGACCAGGTCGCGGCCAAACTCGCCGCCCGGATCGCCGACGCCCTGGCGGAGCAGGATCGACGGGCACCGGGGGAGGAACCGGCATGAGCATCATCCGCGTCGTCTGGGACGAGGGTGCCGACCGCGACATCCCCCTGCCCGCCTACGAAACCGCCGGGGCGGCCGGCGCCGATCTGCGCGCCAATCTGCCCGCCGAATATCGCCGCCTGGGCATCGTCCTGGCGCCGATGGAGCGGCGGATCGTGCCGACCGGGCTCCGGATCGAGATCCCGCCGGGGTACGAGATGCAGATCCGCCCGCGCTCCGGCCTGACGCTGCGGCACGGCATCACCCTGCCCAACACGCCGGGCACGATCGACAGCGACTACCGCGGGCCGCTCGGCGTGCTGCTCATCAACCTCGGGATCGAGCCCTACGTCGTTCACCACGGCGACCGGATCGCGCAAGCCGTGGTGGCGCCGGTGGTCCAGGTGGCCTGGGAGCTCACCGATACGCTCGAACCCACCGCGCGCGGTGTCGGCGGCTTCGGCTCGACGGGGCGCAAATGACGTTGTTCCTCGTCGGGCTGGCCGCGATCTGGGGGCTCGGAAGCTGGGCCGGTCTGCCCAAGACCCTGCGAATCGGGCTCACCGCCGGTCTCTTTGCCGTGATCCTGATGGCGCATGCGCTGTTTGCGCCCGACCACCCCCTGCCCGCCCTGTTCGGCGGCACATTCGCCGGCTGGGCGACCCTCGCCGGCGCGCTGCTCCTGGTAGCGCTCTACGCCCGCGGGCTCGCCTGGCTGCGGGCCCGCGCGCCGGCTGCCGCGGCCGCGCCCGAGGCCCCGCCGCAGGGCCCGTTCAGCCCGGCCGAGCTCGACCGCTACGCCCGCCACATCGTGCTGCGCGAGATCGGCGGGCCGGGCCAGAAGGCGCTCAAGAACGCCCGCGTTCTGGTCGTCGGCGCCGGCGGGCTCGGCAGCCCGGCCCTGCTCTACCTTGCCGCCGCCGGGGTCGGCACCATCGGCGTGGTCGACGACGACACCGTCTCCAACTCCAACCTGCAACGCCAGGTGATCCACCGCGACGCCGATATCGGCCTGCCCAAGGTCCGCTCCGCCGCGGCGGCGATGAAAGCGCAGAACCCGCATGTCGAGGTGCGCCCCTACGAGCGCCGCCTCACCGACGAGATCGCCGAGGCGCTCTTTGCCGATTACGACCTGGTGCTCGAAGGCTCCGACAATTTCGCCACCCGCTATCTGGTCAACACGGCGGCCGCGAAGCTGGGCATCCCGGTGGTCGGCGGGGCGATCAGCCAATGGGAGGGGCAGCTCGCGGTCTGGGATCCGGCCTCGGGCGCGCCGTGCTACCAATGCGTCTTTCCGCAGGCGCCGGCAGAGGGGCTCGCGCCGAGCTGTGCCCAGGCCGGGGTGATCGGCCCCTTGCCCGGGGTGATCGGCACGATGATGGCCACCGAGGCGATCAAGATCCTCACCGGCGCCGGCGAGCCGCTGCGCTCGCGGCTGCTGCTCTGGGACGGGCTCGACGCCGAGCCGCGGGTGATCCGCACCGCGCGGCGCAAGGCCTGCCCGGTCTGCGGCACCCCCGGTTGAAACCTGCCGCCGCCCCCGCCTCGCTTCTCTCGAAAGGAGACCCCGCATGACCAATCCTTTGCTCGACGACTGGGCGGGCGATTTCGCCCTGCCGCCTTTCGGTACGTTCACCGATGAACATTTTGCGCCCGCGATCGAAGCCGCGCTTGCCGAAGCGCGGGCCAATGTGGCCCGGATCGCGGCCGAGCCCGAGGCGCCGAGCTTTGCCAATACGATCGACGCGCTGGAACTGGCCGAGGCGCGCCTCGACAAGGTGCTGGGCGTGTTCTTCAACCTCGCCGGTGCCGATTCCAACCCGGCCCGCCAGGCGCTCCAGCGCGAGATCTCGCCAAAGCTCGCCGCCTATGCCTCCGACGTGATGATGGACCCGGCGCTGTTTGCCCGGATCGAGGCGCTCTGGCAGGACCGCGACGGCCTCGACCTCTCCCCCGAACAGGCGCGCGTGTTGATGCTCACCCGCCGCCGCTTCGTCCGGTCGGGCGCACGTCTCGAGGGCGCCGACCGCGACCGGTTGCGCGCGATCATGCAACGCCTGGCGAGTCTCGGCACCGCGTTTACCCAGAACCTGCTCGCGGATGAAAGCGCATGGGCGATGGTCCTGTCCGACGCCGATCTGTCCGCGCTGCCCGGCTTTCTTCAGGACGCGGCGCGGGCGGCCGGCGCCGAGCGCGGCGCGCCCGGTGCGGTGATCACCACCTCGCGGTCGCTGATCGCGCCCTTCCTCGCCTTTTCGCCCAACCGCGCCCTGCGCAAGCGGGCCTATGAGGCGTTTACGGCGCGCGGCGCCAATGGCGGCAAGGCCGACAACCGCGCGATTGCCGCCGAGACCCTGACGCTGCGGGCCGAACGGGCGCGCCTTCTGGGCTACGAGGATTTCGCCAGCTTCAAGCTCGAGCCCGAGATGGCCGGCACCCCTGCGGCGGTCGACGCGCTCCTGAAAGAGGTCTGGGCCCCGGCACGCGCGGCGGCAGAGCGCGACGCCGCCCTGCTCGAAGCGCGCCTGCGCGCCGATGGCCATGCCGGCCCGCTCGAGCCCTGGGACTGGCGCTACTACGCCGAAGCGCGCCGCCGGGCCGAGCACGACCTCGACGAAGCCGAAGTCAAACCCTACCTCCAGCTCGACCGGATGATCGAGGCCGCCTTCGACACCGCCCAGCGGCTGTTCGGCCTCGAATTTCGCCCGCTCGACATCCCGCTCTACCACGCCGACGCCCGCGCCTGGGAGGTCACCCGCGAGGGTCGTCACATGGCCGTATTCATCGGCGACTACTACGCCCGCGGCTCGAAGCGCTCCGGCGCCTGGTGTTCGACCATGCGGCGCCAGAAGCGGCTCGGCGGCGAAACCCGCCCGGTGGTGGTCAACGTCTGCAATTTCGCCAAGCCCGCCGCCGGCGCGCCGGCCCTGCTCGGCTGGGACGATGCGCGCACGCTGTTTCACGAATTCGGCCATGCGCTGCACAATATCCTCTCGGAGGTGACCTACGGCTCGATCTCCGGCACCTCGGTGGCGCGCGATTTCGTCGAGCTGCCGTCGCAGCTCTTCGAACACTGGCTCGAAGTGCCAGAGGTGCTCGACCGCTTCGCCACCCATGCCGAGACCGGCGAGGCGCTGCCCGCGGATCTGCGCGACACCCTGCTCGGGGCCGCCCGTTTCGACATGGGTTTCCAGACCGTGGAATACCTCGCCTCGGCGCTGGTCGACCTCGCCTTCCACCGCGGCTCGCCCCCCCCCGACCCGATGCAGCGCCAGGCAGAGGTACTCGAAGAGATCGGCCTGCCGCGGGCGATCCGGATGCGCCACGCCACGCCGCATTTCGCCCATGTCTTCGCCGGCGACGGCTATTCCGCCGGGTATTATTCCTACATGTGGTCGGAGGTGATGGATGCCGACGCCTTCGCCGCCTTCGAAGAGACGGGCGACCCGTTCGATCCCGGGATCGCCGCGCGGCTCGAAGCGCATGTCCTGTCTGCCGGCAGTACCCAGGACGCGGCCGAGGCCTATGTGGCTTTCCGCGGTGCGCTGCCCGGGGTCGAGGCCCTGCTCGCGGGCCGGGGCCTGCTCGTAGATGCCGATTGATCCGTTGCCGGCGATGGTCCCGGACCGGCCGGAACTCGCCGCCCTCGCTGCCGCCTTCGCGCAGGTGCCGAAACCGGTGCCGCTGGTGGGCCGCGCGGGCTCCTATGACCACGAAGAAAGCGATGCTTTCGACGCGATCGAGGATTGGGCGGGCGTCACCCCCGAGATCCTCTTCGCGGCCTACGAAGGGCTGATCATCATGGGGCCGGCGACCGCGCATTTCGTGCTGCCGCATCTGATCCGGGTGATCTGTCTGCACCGGCGGCGCAACGAAGCCGCGGACAATTTCCTGTCGCACCTCGACAGCTGGCTGACCGGCCCCAACCGTTGGGATCTCGTGCCGCGGCTGACCCCGGCGCAGCGCTCCACCCTGCTCGACATCCTGTCGGCCATGGACCGCGAATTCTACCATCCCAGCGGATCGACATTCGCCCGAGACGTTGCCGAGGTCTTTGCCGCCATCCCCCACAGATAGCGGCGGCGCGGCGCCGCCATCTGCGCCGTCGCCCACTTCGCCCACTTCGCCCGGGCGAAGTAACAGTTAGCGCTATCTGTATAAATAACAATAGCTTGACCCCCTGTCCGAGTTCGCCCACCTTCGCCCGCCCGCGCCGGTCGCCCGCCCGGCGGCGCAAACCCGGCTACTCGCGCCAGCGTCGCGACGGGTCGTCCGGATGGGGTTTCTCGCCCGTCGGATCCTGGTGGATGAGCACGTCCGACCCCGGGACGGCGCCGAGCAGGGCCCGGCGCAACGCCGCGGCGACCGCGTGGGTCTCGTTGAGGGTCTTTTTCCCGTCCTGTTCGATATGCACCGTGATGAAGGTCTTCGATCCCGCCATCCGGGTTTTCAGGTCGTGGAAATCGTCCACTCCGGGAAAACCGTCGACGATCCCGGCGACCTTGGCCACCACCTCGTCAGGGGCCGCGCGGTCCATCAGCGCGTCCCAGGCGCCCTTGAAGATCCGGATCGCCCCCACCGCCAGCATCACCCCCGCCCCCAGCGCCACGACGCTGTCGACATTGCCGAGACCGAAGGCGGCAGAGGCCCAGAGCGACAGGATCGCGCCGACATTGGGCAAGAGGTCGCCGAGATAATGCAGCGAATCCGCCTTCACCACCCGGTTGCCCGTCCGTTTCGCGACATGGCGCTGCCAGAGCACCAGCCCCGCGGTCAGCGCGATCGAGATCGACATCACCACGATGCCCCGCCCCTCATGCGCCAGCGCGACCGGGGTGTCGTCGAGCAGCCGGGCGATCGCCGCCCAGCCGATCACCCCGGCCGAGACCAGGATGAACAGCGATTGGCCGAGGGCGGCAAGGTCTTCGGCGGAGGTATGGCCCCAGGTGTGGTCCTCGTCCGCCGGTCGGGCCGCATAGGTGATCGCCGCGAGCCCGCCGAGCGAGACCATGAGGTCCATCGCGCTGTCGGCCAGCGACGCGGCGATCGACAGGGCATGGGTCTCGCCCAGCGCCCAGAGCTTGAGCCCGACGAGGATCAGCGCGACCGAGACCGAGGCGAGCCCGGCGGAGATGTTCATGCGTGTCGAATTGGCCATGGATCCCTCCGGCCACCGAGATACGCCAGGGGCGCGGGCGCACGCAAGCCGGGTCGGGCCGTGCGCGCCCGGTGTCGCGCATTCGCATCGGTGCGGGTTCCGCCCTCCGGGGGCTTTGCGGGCCCGGTCGCGGTGGCTGCCGGGCAGCGCCGGTGTCGCACCGTTCCCCCGGGCGCGCAGTTACGGTTCCGACAGGTATTCGCGGCCCGGCGCGCCCGGCGCGCCCCTGCGCCCGGCCTGCCAGCGCGGTGATTCCCGCCCCATCGCTTGACATGGCGGCCTGCGACCCGCATATGAATACCTGACCAAAAAGGTGCGCAATATGTTCATCCAGACCGAATCCACGCCGAACCCGGCGACGCTCAAATTTCTCCCCGGACAGGCCGTGCTCGACGCCGGTTCGGCCGACTTCCCCAACAGCGAGGCCGGCGCCAAATCGCCGCTCGCACGCCGCATCTTCGAGGTGGACGGCGTCGCAGGGGTGTTCTTCGGTACCGATTTCGTCACCGTCACCAAGGCCGACGCGGTGGCCTGGGACCATATCAAGCCGGCGATCCTCGGCGCGATCATGGAGCATTTCCAGTCCGGCGAGGCGGCGATCGAGGGCCAGGCGTCGGGTGGTCACCAGGCCGGCGACGGCGAGAACGCCGAGCTTGTGACCCAGATCAAGGAGTTGCTCGACACCCGCGTGCGCCCGGCCGTGGCGCAGGATGGCGGCGACATCACCTTCCACGGCTTCGACCGCGGCGTGGTCTATCTGCACCTGCAGGGCGCCTGCGCCGGTTGCCCCTCGTCGACGCTGACGCTGAAGATGGGCATCGAGAACCTGCTCAAGCACTACCTGCCGGAGGTGACCGAGGTGCGGGCCATTGCACCGTAAGACGGTGACACCCGAGCCCGACGTCCTGGCTTTCGACACATCGGCCGCGCATTGCGCGGCCGCTTTGCTTTGCGGGGACGTGGTCATCGCCGAGCGGTTCGAGCCGATGAAACGTGGACAGGCCGAGCACCTCATGCCGCTCGCGGAGGCGCTGCTTGCGGACAGGAACCTGACCTGGCGCGACCTGAAAGCGCTGGCGGTCGGCGTCGGCCCCGGCAATTTCACCGGCATCCGCATCGCCGTCTCCGCCGCACGCGGGCTCCGGCTTTCGCTCGGGATCCCGGTTTTCGGGGTCTCCAGCTTCGAAGCCATGCGCGACCCGGCCGGCCTCGGCGCGCACCCCGCTGAAATCGTCAGCCTGGAGGCGCCGCGCGGCCAGGCCTACGTGCAGCATTTCCGCTACGGAAAGCCGCAAAGCGCCCCGCGGATCATCGACCCCGACGCGCCGCCCGAAGACCTGCGGCTGACCGTCAACATGCGGGTGCGCGGGCACCGCGCCGACGACATCGCCCGGCATTTCGACGCCGAGGCCAGCCCTTCGGCGCTGGACGACATCGCCGCGCGGATCGGCAAGGTCGCGGACTGGCGCCGGTTCAACGGCGAAAGCCCGGCTCGCCCCGCGCCGCTCTACGTCCGCGCCGCCGATGCCGCACCGCCCAAAGACCCGGCCCCGGTGATTCTGCCATGAGCCCCGCGGCGATGGCCGCGCTCTATGCCCGGGCCTTCCCCCAAAGCCGTCCCTGGTCGGCCGACGAGATCGCGCGCCTGATGGCCGCTCCGGGGTTTGCCGTCACCTCCGCCGCGGGTTTCGCCCTCGGCCGCGCCGTCGCCGGAGAGGCCGAGCTTGTCACCGTCGCCGTCGAGCCGGCAGCGCGGCGGCAAGGCCAGGGCCGCGCCCTGCTGGCCGCATTCGACGCCCGGGCCAGAACCCTCGGCGCCGAGACCGCCTTTCTCGAAGTTGCCGAAGACAACACCGCCGCGCAGGGGCTCTACCGCGCCACCGGCTGGGTCGAAACCGGTCGGCGCAAGGGGTACTACCGGCGCGCGGCCAGCGCCGTCGACGCGGTGATGATGACCAAGACCCGGGGCTGATCGCCGCGTTTTCCTGGGCCTGATCCTCGGGGGCGCCGTCCGGCGCGCCCCTTTCCGTCTTCCCCGGCGCGGTCTAACCTCGCCGCAAAGGAGCCCGGCCATGCACGACACACCCGAAGCCGACCATCTCGCCGACAAGATCCGCGCCATCGCCGGCGACGCCCCGGTCGACCTCGGCCTGGTGCTCGGGTCCGGGCTCAGCCACCTCGCCGAGGCGGTGAAGGGCCGGGCGATTGCCTACGCCGATCTGCCGGGGTTTCCGCAACCCTCGGTTTCGGGGCACGCCCCCAAGCTCGTCGTCGGCAGCCTGTTCGGCACCCGCGTCGCGCTGTTCGGTGCGCGCGAGCATTACTACGAGCACGCGCGCCCCGCTGCGATGCGGCTGCCGCTCGAGACCCTGCGCGCCCTCGGCGCCGAGCGCCTGCTGCTGACCAACGCCGCCGGCTCGATGCGGGCCGATATCCCGCCGGGGGAGCTGATGCTGATCACCGATCACATCAACTTCTCCGGGCTGAACCCGCTGATCGGCGAACCGACCGACGCGCGATTCGTGCCGATGTCCGAGGCTTACGACGGCGCGATGCGGCGCGCGCTCGCCGAAGCGGGGCGCGCCGAGGGGATCGCGCTCGCCGAGGGCGTCTACGCCTGGTATTCCGGCCCCTCCTTCGAGACCCCGGCCGAGATCCGGGCGATCCGCACGCTCGGGGCCGACGCGGTGGGCATGTCGACGGTGCCGGAGGTGATTCTCGCGCGGTTCCTCGGGCTGAGGGTGGCGGCGATCTCGACCATCACCAACATGGCCGCGGGGCTTTCGGACGAAGCGATCAGCCACGACCACACCAAGAAAATGGCCCCGCTCGGGGCGGCAAAGCTCGAACGCCTGCTGGCCCGTTACCTCGCGGGTTCCTGAGGCCCCACTGCGCGCGACCTGACCGCCGGGCACACCGCTCCGATTTGTCGCACCCTGCCGGTTCGGCGGCACCGTTCGGACCCGGTCACCCGGCGAGTATATCTGGAAATCCAAATATTTGCAGGCAATCACCGGGGTCCGGCCTGCCGATGCCTTTTCGTCTCCGGTGTCGAAAAATCGGTTTTCGCCCTCGCATTTGCGCCGGAATTGCGCGAAACGGGCACAGGCGCCTGCGCGACCCCCTAGACATATTCCAATCTTTGCAGCAATACCGACCCATGCAGATCTACCTCCCCATCGCCGAAGTCTCGGTCAACGCCTTCCTGCTCCTGGGCCTCGGCGGTCTTGTCGGGGTTCTTTCGGGGATGTTCGGCGTCGGCGGCGGCTTTCTGATGACGCCTTTGCTGTTCTTCATCGGCATCCCGCCCGCGGTCGCGGTGGCGACCGAAGCGAACCAGATCGTGGCCTCCTCGTTCTCCGGCGTGCTCGCGCATCTGCGGCGCAAGACCGTCGACGTCAAGATGGGGATCGTGCTGCAGGTCGGCGGCCTGATCGGCGCCACGATGGGCATCCAGATCTTCAACTACCTCAAGGCGATGGGCCAGGTCGATCTGCTGGTCAAGCTCGCCTATGTGATCTTCCTCGGCATCGTCGGCGGGCTGATGTTCATCGAATCGGTCCAGGCGATCATGAAGAGCTCGAAGGGCGCGGTGCCGCAGCGGCGCAAGCACACCTGGGTGCACAACCTGCCGTTCAAGATGAAGTTCCGCGCCTCCGGGCTCTATATCTCGGCGATCCCGCCGATCCTGGTGGGCGTGCTCGTCGGCATCCTCGCCGCGATCATGGGGGTCGGCGGCGGCTTCATCATGGTGCCGGCGATGATCTACATTCTCGGCATGCCGACCAAGGTGGTCGTGGGCACCTCGCTGTTCCAGATCATCATCACCACCGCCTACACCACGATGATGCACGCGACGACCAACTACACGGTCGACGTGGCGCTCGCCGTGCTGCTGCTGGTGGGCGGTGTGATCGGGGCGCAGATCGGCACGAGGATCGGCGTGAAGATGAAAGCCGAACAGCTGCGGGTGCTGCTGGCCCTGATGGTGCTGGTGGTCTGCATCAAGCTGGGGCTCGATCTGCTGCTCCAGCCTTCCGAGCTCTATTCCATCGGCGCGGGGGGCCACTGACATGAACCGTCTCGCCGCCCTTTTCGCCCTGATCGCCGCGCTGACCCTGCCGGCCCGCGCCCAATCGGAAGAAATCATCGCCGGCCTCAGCCAGAACGCGGTACAGATCACCGCCACCTTCGTCGGCTCCGAGATCCTGATCTTCGGCGCGGTCAAGCGCGAGGCGCCGGCCCCCGAGGGCGACCTCGGCGTCGCTGTGGTGGTCGAAGGGCCGTCGCATCCGATCACCGTACGCCGGAAGGCGCGGCGGATGGGCATCTGGGTCAACACCGACAGCGTCGAGGTGCAGCGCGCGCCGTCGTTCTACGCGATCTCGACCTCCGGCCCCTTCGCCGAGCTCATCAACGACGACGTCAACCGGGCGATGCACATCTCGATCCCGGAATCGATCCGCATCTTCTCGTCGGAAAGTGTCAAGGACCCCGACAATTTTGCGGATGCGATTATTCGGATCCGCAAGAACGCAGGCCTCTACAAGATCGACGAAGGCAGCGTGAAGATCACCGACGACACGCTGTTCGAAACCCGCATCCAGCTTCCCGCGAACCTCACCGAGGGGGTCTTCAAGACCCGGATCTACCTGACCCGCGGCGGCGAGATCGTGGCGAACTACACCACCGACATCAACGTGCAGAAGGTCGGGCTGGAGCGGTGGCTCTACAATCTCGCCCACGAGCAGGCGTTGATCTACGGGCTGATGTCGCTCGCCATCGCCATCGCCGCCGGCTGGGGCGCCTCGACCTTCTTCCGGATGGTGCTGCGGAGCTAGGCGCGGGGCAGAGCGGGCTCCGACCCGCTCGCGGCGCGGCCTTGCGACCGGAACGGGCCGACGAGGCCCGCGCCCCGGGGTCAGATCGGCAGGACCATGTGATAATGCACCCCGACACCGTGCGCCTCGGCGAGTTCCGGGATGCGGGTCTCTACCGCGATGTTCATCCCGATCCGCTGATAGAAACGGACCGCGTCATTCTCCGCCGCCACGTCGAGGCAGATGCGCGTGCGTCCGGCTGCCCGCCCCCGGGCGATCGCGACCTCGAGCAGGCGACGCCCGACGCCCATGTGGCGGGCCGTTTCGGAGACGGCAAGATCGAACACGAAATAGGATCCCTCCAACGGGTGCGGAAACAGCTGTTCCATGAGATCGAAGGCGTGATCGAGGTGGCGCCGGAACGCGGCGCCCTCGGCCTGCCCCTGGCGCGCGCGGGTATGGGCGAAGTGGTCGTCGAAGTCTTCGGGCCGGTGCGATACCAGAACGCCGACCGTTTCCTCGCCCCGCATCGCGAGCGAGGTTTGCCGGTGACAGACGATTCCCTTCTGCGCCGGCCAATCGTAGGCAAACACCCGGCGCCAACGGTCGCGGGTGCCGAACAGAAACGTCATCAACGCGACGTCCACCGTCCAGATCAGGTCGGCGACCGGTTCCGGTGGATGGTCTGGCTGTGCGTCGACAATGGCAATGTCCATGTCAGGTCTCTCCCCCTTGCGCCGGAACCTGGCCTTCCAGGTGGAAGAGTATCGCACGATCCGGCGCCGGAGGCAGGCTTTTGTCAGCCGCGCCCGATATAGGGCATCTTGGTCGCCATCAGGGTCATGAACTGCACATTCGCCTCCGGTGGCAGGGTGGCCATGGTCCACACGGTATCCGCGACCAGGCCCACGTCGATGGTCGGCGGCGGATCTTCCCCGGCCGCGGCCGCGCGCGCCGCGAGGGCCTCGACCATCTCGGTGCGCGCGTTGCCGATGTCGATCTGGCCACAGGCGATGTCGAACGGGCGCCCGTCGAGGCTGAGGCTGCGGGTGAGCCCGGTGACCGCGTGTTTCGTGGTCGTGTAGGTCGCCGAGCCGGGGCGCGGCACATGCGCCGAGATCGATCCGTTGTTGATGATCCGCCCGCCCTGCGGCAGCTGCCGGCGCATCTGCCCGAAGGCGGCGCGGGCGCAGAGGAACATCGCGTCGAGATTGACGGCGAGGGCCGCGCGCCAGTCGTCGAGCGCGATCTCGTCGATGGTGCTGGGCGGGGTGAAGATCCCGGCATTGTTGAACAGCACGTCGAGCCGGCCGGCGCGCGAAACGAAGTCGGCAAAGACCCGGTCGACGGCGACATCGTCGGTCACGTCCGCCGGCAGCACCAGCGCGGTCTCGCGCCTGGCGGCGACCGCGTCGAGCCGCGCGGCCCGGCGGGCCACCAGGCCGACCGTCCAGCCGGCGTCGAGAAACCTGCCGGCCACCGCCGCACCGATGCCGGAACTGGCCCCGGTGATGAGGATGCTAGGCATCGGTTTCGGCCTCCAGCGTGAGCGGCACCGGCGCCACGGCCAGGTCGTCGATGCCGAGCGGCACCTGCGGCCGCGCCAGGGCGTAGCGGGTGACCCAGTGAAGCCGGGTCTCGGCCCGGGTGATCGCCACATAGGCCAGCCGCTTCCACAGCGGGATCCCGGCCTCGACCCGCCCCGAGCGCGCCGCGGCGTAGAGGTCGGGCGCAAACACCTGCACGTCGGGCCATTGGCTGCCTTGCGCCTTGTGCGTGGTCACCGCCGCGCCGTGCAGAAAGGTCGCGCCCATCGTCGCGGCGAAGGGAATGAACGGCTCCTCCTCGTCGGGTTTCTCGATCTTGACGATCGAGGCAACCGAGATCCGCGGGTCCTCCGCGCCGATCAGGTGCAGCCGCGAGAAACCGGGGCGGTTGCCCTCGCCCAGAAACACCGCCTGGGCCCCCTTGATGAGCCCCTTGGCTTCCAGTTCGATCCGGCGTTTGCGATGCTTCAAGGGCAGCTCGATCCCGTCGCAGATCAGCGGCTCCCCCGGGATCAGCGTGTCTTCGGGCGCGCCGTGGGCCGCGCGGAAGGCGTGGATCAGCCGGATGCGGGTCTTGTTGCGCCAGACCAGGACCGGCGAGCGCGCCATCATGTCGGCATCGACCCGGGGCGCGCGCACGATCCGGTCGTCACGCTGCGCGGCCGCCTCGATCATCCGCTCGAAAGCGTCGAAATCGAGGCTCTCGTCGCTGAGCGCATGGGCGAGATCGAGGATCGGGCTGTCGGTTTCCTGCCGGTGGATCCGGTGCAGCACGCATTTGGTCGCGTCGCCGAAACTGTCGAACACCATCTCGCCGGACTGGCCGACGGGGGCGAGCTGGGCCGGGTCGCCGAACAGCACCAGGGTCGGGAAGATATCCTTGAGATCGTCGAGCTGTTTCTCGTCGAGCATCGAGCTTTCGTCGACGAAACCGATGTCGAGCGGGTCGTCGCGCCGTTTCCAGCCGGCGATGAAATCCGAACCCCGGAGCCCGGCCGCCGCGAGCGCGCCGGGGATCGACTTGTGGGTCTGGTAGAAGGCATGGGCCCGGTCGAGCGCCGCCGGCGGCAGGTCGTCCACCACCGGCCGCTCGCCCTGCCCGGCGAGCCATTCGGCGATGGCCTCGTATTCCGGCGCATAGACCGGGGTGTAGAGGATCCGGTGGATCGTCGTCGCCGGCACGCCGCGGTTTCTCAGCACCGAGGCCGCCTTGTTGGTGGGCGCGAGGACGGCCAGCGTGCGCCGCCCGGCCGACTTCTTGCCTTCCCAGTCGCCCGAAACGGTCTCGACCCCGGCCTCGCCCAGCGCCTTGGTCAGTTCGGCCAGGAGCATGGTCTTGCCCGACCCGGCCTTGCCGACCACGGCCAGCACGCCGGAGCCCCGCCCGGCCGGCAGGGTCGTGCCCTCGTCGAGATCGACACCGGCGCCGCGCAGCAGCTCGGCCACCCGGTCGTGGGCCTCGGCCTGGTCGTCCGAGAATGTCAGTGCGGGGCGTGTCATGGCGCGACCCTAGCTCGCCCCGCGCCCGGGCAAAAGCCAAGAAGCCGGCACGCGAGGAGAAACCCCTTGCCCGGTCACCCAGGCGCTGTCGCTCGGCGGTCCGGCCGGGCGGCCAGGGGCGGTCTCACACACTTCGGCAACGGTGAAATGGGGGGCATTCGGCCGGGGTGCGAACCGCGGGCCGGGTCCGGATCACGCAGAGCCGCGATGGGCAAAGAGGACGGTCACATTGCTGGCCCCGTGGCCACGGTCCGGCCGGGTGACTTCCGCCTCGGCCGCCACCTCGGCCGCCACATCGACCAACGCATCGTAGACCCCTTCGACCACGGCGCGGGGACCGATAAGCGACGAGATTTCCGCGATCGCGACCAGCGACGCGTCCTCGAGCCCGGCCGCGGTCGCATCCATGCCGTTGTGTTCCGCAAACGCCTTGAGGTCGGCCAGAACGTCGATGATCCATTCGCTGTGCATGTCGGTCTCCATCTTTTTCCTGCGGGCCGCGGTTCCCGCGCCCACGCCACCTTGCCTTGTCGTCCACCCGATCGTCCGGTGCTCGGAAGAACGGGACGCCAGGACCTCAACATCCGTGGGCCGCCTGCGGGGCCGCCCCGCCCGCCTGGTCACGTTTCACCGTGAGCCAGAACAGGTCGTGAACATCGCTAGAGGAAATCGTTTAAGATTCGATGAAAAAGAGAACAAAAAGTGACCCCCGACCGGCAGGTCGAGGGTCCGAACATTCTGGCCCCGATTGTCAGCCCTTGGCGTCGAGCACTTCCTGAAGCGTTTTCAGTCCGGTCTTCGGCGATTGCACCAGCACCGCCATGTTGCCGGGCTTGTGCTCGTTGCGCAGCATCTTGATATGCGCCTGCGGGATCTGATCCCATGGGAAGACCTCCGACATCGTCGGGTCGATCCGGCCCTCGATCACCAGCCGGTTGGCCGCCGCCGCCTGCTTGAGATGGGCGAAATGCGAGCCCTGGATGCGTTTCTGGTGCATCCAGACATAGCGCGCGTCCATCGTCAGGTTGAAGCCCGAGGTACCGGCGCAGATCACCACCATGCCGCCCTTCTTGACCACGAAGGTCGAGACCGGGAAGGTCGCCTCGCCGGGGTGTTCGAACACCATGTCGACGTTCACGCCCTTGCCGGTGATGTCCCAGATCGCCTTGCCGAACTTGCGGACCTCGCCGAACCAGTCCTTGTACTCGGGGCTGCCCACCTTCGGCAGTTGCCCCCAGCAGTTGAAGTCCTTGCGGTTGATGACCCCCTTGGCGCCGAGGCTCATCACGTAGTCGCGCTTGTCCTCGCCCGAGATCACGCCGATGGCGTTGGCGCCGGCGGTCTTGGCGAGCTGGATCGCGAAGGAGCCCAAGCCCCCCGAAGCGCCCCAGACCAGCACGTTCTGCCCGGGCTTGAGCTCATGCGGCATATGGCCGAAGAGCATCCGGTAGGCGGTGGCGAGGGTCAGCGTGTAACACGCACTTTCTTCCCAGGAGAGGTGCTGCGGGCGCGGCAGCAGCTGCTGGGCCTGGACATTGGTGAACTGGGCGAAGGAGCCGTCCGGGGTCTCGTAGCCCCAGATCCGCTGCGAGGGCGAATACATCGGGTCGCCGCCGTTGCATTCCTCGTCGTCGCCGTCGTCCTGGTTGCAGTGGATGACCACCTCGTCGCCCACCTTCCAATTCCTGACCCTGTCCCCCACCGCCCAGACGATTCCGCTCGCGTCGGAGCCGGCGATGTGGAACGGCGCCTTGTGGACGTCGAAGGGCGAGATAGGCTGGCCGAGGCCGGCCCAGATGCCGTTGTAGTTGACCCCTGCGGCCATCACCAGCACCAGCACCTCGTGGCTGTCGAGCACCGGCACGTCGACCACCTCGACCTGAAAGCTCTTGTCGGGCTCGCCGTGGCGCTCGCGCCGGATCGCCCAGGCGTACATCTGTTTGGGCACATGGCCCAACGGGGGGATCTCGCCGATCTCGTAGAGGTCTTTCCTGGGCGCGTCGTAATCGAGGGCCATGCGTCTTCTCCTGGTCCTTTGCACTGCTTTTGCCGCGACGCAGAATCGCGGATGCTGTTGCAGCATTACGAATGCCTCCGCAAGAATGCAACAGGTGACGTAGCGGTTTTGTAATTTTATGTCGCGCCGAACGGGTCCGGATTTCCCCCCGTCAATGGCCGTTCGGGCGCCACGTGGGGCTCTGGGGTCGGGATGTCGTCCGACAGATGGGCGATGGTATTGGCGTAGTACTGGAGCAACAGACGGTCGCCCGGGTTGACGGCATAGCGGTCGCCGGTGCGCCGGACCGCCTTGCGCAATGTGAGATGGCGCAGCGCGAAATCGACTGCGTAGTCGAGCCCCGCCCGGGGCATGTGCACATGCGCGCCACGCGCCTCCATCCCGTTGACCAGCTCGGCGAACCGCCGGGCGATCTCGCCCCGCGTGCAGCCGTCCGATTCGAGCAGCACCGCCGCCACGACCGGCACCGGCAACACCGGCACCACGGCGCGGATCCGCGCCATCAGCATGCGCGCGAGCGGGCCGGTCGGAGGGCCGGCGACGGCCGGATGGCTCGCGATGAACTCGGTGAGCGACAGGGGCTGGCCGAAGCTCACCGAGGCATAGCCGAAACGGTGGAACCGGCCGGTGAGCCGCTGGACCACGTGGGTCGCAACATGTTTCACCACGTCGCTGAAGCGCAGGCGGAACCGGCGGGTTCCGGCGGTGTCGGCGGCGATCAGCACCCGGTCTTCGATCACCCGGTCGTAGTTGAGGGCGACGGGGATGAACACGACATCGCGGCTTTCACCCGGCGTGAAGTCCTCGACCATGTAGCTGAGCAGCCCCATGCGCGGCACACCGACCGCGCCGTTGAGGCTGAGCCCGCCCTCGGGGAACATCGCCTGGGTGGTGCCGCCCGCGGTCGAGATCTGCACGTAGCGCGAGAGCACCTTGCGATAGAGCGCGTCCTGGCTCTTGCGGCGGATGAAATAGGCGCCCATCGCGCGGATCAGCGCCGAGAGCGGCCAGGACCGCGCCCATTCGCCGACGGCATAGGACAGATGCGAGCGTTCGGCGGCGAGCCAGGTGACCAGCACATAATCCATGTTCGAGCGGTGGTTCATCACGAAGACCACCGTCGCCTCGGGGTCGACATGTTCCAGCCCGGCCTCGTCGAACGCGCCGAGCCGGACCCGGTAGAAACCGCGCGACAGCATCTTGGCGAGCCAGATCGCGAAGCCGAAATAGGCGAAGGCCGAAAACCGGGGCACGATCTCGCGGGCATAGCGGCGGGCCATCTCGAACCCGACCTCTTCGGGCACCCCCTGCTCCTCGGCATGAACCGCGATCGCCTTCGCGACTTCGGGGTCGTAGATCAGCCGCTGGATCATGTCGTGGCGGCGGGCGAGCTTGAAGGGTTCGATCGGCCGGGTCAGCCGGGTGTTGAGCTCGGCCACCGCACGCTCGAGGCGTTTGCGAAAGAACCAGCGCACCGAGGGGAACAGGAAATGCGAGGCAAAGGTCACGGCCGCAAAGGCGAGAATGAGCACCAGCGCCCAGAGCGGCAGTTCGACCATACGTGACATGGGCGCAACGTCTCACCATTTTCGAACATCGTAAAGCGCCAGATCCGGTCGGCTGTGGTAGGTTATCCACAAGATGTGGAGAAACCACACCTGAGCAGTTCACCGGAGGGTGCCATGCTGGCCTCGACTTTCCGTATCCTTGCCGTTTCCACCCTGTTGGCAACAGCCGTGATGCTGACCCTCACCATCCCGACGGTCTGAGGCGGCACAGGGTCGCGCAAGGATATTCCCCCGAGAATCGGGCTTGAGTAATTATGTTGCTTACGGCAGAAATGCTGCACTGCAACATGAGAGCGAGTGCGACGATGACCAGCGAGACCCCGACCCGAGATCGCCCCCAAGCCCAGGCCGACGCCCGGGCCGATCGGCCGTGGCTGTTCCGCACCTATGCGGGTCACTCCAACGCCAAGGCCTCGAACGCGCTCTACCGCAACAACCTCGCCAAGGGGCAGACCGGCCTCTCGATCGCCTTCGATCTGCCGACCCAGACCGGCTACGACAGCGACCACAAGCTGGCGAAGGGCGAAGTGGGCAAGGTCGGCGTGCCGGTGGCGCACCTGGGCGACATGCGGATGCTGTTTCACCAGATCCCGCTCGAACAGATGAATACCTCGATGACCATCAACGCGACCGCCCCCTGGCTGCTCGCCCTGTATATCGCGGTGGCCGAGGAACAGGGCGCGGATGTCGCGCAGCTCCAGGGCACGGTGCAGAACGACCTCATCAAGGAATACCTTTCGCGCGGCACCTATGTGTGCCCGCCGAAACCCTCTCTGCGGATGATCACCGATGTCGCCGCCTATACCCGCGAGCACCTGCCGAAATGGAACCCGATGAATGTGTGTTCCTACCATCTGCAGGAGGCCGGGGCGACGCCGGAGGAAGAACTGGCCTTCGCACTTGCGACCGCCGTGACCGTGCTCGACGATCTCAAGACCAAGGTGCCGGCGGAGGCCTTCCCGCAGATGGTCGGGCGGATCAGCTTCTTCGTCAACGCCGGCATCCGGTTCGTGACGGAAATGTCGAAGATGCGGGCCTTCGTCGACCTGTGGGAAGAGATCACCCGCGAGCGCTACGGCGTGACCGAGGCCAAATACCGCCGCTTCCGCTACGGCGTGCAGGTCAACTCGCTCGGGCTCACCGAGCAGCAGCCGGAGAACAACGTCTACCGGATCCTCATCGAAATGCTGGCGGTGACCCTGTCGAAAAAGGCCCGGGCCCGGGCGGTGCAGCTGCCGGCCTGGAACGAGGCGCTGGGGCTGCCGCGGCCCTGGGACCAGCAATGGTCGCTCAGGATGCAGCAGATCCTCGCCTTCGAGACCGACCTGCTGGAGTTCGACGACATCTTCGACGGCAACCCGGCGATCGAGCGCAAGGTCGAGGCACTCAAGCAAGGCGCCCGCGCCGAGCTCGCGCAGATCGACGCGATGGGCGGCGCGATGGAAGCGATCGACTACATGAAGGCGCGGCTGGTCGAATCCAATGCCGAGCGGATCGCCCGGATCGAGGCCGGCGACACCACCGTCGTCGGTGTCAACAGATGGACCGAGCACGCCCCCTCGCCGCTCACCTCCGGCCCCGAGGCGATCATGGTGGCCGACCCGGAAGCCGAGGCCGACCAGGTGGCGCGGCTCCAGGCCTGGCGCGCCGCCCGCGACGCGGGCGAAGTGCAGCGGGCACTCGACTGGCTGCGCAAAGCCGCGGCCTCCGGCGAAAACATCATGCCCGCCTCGATCGCGGCCGCAAAGGCGGGCGCGACGACCGGCGAATGGGGCGACGCGGTGCGCCAGACCTTCGGCCAGTACCGCGGCCCCACCGGCGTCTCCCGGTCGCCCTCCAACCGCACCGAGGGGCTCGACGAGATCCGCGCCCGGGTCGATGCGGTCTCCGATGCCCTCGGCCGCCGTCTCAAGTTCGTGGTCGGCAAACCCGGGCTCGACGGCCACTCCAACGGCGCCGAGCAGATCGCCGCCCGCGCCCGCGATTGCGGCATGGATATCACCTACGAGGGCATCCGGCTGACACCCGAAGAGATCGTCGAGAGCGCCAAACGCGACCGCGCCCATGTGGTCGGTCTGTCGATCCTGTCGGGCTCGCATATCCCGCTGATCGAGGAACTGATGGGATTGATGCGGGCGGCGGGCCTCGGCCAGGTGCCCGTGGTCGCCGGCGGGATCATTCCCGAAGACGACGCCGAGCGCCTGCGCGCCATGGGCGTGGCCCGGGTCTATACGCCCAAGGATTTCCAGCTCAACGTCATCATGGACGATATCGTGACCCTCGCCGATCCGAGGGCGCAGGCGGCCGAATGACCGGGGCCCCCACCCGCGCCGTCCGCGCCCGGGTCACCGGCCGGGTGCAGGGGGTGAGCTTCCGGGCCTGGACCGAGAACCGGGCGCGCGCCCTCGGGCTCGAGGGCTGGGTGCGCAACGAGCCGGATGGATCCGTCACCACGCTTTTCGGCGGGGAATCATCTGCGGTGGCCCAGATGATCGCAGCGCTTCATCAGGGCCCGCGCTGGGCCAATGTCACCGGCGTCGATATCGAACCGGCCGAAATCTCGGAGATTCCGCCCGGGTTTCGAATAACCCGATAGAATCCTGCGGGTTTTTCGGCGCATCGGTTCAGCAAGATGCCTTGCGTTCCCGTTTTTCCCCAGATCCCGCCACTATACAGTTTACACTTTTCACACATTTGCCCTTTTAAACCGCTTCCTTGCCTGTTATCAGGCATTTTAATAATCAGTTTAATCCGGTTTGCCCCCTCCGATGGAGACTCCCATGAAGGCCGAAATCAAGCAGATGAACCGCAAACAACTCGAAAAGCTGCGTGCGGATGTCGAAACCGCAATCAAGGCGCTGGACGCCAAGGACAAGAAAGCGGCGCTGAAGGCGGCGCAGGCGGCGGCCAAGGCACATGGCTTTTCTCTCGATGAATTGACCGTTGCCGCCCCGGCCGAGAAAGCCGCAGCGCGGCCGGCACGCGCGCGGAAAAACGGCGACGGCCGGGCCAAGGTCGCACCGAAATACCGCAATCCGAATAACCCGGAAGAGACCTGGTCCGGTCGCGGCCGTTCGCCGGGCTGGATGGCGGCGCATCTTGAAGCCGGTGGCCAGAAAGACGATCTCGCCATCTGATTTCCGCTTTCAGCGCTCGCGAAATATCGACAGGGGCCGTTACCGCGGCTCCGGTTTTCTTAGGTCGCAACCGGTGAATAACTGGTTGTCAGACCTTCCAATTCCTCGCCTTATGCGTGAAGTCGAGATCCCGGTTTAACCGGGTCACATTTCCCGCAGCCCGGCCGACGTTTTCTTCCCGTTCGATTTCGAGGAATTCGCCGCGCGCCAAAAAACCGGCCTGTTTGCGCGGCCGGCCCTGTGGGTATTCGCGCGGGGCGAGGATATCAGCCGCAACCAATTCGCCCACCAATTCCGCGATGCCTTCGCCGGTGAATTTGACCGGGTGCGGCGCGAATTGACCTCCGGAGGGGGAAAACGCGGCTGGCCTGATTGGAAATTCGTCGGGACCTCGGCGGTCGACATGATCGGCGGGCAGGTCGCCGATCTCGTGCCGGCCCTCGCGCTGTCAGTCGCACGGCGCGCGATCTCGGGCATGGACCACGATGCCTGGCCGCTCCCGGCCTATGTGCGCAACCATCTCAATCGGGGCGAAAGCACGGCCCGGTGGTCAGCCCACGCGCCCCCTGTTCGCCGCTGACCGAGCCGTTATAGTCCGGGGCGAAATCACAGGAGCGTGCCATGACCATTCACATCGGGGCCAAGCCGGGCCAGATCGCCGAAACCGTGCTGATGCCGGGCGACCCCTACCGGGCGCGCTGGGCGGCGGAGAAGTTCCTCGACGGCGCCGAACTGGTGAACGAGACCCGCGGGATGCTCGGGTTCACCGGCACATGGCGCGGCAACCGGGTGACGATCCAGGGTTCGGGCATGGGCATGCCGTCGCTGTCGATCTACGCCAACGAATTGATCCGCGACTACGGCGCCAAGACCCTCATCCGGATCGGCTCCTGCGGCGGGATGCAGGCGAATGTCAACCTGCGCGACCTGGTTCTGGCGATGACCTCGACCACGCTCGCGACCCCGTCTTCGGGTATGTTCCGCGAGCTCAATTTCGCGCCCGTGGCCGATTACGGGCTGCTGAGCGCGGCCCATGCGGCCGCCAGCGCGCGCGGCGTCGCGACCCATGTCGGCGGGATCTATTCGTCGGACGTGTTCTACGATGAACGCCCCGACCTCACCGAACAGATGACCCGCCACGGCGTGCTCGCGGTCGAGATGGAAGCGGCCGAGCTCTACATCCTTGCCGCCCGCTACGGGGTGCGGGCGCTTGCCGTGCTCACCGTCTCCGACAGCCTCGTGACCGGCGAGGCGCTGCCGTCCGAAGAGCGCGAAAAAACCTTCGGCGACATGGTCGAGATCGCCCTTGAAGCCGCCTTCAGCTGAGGACCCACGATGACCTTCGACGAACAGCTCGACCGCCTCGCGCGGCTCGCCGTGGGCTTCGGCCTCGGCCTCAAACCCGGCCAGGAGCTCATCATGACCGCCGATATCGGCGCGCGCGACCTCGTGGGCCGAATCACCCGCGAGGCCTACGGCGCCGGGGCCAGCAACGTGGTGACATTCTACAGCGACGACGAGGCGGTGCTGGCGAAGTTCACCCACGGCAACGACGCTTCCGTCGATACCGCCCCCGGCTGGTTGTTCGACGCCATGGCCGGTGCATTCACCGCGGGTGCCGCGCGCCTCGCGATCGCCGGCGACACACCGGGCCTTCTGGCGGACCAGGACCCGGGCAAGGTCGCGCGCGCCAACGCTGCACATGCCAAGGCCCGCAAGCCGATGCTCAACGCGATCGTCTCCGGCACGGTCAACTGGAACATCGTGCCCTTCGTGACGGAAGGCTGGGCGCACCAGGTCTTTCCCGGCCTCACCCGCAAGGCCGCCGTCGAGCGGTTGTGGGGCCATGTCTTCGCCGCGCTCCGGCTCGACCTGCCGGGCGATCCCGTCGCGGGTTGGGAGGCCCATTTCGCCGAGCTCGGGCGGCGGCGCGACCTGCTCAACGCCGCCCGCTACGACGCGCTGCATTTCGAGGGCGGCGGCACCGACCTGACGGTCGGCCTCGCCAAGGGGCACCGCTGGGTCGGCGGCGGCAACAGCCTGCCCGACGGCACCGCCTACGCCCCCAACCTGCCCACCGAAGAGGTCTTCACCATGCCCGACCGGATCCGGACCGAGGGCCGGGCAGTGTTCACCAAGCCCGCGGTGATCGCCGGCACCATCGTCGAGGGGCTGGTGGTCGAGTTTTCCGGCGGAAAAGCGGTGCGCATCGAGGCCGACAAGGGCGCGGAGGTGGCGCGCAACCACTTCGCCACCGACGAAGGTGCGGGACGGCTCGGCGAAGTGGCCCTCGTGCCCGAAAGCTCGCCGATCGCGCGTTCCGAGGTGCTCTATTTCAACACCCTGTTCGACGAGAACGCGGCCTGCCACATCGCCTTCGGCAACGCCTATGCGATGAACCTCGACGCCGGCGCCGACAGGGCTGCGGCGGGCATGAACGAGAGCCAGATCCACCACGATTGCATGTTGGGCGGGCCGCAGACCCGCGTCACCGGCATCGCCGCCGACGGCAGCCGACAGCCGATCATGGACCACGGCGAGTTTGTCATCTGAGGAGCAGAACATGAAGACGCGCAGACTGGGCCGGCTGGGCCCCGAGGTTTCGGCCATCGCCTACGGGGCGATGAGCTTCGGCGGGTTCTACGGGCCCACCAGCCGCGAGGAAAGCTTCGCCACGCTCGATGCGGTCTGGGAGATGGGGATCGACTTTCTCGACACCTCCAATATCTACGGGCCCTACACCTCGGAAGAGGTGATCGGGGCCTGGGCGGCCGACCGTGGCAAACAGTTCAAGATCGCCACCAAGGGCGGCATCGTCATCGGCGCGCCGCGCGGCACCACCGACAATTCGCGGGATTTCCTGCGGGCCGAACTCGAGGCCTCGATGAATCGGCTGGGTGTCGACCACGTCGCGCTCTACTACGTACATCGGCGTGACTGGACGATCCCGATCGAACAGGTCACCGAGACCCTTCTGGCGCTGAAACAGGAGGGGGTGATCGGCGCCATCGGCTTCAGCGAGATCTCGCCGGCCTCGCTCAGGCTCGCCCATTCGGTCGGACATGTCGACGCGGTCCAGTCGGAATACTCGCTCTGGTCGCGGCAGCCGGAGCTCGGGATGATCGGCGCCTGCGCCGAACTCGGCACCGCTTTCGTGCCCTTCTCGCCGCTCGGGCGCGGCATGTTCACCGATCTGGACCTCGACCCGGCCAGCTTCGGCGAGAAGGATTTCCGCCGCCCCAACCCGCGCTTTCAGCCACGCAATTTCCGCCAGAACATGGGCACTGTCCGCCGCCTGCGCGCCTTCGCCGCCGCCCGCGGCTGGACCACGGCGGCGACCGCCCTGGCCTGGACGCTGGATCGGGGCGATCATCTGATCCCGATCCCGGCCACCCGCTCGGTGGCGCATCTGCTGGAATGGAAAGGCGCCGACGAGATCGTGTTCACCGACGACGACCGGGCCGAGCTCGACCGGATCCTGCCCGCAGGCTGGGCGATGGGCGACCGCTATTCCTACGGCCAGCTCGTCGGCATCGAACGCTACTGCTGATTTCGAATTGGCTTGCGCCAATCCGATCCGCCCGGGGACTCTGCAAGGAACTCGGCCGTCGTTTGCGGATTGAAGGCGAAGCGGGCGACGTCTTCGGCACTGGGCGCATGCGCAGGATCCGAACGAGCGATGCCGTGGACGGCTTCGCTTTCGGGAGACCAGGCCGGTCGCGGGCGAGCGACTGTGCGGGCGGATCGTGCTCGACCAAGAGACGAGTTCGCCCTTCTCGTCGATCGATGTGATGCAAATCTCGATCGGCCAGCTGTCGGTGTCGAGAGAGGACGCTTCGAGAACCGAGAAGGCGACCTCGGGGAATGTGGGTGCCATGTGCTGTTCCCAGCAGCGGGCGGGCGCGCCGGAGGGGTTGAAAGGAGGATGGACCGGCGTGCCCCGGCGGCAGGTGAGACGGCCCGCCGCTCTCGGTCCAGGTGGAGCGGTTGCGGTGTTCGACGATCTCGCGTGCGGCGGCGAGGAGGTCGGCGACGCGTTGCGCCTTGTCGCGCGCCTGCCGGAGCAGGCGGCGGGCCTCGCGGTTTTCGAGCGTCTCCGATTCCGGGTCCTGCGCTGAGATGGCATTCAGGGCGCGCTCCGCAATGAGCTTGAAATCGCCGCTGAGAAGCGTTGCGCAGGTCCCCTGGCATGCGAGGTCATGGCGCCAGCCGACACGGTCTTCGTGCGGCATCTCGTCGAGCGCCACAATCGCGCCGCCAGACCTGGCGTGGGTATCGATCCAGACGCGGGCGAGGTCGCAGCCGATGATAGTCTGTGGCATGGTATAGGCTCCTGTCCATGTCGTGCGGGCTCTTGGCTGGCCCAGGCAACTGTTCAGGTTGACGTCGGCGCGGAGGGGACCCTTGCTCCCACACGGGCTCAGGATCCTGGGGGGGAACGGGCTCCCTTCCGCAACCCCACTATCGCACATCCTCAACAGACAGGGGGGGCGGAACGACGCCCCTGCGAGAAGGGGGTGTGCAGAGCGGGAGTGCGGACCGACTCCCCTGCCCCGGCTGGAGGCCCCGGGCGGGTCCGGGAGGGTGGAACGCCTCCCGGACGGCGCGATAACGGCGCCGGCGTGCGGGGGTTTGCCCCTGCCGAACGATGGCTGGAGCACATGGCCGAAGGACAGGTGCGCCAGCCATCCTGTGAGCAGTTTCGGAGCGCACATCCAGCAGTGCAGGCGCGGGTATCATCCGTCGTCGTTGAGACATGCGTTTCTCAGCGCCTACCGGAAACGGCCAAACCGTGTTGGGTTGTGGAGCCCGTGCCACTATTGGAAGCACCTTGGCCGGGAGGAGGCCAGACTCCCAAGCGATCAACGCAGAATCGGCTCGATTCAAACATGCAAATGACTCAGGTCAGGTTGTCGGCAGCAGCCACATGTTTTCTCCAACAGTAGCGGGGGAATGTTTCGCCGTGTGGTTGTTGCGTCATGGGGGGCGAGAATGGCGGACCTTGTCCTACAGCAAGTCAAAATCGATGGCACACTTGCTTTGCCGAATTCTACTGTTTCGAAAGAGTATTTGCCGGGTGATGACATATCGTTGGAATGGCAGGTTTGGAATCAAGACAGCGGAGCGGCCGGCACCAACAGCACCGGCATTTATGTTCTGAACTCTGGCAACACCGTCGAGACCTCTCATTTCAACAGTCTGGGCGTGCTCAGTGGCTACGGCCAAGACACCTACGAAGCATCAACGATAACGCTGCCGAGCGATTTGGAACCGGGGTTCTACACCGTGTGCCTCGCTGCGGACGCGGGAAACAGCGTGCCCGAAACTGTCGAAGACAATACCTTCTGGGCGTTTCAGATCAATGTGGTTGCGCCAGATGAACCTGATCTGATCATCCAGCAACTCAAACTGGATGGCGACCTGGTATTGCCGAATGCGGTGGCTCCGACCAAACATCAAGCTGGTGACGCGATCAGCCTGAATTGGCAGGTCTGGAACCAAGATGGAGGTGCGGCCGACGCCAGTGATACCGGGTTCTACCTTGTCTCCCCGGGGTGGGTTCCCTCGGTCCAAGTCGCCAACGGCGTCGGTGCCCTCGATGAATACGCCAAAGACACCAGTGAGTCCGACACCCTGGCCCTGCCAGCCACCCTCGACCCTGGGCGCTGCACGATCCGGCTTGCAGCGGACGCTGAAAACGGCGTGCCGGAGTCCGTCGAAAACAACAATTTCTATGCCGTGCTGGTCGATGTCGTGGACGACACGGTGAACACCGCCCCGGTGATCACCGGCAAAGCAGCATCAAGCTACGCTCGTGGGACCGTCTTGAAAGGCACGGACCTTATCTCCGTGTCCGATGCGGATGGCGAATCCGACATTCTTCACGTCTACGTGTATGACGCGATCGACGCTCCCGGTGCGGAGTGGCGCTTCAATGAGACGGTGATCAATCCAGGTGAGAACGCCGTTGGCAGTCGCGTCCTCGATCGTGCAATTCATCCGCTCGACCTGGCCGTTGGTTCAGGGGTGGTTGGGTAATTTCGACCGATGCTCGATCCCGTTGGCCTCGCAGATCATGTCGAAGCGCATCTGCCGGGAATAGGTCGTGTTCTGGTCCCGGCGCGGCTCGGCGAACTGGATGCCGTAGCACGTCGGGAAGATGCGCTGCTGAGAGGTTATGGCCACG
>SWCD01023550.1_pt1 | contig 56368 bp, 52 predicted proteins | sample 4693011 | NCBI WGS metagenome assembly SWCD01 (sample SAMN10267278, study PRJNA491770) | bioreactor metagenome | isolation source: DHS bioreactor inoculated with marine | place: Japan: Omine Ridge, Nankai Trough
TTTTTTTTGTGAAAGATGAATTGAAAAAGAGAGACGATTCCAAGAATTATTATAAGAGTAGGGGATGACAATGTTTTGCTTCTTTCTAAAAATAGTTTCGCCCATATTAATCCGTTTCCGTCAGGCAAATTGAGGTCAGAAGATTGAAGAGTTTTTTTAAATAATTCGTTATGTTGGCATAATAAGAGCATTTCTGGATTCGGAGTAGCAATAAAAAATTGCTTGGGTTTTTCTTTGGAGAAGTTTTCTATCAGTAAATTAAAAATTTCATCCTCAAAGAGAGTGCTAAATGGAATTTCAAGTATGTCTAATGTTTTATTTTTCATCCTTTTGTAGAATCAATACATAATTGTGGCCTTGAAGAAAACTACATTTTTTCCCCTTCCTGCAGGAATATTTTTCTAAAACTTTAAATCCAGCTTTTTTAGCAAGGTATTTGATTTCAAATGGGAAAAAATTGTGATAATAACGGTTGGCTAGGTTAGTGCCCTTACCATTTTTAAAGGAGATAAATAGATCGTTGGGGGCAAATTGACCAAAACTAAATAGCCAATTGCTCCACCCTTTAATATTTTCTTTCAAATATTTGTATTGCCATAAATTCCAGACGGTTATGATTAATTTCCCGTCTTTTTTTAGAATCCTATGCATGCCCATTAACGCCTCTAATCTTAATTTATAAGAAGGAATATGGTGAAATGCGGCAATATTAAAAATAATATCTATTTCATTTTCATCTACAGGGATACTGAGTTGGTCCCCAGGTAAAAATAGTCTGTTTGGAAAACTTTGGTGTGCTTTTTGCAGTAAATTATTGCTGTTGTCTAAGCCAATATATCGGTATGGTTTTCCAAGATAGAATTGATCTAAAAATTTAATTAACCGACCATTTCCACATCCAATGTCTACAATTTCAGCTCTTTCATGCAAATAGGGTTTAAAAAAATCAAACTCTTTCCATGAATATTGTCTTGTGTCAGAGAATTCATTTGCAATTGAATTATATGATTCTTTAACACTTTGAAGGATTTTTTTGGCGGTTGCCTTTTTCACAGAAATTTTTATTAATAATTGATTTTTTCTGAGAACTACTTTATCAGTTATTCTAGCTATTGCATAGACATGAGAATTTTTATGAAAAGTACCAATAAACAGTTTTTTACAAGGGAAACCCAGATGAAAGGGCAGGGAAATGTAATTATTGATGATATTTATAAAAAGATGATGCATGAGGTTTATAATGCTGAAATTGATAATCAGCATGATTTACAGATAATTAAGAATCGCTTTAGTGCTAAATATGGTTTTTCTGCTGTGCCGAATGTTGAATTGATTCGAATATATAGTGCATTAGTAGATGAGGGAAAATTAGATGAGAAGAAAGCGTTGAGAAAGTTACTTAGAAAGAGGGGGGTTCGCTCTCAGTCGGGGATAGTTAATATTACGCTTCTTACAAAGGCACATCCTTGTCCCGGAAAATGTATTTTTTGTCCAACAGAACCAAAAATGCCAAAAAGTTACATTTCTACAGAACCTGCGATGATGAGAGCGGTTTTGAATGAATTTGATGCTTTTCGACAGGTTGAAAACCGCATTACTTCATTGCATATTACAGGTCACTTTACAGATAAAGTTGATGTTGTTGTTTCTGGAGGTACTTTTTCATTTTATCATAGAGATTATCAGGAAAAATTTACGTGTGACTTGTTTAATGCGCTAAATGCTCCTATTAATCCCACAAACAGCTTAGAAAAGGCTCAGAAAAACAATGAAACTGCTGAGAATCGTTGTATTGGATTGTCTTTCGAGACAAGGCCAGATCATGTAAATGAAGAGGAGTTATTACATTTACGAAAACTTGGTTGTACTAAAATAGAAATTGGTATCCAGTCTTTGAATGACGATGTTTTAGAAGCTAATAAGCGTGGCCACGGTATTGCAGAAGTTCAACAGGCTATGAAGTTGATGAAGGATGCAGGATTCAAGGTAAATGCACATATGATGCCAAATTTGTTGGGATCTAATCCTGAAATTGATTTGGCTGATATGCGTGAGTTGTTTAATAATCCAGCGTATAAACCAGATTGGTTGAAGGTATATCCTTGTATGGTTGTTCCTTGGTCACAGCTTGCTGATATATACGATAAAGGTGAATATAAAAGCTATTCTGACGAAGTTTTGGTGGATTTATTGGTACAAATGCATGAAATTTGGCCAGAATATGTTCGAGTGACTAGAATTTATCGAGATATTCCAACTAATATAGTTATTTCTGGATCTAAATTTTCTAATTTGCGTCAGATTGTTGAAGCCAAATGTGCGGAAAAAGGTTTATATTCCCGTGATATTCGAAGTCGTGAGATAAAGGATGCAAAGATATGTTTCGATGATTTGGAGTTCAGAATAGTCCAATTTGATGCTTCAGGAGGACAAGAGTTTTTTCTTTCATATGATCATGTGATGGCGGATAAGTTGTGTGCGTTGCTACGGTTACGATTTCCTTCATACTTAATTGATGGTAAGCCTCATTTTATTCCGGAACTCGAGGGGGCTGCAATAGTTCGTGAGGTTCATACATATGGTGAGCAGGTCGAAATTAGTAAACGTGATGGGGAAGTGTCACAACATATTGGTTTGGGGAAGCGTTTGATGAAGAAAGCGGAGGAAATTACTCTGGAACATGGATATCATAAAATAGCTGTTATTGCGGGGATTGGCGTAAGAGAATATTACAGAAAGCTGGGATATAACTTGGAGGGAACATATATGGTTAAATATCTGTAGTTTTTATTTATTGGAATTCATTATAGTGCTCTAAACAAAGCCATGTTTTTGTGTTATAATAAAATGATTTAATTGGAAATATGGCAAATTCTGAAATTACATCACAAAACGGTAAAGAGAGGAAGGGGGCTGCTGAAACAAAACCGGTAGAGCAGTTTTCATTTACTGCAGGATTAAAGCGCCTATCAGAGAGATCTAAAACAATTGCTATATATCAAAGTAAACTTGCTAGACAAAAGATGATGTTGCTGGGGGGGACTGTGATGGACGAGGAAAAAGAAGAAGAACAGGAAAATGTACCAACTACAGAAGATTTTGAAGAAATATGGGATTATAATGAGAATGCTGAATCATTTGCTATGTGGAAGGAGCAGTATTTATCTGGTAAAGATGAAAATGGTATTCCTTTCACTGAATTAATGTCTTTGGAGGAGTTTATTCTGGACAAACAAAAAAATAGAGTTGAGTCAATTAGAGTGGACTTGGTAAGAAAAAGAATTAATGAGAATATTGGGAAAATTTATCCTGAAAAAACGAAATTCCCTCAAAAAATGAGTGTTACGACAACTTTTTTTAAAGAAAACAAGGTATTACTTGAGGAATGGATATCCGCCAGTGGAGACTCAGAGCTAGATGGTGATGCTGAAATTAAAAAGAAATTATTGCTGAAAATATTTAGGGAAACGGTTTTTCCAGATATTGAATTTTTGCAGATTGAGTCATACATGAATGTAGAAAGGCTTTTTGATATGTTGATGCAAGATTATTCCAATATGGCAAATGTCAATCAACAGCTTCACGTTTTAAATGACGAAATGGTCACTATGATGAGTAGCTCAGAGAAACTTTCAGAAACAGAGTGGTATCAAAAATTGGCAGAGGCCGCTGAAGAGGCCGCAGATAGGCAGCCAGAGGAAAATTTACAAGAAAGGACTCATGCCAGTGTTCCTAGTGATGAGGTGGCTGTAGAGGACATTATTAAGCTTTTTGATGATTCGTTGAGTGTTGGAGCTGAACTAAATCCCGAGACAAAGATTACTTTTGAAATGCTAGAGCCGGGTAAGTTTCAGATAAATTTTCCTGAGAGTGGGAATGTCTCTGTGAGTACTGCGAGTTTTGCTGTAACGAAGGTAGATGGAAAAGAACGTTTCACATTTGATGATCCTTTGATGGATCAGTCATATGAGGTTGGGCCAAAAGAGTTTCGAGAGATGGTTAATAGGACTTATTTAGAGAAAATTATGGCGAACTTGAAGATGGGTGAGGATTATAGAGGGCCAAGTTTAAATGAGGGGATATTACCTGATCAAGAAATGCTTACTTTGGCGCAGAATTTGTTTGCTCCGAGTGATTTAGCAGAAAAGCCAATCACGAAAGAACAAGCAGAAGTGTTTGGAAAACTATTGGAAATTGTTGTGGGGAAAGCTAATAATCAGCTGGGAAGCGGGGATTATGGTGATTTGTTGCCTGTAAAAAGGCGCATTCAATTAATGCAGATGGCATTAGAAATTAATGGGAAAGGTACTCAATGTTTCGACTTATTGAAAGATCCAAGTATTGATGTTTCTGACATGAGCGTGGAATCATTATGTAAGAGAATTGGAATTAATCCAAATAGTGGTCTTTATTAAGGATAATTGAATGCATAAACAATCAAATACGATTAGGATGGGTTTTAACAAAAATGGCAATACCTACAAGAAAAAACTTAATAGAACAGATGGGGAAGGAGATTTGTTGAGAATATTATTAGAGAAATTATCAGAGAATTTGCGTTTCAGACTTTAATAGTATTTTGCACAATGTACCTTGTGCAAATAAGTGTAACAGGCTAAACCACAATAGCAAGTTCTTCTCTTAAGTAAGCCAATACAGTGCCTTTCGATTTAAGGCCTTAAAATAAGTTTAATGACTAAACACCCCACTTTCTATTTTTTTGAAGTACTTTTAAGCCCTTGTATGGCTCCAAATATTGCTCCTATGGTTGCTCCGACTCCAGCCCCAAGTGCTCCTGGATGAGCGGCAGTTGCCCACAGCTGTTTACTATAAATATGTAAATCGCCTGTAACTGATGGATCTGATAACCATAATAATGGAAATTGTATCCAATAAATTAAAAGTCCGAGTATGGCTCCGAAGATAAGTCCTAGAAAAGATCCAATAATCCCCTGTTTACACATGTTGACAAATTTGTGATCTATGAATTTACACATATGGGTTTATTTTAGTTATAGAAATTAGTCTTTTATATATATTTTACTAAGTTGTCCAATCTTGTTTGCTAATAGCGGATGTGCTTCTAACAGTGGGTCTTCATCAATTATCAGTTGAGCGGCTTCCCTAGCCTTAAAAATCGTCTCAGAATCGCTTAATGAAGCCATCTTAAGGTCTGGTATGCCAGATTGACGTATCCCAAATATCTGACCTGATCCACGAAGTTCAAGATCGATTTCTGAAAGTTTAAACCCACTATTGTGCTTAACCATCGCTTTTAGTCTTTCTCTGGCAGTTTGTGAATAGTTTTGCATAAATAGGAAACAATATGATTGGTGTTTGCCCCTGCCTACTCGGCCTCGGAATTGGTGAAGTTGTGAAAGACCGAAGCGTTCGGCTCCTTCTATCATCATAATTGTTGCATTAGGCACGTCTATTCCAACCTCTATAACAGATGTTGATACAAGGATTTGATACTCATTGTTTTTAAATTTGTTCATTGTTTCTTCCTTTTCTTTTGGCTTAAGTTTTCCGTGTAATAAGCCAACTTTCAAATTTGGAAAAATATCCTTACTTAAATATTCATATTCAGATAAAACTGATTTCAGCTCAAGTGTATCTGATTCATCTATAAGAGGGCAGATAACGAAGGCTTGTCTGCCAGTTTTAATTCTATCTTCTATCCATAAATATGCATCGTTGCGTTTCTTCTCTGGAACTACTCTTGTTATAATCGGTAGTCTTCCTTTGGGCATTTCATCAATGATTGAGAGGTCTTGGTCACCGTAAATTGTCATTGCTAGTGTTCGTGGAATTGGTGTTGCAGATAGGCTCAATAGATGCGGTGAATTATGAGATTTGAGTAAACTTCTTTGTTCAACTCCAAAACGATGTTGTTCATCTATCACTGCGAGTCCAAGATTTCCAAATTTAACTCCTTCTTGAATTAAAGCATGTGTTCCGATAACTAGATCAACATTTCCTGTACTTATTTGTTCATAGATTTTCTTTTTTTCACTTGATACGGTGCTCCCACTAATAAATTGAATATTAAAATTGTGCTGTTTGAATAGTTCAAAAAGACTTTTGTAATGCTGTTCTGCAAGAATTTCGGTGGGGGCCATCAATGCTGTTTGGTATCCACTTTTAATAACATTAAATATGGCAAGACCTGCTACGATTGTTTTTCCTGATCCGACATCACCTTGTAGAAGACGAGCCATAGGGAATTGCGACTCAAGATCGTCAATTATTTCTTCTAGAGTTCTTGTTTGCGCTGTTGTTAATTCGAATGGAAGTTTTTTAATAATTTCATCTAGTTCTAAGTGCCGGTTTATTTTCTTTTTATTCTTTTCAGCAGTTTGCTTCCATTTCCATTTGCTTTGTAGAGCCTTTATTTGTAGAAGAAATAGCTCATCAAAAGCTAAACGGGATCTGGCTTTTTCCATTTTACTTTCAGAAGTCGGAAAATGTGTTTCTAAAATTGCATCAGCATAGGATAGTAATTTGTATTTCTCAATTATATCTTCTCGTAAGTATTCGGGGAAAAGTTTTGGTACATATTGAAGCAGTTGATGTATCTTTTCTCGTAGCCATTTGGAAGAAAGTCCGTCTGTTTCATGATATACAGGTACTAGTCTTGCTGTGTGAATTTGCTTCTTTTGAACTGGTTCATAGTCTGGACTTAGCAGAGTTATTTTTCCCATGTCGAATTTAGCTTTTCCAGAAAGGAGGACATTTTGCCCATTGTATAAAAGACGTTTTAAGTATGGCTGATTGAACCAAACGACTTCTACACTACCTGAGTTGTCAGTAATTTTTGCTTTAATTAGTTTTTTCCCATATTTCGTTCTGATTTCTGCAATTTGGCTAAGTGTTCCTTTGATAGTATTTGGTTGATCGGTTCGAATATCACAAATATTGATGATATTACTTTGATCATTGTATGTTCTTGGGAAATATTTTATTAAATCAGATACAGTATTAACTCCTACTTGTTCGAGTAAGTTAATATGTGCTTTATTAGTAGAAATAACCTTTTCGATAGGGGTTTTTGTTTCCATTGATGGCTAAAGTGAACGATGTTTGCGTGGTCCTAAGTCCCGAAAAATCCCATGAACTAGCTGACGTCCTGTTTTATTGTCCTTTATTAAAGTAGCATTTGTTTCTAAATATTTTTTTTCTCCTTGAGGCGTAATTATATGTGCAATCCAATTGGTAACTTTTCCTGATGATTGTAATTTATTTTCGAACTCTGTTCTATCCTTTGGGGTTGCATAACAATCAGATACTTTTTTATTGATTACTTGTTTAGGTGTTTTATAACCTAAGATTTGTGCGCCTGCTTTGTTTATTTCATGGAAAGTTCCTTCTTCTATGTAGCTTACAAATATCCCGTCATTAACATTATCGAAGATTTGTTTGTATAGATTCTCACTTGCTATCAATTGATTAGTAGCTTGTTGAAGATTCTTATTGAGTTTTAAATTAATTTTTTGAAATTCTTGGTTTTTTTCTCGTATTTCACTTCCCTCATTTTCAAGTGTGTAGATTGTTGTACCAATAATTTTAATTAGTTTGGCCGAGGCCTCAAGTTTTTCTTCAGTAAAAAATGGGAGTGCCAGGAATGCATCTAAATATGTGTCGATTTCTATGTTGAGCTTTTGAGCGAATTTTTCTGCTGTATCAATGTCAGGATTACCAAATCGTACAAATCCTCCAACAAAATATGCGATAATTTGTCCATTTGCGTAAATGGGCGCACAAAAACCGAAACAATTAGTATGCCTTTCAAAAATTACTAATTGTCCTGTCCTTTCACATTTATGAATGGAATCAACGAGTTTGTCTTCGGATCCAATTCCAAATTCTGGATGATCTTTAATTATATTCCACAGTTTGCTTTGATTGGAAGGTTCTGTAAGAGTTTCACAGTCTGAATTGATAATTGTCAAAGGAATACCTAGTGCAGTGGAGTAGTTATCCTGAATCTTTTGCAAGGTTTGTTGCGAAAGTAGCTTGTTGATTTCTTTTATATTCAAACTAAGTTGCTTTAAATTTAATAAACTTTCGTTTGCCTACTTGTACTAATTGCTCCTTTTTTAGTGGGAGTATGTGATTATACTCTGAAACTTTCTTTTGGTCTACTTTTATTCCTCCACCATCTATTAAACGTCTTGCCTCTCCTTTTGAATTCACTAACTTGTTTTCTAAAAGTAGGTCTATGAGTAATGGATTTGGAATATTAACAGTCATGGTTTTAATATCATCAGGAAGGCCTCCTTTTCTGAATATTGTATTAAATTCTTCGGCTGCTTTTTCTGCGTCGATTTCACTGTGATACATGGTGACTATGCTTTTTCCAAGCAGCACTTTCAAATCACGAGGGTTGGTTCCATTTTCTAGTTGATCGCTAATTTTTTTGAATTGTTTTTTATCTACATCTGTACACATATCGAAGTAATCCAGGATTAACGTATCAGGGATAGACATAATTCTACCGAACATGTCTTTAGGAGAGTCCATCACTGCAATAAAATTTCCTTCACTTTTTCCCATTTTTTTTACGCCATCAGTACCTACCAGAATTTTCATGGTCATAACTGATTGAGGTTCTTGATTGTGTGCTTTTTGTAACGGACGTGCAGCCATCATGTTAAAGGTTTGGTCTGTTCCCCCCAGCTCAAGGTCTGATTTGAGTTCTACAGAGTCATAGCCTTGCATAAGAGGGTATAGAAACTCATGAAGACCAATTGGTTGTTCATTTTTGATTCTTTCCTGAAACATGTCTCTTTCTAGCATTTGGGCTACGGTGAAATTACCGGCTAACTGTAATACATCAGAAAAATCGAACTTACCAAGCCAATCTGCGTTCCATACTACTTTTACATTTTTTTTCATATCAAGAACTTTTCCTACTTGTTCCAAATATGTTTTGGCATTTTCTTCAACTTGTTTTTGAGTTAGTGGTTTTCTTGTCTCAGATTTTCCTGTTGGATCACCTATTTGTGCTGTGAAATTACCAAATAGAAGAATTATTTCATGTCCAGCATCTTGTAATTCTTTTAATTTCCGAATTACGACCATGTGGCCCAGAGTAAGAAATGTTCCTGTAGGATCAATACCGAATTTTATTTTTAATTTTTTCCCGGAAAGAAGTTTTTTTTCTAATTCCTTTTTGACAATGATTTCGGAAACATTGTGTGTGAGTATTCTTTGAACTTTTGATTTGTTTACTTCCATTTTTTATGTGTATGCTAATTTCGTCGCCATTCTACAGTATAGATTGGTATAACAACAACTTATGTTTGGGCAAAAAAGAAGATATTTAGTAGAGAAAGAATTAGTCGATAAACGGGCTGATATTGCTATTTCATTAATGGAGAGTGATGTTTCTAGACAGTATTTGCAAAAGCTGTTTGACAATCATAAAGTTATTCTTGGAAAGAAGGTCGTAAAGCGGAGTTACAAGGTTAAAGAGGGTGATATTTTGGAAATTGATTATCCGAAGCCGATAAAGTTGGAAATTGATCCTGTGGATATTCCGATTGATGTTGTTTATGAAGATGAGTATTTATTAGTAGTGAATAAGGCTCCTGGAATGGTGGTTCATCCTTCTGGTACTGGAAAATATATTGGTGAGTCTTTGGTCAATGCAGTATTAGCTCACGTTGGAGATGGGTTGAAGGGAATTGGTGGTGTTTTACGGCCTGGTATCGTTCATAGGTTGGACAAAGACACTTCTGGCTTAATTGTTATTGCAAAAACTGATATTACGCATCGTGCTTTGGTGGATATATTTAAAAATAGGCAGATAAAAAAGCACTATTTAGCATTGGTTTATAAGAATGTTTCTGATGATGGAATAATTACTGGAGATATTGGTAGACATAGAGTGAATAGAAAGAAAATGAGCATTGATGGTATAGCGGCAAGAGAAGCAAAAACTGAATTTTCAGTGTTAGATCGTATGGAAACTCATATTGGGCCTGTTACACTTCTTGATATTAGGTTGCATACTGGGAGAACTCATCAGATACGTGTACATTTCATGTCAATTGGAAATCCTATTGTAGGCGATACTAAATATGGAGATAAAAAGGTGAACAAATTATTTGCTCAAAAATATGGATTAGAGAGACAGTTTCTTCATGCTTATAAATTGAGTTTTGTTCATCCTGAGACATCAAAAAAGGTAGACATTGAAGTTGGTCTACCTCCTGATTTAGAAAAAGTTATGAAAAAGCTTAAATCTCTTTAGAATTTAGCTATTTCTATAATACTGTATTTTTGTCTGTGTCCTTGAGTTTTTTGATGTCTCTTCTTTGGTGTGAATTTAAAAACTCGCAGTTTTTCACCTTTTATGTGTTCTAATACTTTGGCTTTTAACGTGTCACCTGTATAGGGTTGGCCGACTGTGCAGTTTTTTCCGTCTTCTTCTGATTTGAGGAGGACTTTATCAATAGTAAGATCAGAACCTTCTTCTTGGTCTAATAGATCTACTTGAATTTGTGTTTCAGGAGTAACTTTGTATTGTTTTCCTGCAATTTCTACAATAGCGATCATAATAAAAAATTAGTGTTTCATTTGCGGAGCGATTCTAATTAATATATATGCCTATTGCAAGTGGAAAAGGAGATTTTTCTACTTAGTTGAATTTGTTCATAGCAGTTTCAATCCCCTGTTTAAGTGCCAGTTCTATGGATTGAATACATCTATCTAGTACGTCAATTACAATTTCCTGTTCTTTTGAGAAAAACTCGCTTAACACAAAGGAACTTGTATCTTGAAATACTGGTGCTGAGTCTCCCCTACTTTCAATTCCAATTCGAAGGCGTGGAAATTTTTCTCCCATTACTTGTACGATTGATTTAACTCCATTATGGCTTCCTGCTCCTCCAGAAGGTTGTAATTTGATGCTTCCTAGTGGTAAATCTAACTCATCGAAGATTACCCAGATTTGTTCTGTTGGGACTTTGAAATATAGTGAAAGTTTTTGAACCGCATCTCCTGAATTATTCATGAACGTGTGTGGAAGTGCAAAAACAATTTTTTCATCGGAAAGCTCAGCATCATTGATCTCTGCTATTTCTGCATTAAACTTTTTGTTTAATTTAAAAGTCGCGTTATATTTATTGGCTAGCGCTTGGCAGAGCGTGAAGCCAATGTTATGACGTGTTCTTTGATATCTTTCACCTGGATTTCCAAGTCCTACTATTAGAATCATGGTTTTATTGTCTCATACGAATTTCTTTTCCGCCACTTCCTCCAATTCGAATTCTATCTCCTGGTTGTGCTCCCATTTGTCGTAATTCATGCCTAATCCCCAGGCGATCTAGAAAATGATACACACGTTCTAGTCCTTCAGTATCTTCTAAATCTGTCATACTAACTACTTGCTCAAACCGCTCAGAATGCACATCCCATACTGCTTTTCCTCTTCTTGTTTTTGCATCAAAGTTTTTACGAATGAATTTTACTTTAATGACATTTTTTCTCCTAGCAGAGATAATTTTTTTGCCAGAATGCTCTTTTGTAGAATTTTGTTGTCTGAGTTCATGAATTTTTTTAACTCGATCTGATAAGAAAAAGATTAATTTATCAATATTTTCACCAGTTACAGCTGATATTTGGAAAATTTTGCCTTTTAGGTCTGGATAAGCTTTTTCAAATGTTTTAATAATTTTTTTAATAGCAATTTTATCTATGGTATCGATTTTGTTTATTGCCACTATTTGTTCTTTCTCTGCGAGTGACTTGTCATATTTAGCAAGTTCATTGTTGATAATATTAAAGTCCTGTAGAGGATTTTCACTCGTACAGTCGACTAAGTGAAGAAGAATATTGTTGCGACTGACATGTCGGAGAAATTTATGCCCAAGGCCTTTTCCTTCATGTGCCCCCTCAATAAGCCCTGGCACATCGGTTACTACAAATGAAAATTTATCATGAGTGTCAAATTTACTCATATTCACGACACCAAGATTTGGAATTAGTGTGGTGAATGGATAATCAGCAATTTTTGGCTTTGAATTAGAAATCCTTGAAATTAAAGTAGATTTTCCTGCAGAAGGTATTCCAATAATTCCAGCATCGGCAACTAGTTTTAATTCAAGTTTTACTTCTAACTTATCTCCTTTTTCTCCATTTTCTGAAAATGTTGGTGCTTGGTTGGTTGCGCTTTTGAAATGCGCGTTTCCTAGTCCCCCTCGACCTCCTTTTACTATTAAGGCCTCATCAGCGTGTCTATTGAGATCGGCGATTAACTCCCCTGTCTTGTTGTCATGAACAATCGTTCCTACTGGTACTTTTAGAAATAGATCTTCTCCTTCTGCTCCATGCATAAGCTTTTTATGTCCATGTTCTCCTATTTCTGCTTTAAATTGTTTTTTCGAGTGGAAATCAATGAGTGTATTTAAGTTTTCATCTGCAACGAAAATAATATCTCCTCCTCTGCCTCCGTCTCCCCCGTCAGGCCCTCCTTTATCGATGTATTTTTCACGTCGAAAGTGGGAGGATCCGTTTCCTCCATTGCCTGCTATGCAGGAAATGACTGTAATATCACAAAAATTGCTCATAATAGTTTTTATCGCGGTTAATATAGTGCTTTTTTGATAATTTGCAAAGTTTGGATTGACTATATGTAAATGGATACATAGAATTTGCTACGAAAAGGGCGAGTGGCGGAACTGGTAGACGCGTGCGACTCAAAATCGCATTCTAGTAATAGAGTGAGGGTTCAAGTCCCTCCTTGCCCACCAATTAAAAACTCCATAGATTGTGTTTTGACTGCGTCGACTGCGTTCGTTGCTCGCACGCCTACAAGGAGTAGGCTTAGCTCGTCGCCTCTCTTGGCTCCTTGCAGAACACAATCTATGGAGTTTTTAATGCTTTAAAGGTGAAGAGGCGGGTTTATTTAATGGGAGTTTTTAATATCTCGTCGCTTACTTTTTTTTATTGTGATTTTTTTATATTAGTTCTTCTCACGAAAATATGCTAAATAAGCTTATCTAACATAAATAATTTTGTATGAAGATTGTCTCTATTAGTGATGCTGTGGCGCTTTTGAAGGACGGAGGGATAGTTGGAATTCCCACTGAGACTGTATATGGGCTTGCGGCAGATGGTTTAAATGAACAGGCAGTGCGAGCTGTCTTTGAAGCGAAGGGAAGACCTGTAGATAATCCGTTGATTCTGCATGTGAATTCAAGAAGAATGCTAGATAAACTGGTTAGAGGGGTTTCGGCACAGAGTGAGATTCTTATGGAAAAATTTTGGCCAGGGCCATTGACACTGGTCTTTGATAAAAGTGATTTGGTTCCTGATATTGTAACTGCGGGGCTGGATACAGTGTGTATACGTATGCCAAGACAGCATTTGACTTTGGACTTAATTAAACGGCTAAAATCCCCACTGGCTGCGCCGTCTGCAAATAGATCTGGGCGTCCGAGCACGACGGACGTGGTTATGTTTAGAAGAGAAATGCCTGATGTCCCAGTGATGGATGGAGGGGTAACTGAGATTGGGGTTGAGTCAACTGTCGTTGATGCTCGAACTGATCAGTGTTTTTTGCTTCGTCAAGGGGGCGTTTCTGTAAAGTCAATTGAGGAGATTGTGAACAAAAAACTAATTCGCTCAGAAGAGATTAGATCACCTGGTCAATTACATCGCCATTATTCCCCTTCTGGAAAAATTATTTTATTTGATTCGAGTAAATCTACGGATGAGCTATTAAAAGAATTTGTTGAAAACAAAGTTTCTGAGTGGGGTGTGATATGTGATAGTTCAAAAATTAATGATTATCGTAACGCATCAATTTTGGACATTGGACGTAATTCAAAAGAGCATGCAAAAAACTTATTTCATTTATTACATAAAACCGAAGATCTAGGGTGGAAGAGAGTTTTAGTTGATTTGGACGGAATAGACACAGGTGAAGGTATTGCAGACACTGTTATAGAGAGATTACGACGCGCAGCAGAATAATTTATGTGAAGCTCTTAACAGTAGAAGAAAAGCATTGGCGAAAGCAAAGGATATTTTGAGAAATAAGTTTTAGTTATCCGTGTTTGGCTTTTCAATCTGCTCTAAATTTGAATCAACAGCATTTTCGCCACTTGTGATTTTTACAACATCTTTATCGATTTTGCGAAATTCATTTGTTGCGTGATTGTACATATTAACCGTTGTACCCAAATTATTGCCTAGTTTTTGCATATAAACCTGATATGCATTTAAGTGATTGGATAACTCCCCTACTTTTTTGATTACTTCTTTTACGGATTCTTCCATTTTGAGTGCTTTAAGTCCCTGTAATACTGTTTCTAAATAGGCATAGAAAGATGTTGGTGAGACAATAATGACATGTTTTTTGAAAGCATATTCTACTAAGTCATGTGCGTTGACATCTACGGTTCCTGTCTTGTAAATCAGCAAATTGTAGTAGATGCCTTCAGCTGGGATGAACATGAATGCAAAATCTGTAGTATCTTCGTCAGGTCGGATGTATTTGGAGGTTTCGTCAATACGGTTTTTTACGTCTTGTTTGAAAATTTTCTCAAGTTTGACTCTTTTATCTTTATCATTTTCTTGCATCAATTTATTGTAGTTTTCTAGCGAAAATTTCGCATCAATTGGAACTACTTTATCCCCGACAAAGATGACGGCATCGACAATGTCTCCACCTTTAAGAGGATATTGAATTTTATATTGATCGGGAGCAAGAACGTTGGCCAGTAGTGTTTCTAAGAAATATTCTCCAAGGATACCTCTTTGTTTTGGATTGGTTAAAATATTCTCAAGAGATTTCATTTGTTCTGCAAAAGAAACAACTTGTTTGTTGGTTTCATCTAATTTAGTCAGCTTGGTGGTAACTTCTTTGATAATGTCAGCAGATTGTTTGAATTGGCTTTGTAGTGTTTTTGAACTTGCTACCATTCCCTCAGAAAGCTGTTGATTCACTTTTTCTAGTTGTTTTTGGACTTCTAGCCGGTTTTTGTCATTAATATCTTGAATTTCCTGACGAGTTTTATTGGAAGTATCATGAACTTCCGTGCGGAGATTATTTAGAACCTCCATAAAAAGCTTGTCATTAGAGTTTTCGCCTGGTTTTTGAAGTTTCTGAAGCTGAAATACGAGGTAGATGACTGCTCCTAGTAATCCCAGGAGAACAAACAATGTAATATCCATTTCTATTTGAAGTAAGATTTAATTTTTTTTGCGAGCTGTGGCCCAACACATTCTGCTAAGGTCTCATGGGGGAGATTCTTGATATTTGTGAGGGAACCAAATTGTTGAAGTAATTTTTGCGTTACTTTCTTTCCAATGCCTGGAACTGCTTCTAATTCGGAGATAGTATAGTCTTTTTTTCTTAATTTTCTATTGTATTCGATTGCAAAACGGTGAGCCTCATCTCTTATATGTTGAAGCATTAGTCTTGTTGGATCATTTTGTTCTAGTTTTATGGGGTCTTTGTTGCCTGGAAGAAAGATTTCTTCTTCTTTTTTGGCAAGTGAGATGATTGGAATTGCTAAATGTGCACTTTTTACTGCTTTTACTGCATGGGATAGCTGTCCTTTCCCTCCGTCTATTACAATTACATCAGGAGTTTTTTTAAACGAACTGTCTTGCCTGTTTCTATTTTTATCGAATACCATCAAAATATTATTTTTCTTTAGTTTAGTGTTTTTAGGAAGCACTTGTACTATTTGAAAGCCGAGTTCTTCATAGAGTGACGTGTTTTTTTGAATTGATTGAATATAAATTCTTTTTGAATCAAACTTTTCGGTGATTTTATGAATAATTTCTTTAAAGTCTTTTTTAGGAAATGGAAAGTTGCTAATAAACGTTTTTAGTTTATTTGATGATTGAATTTTTAAATCAAAAATCTTTGTTTTTTCTTGTTTCAGAACAAAATTATTTTCTTTTTTGGTGAGGCTATATTCTTTTGTGAGTAAAGATGGCTTTATATATTTAATTCTTCGTAAAATCACCTCTTCCATAGATTTATAGTCATCTGGTTTGCCGGCTTTATCTTGATTTATTTTGAAATGGCGATATTGATCTGTTTTAGGAAAGCCCTTTTCGAAAACGGCCATTGATGCAACTGTATGAATGCCTCCTATATGAGAAATGTCATAGCATTCAATGCGCTTTGGTATTTTTTTGTGTCCAAGAAGCTTTTTAAGCTTTTCCAAGGCCTCATCTCTGTTTTGTATACTGTTGCCTTCCCATTTTGTACGAGACTGCTTAGCAAAACTAAATGCATTTTCTAATGTAAGTTCAAGAAGCTTATCTTTTTTTCCGCGTTTCGGTGTGATTATTTTTGTTGTGTGTCCAGAAAGACTATTTAACCAGCTCTCCATAGTCTTTTTCTCTGAGATCGTGCATGGAATGAGAATTTCTCTTGGGATATCACTGGTTTCTGAATAGAACTGCTGAATTAATGAAGTTATTGTTACAGAGTCATCATGGTTTTCTAGGTCTGGTGCTTTGAGAGTGAGATTTTGTTGGTCAATGATTTTTCCCTCTCGAATTTGGAAAATGCTGCAGTAAATGTGTGTGTCTAGCTTATATATATTTATTACATCTGTGTTTTCATAATCTGGACTGCTCACTAGTTGTTTTTGAGACAATCCCTCTATAGTAGACATGTGATTCCTTAGTTTTGCTGCTTGTTCAAAATGTTTGTTTTGTGCAGCTAGTAACATTTTGCTCTTTAAATCCTCAAGTATGCTTTGGTAATTTCCATTTAAAAAATCAATAATCTTGTTGATTGTCTTTCTGTATTCTTGCATATCAGTTTTTCCAACACAGGGGGCTAGACATCTTTTTATATGAAGATCGAGACAAGGGTACTTTATTCCTGCCTTCGTAACTTTTACTAATCGCTTTCTATTTATGTCCCCTTCGGGAGCGGCACCAAGATCATCTATGTTTAAGTTGCAATTTCGAAATGGAAATATTTTTCTGAGAAGATGAAGAGTGTCATATATTTTGCCTGCTGCTGTTTTTGGACCAAAGTATTTTGCTTTATCCTTGAGAACGTTCCGCACTACTGTGATTCGTGGATAGTCTTCATTGATGGTTACTTTAATATATGCAAAGTTTTTTCCGTCCTTCATTAAAATGTTGTATTTGGGACGATATTCTTTTATTAAATTTGTTTCTAGCATTAGTGCTTCCAGATCACTGCTTGTAACGATATATTCGATGTCTGAGATTTGTTCGACTAATTTAGCTGTTTTAACAGACTGATTCTTTTGTTTTTGAAAATAACTATTTACTCGCTTGAAAAGATCTTTTGCCTTGCCTATATATAAAATATCCCCCTTTTCGTTTTTCATTTTATATACGCCGGGTTGGTGTGGGACTTCTTTGAGTAGGTGTTTTAGATATTTATTCACAATCTGTTAATTAAACTTTATGGTAGTATAGGTTAGGTGGGCCTTTATGTGAAACTATGATTAATTTTAGGCCGAAAAATTGGAATTTGAGGGATCGTTTGCTTGCAACAGTAGCGTTTTTTGATGTTTTTGATATGCCAATCAAGATTGACTATATTAGAAGAATGATATTGGGGGATAATAATTTTGATGAGAAGGAGTTGTATAAGATTATTGAAAGTTGTTCAGAGAAACTTGAGATGAGTCATGGCTACATTTATTTGGTTGGACGCAAAGAAATGGTAAACAAGGCCAGTGTTGGGACTTCAAATAGTGAGAAATTGATTAAAAAGGCAAACAAGAAACTTTGGATTTTTGATTTTGTGCCATTTATAGATTTTATTGCGCTTTGTAATTATCTTCCATTAGGTATTGCTGAAAAAAATAGTGATATTGACTTACTTGTAGTAGCAAAACATGGAAGGATATTCACTGTAAGATTGTTTCTCACAATTATCTCTCAAATAGCTGGAATGAGAAGATATGCTGAGAAAATTGAAGGAAGGTTTTGTCTTAGTTTTTATGTGGATCAGCAATATTTAGATTTTAAAGAACTTTTAATTTCTCCGTATGATATTTATTTTGCCTACTGGATGATTGGCATGTTACCACTATACGGAGAGAGAGAGAGCTGTTTTGGGATGAGGGAGGAGAATAAGGACTGGTTGGATGAGTATTTTGAAAATATTAATACTCGATATTTTGAGAATCATATTAGTGAGCGGAAACGGAAGCTGTCGTCTAGAATTATAGAGCGACTTTTACGTGGAAAGTTTGGAAAATGGTTTGAGTCGAGATTAGCTTCTTATTTCATTGGTAGACATAAAAAAAATTCCAAGGCCTTGTCGGGAGATGCTTCAGTAGAGGTAAATTCGAAACGACTAAAATTTCACAATAATGATAAACGTAGGTTTTTTACTGAGGAATTTGAAAAGCGGTTAAAGAGGCTTGGCACGTTTCAGTAGTTTTTTGTCTAAATTTTTGAAGAAAAATCGAAGTGCTGTGCCGTTGTATCCAAATTGTTCTCGTAACTCGTTTTCGAGGTATCTTCTATATGAGAAATGGACTATGTCTCTGTTATTTACCATGAATTCAAATGTTGGAGTAGGTGATGGGATTTGAATTACATCATAAAATAGAAGTTTTTTTCGCCCTGCTGTTGGTGGCATGTGCTTGTGAAAATTTTCCTTAAGAAAGTCTACTAAAAGTTCGTGATCTATTTCTTTGTTTCTTTCTGAGTTTATTTGAATTGAAGTTTCCAGTATTAATTCAAGATTTTTGCGATTCTTGGCAGATACAAAAAGAACTGGCGCCCAAGAAAGAAAAGAAAATCTGTGTTTGAGTACTCTGCCAATTCGGTTTCTTTCTGCCTCTTTTTCTTCCATTAAGTCTGACTTGTTTACTAATAGGATAAGTCCTTTGTTCGCCTCTAACACATAAGAGCATATATGAAGATCTTGAGCGCGAATGCCGATGGTATAATCAAGTACTAAGCACACTATATCTGATCTCTCAATTGCGTTAATTGTTCTGAATGAAGAGTATTTTTCTATTCCTCTTTCGATTTTGCCTCTTCTGCGAAGCCCTGCGGTATCAATTAATGTAAAATGTTTAGATTCCCAGTCTAAATCCGTATCAATTGCATCTCTTGTTGTTCCTGGTATATCTGAGACGATAACTCTTTTTTCGCCTAATAATGCATTGATAAGTGATGATTTTCCGGCATTGGGACGCCCAATAAATGAGAGTTTAGTCGTGTCTGATCTAGATTCTCTCTCTACATTGATTGGCCATTCACTTTCTTGAAGCTGTTTTGCAATAGTGTTTTCGAGCTTATCAATTCCTTTGTTGTGAATGACAGAAATTGACATAGGTTCTCCAAATCCAAGCTCTGTCCAGGAAAGTAGATTGTGTGCGGATTTTACATGGTCAATTTTATTTGCAACTAAAAGCATCTTTTTGGATGCACGTCGCAAAATTTTTGCTGTTTCAAAGTCATCAATTGTCGGGTCTTTTCTTCCGTCTACTAAAAATACAATCACATCAGCGTCATTGATTGCAACTCTTGCCTGACTTTGCATGTCAGCTTCAAGGCTTTCTTTTTTTTCAAACTCAATGCCACCTGTATCTACTAGAATGCTTTGATAGTCTCCGAATTTTGTATGTCTAAACACACGATCACGTGTAGTTCCTGCCTCTTTTGAGATAATCGCGACTTTTTTGCCAATTATTCGATTGAAGAGACTTGACTTACCAACATTAGGTTTCCCTATTATGGCAATAAATGGTAATTTGTGAATAGGATTTTTGTTCATATATATGGGATTTCAGGTTAGCACACTACAGGAGATTGTTGGCAGAATACAATATTATTGTAAATTAAACTTTAAAAATAGAGTTGATATTGATTTTTTGCTTGATACGGATGGATTGGAGATTGAGGATATTAACCAAATGATTAGTGCCGGCGTCAGAATAGTAGGTTTTTCTGATTTAGAGAAGTTTATTGAGATGTCGAGTGATTTGTTGCCTTGTAAAAAGCACTATATTGGTGATTTGGATGGTAATAATTTGACTCCTATCTTGACGAATTTTGATTTAATTGAGTCAATAAATGATTTTAATCAAGTTCGACAAATCAGTGATTATAATGCAAGACATGGGAAAATAACAGAATTACTGATAAGAATGAATGTTTTGAGTGACATAAAGAAGTTTGGATTTTCTCCTGCTGAGATACAGGAGGTATGCATTAGCATAGCAAAAACATCTGGGGTTCGTTTATTGGGAGTTACTTCATTTGTTCCTAATCTTGATAATGATCGAATGAAAAAAACCGCATTACGAAAAGCTGGGACAGTGTTTAAGTTGTTGAATGAGAGGTTTCGTGGAATTGAGAAGTTTTCATTGAATTATTTGACTCAATATGAGGATTTGGTGGCTGAGGGGGTAACAGAAATAAGAATTGGTGTAAAAGATTTAGATTAGTAATTTCTTATGATAGAATCAGCGCAAGTAAAGAAATAAAAATGAAAAAGATATATATATTTGTGATTGGATTGATGCTGGCTATTTTTGTTGGACAGAATTTTGTTATGGCTCAAGCAACTCTTTTGCCAAAGGCAGCTGAAAAGGATTGTTCAAAACTGATAGCAACATTTAATGAATATGGTCCTAATGGAGAGTTAGTGGAAATAATGGGTGAAATATTAGGCTGTGCAATTGTGACTGGCCGTGTCTCAGTTCCCATGATCCCCTATTTTATAGTATATTTTAGTAATTATTTGCTAGGGCTTGTAAGCATTATAGCTCTACTATTCGTAGTCATTGGTGGATTTCTATATACATTAGGAGGCCTCTCTCAGCAAAAGGAGAAAGGTAAAACATTTATAATGAATGCTCTTATTGGAATGGTTATCGCCTTTTTGGCTTGGACAATTGTAAACGTAATTATATCCGCTTTAACAGGATAAACATGAAAAATAAAAAAGGGAAAACGCTTTTGGCGGGCCTGACTAAGGGAATTAAGAAATTGAAGGTCAAAGCAGATAAGGCAAAAAAAAGCAGGCAGGTAAAGAGAGTCACTCACCTTCCTAAATCAAAACAGGCAAAGAATAATTTGGTAATTGAGATCTCTTCTTTGAGTGTTATGAAGTCTATTTTAGTGATTATTGGTGTATTGGTATCGGTTTATTTATTGTATGCGATTGGGAATATTTTGATATTATTCTTTTTAGCATTTTTCATTGCGTCTGCATTGGACCCATTGATTGACTGGATGCAAATGTACAAGATCCCTCGCGCTCTTGGATTGTTGTTGGTATATTTTGTGGTTTTTATGCTTATTGCTCTTCTTTTTGTTCTTCTGGTTCCTATTATTGCAGAGCAGTTAATCGGTCTTGTTGGAATGGTTAATAACTTTATTTTAAGCGTTTCACAAAGCCCAACTTTGGATATACCATTTGGTGATCAAATCAAGCCATATATAGAGGAATTGTATAAGGCTATTGACTTCAAAGTGGTTGCTGAACAACTCAAAGACTCCCTACAGCTCATTTCAAGTCAATTATTAAGTCTTGGTGGAAATTTATGGTCTATTTTGTCAGATTTATCGAATGGTCTCTTTAACTTTATCATTCTGTTAATTCTGGTCTTTTTTATGACTGTGGATGAGCAATCGATAGAAAACTTTACTATCTCTATTTTTCCTAGAAAATACTCTGAATATGTGAGTGAACGCTTACAAATGATAAAGATGAAGATTGGTGAGTGGATTAGAGGTCAGCTGATAGTGTCTCTTGTTGCGGCTGTAATCACTTATATAGGTCTTGCGTTAGCAGGAGTGGAGTATTCTTTACTGATTTCTTTGATAGCTGGTATTTGCATGATTGTGCCGGTATTTGGACGTGTTATTGCAGCTGTTATTTCTATTCCGATTGTATTGAATCAATCCCCTGCTTTAGCGCTTTTCTTGATAATTTACTATTTTGCAATTTCTCAATTTGAAAATAATATTATTGTTCCACTGTTAATGAATAAAGCCGTTGGACTGAGTCCAATAGTTATAATATTTGCATTAATGGTTGGTTTCCAGTTTATGAATGTACTTGGATTGATACTCGCTATTCCAATTGCCACTATTATTGCCATTTTTGCAAAGGATGTCGGGAGAAAGATTCACTCAAAAGAGAGAGCTAAGCGGTGAGACACTCTAAATTGTTTTTATACTCTGTCAAAAAGTATACCTTCTGTTTGATTGAACCCACAGGTTTTAAGTAATTCCAGTGTCTTTATAGAAGTTTTTCCAAGTTCACATATTATTATTGTAGGATTTTCTGGATTAACTTTAGATAGATCTGAAGGCAGATCGAATGATTTTATTTCTTGAAAGTCCCCATATTTAGACAACACTTCAATCCCCACTTTGCTTTTATGAGTGAGATCTAATAATTGGATGCTCTTATGTTTATATTTGTTATTTATATAAGTAGTAAGAAAGTGATGCTCTAATTTAAACTTTTTATAGCTAGAAAAACTGAAGCTGTTTGCTGGTTTTATTTTTTTGATAAAATCTCTTTTAGATAGCAACTTCATTGTGAAAATTTCATAATAATACGCTGCAACATATCCGAAAATGAGGCCAATAAAGGTTGCAATAAGAAGGAATATAATAAGTCTGCTGTTTTGCTCTTCGCTATGGAGCTCTGAACTGGTTATAAAGACTCTGATATCTGAATTACTGTTGTATGCGCTTATTTTTTTTGAAATTTCGCTATTTATTGCTTCTTTGAATGTTTTGGCATTTTCAATTGTATCGCTTTTGAAACTAATTATGAGATTGTTTTTTTCTTGTTTTTTTGCATTTATGGCAAAGGTAAGATGGCTTTGATTCCCAATACTTTTCAGTAGACTTGGATCTTTGAACCATCCCTGTAGACTTTCTGTGAATTGATCAGAGGCCTGTAGATTTGAGTAAGCGTCTGAAGAATCGCTCTTATCTTGTATGCTGATTGTGAAGAATAGTGAATTATTAAAATCTCCTTTTTCAACAATGTTGTTACCAACAATGCCAAAAAATGCACAAAATAGAGTTATGAAGAGTATGAAAGTAAGGTTTCGTGTCCCTAGCTTGAAATATTCTGAGAAAGTCATTTAGGAAAATGTTAGTTGATGCTCATTCCATTTTTTATCTAAATACGAAATTAGCTTTTTGTCAAACTCTTCTTTGGCAAATTTTTGGGAATGTTTGATGATTTCCTCTGTATTAAAGCTTTTTTGCTGGAACTCTTGGATGGCATTGTTAAGAGATTCTACAGTTTGTTCGGGGAAATGTAGGCCTGTTTTGTCGTGTATGACGGTTTCAAGGGATCCACCAACGCCATATGCGAGAACAGGACATCCACTGGCCATTGCTTCAACCGGGATAATGCCAAAGTCTTCGAATTGAGGAAATATTAGTGCTTTTGCCCTTGAATATAGGTCTCTAAGTTCTTTATCTGGGACAAAACCGAGAAATTCAATGTTTTTCTTTGCCTTTTCTTTTAGATATTTTGATTGTGAGCCTGTTCCGCAAATTTTAATTGGAAGTCCATTTTTATTGAATGTATCTACAATTAATTCGAATTTCTTGTATGCGGTGAGTCTACCAACTGCAATATAGAAATCTTCCTTTTTGCTTGAATGGAAAATTTCTGGTTCGATGAACGGATGTATCGTGATACTTTTGCGGCGATAGAATTTTTGAATCCTTCCTTGAATGTAATCTGAATTTGCTATGAAGTAATCAACCCTGTCTGAATTTATTCTATCCCAGAGTCGGATTTTATGTATTAAATAACCACCTACTTTTTTCACGAATTGATTGGTTTTGTATTCGTCTATGTATTTTTGGTGATTATTCCAAGCATAACGCATTGGCGAGTGGCAATAACACATATGCATCGTTTCTGGTTTCAAAAGTACTCCTTTTGCGCAAGAGTGAGAGCTTGAAATAATAATGTCATAATCATTTAAATCAAAACTTTCAAAGGCTTTTGGCATGAAACTAAGTAATAATTGATGGCGCTTGCTGAAAAAGGGAATCTTTTGTAGGTAGGATGTGCGAATATCTGCTTCTTCGAACCCTTTTAGCTTTTCTGGATTATAAAGAGATGTGAATATTGGGGCGCTTGGGAATAGCTGATGTAAACCAAGAATTACTTTCTCGGCTCCTCCTTGATTTGTCAGCCAATCACAAACAATGGCTACTTTTGCTTCTTGTAGAGTCTTCAAATTTTTACTTCAAAATTGCCATATAATGATAGAGATTTCATCAAAAAAGGCAATTATTTTTGTGGCTTGTCTTTATCGGAAAATAAATTTGGAAGAATTTTCTTGTATGGGTCTTTCTCTCCCATTTGATCTATAGCTTTTGCCTTAAAGAGATTGATAATACGATTTGTAGGATCTCTTTTAAGAAGTCTTTCGCATATATGTAATACATCTACATATTTTTTTTCTTTAAACCACATCCCAAGTAGTTCGATAACTACTTCCTCATCATCTTTTGCCATGCTGGATGCTTCCTTAGTCTGGTGATTGTCTATGAGAACAAGTTTACTGGATTTGTGCTTAAGTAATCTTCGTAACGAGAGATAGCACAATAAAATGAATACTGCAGACGCCCCGATAAATAAAGGATTACCAGTGAAACTGCTCATTTCTAGAGAGTAATTAAATATTGTGTGCAACAGAATAGCTAGAAGAAGTCCTTTAAGAATTGTGGTTTCTTGATATGCCTGTATTCGTGAAATGTTTAATACTCTTCCAATCCACTGGGAAAACCAAAGATACTTTCCCTGCAGTTTTGATTGTTCTACGATGCTAATTGAAAATTTGGCGATTCCATAAAAGTATCCGAAGAAACCAGAGAAAACTAAGTGACCGCATGTTGTGAAGATAGATCGAAATAGATATGTGATGAGTAATTGTGCTACTCCAAGGCTTGTTCCAATATAGTAAAGATAGAAAATGTTTTCAGCGAAGGAAAACCCCAATGCAGATATTAAGCTAAGTCTGATTGAGTCATTAATCGTTTGTACTATCAGATATTTACTATCTAAGTATCTTACCATCCACTGTTTTACAAGTTCTTCGGAAATGCTCACCCAGGCATATAGAAACATGAACAGAAGGTGGGGATTTTCTGCAAAGGTGTTGTTTGCATGGGAAATAAAGTCCAATTGAGGATACTGAGTAAATAGGTACTGAATTAGAAATATCGGAGCAACTGAAAAGGCGCCCATAAAAAACATCAATATTTGGATTTTCTTGTTACTTTGTTTTCTAAAGATAACAGAAAGCCAAATAATGGCTGGTACTAATGCCAAGCCACCATACAATAGATATAGTGGTTCAAAACTTGGCATATTTTAAATTATGAAAGGATAGCTAGTTTTGCTTCATCTACAGTTGGATAGCAAGTGACTAGCTGTGTTAATCCCACTACTTCTAAGATGTCTAGAATATTGGGTCTAGCTTTTGCAATTGCGACTTTTCCTCCCCCTTCGGTTACTTTGCTATACCAGTCTGTTAGATAGCCTATTGATTTACTGTTCATGTATTCAAGACCTTCTAAGTCTAAAATCAAGTTAAGATTTTGTGGGGTTTGCTCAATAATCTCATAAACCATTTTTGATTTTTCGTCGACGTTTGTTTCGTCAAGCTGTCCCTTGAAAATGAGCAGTTTGGCCGTTTTATCGCCGTTTCCTACTGTGATGTCTTCAATTGTTATGTTTACTTCTGTCATACTTGAGTTTTTGTTATTACTTATTCTTTATATTAATTAAGCACAATATGTGTAGGATTATCAAGACCTGAAGAAATATTAGCTTGTGTCTTTGGGTCGTTTAAGAATTTTTTCACCCTTACTTTTATACCTTTATTTTCTAGATTTGTGAATTCTAGTTCGTCACTCCACTCGGCAACAATTTTTGGTAGACCTCTCCCTCTGATTAATCCATTTAGTATGCTTTCTTTTTTTCTGGCTTCGACAATTTTATTGATTTCATCTGCATTCATTGGGTTGCTACCGTTTCCTTTGTCTTCAACGTATATTTGAATATACTTTGAAGGTTCATTCTGAAAAACTATGGTAATTGCATCCCCTTCTTTTGATCCGTGTTCAATAGCATTGTTACATAATTCATCTACAATTGATTGGAATCTGTATGCCCACTGCTCACTAAAATCGCTTGTATTTTTGATTAAGTTCAAAGTGAAGTCCCTGATTCCTGAAATAAAATATGCATGAGTATGCAGTGTTATTGTAATTTCAATGAATTTAGACTCAGGTGATGAGGTCTTGTTCGGGTTTAAGCCTTCAGAGCCGTTATTTGACGCTCCATTTGCGTTTTCCATGTTTAATTTGGGCTTGAATATATTCTAGATATTTTATCAGTTTTAGGGGCTTTTGTCAAAAGTGCAAAAGGAAAAACTTGCTTTTCTCTTGCACTTATAATAAGTTTTTATTGTTTTATTTCAAGTTTATAGCTCGATTGTCAAATCCTCTGCAAGTTGAACTAGCAGTTTATGGCAAGAAGAAAGCGTAAATTAACCACAAGGATACATGATAAAGAATGATTTAAAGGAGATGATGGATGCTGCAATGCATTTTGGTCATCAAACTCAAAGGTGGAATCCAAAAATGAAACCATATTTATATGGTTCAAAGAATGGAATTCATATATTTGATTTAGAAAAAACGGCAGAATGTTTAGATACAGTTGAAGAATACTTAAAGAAAGTTTCATCTGAGGGAAAAACAGTGCTACTTGCCAGTACTAAGCCACAAGCAGCAAAGTCGATTATTGATGCTTCCAAAGAAACTGGGATGCCATATGTTGTACATAAATGGATGCCAGGATTGTTTACAAACTTCTCAACAATAAAAAAGAGAATTAAATACTTTAATGATTTATTAGAGCAGGAAAAAAGTGGAGAGTTAGAGAAGTATACTAAAAAAGAGATATCTAAGATAAAAAAGCAGATTGTAAAGTTGCAGGACGCGTTTGGAGGAGTACGACAAATAGATAAGCTTCCGGGTATTGTATTTGTTGCTGATGTTGTGAGAGATAGGATTATTGTTGAAGAAGCTGCTAAAAAGAAGATAATTGTTATTGGAATTACAGATTCTAATGCTGATCCAGATGGTGTTACTTTTCCGATACCTGCAAACGATGATGCATTAGGCTCTTTAAAATATATTATAAATAGAGTAAAATCTGCTATAATTGAGGGGAAAAAAGGTGAAAAAATACAAAATAAACGGTAAAACCATTGATTATGCAAAATCAGACAAATCAAGATCCACAAGTTAACGCTGGTGGGCAAGGAAGTGAAAATTTAGAAGAGAATTCACCAACAACAGAAGTTGTGGCCGATTCTACTACTCCAGAAGTTAAGACGGAGGTGGTTCAGAACGCGGACAAAGTAGCGGAAGTCGCTTCTCCTCAACCAGAGGGAAATGTTGCTCCTGCTGCTGAGAAAGTTTCGCCGCCACAAGAGGCTGTTACAGAAAATAAGACATCAGCTGTTGATACTGCAAAACAAGGAGCAGATAAGGCTCAAGAGATGGGCAAGGCTGGCGTAGAGAAGGTTGGAAATGTTGTTGGCAGTGTTCTTTCTCCTAAGGGGCCTGACTCATCTCAGCCTCCAGTAAAACAGGATGAGAAGACTTATGCTGCGATTGGATATATTCCATTTGTTGCAATCATTTCAATAATAATAAAGCCAGACAGTGCTTATGTGAGAATGCATGCAAAACAGGCTTTGCTTCTAGCGATACTATTCTTTGTAGTAGGATTATTAGCTGCTATTGTTTCATTATTTGGAATAATTGGTCAATTAATGGCATTCTTATTGGGACTAGTCCCTTTGGCGTGTATAGTAATTGGTCTTTATTCTATGTACCTGGCATATATGGGCTTTTGGTGGAAAATACCGGTTTTGAGCACTGTTGCTAATATAATTCCTGTGGAGATGATGGCAAAAGTTTCAAAGGAAAATGTTACTGGTCAAGCAGGTGTTGCAAAGGAAGATTATGATGAGAGAAAAGATGCAATGGAGAAAGAGAAATCAGAGGCAAATGCACCACAGCCAACTGTAGATGTTTCAGCTGTAGCAAATACAACAGTTACGGAAGAAAAACCTGCAGATCAAAAATCTCCAGAGCCACAAGCTCCAGTTTCTGAACCTAAAAATGACGAGAAGCCAGTGGCTTAAATGTAAAATTTGTAATTGTAATTCAATAACTATTCAAAATAATGGATGTATCTCTTGATGATGTAAGAAAACTTAGAGACTCGACTGGAGCCTCGATGATGGCTTGCAAAAAAGCGTTGCAAGAAACAAATGGTGATTATGAAGAATCTGTGAATGTTTTACGTAAAAAAGGCGAGGCGAAAGCTGCAGAAAAATCTGAAAGAACTACAGGACAGGGAGTGGTATATGCATATATTCATAGCAATATGAAGATGGGAGCAATGGTTCAAATTGCTTGTGAAACAGATTTCGTTGCTAAGAATGAAACTTTTCTCGAGTTAGCCAAGGACATTGCTATGCACATAGTGGCATCAAATCCGAAAGCAATCAATCCAGAGGATATTGATGATTCATTTATAGAAAAAGAAAAAGAAATTTGGGCTGAACAACTAAAAAATGAGGGGAAGCCAGAAGATAAAATCGAAATGATATTGGAAAATAAAGCAAAAAAGATTAGAGAAGAAAGCGCTTTGCTAAAGCAAGGTTTTGTAAAAGATCCTGAGAAGACTGTAGAAGACCTGGTTAAGGAGTATATTACTAAACTTGGAGAAAATATTAAGATCATTAGATTTGAGAGATATCAGGTCTAAAATTTTGTTAAATCTTGAAAGGCTTTGCTAAAAACAAGGCCTTTTTATGTGCTTTATCAAAGGCAATACTTATGTTATAATGTACTGAATCTAATATATATCAATGATGAGTTCTAAATTAGAAATTGGTTTTAAAGATGACAATAGCAATTTTTCCCGGATTACCTTTTGGGGGAATTTGGATTCATTTGGTTTATCAGAAAAGCGAAAAGATATTATGGCTGTGGTAAATGGGTTGAAAAAGAATTATTTGGTATTTGATTTTTCAGACCTAAATTTTTTGAATAGTGAAAGTATTGGGTTCTTAATGCAAATAAATGAGCAATTGATGGAGTCCAATAAAAAACTGGTTTTGGTTAATGCCAAAACGAATGTATTGGATGTATTAAAGGTAATTGGCTTGTTTGAGACGATGCCGTATTATCAGACGTTGGATGAATTTGCTAGCAGTCTAAATGATGCTAATTAAAAGCGCTATAACTAAAAAGGTCTATCTTCATCTGCTTTTGCTTGCTTTGATTGCGGCTGGAGCTGTTTATGTCGCATATTCTATATATGGATATGAGAGTTTTAGTTGGCAAGTAGTTTTGTATATAATTGCAGGAGAGTTTGTTGGAATATTATTTATATATTATTTGAATGTAGTTCGTCCCCTGTCACATATTTTAACTCAAATTAAGGCTGTTTTAACGGGAAGGAGATATAAAAAACTATTAACAAGAAGAAGTGATGAAATTGGAATTATTGCTCATTTCTTCAATGAAGTAACTTCTAGTTTAGAAAAAGTTACAGATGAATTACAAGCTAGTAAAAGGGTTACTGGAGAGCTTGAAACAGCAGGGCAACTTCAAAAAGAATTGATTCCAGAAGAACCACCTGCAATTAATGGATTTGATATAGCTATAAAAAATCGTTCTGCAGAAGAACTTGGAGGAGATAATTTGGACTTTATTCAAGTTGGCACGAAGACATACTTCTATATTGGTGACGTAACAGGACATGGTGTACCTGCTGCGATTGTTATGACAATGGTAAATACACTAATTAATTCATTTGCGGAGCTTTATGATACTGCATATGACATTGTAGTTCAGACTAATAGAAGATTGAAAAAGCGAATACGAGCTACCATGTTTATGAGCATGCTTATGCTTAAATGGGATGCTACCATAAAGAAGATGACATATGTGGGATGTGGACATGAACATATAATTATATATAGAGCGGCAACTGGTCAAATTGATTGTGAAGTTAGTGGTGGGATTGCTTTAGGCATGGTTCCTGATAACAGTAAGATAGTAAAAGAGAAAGAACTGCATTTGAATACTGGTGATGTATTGGTTTTATATACAGATGGAATAACAGAAGCAAAAAATATGAGTGGTGAACTTTTTGGATTAGAAAAGCTGAAAGCAACTATTGGTTTGCATGCTGGACAAGGAGAAGCGGTTACGATAATTCAAAATATTGCGAAGGATTTTTCAAGATATGTAGAGGATCATATTCAGGAGGATGATGTAACATTAATTGTAATTAAAAAACTTGATGAAGGTGCTGAAGGAAAAGCATTTATAGATAAAAAGAAAGACACTTGGTCAGGAGAAAAGCCTAAAGTTGAAGAAATACAACAAAAAGAATTGAAAACTGAAAAAATAGCTTGATTTGATTCAAAATTGGTTTCAATATGTGGCGGAATAAATTATATATATGCTTGTCAAAAAGTTTGATTTTGAGTTGCCACAGAACCTAATCGCTGATTTCCCTGTCGAACCAAGAGATCATGCTAAATTAATGGTCTACAATAAGAATAAGGACATAGTTGAAGAAGATTATTTTTATAATCTGACAAAATATCTCGATAAAGACGATGTTTTGGTTTTTAATAACACAAAAGTTATACCTGCTAGACTAAGAATTGAGGATATTTTTAGGGGTGAGATACTCTTTGTAGAGCCAGATAATGGATTGTGGAAAACAATGGTGAGGCCAGGTAGAAAATTTAAACTGGGGGCAGAAATGCAGTTTGGGGATCTGAGTATAAAAGTTGAAAGTATTGATGAGGATGGACTTAGATATTTGAGAATTAATATGACTGATGACCAGTTGTTGATATATTTGAAGAAGCACGGCCAGATGCCTGTTCCACCATATATTTCTGGAAGAGCTTTTAAAGAGGAGGATTATAATACTGTTTTTTCAGATAAGGAAGAGAGTGTGGCTGCTCCTACAGCAGGGTTGCATTTTACAGATGAATTATTGGATAGCATTCGGTCGACTGGAGTCAAAACTGAATTTGTTTCTTTGAGCGTAGGACTTGGAACATTTTTACCCATAAAAGTTGAAGATAGTAAGTTTCACAAAATGCATAAAGAAAGATATGAAATTACTGAAGATTCTGCGAATAGATTAAATCAACATGTGAAAAATGGTAAAGATATTATTGCTGTTGGTACAACTTCTATAAGAGTTTTAGAGGATAATTTTGGACGTCATAATTGTTTTAGGGCTGGGAAATTTGATACAGACATTTTTATTGAGCCTGGTTACAAATGGAAGATCGTAAAGGGAATGGTTACTAACTTTCATTTGCCGAAAAGTACACTAATTATGCTTGTCTCTGCTTTTATTGGTCATGAAAAAACTATGTCACTTTATATGAAAGCAATTGAAAAAGAATACCGGTTTTACTCTTTTGGGGATGGGATGTTTATTAGATAAGCCATTTTGGCAAGTGAGCAGGTCTGGAGGTGTATGAGATGCTTTTGATAAAACTTAGATCGTCAATGCTGTATTTCCCGTGGTATAAATCAGCTAAATCGCCGCCATTCTTGAGAAAATTGTCTACTTTTTTCTTTCCACTGAAATAACAGAAATCTTTAGTAAAAGCACCGTGTTTTGATGTGTCTCCTATTCCTCTTTTGACCCTAAAACAAATATCTAGTGCGCTTTTATCAGTCAGTTTTTCGGCTTTTACTTTAATGAATAGTTCAGAGAGAGAATTGTTTTGTGCCCAAAATGTTGCTTTGGCAAGTATATGTTTGTGATTTTCTTCACTATAAATTTTCCCTTGTGAAATTACATTATGCATAGCTAGTCCCTCCTGTGTTTCAAGATAATTGGCAAAGCCAAAGTTAAATAGTCGATATTTTTGTTTACTACCGTTTTCACTTGTCAATAAATGTGTGTCAATTTCATGAATTAGAAGTGACTCAACTCTCTTTTTATTAAAAAATGAATTGCTTTGAATGAGTATTTTTTTGTTTCTATTTACAACACATTTTGTTAATAAATGCCTTTTTAGAATGACTCTCCATCCTTGTAGCCCATATTGCAGCAGGTGGTTTTCAAAAAGTTCTTTTAGTCCCTCTGAAGTGATTTTGTTTTTACTTCTTTTGCCTGGAGGTACACGCACAATATTGTCAATTTCCTCTATATCTTGTTCGGTAGGTGAACCAAATATTTGTTTAGAGAGTGATGTAAAATTGTCTTGTCCCCTTCCCTCAATTAGTTCTAGCTGTTTATCAATTTCGATAATTTTATCGTGAAAAAGTTTGCCCAACTCACTATCGTCGTATTTAATTTTTCTTAAATCTTTTTTAATTATGGTTAAATCTTCACCATATTCTTTATAAAGAAATTGAGGATTATATGATTTATCAAGTAAGAATTTTTTTGCCTCTGTGATGAAATTAGTCGGTCTAAAATAACTTAGGAATTTAATCTGATTAATTATCTTGCAAATTTGCCTGTCTGTTTCAAGTGGTTCGTAATTTGTAATAAATATCTTTTTAGTTTCTCCAGCTGTTTTCTCACTGATATAATTATTCAGTGATGTATCTAATAGGAAATGACCTCCAATATCCCTGTTTCCAAGAATTACTTGATATTTTTTCTTGATATTTTTATCAATTTTAAAAATGGATGTTATTTTCTTGCCACCTAATTTTATTTTTAGCTTAAACTTGCTGTTTTCTAGCTCTTTTTGTTTTTTTGATTTGATAAGGCCCATTTTTTTTGCAATATCCAATCCAATATAACTTTTCTTACGAGCTGTGTTTATGAAAGCCACGGTAGGATATGTTTCCTTTCTATGGCTAAATTCCACATTTTCATACAATCCAATAACTTTTTTGCCTGATATAGATTTAATATCTCTTTCTGTGGAATATCCAAACATATCTTTGGCAATACGTATCCCCTTTTGAACTGTTTTTACTTTAACCCCTTCTAGTTTTTCTAATCTTTTGCGTAGTGGGATTAGATTTGCCAGTTGAATGCCTATTCCTGCACGCGCGTTGATTTCAATGAGAACTGGTCCTTGGTGTTTATCTATGGCTATGTCTGCCCCTAAATAACCTAGATTTGTTGCTAATTGTGATTCACAAGCAATTCTTAAAATATCGTCCCAGAAAGGGATTTTAAGGCCTTTCAGTGAGCCCTTGCCTACTATTTCCTTGATAATGACATTTTTGTAAAAAAGATGAGAGACTTCTCCTTTGGCGAGGTCGATCCCGGCTCCAATTGCCCCCTGATGAAGATTTGCTTTTCCATTTGATTCCTCGGTTGGAATTCGTACCATTGCCATTACTGGTACTAAATTATGTACGATAATTCTAATATCTGGTAGTCCTCTGTGGGAATACCTGCCTAAAATATCATCTGAAATAATGGTTTTTTCAAAAAAGGCTTTGTCATGCTTGTTTGAAATAGAATAATTACCATTAAGAATGTCTTTAATGTGTTCTTTAAGCTCGTGTTCTGTGTAGTTGTTATTGTTTGCACTAAGATAGATGTTGTTTGCATGGCTTATAATAGGGATTATGCCTTCTCCTCCGTATCCCAGGTTTGGTTTTAGAATAAATTCGTTATCAAGTTTGTTGAATTTGAATTTCGTAAGTTCTTTGTTGTTTTCGATTACACCGAGTAATTTTGGGACTGGAATACCGCGTGCAGAAAGAAAAGCTTTTGTTTTTAGCTTGTCGTCTGCCATTTCTATATTCTTGTCTTTATTGTACGGGCAAATATAGAGAAGATTTCTGGCGTTTATTCCAAGAATTCCTTGATCAAATAGTCCCATTACTTACTTTTAAAAATTAATTTTCGAAAACGAAATAGTTCTGTCAGCATCAATCCTGAATAACTACCTATTATGATAGTTAGCAACAAGGCAAGAAAAATTGAGTCAGGATACTGATTAATGAAACTTTGTAGATAGGAAAAGTGAATTCGGGAGTTGTTAATTACGAATAGTCCGCCAAGTAAGAAATATGAAATATATGAAAAAATGAAAGTATTTACAATGTTCTTAAAATTCTTTTTAATGCTGTTCTTAGTTACTTTGAATGTCAGATATTTATCATTAAACAGTGCAATCAGCAATATCCCGAATACTATGATAGAGGCCCCAAGAGCCTGAGGAAATGGACTTATGAGATTAATGATTGGCAAGGAAAATAACAATCCAATTGTAAGAATTGTCAGGATTATCGAGACTTTGACTGCAAAATGTAGTCTTAAGTCTAAAATTGATAGTTTTGAAATATATCCAAAAATTAGACCAATTAATAGTAATTCAAATGTTATCAAAGGTCCCAAGATAAAGGCTGATATTATTGTTATGACTGGGACACTGGCTCCTTGAACGTTAACTCCAATCATAATTCGAGAAAAGGACAGAAATAGCCCAATGAAAGGTAAAACTAGTATAAGGTAAAGAATATCTTTGCTGATGCCAGCTTTGATTAGCAAATCAAGAGAATGGCCTATTGTTCCAAGCGAAATGATGATTATTACTGCAAGTATGGATATGATTGTCAATATCCAGATTCTTTGTTTGTTAATATCCATGAAAGTGGCTTATTAAATTGAATTTCAGGCGTTGGTATGATATAATATTGAGATTTAAAAATAAACAGGAAAATATGTTTTTTCGAAAGGCAACAATTAGCTTACTAGCACTATCATTGATGTTGGTGTTTGGTCAGTCTTTGGCACTAGCAAGCGAAGTTTCATATGTACTTGCAAATGATACTGTTGCAGGTGAGAGTTCGTATTTGAAGGCTACAGGATTTAGTCCGAATTCAAATGTTATTTTTTCAGTAGAGAAACCTGACGGTACTATTGTTGCAATAACTACAGAAACAGGAGCTGGAGGAGAAGTAAATTATGAGTTGAGTGGATACCATACCAGAGTTTCAGGAGAATATTCAATTGTAGCGTCAAGCTCTGATTCAACTATTAGAACGAAATCATCAAATTTTTATGTTTATTCTGGTGAATTAAGTGAAAATCACTCAGAGATGAGGACGAATAGGGCTGTAATTAAAGCTGATGACGTTGATTATGCGGTTATTGAGGTCGTTGCAAAAGATGAGTATGATAATTTATTGAAGGGAAGAGGCATTAAGCTACTTTCATATAGAAATGCGGATTTAGTTTCTCCATCGATTTCACTGACAAATTCATATGGTAAAGCACAATTTCAAGTTAAAAGCTTTTTGCCTGGGATTGCCGGTATGATAGCTATGGATGTTACGGAGGATATTATTATTGAAGATAGAGTGAATATTTCATTTGTAGATGAGTCTGTATATGTTGCTGATATTGGAGGTGATTATATCGGTGTTGCAAATGCAGCGGAATTTGGGGTGCTTGATCACTTTGAGATTGAAGATGTTCCAAGTGTTGTGAAGAAAAATGAAAATATTAGTTTTACAGTGAAGGCAGTTGACAGCGATATATTGACGGTTGAGGATTATACTGGAACTGTTAGGTTCTCTGCAGAAGGAGACAATAGCTCTGCTGTGACACTTCCGGAAAATTATAAATTTATGGTTACTGATTTAGGACAGCACCAATTTAGTTTAGGTTTAACTTTTGCTGAAGAAGGCACATATACAATTGCGGTTAATGATTTGACTGATAAATTTAAGAGCGGTGAGAAAACTGTTGTTGTTGGAGAGAGTGTTTCTTCTGGCAGTTCTGATGAAGGAGAGCAACCTCAGATTTCATCCCCTGCTCCGGGTACATATAGTCAGGCTGAGCAGACGGTTAGCGGTACTGCTAAAGGTGGGTCGAATGTGAAGATTTTTGATAATAATCAAGAAGTTGGGGCAGTGATTGCTGGGACGACTGGGAAATTTTCATATCAAATGAGTGCATTAGAAGATGGTGATCACTCAATTTATGTTGTTAGTGTAAATAATATTTCTAATGAAATAGTTGGAACATCGGATACTATAGACATTACAGTTGATACTGATGCACCAGCAATTGAAGATATTCAAATTGAGCCTTCTACAGGTATAGAGGCTGGATCTGTTATCAATGTGAAGGTTTATTCAGAAGAAAATTTGACTCAGGCTGCATTGATTTTTAATTACGATATTGTAGAGCTAAATGCAAGTATTGATGATCCTTCCGTTTATGTAGGTACAATCCAAGCCCCTGCGGAATTGGGAGTTTACACAGTTAGTGTCTTGTTGGTAGATGAATTGCAGAATGAGATAACATATGAAGATCAGGTAACTGTTACAGTTGATTCTGAGGGAGGGAATATAGATGTTGTTGGTGAGGAGGAAGTTACACCGCCTGAAGATGTTGTGGAGGAGGAGATCTTGCCACAAGAGGGCATGCCGTCGGAAGTGTCAGGACTCATTGCATATGGGTCTGATAAAAGAGTTACATTAGTTTGGGACGCAGCTACTGATAATGGACTCGTAAAAAACTATAAAGTCTATTATGGAAGCGATGTGACCGATTTGGCACAAGTAATGCTGACTAAAGACGCAAGTACAACTTGGTATATTCCAAATTTAGGTAATGGAGAAGAGTATTTCTTTGCGGTTAGTGCGATAGACGATGAAGGGAATGAGAGTGCTGTCAGAAGTGAGATAGTTAGTGGCATACCATTTGTGTTGGAGATTAATAATGCTCTTTCACAGGCGCCAACAGAGCCTCTTGCGCAGCCAAAGTTACGTGAGGCGGCGTATAGTGGACCTTTCCCAGATGAAACACCGGCCAATGGGCCTGGGGTTGTTCTTTTGTTTGCAGGAAGTGTATTGGCAGGCTATGTCATCAAAAGGAAAAGAAAGTAAGAATACTTGTGGATTTTTACTGTGTCGCTTGATAAACTTCAAGTAGCAATTTTTGATATATGATTAAAGATATTTTAATAAATTTTGGGGCACTATTTTGCGATATTATGGGTATGGCCATCTTTGTGCAGATAATGTTGTCATGGATTATGGGACCTGCAAATAATCTCTATTTGTCTTTGGATAGTGTAACTCGTCCTGTTTTGAGAATTGCAAAAAAAGTTACGCCTAAGATGGGAATGTTGGATTTTTCTCCTGTAATTGCATTATTAGGGCTGGAAATCATAAAGAGTATGTGGATATTTCTAATTACTTCAGTATGAGTGAAATAAAGTTGTTTAATACGATGGGTAGAAGTATTGAGCCTTTTCAATCAATAGAGCCTAATTTGGTGAAGCTGTATTGTTGTGGGCCTACCGTTTATGCATATGCCACTATTGGAAACTTGCGTACATATCTTTTTGAGGATCTTTTACGAAGGACTTTTGAGATTAATGGATATGAAGTTAAACATGTGATGAATATTACTGATGTAGGACATTTAACTAGTGATGAGGATCATGGTGAGGATAAGGTGGAAATGAGCGCTAAGAAGACAGGGAAGACTGCTTGGGAGCTTGTGAAAGTTTATGAAGATGCTTTCTTAAAGGATTTAAAAAGACTGAATATAATTGTTCCAAAATGTTTGCCGAAGCCAACTGATCATATTGGTGAGCAAATTGATATGATTAAGGTTTTGGAGGAGAAGGGATATACATATCGTACGAGTGATGGGATTTATTTTGATATTAGTAAGTGGGAAGAGTATGGGAAGCTTTCGGGACAGAAATTAGAGGATAAGAAGAGTGGAGCGCGTGTTCAAGTAAATAATGAGAAAAGGAATGCAGCAGATTTTGCTTTATGGAAGTTTAGCCCAGCGGGTGAGAAACGGCAGATGGAGTGGGAATCACCTTGGGGAGTTGGTTTTCCTGGTTGGCATATTGAGTGCAGTGCCATGAGTATGAAGTATTTGGGTGTTCTTTTTGATGTTCATTGTGGGGGGGTGGATCATATTCCTGTCCACCATGAGAATGAGATGGCCCAAAGTGAGGCCGCAAATGGGACAAAGAGCGTGAATTATTGGATGCATGGTGAGTTTATGATGGTCGAGAACAAGAGAATGGGAAAATCTGAAGGGAATGCTTATTTGGTTGATGATATTATTGAAAAAGGTATTGATCCCCTAGCCTATCGGTATTTGAATTTTGGAACACATTATAGGATACAGTTAAACTTTACTTGGGAGGCTCTTGAGGGGGCAGACACTGCTTTGAAGAGATTGAGAGGTAAGATTTCAGGAATTAAAGAAGAAGCCGGTGATTTTGGAGAAAGTGATATTGATTCTGAGTTTAGAGAGAAGTTTTTAAATGCAATTAACAATGATCTTAATGCCGCGGAGGCGTTAAGTTATGTGTGGGATGTTTTGAAAAGTGAATTGAAAGAGTCTCAGAAGCTAGCGACAATTGAGTGTTTTGATAGGGTTTTGGGGTTGGGGTTGTTAGATTATGTAGATTCTGATGCTCAGATTGCTGATATTCCGGATGAGGTTAAGAATCTCTTAGATAAAAGAGAAAAGGCTCGTGGAGACAGGGACTATAGTTTATCTGATTCAATCAGAGATGAGATTGATGTTTTAGGCTTTGTTGTGAAAGATACTCCTGAGGGACAGAAATTGGAGAAAAAATAGTTGGTCTATTTTGTTAGTTTTTTTACTAATTCGTTGGAAATGTCTGTTATGTCCCCTGCACCCTGGGTGATGATGACATCATAATTTTTGAATTCTTTGAGTGTTTTTTCAATTGTTGTTACAAAATCGGTAGTATTTTCTGCGAGATTTGGAGTGTTAGAGTTAATCTCTGTGACTAATTTGTCTACGCTTATGTTTGCTACATCTTCATCCGTATCGCGGGTACGATAGATGTTGGGGATGAATACTTTGTCTGCCTTTTGGAATGATGTTCCAAATTCTTTTAAAAATTGAAACGTTCGAGAATATTGATGTGGTTGGAATATGCATAGGATTTTTGCTTTTTCACCAAATTTTTCTTTTGCAGCGTCCAATGTTGCCTGAATTTCGGTCGGAGTATGTCCGTAGTCGTCTATTATTGTTGTTTTTCCGCTGCTTCCTTTTAATTCAAAGCGACGTGAGGTTCCGTTGAAGCTACTCAGTGAGTTTAGACATTGATACGAGGACGCAGAAAGGTAATAAGACGTTATAAAGGCTGCTGCTGCATTCATTAGGTTGTGTGGGCCTGGTATATTGATATTTATTGTATGAATCTCTTGCTGAGGTGATTTCAGTGTGTTGTTTTTTAGAATATAGTCATTATTTTCATTTCGCCCGAAAGTAATAATTCTAAACTCAAATTTGTTATCACTTAGCAGTTTTTGTATATTTGCATCATCTCCGTTTGCAATTAATAAGCCATCTGTGGGTAATTTCTGTAGGAATTTTAGGAAAGCGCTGAAATAGTTTTCATCGTTTTTAAAATAGTCCAAATGTTCTGCTTCGATATTATTTAGAACAATGACATTTGGCGAGTAATGTAGGAATGAATCTTGATATTCGCATGATTCAAGGACAAGGGTGTCTGAATTTCCGAGTAAATAGTTAGTATTACTGAAGTCTTTGACTATGCTGCCTACAATAACCGTTGGTTCCAGGTCTGAATCCTGTAGTATTTTCCCAATCATTGCCGTTGTCGTTGTTTTACCATGGGTGCCACACACGGAAACTGTGTTGTATCCTTTTGTGAGCTCTCCTACTGCCTCGGGATAGCTAAGTGACTTTATTTTTTTTCTTTCTGCCGCCGCTAATTCAGGATTAGAGTTTGTAATTGCTCGTGTGTAAATAACAAGTGAAGCGTCTTCTGGAAGGAATTTTTCCTCATGTCCGAACTTAACATCTATACCTTCTGCAATAAGTAAGTCTGTATTGTGACTTTTGTTAAGATCACTGCCTGTTACAATGTGCCCATTTCGCTTAAAGATCCTAGCTAGAGAACTTATTCCTATCCCGCCAATTCCAATGAAATGAATTTTCTGGTATATATTGAATGCTTCTAAAGTTTGATTTGACATAAACATGGCAGTTAAATTCAGTCCGACATCGAATATAGCAAAATTAATAATAGTTGTAGAGCTAATTCTTGTGATTTACTTGTTAAACACATTAACTGTGTCTGTATATAGGGGGTATCAGATTGACAATGTAATTGCTGAATATGAAACTGAAAATAGAAAAATTGAAGATGACAACAGAAAAAAGTCGGAGGATTTTGATTATTTCACGTCTCCAAACTATATTGAGAAGATCGCCAAACAAAATATGGGATTGATCAATCAAGGAGAGGAATTGCTGATTATTAAGGGGATTCCTAAATATGAAAAGGATGACGCTATCGAGCCAAATGTTGCTGTAAATGATATGAGTGATTTGAGTAATAGGGACAAATGGTGGGTATTTTTCTTTGACAGAAATTAGCCAATAAAGTAGTGTTTCGTACGTTGACGCGGGGTAGAGCAGAGGCAGCTCGTCGGGCTCATAACCCGGAGGTCGGTGGTTCGAATCCACCCCCCGCAACCAAAAGCATTTTCTTTAGATTCTACTGTGTCACTCGCCCTCGTTGCTCGCACGCCTACGAGTGTAGGCTTAGCTCGTCGCCTCGGGCGGGTTCCTTGTAGAATCTAAAGAAAATGCTTTTGGTGTGAATGGTGGTTTTGGTGGGGAGACGCCGGCTCTGCGAGCGGTTGGTTGGGAATGTGGGGAGGTATATTTGGGGGAACGCCGGGGGGATTGCTCGGCTGGTTGGGAATTTGGAGAGTATATTGGGGGGAACGCCGGGGGGATTGCTCGGCTGGTTGGGAATTTGGAGAGTATATTGGGGATGTTGTTGAGAGTTAAATGGACGCGGTTCTTGTGGGGTCGAATTTAAATACTTTTGTTGTTTCTAAGATTGTGTCGCTCGAACGCGTACGGGTGCATGCTTGTCTCTTCGCATGTGACTTTTCCTTACTGAAAAATAAAGGAAATACTTAGTTTTTAAAGTAATTGTATGGTTCTCCAGAGTGAAAACATGAGCTAGGTCGAACTTGTTCGACGATAGCGGTAAAGGCCGAATAATTCCCCCCAGACACTACACTAAATTACAAAACCAGAAGCACAGAACACGTCCAGATTTCGCCGCAGCAAGAAATTTATTTTATAAGCGTACACCAAGTACGTGTTAAAATAAATATTCGCAGTCTAAGGTGAAATATGAACGTGTTCTGTGCTTCTGGTGGCTGGGGAGAGGGTTGAACTCTCGACCTCGGGCTTATGAGTCCCGCGCTCTAACCAACTGAGCTACCCAGCCATCTTGTTGCTGCGATATATTAAGAATTATATGGGAAAAATACAAGACAAATGTAGAATTTTAAGATAAATTATAGAAAAATTACTTTATGCAAAAGAAAAACAAAGAATATAGGATTTATTTATATTTTCTGAAGTGGCGAATTAGAATCATGGGTGGGTTAGCTGCTTTTTTATTGAAGAACAAGATAACCGCAAATATGATTACTTTGTTTAGATTGTGTTTGGTTATTCCTGTCGTTATTTATGTAAGAGACTTTCCTTTGATTGTGGCGGGTGCATTGGTGCTCAATTTGGTTTTGGATGGATTGGATGGGGTTATGGCTAGAATGGACAAGAAAGACTCTTATGAGGGCTCTGTGTTTGATGCATTAGTTGATAATTTTTTTGAGATACCGTTGGTTTTGGCGTTGATCTTTTTTAATATGACTAGTGAATTTTTGGCGGCCTTGTATTTAACTGCTTTACTCTTAAACCATTTTTCAAATTACTTTAGATATGGATGGGGGCCAGGGAAGTATAAATTTTCATATGGGAAGTATTTTGTATATCTCTCTGTGCTTATTTTGGGAGTAATTAATTACAATATGTTTGATATTGTATTTGTGTTTTGGAGTGTTTTCTTTTTGGTCTTTGTGCTTGATAATATCCATTACTTTGTGAAAAATGCAGGGATTTTTAAATGATGTCTTACACACAATCGTTTTGTTTTTGCCAGCGTATTTTGCGAACATGGCACCTGTTTTGCTTGTAAGGACAAGATTGTTTAAGTGGTGGGGAAAGCCAATAGACGCTGGAAAAAAATTATGGGGGGAGAGAATTTTTGGTAAGGGGAAGACCTATTTTGGAATTATCGCTGCGATGATTGGTGGAGTGGTTGGTACACTATTAACATCTTTCTTTGCTTATGTTGTTTTCTGCGTGTCTCAAGGAAACTATTGTAATAATTTAGTAGCAAGGTTTATAGGCACGGATAGACTAGCTCTGAATTTAGTAGTAATTTTCTCTTTTGTCTTTTTGTTTATCTTTAGTGGTCTATTAATAGGTCTGGGGGCCATTCTAGGCGATTTAGTCAAAAGCTTTTTCAAAAGAAGATTTAGAATAAAATCTGGGAAACCCTGGATTCCGTTTGATCAAATTGATTTTGTCGTTGGCGCATGGGTTGCTATTGTTTTCATATATCCCAACATCAATTGGAATTACTTTTACATTGCATTAATACTGACTCCCCTGCTCCATCTTCTTGCAAACATCATCGCATACAAGCTGAAGCTGAAGAAAGTTTGGTGGTGATTAAACTAGTTCCAATAGCCTATGCTGAAATTCCTGGTAATTGCCGCTTTTAGGCAGAAGAATGGATTGTCCTGTGTTAGAGGTGGAATTATATAAGAAATTTTCATTACTTAGAACATTTCCTGCCATAATACTGTTGTTTTTGTATTCGTCGAAATGTTGAACTGCCTCAAGAATGCTTATATCTGTGTCGATATTTTCTTGGACTTTTTGAAAAGCGGTAATATAGAAATCAATATTTTCCAGCGTATTAATCTGTCTAAGCTTTTCTTTGATTGCAACTAAAACCTGTTGTTGTCTTCTGCTTCTGTCAAAGTCTGATGTGCTTTTTCTTGATCTGCCATATTCAAGTGCGCGTTCTCCGTCCATCCTTTCCATTCCTGGCTCAAAAACAACTGTTTTATACCCAAAGCTTCCATCTGGATAGCGTTCATCAGCAATTCTTTTATCGACATTAATGTCTATGCCCTCCATGAGGTCAACAACATCTATAAATCCCTCAAAATTAAACTCAATGTAATTATCGACATCTAATCCTGAAATCTCTGTTATTACTTCTTTAAACTTATCCTTTCCGTATAAATGGGAATATTCGTTGATTTTTCTTCCTTCAAAATATAGATCTCTGGGGAGACTTACGAATGTGGTTTGGTCTTTATCTGGATTTACTACTACAAGCAGGATGGTATCTGTTAGTTTTTTGTTTTCTCCTATGAGGAGCAATGTGTAGAGCTTTTCGTTAAGTGAAGCAAAATTGCTCTTGATTTCTTTTTCTGTTTTGAGAGTTTCTATTTCGTTCGAACTATTGTCTAGGAGATTACTTAATTCCATGTTTTCTTGAACAATTCTGTGTTTTTCTTTTTCAAGATAGTTTTTGTAGTTTTCTAGGTTTTGTTGTAATGCTTCTGCATTAATTAATTTAGATTCAATATCAGATGTAAGTTGCGTTAGAAATTGATCATTGAGCTGATTTAATTCCTTTTGGCCTTCGATTTCTTGAGAGAGGAGAAAATTGCTGCTTTTAATTTCTCCGATTTCTGTAATCAGTGAATCAATGCTATTGAGACTTGAGGAGTGTAGAGTGTTGGAGCTTCGAAAATAGAAGACAGAAAAAACGACTTGAGTGACAAAGGCAAATCCCAGGATGAATAAATATAGCTTTAATTTTGAAATTTGATTGTCCATTGTTTGTTATCTGCCTACTGATATTTTATAAAGAAACTTTTCAAATTAAACGTCGATTCCAATTCTGGATCTTATCTCTTGATCGACAAATTCCTTCTTTCTTCCATATTTAATACGAGAATATTGCGTAATAATTTTTCCTACTTTTTCGTTTGCCTGGCTCATGTCATAAATTGTTTCAAGAGAGAATGGTCTGGAGGTCGTGTTATTGATATTTAATTTAATGTAGGCCTTGTAATTGGCAATTGAGATGATGTCCTGCTCTGTTAAGACCGGAGCATATTCCTTTGCAAGGTATTCTCCATCATCGGCACCTACTTTAAATGACATCATGGTTCCAACATTACCAAAAACAGCATCACGAATAGATGCATCACCTTTCTTTTCAAGCTGTTTGATATACTGATTGGCCATTATTAATGCAAGCCGATATTTTCTGGCTTCGGAAAGAATTGAACAGAAACTGTCTGTTGCAAAGTTTTGAAACTCATCTACATAGAGATAGAAGTCTTTTCTGTCTTTTTCTGCCATATCAACACGGCTCATGGCTGCCATTTGCACTCTTGCTACCATAATCAGCCCTAAAAGCTGTGTGTTTAAATCACCAATTTTACCTTTTGATAAATTAAGTAGAAGAATTTTTTGACTGTCCATTGCTTCTCTGAAATTGAAGGCTGATTTGGTTTGTCCAATCGTATTCCTCATTATGGAGTTCGTAATAAACGGACCAAATTTTGATGAGAAATATGGAATCATTTCTTGTTTCTCTCTGTCTCCCGTATTGGCATATTCATGTTCCCAGAATGATTTCACAACTGGATTTTTTGTTTTGCTGACTTTATATTTCATAAAATCTTCGTCGACAAACATACGCGGAACGTCAATTAATGTTGCCCCTTCTTCTTGGTCTTCCATTAGGGTGAGACATGCATTTCGAAAATAATGTTGGATTCTTGGACCAAATATTTCGTCACCGAAAAGTTTTATAAATATTTCGGTTGCCTGGCTGGATGCCATATCCATTTCGTCAGGAGAATTTGTTTCCAGTATATTTAGCCCCATTGGCCTTTCTGTGTCAGCAGGATTGAATATTATACATTCTTTAGCTCTTTCTTTAGGTACAAAGTTAACTAATTCTTCAATAAGATCTCCATGAGGATCTATAACTCCTACTCCGTCTCCGTTTTGAATATCCTGTCGCGCGCAGAAACTCAAAAATACTGATTTTCCTGAACCAGACTTTCCAATACAATAATGATGCCTTGTCCTGTCGTTTCGGAGCATTCGAATTTCTTTTTTGACTCCTCTATATACATTGTATCCAAGAAGAATTCCTTCGGTGGGAGTGTCGACTGGGGCTGGAAGTACTTTGTATGGGAGCCAATTGATCATTGGCGTGTGATTGTATCTGCTACAAGGGAGGTGGTATAAAGATGAGAGTTCCTCTGGGCCTTGAATGTTGTTTTTTTCGCCAAAAATGCCGAATGATGTGTCAATTAACCTGTTCTGATAGTTGAACAACATCATCGGATTGTTGAGCAAATCGATTGGTATAATTCTTCTGGTCTGGAACCAATTTGATGATTCATCACGGTACATTGCCAAGGCAAGATTAACATTGTTAGTGATTTGTTCTGCTTTTGCTGATGTTTTTGCTGAACCAAAAAATCTGATAACGGTTCTGTACATTGGTTGTTGAGCCATTTCTCCCATTTTTTTGGATCTCTCTTCGAGTGGTTGAAGCATACGTACAATTCCGCCTGAATCTCCCTTATCTTTAATGATTTTGTCATATCCAAAGAATAGTCCAACAATCATATTACTTAGGAATCCCATGCCGGGAATTGTAAATTTACTTACTTTTTTTCCTTTGAATAGAATCGTTGCGTTTTTCTCAATTATTTTGTTATATTTTCTGCTGCGAATAGGGCGCATAACGACTTGAATGCCAGCGACTTCATCTTTTTCCAATTTTGAAAATATATTTGTTAGGGCGTTAATCGGGTCATTTTCCATATACTTATATGTCTTAAATGGAAACCAAAATGGTTTCGCCATGTATGCAAAATACATTCGCAAATGACCGCCTTCATTAACAAGTGGATATTTTTCTACAGGAATGATATCAGCGTTTGAATAATATGAGGTAATTTGTTTTTCTATTAGAACACGATAGACTTTAGGGGTAACTACATAGAAATCTATAAGTTTGTTTTGAGCTACAATTTCAAACGAAATAATATTGGAATCAAATAATGTTGTTTTTATTAAATTCGTTAAACTGAGCTCAGATATTTCATGAATATTGCGGAAACACTGATCCATTATGCTGATTTTTTCCTTGAAATCTTTTTCTTCTTTTTTTTCATTATCTTTTGAAGATTCTTCTCTGGGGATTCGTATTTTCAAAAAGACGTGAGTTTTGTTTTGCCGTAGTATGTAAACAAACTTTATTGTCCGTCTGGCAAGAAATAGAACTAAATAAACAAGGAAAGCATAGATAACTAAGTTTAGTATCCCAAAGAAGACGTCTCCTGATGCAATTTGTTCAAATGGATTTTCCAATTAGCTTTTTATTATTATTTTTATCTGATTATTATAGCATAGTAGAGCCGTATTTCCCTTCTTAGCTGTTATTATCCCCCTCTTTGGAGCATCTTAGTGTTGACCACTCCTAATAGTGTTGTGAATTATGCTAAATTTGTGTTTAAGTACTTAACTAAATCGTTAATGTTCAATCTCTCTTGCTCCATTGTGTCTCTGTCTCTAATGGTAACGGTATTGTCGTCCAGTGTCTGAAAATCAACAGTTATACAGTATGGAGTTCCTATTTCATCTTGTCTGCGATAGCGTTTGCCGACATTGCCGTTGTCATCAAATTCACACATCCAATGTGGTGTGAGTTGATTGAAAACCTCTTTTGCTTTTTCTACAAGCTCAGGCTTGTTTTTGAGTAGTGGGAATACAGCAACTTTGATTGGAGCGAGTAGTTTATGAAGTTTTAACACAACTCTGGTCCCGTCCTTTGATTCTTCTTCGTTATATGCCTCTGTAAGAAAGGCTAACATCATCCTGCCAACACCTACTGATGATTCAATAATATGTGGAAGGAAAGATTCACCAGTTTTGGGGTCTTGATATTTTAGATTAGTACCAGAAAATTCTGAATGTTGTGTTAAATCGTAATTGCCGCGTGCGTGGATGCCTTCGAGTTCTTTGAAACCAAATGGAAAATTATATTCGATGTCATAAGCTTCTTTGGCATAGAAAACTAGGTTTTTATGTTTGTTCCATTTCAAGTTTTCTTCTTTTATTCCCAGATCAAGATAGAATTTGAAACGATATTCTTTTAACTTATTATATTCAACGAGTTCCTCGTCTGGTGTTGTAAAGTATTGCATTTCCATTTGTTCAAATTCTCTTGTTCTGAACACGAACTGTCGAGCTGTTATTTCATTTCTGAATGCTTTTCCTATTTGAGCAATGCCAAAAGGTATCTTAACTCGTGACGAGTCTAATACGTTTTTGTAGTTTACATAGATTCCCTGACAGGTTTCACCTCTTAAATATACGACGTTGTCTTTCATTTTACCTGTGAAGTCCCCTAAGTTTGATTTAACCAGAAGGTTAAATTTTTTCACCTCGCTAAAGTTTTGAGATCCACATGTTGGACATTTAATTTTAGCTTTATTCTCAGAAAAAATCTTGTTGATTTCATCTTCTGCAAGTTTTTCATCAGCTTCTACGCCAATGTCTTCCAAGAGGTGATCTACTCTGAGTCTGTTATGACATTCTTTACATTCAGTTAGTGGGTCAGAGAAACCAGACACATGTCCGGAGGCTTCCCAAATTTTTGGATGCATAAATATTGCGGAATCTAATCCCACGACGTCTTGTCGAGTTTGTACCATGCTCTTCCACCATTCGCGTTTCAAGGCATTTCCAAGTTCAACTCCATATGGTCCCAGATCATATATCGCTGAAAAACCACCATAAATTTCGGATGAGGGAAAAATAAATCCTCTTCTCTTACAGAGGGATACTATTTTATCCATGTTTGAAGTGCTCTTATTCTTTTGATTGTTCATTGTTTTTAGCTTTTTTTTGTTTATTCCGCCAGTCAAGTATGGCGTTTGATAATACATTCATTAGACTTTCTGCAGTTTGATGAGTCATGTTAACTCGGCTTGCGAGTTTAATTGTTACAGGGTTTTGCTGACCTGGTAATAGGAAACCAAAGTCTATTGTTACTTCGTTGTGTGTTACATGCAGTGATATTGCATTGGTGAAGATGCCTTGTTCCTGTCCTGGGTCCACTTTTAAATTGATATTCGTCTTTTTACCGTCATTTTTATTCTCATTGTCCATTTACATTGAAGTTAGGATATGTTTGCTAATTGACCACAGGCTGCATCTATGTCTTGGCCCATGGACAATCTGACTGTAGCATTTATGCCACCACTTTGTAAGATATTTTTAAATTCCGATATGCGCTTTTTGTCACTTCCCGAGAGACTATTTAAATCAGTATTATTATATGGAATTAAGTTGATGTGAATTAAATTCTTTTTAGAGATATTAATTAATTCATTGGCACTATCTCCAGAATCGTTGATGTCTTTTAGTAAAATGTATTCAAATGAAACTCTTCTGTTTGTTTTATTTATGTATTTGTTAATTGATTCTAGAAGTTCCTTAAGTGGGTATATTTTTGCGACGGGCATTATTTTTTCTCTTATAAGTTGCGTTGGAGCATGTAAAGAAATTGCTAGATTCACTTGAAAGGGCTCTAAGGTAAATTTTTCAATGCCTGGGATTATGCCGCATGTGGATACGGTAATTCTACGTGAACCAAAATTGAAATGCTTCGGGTCAATAAGTGTGTTTATTGAAGCAATGGTGTTTTCATAATTTAAAAAGGGCTCTCCCATCCCCATGTATACAATATTAGTTATTTGTTGATTCTCATTTTTTAACTTGGAAAAGAAATATAAAACTTGGTCAGTTATTTCCTCTGCAGTTAGGCTGCGGCTAAACTTCATTGCGCCAGTGGCACAAAACTTGCATCCCATAGTACATCCTGCTTGTGAAGAAATGCATATAGTGTTGCGCCCATCTTTAAATTTCATTAGGACTGACTCAATTTTTTCACCAGTAGATAGCTGAAATAGAACTTTTTCTGTGAAGCCGTCTTTAGAATTTTGGTGGTGTATTGGCGTTAAAGAGAGAATTGGCACATTTGCCGAGAGAAACTCACGGAGCTGTAGGGGAATATTCTTAATCTGTTGATATTCAGTAACTCCGTTTTTATATACTGATTGAATTATCTGTTTTGCCCTATATAGAGGGTATGACGCTTCTTTTAGTATGAGCTCTAGTTGTGTGAGATTTTTCATAAGTGTCTTCCAGTGACAGGACTACAGTATATTATTTTGAATTATCGTTTATGTATAGAGAAAATTATTTGTTTTTGAATTTGTCATGTTTTGATGGTTGGCTAATATTGACATATCATTCTGTTGAAAATCAATTGACGGATATAAAAATGAAAACAATCATAGTTACGAAAACAGACAAGGGGGTTGAATTTTGGAAGGATGTATTGTTAGAGTCAGGACTTACACATGAGATAGTGCTTTACGATGATTTGTTCTTGAAGCTTGGTGCATATTCATCTGATAAACAATTTTACGCTGTTATACTTGATGGAGTAAAAGTGGATTTGTTTTACTTAGAACGGGTATTAAGGAGAGTTGATTTTTTTATAATTGTGAACGATTGGAGGGAAACTCTTGAATACCAAGTTGAGAAAGATCATTTCAGTCTCAGATTTTATAAAATGCCGATTATTACTTCTGTAATCATGGATGATGTCAAGTCAGTAACTAAAGTGAAGGACTATATTGAAATTGGAGAAATAAAACTGGGTGAGCTATCAATAGATATCAACGCGAGAACGGTAGGTGATGGTATCAAATCCGTTTTTTTGAGAAATAAAGAATTTGATTTGTTTCTGTTTTTAGTAAAAAACCGAGGAAGAGTTGTATCAAGGGCAGCTCTTTTGGATCAAGTTTGGGATATGAATGCAAAAATTGTGACAAATACAGTTGATGTTCATATAAGTAAACTTAGAAAAATATTAAAATTTGAATTTGGGATTTCTTCTTTAATAAAGACAATTCCCTGCTGTGGGTATGTTCTATCTGAAGTATATGGCGAGTAACTTTGGGAATTTTTACAAGCATATTTGCTTTTTTTTGGAGAATGTTTGGTTATACTATGCACATCTTGCAAGAAATCCAAACTGGATTTTGATTTAAAAACAAATAATTAATAAAAAAAGTATGACGACTAAAAACGACTCTATCTTGAATGAAATCGCCGAGTTTCTCTTATTATTGACTCAGAAAGAGAGGTATGTAATTGAGAGACGTTTTAATTTGGATAACAAAGATAGGTCTACTTTGGAACAGATTGGTCAACATTTCAGCGTGACAAGAGAAAGGATCCGTCAGATAGAAAAGAATGCATTAGCTAAGCTTAAAAGAAATTTACCTAATTGTGGTTTACTCGGAGTAAGCGAAGTTGCTTATGAGATTTTGATGGAGAATGGAGGAGTAATGAAAGAAGATCTATTGGTTGCAGCAATTCTTAACAAGAAGATAGAGTTTAACATTGAGTCTCTTCAATTGATATTGACGATTGATGAGAGGTTTAAAAGAGTGTCAAATACTGTGTCATTTCATCCATACATCATTATTCATGAATTGAATCAGGATGAATTGGAGTCTTTGTGTAGAACTACAGTGGAGTATTTAAGTAAGTCGAAAGTAACAATGTCGATTTCTAATTTGTATAATGTACTAGTTGAAAAGGCAGAAATTGAAATCACTCAGACTTTGTACAAATCATTGATTCAAGTGGATAAGAAGATCAAACTTCTTGATGCTGATATGATTGGACTGTATGAATGGAGAAATATTAACCCTAGAACTCTAAGAGATAAAATATTCTTTGTTTTGAGAGAACAGAAAGGGCCAATGCACTTTATGGACATTGCAAATAAAATAATTGATTGTAGTTTTGATAAGAAAAAAATCAATTTACAGGCAGTTCACAATGAATTAATTAGGCATGATGACTTTATCCTTATCGGCCGTGGTATATATGGTTTAAGTGAATGGGGCTATAAGAGTGGGACTGTAGCGGATGTTATTCAATCTATTTTGAAGGGGAAGGAATCAATGTCACAAGATGAAATCATTATTGAGGTAATGAAACAAAGGAAGGTTAAATCAATAACCATTGTTTTGAGTCTTAAAAATAAGGAAAATTTTGTAAGGGTTGGCCGAAAACAGTATGCACTGAAAAAGTAAGAAAATGACTATATGCGAATATAGTTCTTTGTCTTGTAGTCTTCGCTGTCTTTGAAAGCTTTGTAGTAACTAAATATGTCTTTTAGAATTTTGTCATGTGACTCTTTGTCCGCTTTATCAGTAGCGTTTTGTTTATATCGTTTCGCTTTTTCATTTTTCTCGTCCAAATCTAGTAAACGCTCGCATAGGACTATGCACAGATCATATTTTTTTTGTATAAACAGTGTCTTAATTTCTTCAAGTGTTTTAAAAATATAATCCTTTTTGCTTTCAATTTTATGAAACTGATAGTTTTTCTTGGTTTTACTAATTAGTGAGATGACTTTTGCGTTTTTTTCATCTAGTTTTTTAAGTTTTAACAGAAAAATAATTGTATCTTCGAACTTTTGGCTATTAATTAGGCCTAAGTTTTCTTTAATTTGCTTTTTGATATGTTGGTTCTTCAGTTTGTTTCCCAGCTTCTGGACGTCAGTTTTATGGATTCCGAGCTTATACAATTTGTTTAGCTTTAGCATCACTTCGTTAAAATCTAACGTGTCTTTTTTAGACTTAATTTCATTGGAGACTTCATTGAAGATTGCATCTCTTTTATCTTGATATTGCTTATCAAGAAGTTTTTTTGCTTTAACAATTTTTGTTCCTATTTCGGGGTATTCTTTTACAAAAGATTGAAGTGGGGCAATAGCCTTAAGATATTCAGCATATTTTTTCTCTTTAAGCAGTGGTTCTAGGTTTTCAATTTGTTCCTTGATTGCCCTTTGGTTAATGCTCGCTATCTCCTTTTCAATATATTTCTTTAGTTTGATGAATTTGATGTTTTCTGTATCATAGCTTAGAATTTGATTACAAAGTTTATAGGCCTGTGGCCAATTTTCTTCTTTAATAAGAGCCTTGGTTTGTTCTTCGAAATCTTTAAGTGTTGGCATGTAAATAAGTAAACATATTAATATATTTTAACATATTTTTGTTCTTTTGTGCATGTTTTTGTGGTAGAATTGTGTGATAAACAGAATATATGGTTAAAGAAATATTAAAAAATAAAGAGAGTGCAGAAAAACTTCAGAAGCAGCCTGAGGATATTAAGGGTGAGAAGCTTGAAAAGCTGGATGTGGATAGTCATGCAATAGATGTTGTTGAAGGTGTTGAATCTGCAGAGTCATCAGAAGATGAGTCTGTCTTTGATGAAAAACAGAAGAAGTATGTGCAGAAGCAGAATAAACAGGCTCCTGTGCCAGGAGACGCAACAAGCAGAGCAGCATCAGTTGCAGCTGCACCATCAATAGAAAATATGGTGAAGCAGACAGTGATGGCAATAGAGGAGGAGTTAAAGAAGACTGAGATTGAAGTAAAAAGACTTATAAAGAACAAGTCATCGTCTCCTCATACCATTAATGAGAAAGTAATAAGAATTCGTTTTTTGAATGGTCTTTTGTCAAAGTTGCAAAGGGCTGCAAAACTGACTCAAGACTTTATTGTGGGACTTTGGAAACAGTATGTGAAAAAGATGAGCTAGTTGATTTTCTTTTTTTATCCGTCACTTGAAAATCTAGGCGTTTATTTAGCATGAGCCTTGTTTGTGCGTCAATTGCTGGTAATGCACTCAAAAATACGGAGACAATTGGAACAAAAATCCATTGAACGAAAAGAGCAATTTTCTTGGAGAGCTTCTTTTGTTTGTGAAATGGAATGATTAGTGTGGTTATAACTAGACAAACAAGGATTCCAATTGCTGCTACATTTAGTAGGTTGCTTATTATATATGGGAGGTTGTGGCTCAAAATTGAATAGCCAAAGTCTTTATTAACTAGATTGGGAGTAATTCCGGCAAATAAAAGAATAATTGGCCCAGTTGCCCAGAAAAATACGCTTTCGATAAAGTGTAGAATTTCATAGATTTTTCTTTTTAGAGAAAGTTCTTTCACTTTAAATATATTGAAAACAATAAATGGAAGGTCACTGACTCCCCACGCCCATCGTCGTAACTGCTTATATTGGTTTTTAAGCGTTTCTAAGTAGGAGTTGCCCAGAACTGCATCCATATATACAGGACTATAGATGTTCTCTAAGTAGTGTCTTCCCTTATACACAAAATAGGCAGTCCAGAATTGTCTGGAATCGTCTTGAACCACTTGTGAGTCCCAGTAGTCGAAGTCCATTACGGACTGGAAGCTCATTGCACGAGAGGAGAAACTTTTGTTTTCTTCTTTTCTAAGGCTTACAGACATTTGCCAGAAAGAGCAGGAGATGGCAACAAGTCTGTTGAACATCGGTACGTCCCATATGTTGTTATGGTAAAAAGGCACCGGTTGAAAGCCGACCTCTCTTCTGTTTTTGCTAATGCTAAATCTAAATGTGAGCTCACTTAAGTAATTTTCGCTAATTGCAGTATCTGCGTCAAAGCTTGAGAGCAAAAGTCTGTTGTATGAAATGTTGTTGTTTTCTATATATCTTTTAAGAACTTTGGCCGCCCATGTTGCATTTGCAGCGCGTCCTTTGTGTTCTCCTGGTAGATTTTTTGGATGACAACTATGTAGATATGCTTTAAACAGATGTCCGAATTCGGATTTAATCTTCTTGGAAATTTCTAATGCATTCTCCAAATCAGTTTCCTCAAAAGCTAACATAAGAATCACATTCTTGAGGTCATAGTTGCTTTTTGTATAAGAAAGGACAGAGGCCCGGATTACTTCGTATGATTCTTTATAAGTTGGAAGTGTTATACAATGCGTAATTTCTGAGGGCTTTAGATACTGATTAATTGCCTTTAATTCATTTATTTTCTTCAGAAGAACTGGTTCTACTGGCCCTTTTTTTAGGCGTAATATCATGGGATCAAAGGAAAAAGCTTTTTTCTTAACCAGATATTCAAGTTTTTTTGGATTCTCAATGAAGGAGTTAAGTAGATTCCAATCAGTTTTAGATGCTTTTTTGGAAAAATAGAAGGATTTAACCAGGTTATATGAAAATATAAATGTACGAAACACCCAAATGAGAGTGTATGTGATAATAATATTTGCAGTAGCAATGGGAATGAAAATAGATCCAAGTATGACAAAAAGAAAAGCCCCCCAAGTTAAAGCTCCTGGAATTATCTCAACTAACCTCCAAAATCGGTGAGATCTCGTTAGACTTGCAGGATCTGTGAGCTGTTTATGCATAAGTATATTGTTTGCGTGTGGAATATATACAATGTTTAAAAATATGGCAAATTATATAAAAGTTGACAACCGCAGGCAATTACTTTATTATCGTGAACCGTCGGATTCCAATATAGTCAATGGTAATATACAAACTGTTTTAGATGTCAAATTTCTTGCTTGACAACATTGTTACCTACAATTTATATTTGAAACCGCCTGAAGCAATATATAAAGGAAAAAGCTTATGACTCAAGACTACGACAACACAACGACAAAAGAAGAAAAAGAAAATATCAATCTGACTGATATTATTGAAGATATGTTCTTGGTATTGACACAAAAAGAAAAGGAAGTGATTGTCAAACGCTTTTGTCTGGACAATAAACCAAAGCAAACTTTAGAAAAGATTGGTCAATCCTTTTCCGTTACTAGAGAAAGGGTTAGGCAAATAGAGAAGATTGCTCTAGGTAAGTTACGTAGAACTGTTGAAACAACAAGGATCAGTCTGATAAATAGATTGGCTAAAGACGTTTTGAAAGAAAATGGTGGTTTATTATTAGAGACTAAATTGGTTTCTTCGTTAATTAACAAGATTGCAAGTAAACAAGATGCTGATTCTCATATTATACGTTTGGCATTAAATATTAATGTGGATGTTGTTAAGTTTGAGAAAACAAATATATATCAGCCTTTTTGGAAATTATCTGAGATTGATTTCGATGATATTAAGGGCGCAATAGCTTCAGGAATTACACATTTGAATAAATCAGGTGATGTATGTACTGAGGATAACCTTTCAAAAGAGGTACAAAGACAATTTTTAGATAAAGGAAAGCAGATAGAATCTGCTTTTGTTCTTTCTGCAATGGAAATTGATAAGAGAGTGAAGCGAGTTCCTGAGGGATATGGATTAACTTCATGGAGGCATATTAATCCTAGAAGTATCAGAGATAAGGCTTATATAGTACTTAAGAAGGGAAATGAACCGTTACATTTTGTTGAAATTGCAAATAGGATTGCAGAAGCTGGCTTTGATAAAAAAGTCGTTACAACACAGGCCGTTCATAATGAGTTGATTAGATATGATCAATTCGTACTGGTTGGTCGTGGGTTGTATGCATTAAAAGAATGGGGATATAAGAGAGGTACTGTTGCGGATGTTATTGAAGGTCTTCTCAGAAAGAAATCACCAATGACTAAACAAGAAATAATTGCTGGAGTTTTGAAACAAAGAAGAGTGAAGAAAGGTACGATTTCTTTGAATTTACAAAAGAGTCCTCAATTTATGAGAGTTGGTAGAGCCGTTTATGCTCTTGATGAGACACAGTTGACATCATAAAGAGATACTCTAGTTGAAAAAAACGTTTGAAAAGCCTATCTTTGGATAGGTTTTTTTTATAAACAATGAAAAATATGTCGACGATCTTTTCAAGCATTATTAAAAAAGAAATTCCAGCTAAAATAGAATATGAGGACGATTTATGTATAGTCTTTCATGATAAGTTTCCAAAGGCTCCAGTACATTTATTAATCGTTCCTAAAAAGGAAATTGCAACAATTATGGATGCTGAAGACCAGGATCAGGCATTATTGGGACATTTGGTGTTAGTTGCTAGAGATATGGGTAAGAAGATGAACCTTGAAGGATATAGATTGCAGTTTAATGTTGGTCAAAAAGGTGGTCAGGAAATTTTTCATATCCATTTGCATTTGATGGGTTAATAATTTATATTTTTCGCGTTTGGAAAACATATGCTGGAGTGGTGGAATTGGTAGACACACTAGCCTTAGGAGCTAGCGCCCATAAAGCGTGGAGGTTCGAGTCCTCTCTCCAGCACCAATTAAAAGTTTCATAGATTGCGTTCTGACTGCGTCGACTGCGCTCGTTGCTCGCACGCATACAGGAGTATGCTTAGCTCGTCGCCTTGCTTGGCTCCTTGCAGAACACAATCTATGAGACTTTTAATGTTTTAAGGGGGGTGGGCGTTTTTATCTCACGGACGGTTTGGAGGGATTTTTCATTGTAGGGCAGGGGTCTGACTGCGTCGACTGCG
>SWCD01023133.1_pt1 | contig 56318 bp, 58 predicted proteins | sample 4693011 | NCBI WGS metagenome assembly SWCD01 (sample SAMN10267278, study PRJNA491770) | bioreactor metagenome | isolation source: DHS bioreactor inoculated with marine | place: Japan: Omine Ridge, Nankai Trough
CCCCCCCCTTGAATTTTGGAACGCGAAGGTATCTATTAGATGACACCATTAATCGAAAAAAACGGCTTTATTCTGGTCGGCCATGATCCGATCGATTACGATCATGATGAATTCGTCATGCTGCTGAGCCGGCTGAATACCGCCGATAACAATGATTTCCCGGCCTTGTTTCAGGAATTGTTTGAACATACCGAGCAGCATTTTGAGCGAGAGAACCGGCTCATGGAACAATCGGCTTTTCCGGCGCAAACCGAACATAAAGGGGAACACCTGCGGGTTCTGGGCGAATTCAAGCAATTCAAGAAGCGGATCGATAAGGGCATGATCGCCTTCGGACGCTCGTTTGCCAGGGAGCGCCTGCCGCAATGGTTCGAACTGCATGTCACGACCATGGACAGCGCGCTGGCCGCGCACCTGAATACGCGGTCTCAAGGGTAAATCAAGGGTGGGGGCATGAACCAGTTTTTCTGCGCCGAGCTTGAGCTTATTGAAGCCTTTTACAGTGCCGCCGAAAGCGAACGGCTTTATCAACGTCTGCTGCGGGAACAAAATTGGCCCGATAACCGATACACCGTCGCCGGACGGCAATTTACCCTGCCCCGTTTGCAGACCTGGCATGCCGACCCGGGCATTGTCTACAGCTACAGTAACAACCTGCTGCAAACCCGGCCATGGACGCCGTTGTTATACGCTATCCGGGCAAAAATCGAGGACCGGCTGAATGACCGTTTCAATTCGGTTCTGGTTAATCTGTACCGGAACGGTGAGGATTATGTCGGCTGGCATGCGGATAATGAACCGGAACTGGGCGACCGCCCCTTTATCGCCTCATTGACTTTCGGCGCCGAGCGGCAGTTTGCCTTCCGTCATAAACAATCATTCGAACAGGGTCAGGTGTTATTGCGCAGCGGTTCATTATTAGTCATGCAGCCTGATTTCCAGCACCATTGGCTGCACAGCATTCCAATGCAGAAAAATGTCAGTCGGGAACGGATAAACCTGACCTTCCGTAAGGTGCTGGCGCCTTCCGGCCAGTGACAGGTTTACCGTGCTGCCGTTCGCGCGCCTGGTCGCATTTACGACAATATAAAGCCCTGTGTCGCCCGTGGAATGCAAGAAATACAACAAAGTGCCCGGCCTCTCGCCCTGCCTGATGGATGGTTTTCCAGGCAAGGTTCCTCGCCGGGACGCAGGCTTTAACCGGTTTCCGACTCATTTCCTCCCTAATAAACTTAGGTTCCGCTCAACAGCTGGCATCCTGTTTGCTAGGCACTTCAGTATGAATGAAACCATTATCATAACCACCGGACCGGACAACCTATCCCGCCAGGATGCGGGCATGGACGCCGGCCCTGCCAGTACCGGCGAAGCGGCGTTAGCGGATTATGTCGCCCGCTGGGCGGCGACCAATCCTCTGTCCCCCGAGCATGTGGATTGCGCCACGACGGTAATGCTCAAAATCCTCGACGGCAAATGCAAGATGAAGACGGAGGAAAAGATCATCATGACACTGCTTTATGATCAGGTGAAAACCCATCACGGCGAACGGCTGGGCGATGATCTGCATGAGCTGATCGCCCGCGCCCGCGACCAACTCACCGATGAGATGAAAAACTTTATTTATGAACAACGCGTTCTGGCGGAGACCATGATTTCCCGTCCCGTCATGAAAGGCTTCAAAACAATGATCCGGCAACGGGGGCTGTTCGAGGATGGAAAAATATAGAAAGGATCACCCTAAAAAATTCAAGCGCGTTTTTTACCTGACCACCCGGCGGCGCACGACCATCGTCACCCATCCGCCAAGGAGAATCACATGAACAACGAGTTACTGCCCTGGGATGAAGAGGCGCTTAAGCGCCTGGAAAAAATTCCCGTGTTCGTCCGCCACATGGCCAAGAGTAAAATCGAACAAGCCGCCAAGGCCGCCGGTGAAAGCACGGTCACCGTCGCATTCATGGATGCCAATAAAGCGAAACTGATGGGCTAGGCGCAATGGCGAACCTGAAACTCTATATGACCCCCGGTTCCTGCTCGACGGGCATCCATATCCTGATGGAAGAACTGGAGCTCATCTTCGAGGCTTATATCGTCAACCTGCCGGCCGGCGATCAATTCAAACCGGCCTACACGGCCATCAATCCCAAGTCCACGATCCCGACCCTGGTCAAACCCGACGGCACGGCCATCACTGAATTCTGTGCCATCGCCTACTGGCTGGCGCGCACCCATCCCAAGGCCAGGCTCATGCCGGGCGATGCGGACGGCGATACATTCGTGCTCGAAACCATGAACTACGTTGTCAGCGCCATTCACATGCAGGGCTTTACCCGTATTTTCACTACCGACCATTACGCCTTTAACGAAGCCGATATGGAACGCACCAAGGCCCAGGGCGAAACCATTGTCAAAAAAGGCTTTGCCATCATCGACAAGCAACTGGCGGGCAAAGCCTACGTAGCCGGCGAATTCTCCATCGCCGACGCCGCGCTCTTTTATTGCGAATTCTGGGCGGTACGCATCGGCATCAACCTGCCGGAACACTGCCTGGCCCATTACCGGCGCATGCTCAAGCGACGGGCGGTCAGACAGGTATTAATGGAGGAAGGCTATTCATCCTTGTTTCAATAGCGCCCCTGGCTTGCCTGCTTCACCCCTTACCCGTAACGGGTCCCGGCCGGCCATCGTGAAAAACGCCTGACATGCCCTGCCCGTGTACTGGAATGAATTATGAAAGAAACGGTAAAAAATATCTGGAGCCTGAATAAGGACCCCGCCATCAAGGCCATTCTCATCATGCTGCAGCATGAAGTCGGTCCGAACGGATTCATGCTGCTGGACGAAAGCCTCCTGAACGAAAAGGCGGTGCGTATCATATACCCGCCCACGCGCCGGGAGTTGTCCGCCTATGTTTACAGTTATGCCCAGCGCGAGAACCATTATGGCCTCGACCTGGAATTCCCCTACCTGATCGAAACCCGGGCTGACGACCAAAGCATCCGCCTCAACGACCTGACCGCTGAAGAAGTCTTGAAAAAAATGATCGACCATCTGGGAATCAGGCCGGTCAAAGCCAACCCGTCATGAACCGGTGCGCTGCATTCTGGCGACCGAGCCATTCAGCCCGCGCCGTTTTACGCCAACGCTCCAGGAGGATAGCTTTCCGGTGCACGGAGATTTTCCAACGTAGATGCGAATTCATTCGCACTATGAGCATAACCTCAGAGGCAAAAGCATTTAGACCGGGTTGAAGCTTTAGCGGAAGCCCGGCCTGGACGGGCCGAAATGCCGGGTTTACCAATCAGGACCAGCGCGGCTGATGATAAACGTTACCATAACTGATGTTACGCACGGGTGATTTCATCCCGTTTGCCGCGCCGAGCACCGCAGCTTTCGTCGAGAATAGCCCGAAGGGGCGCTTCATGGATGAAGCGCGTTGCCAAAGGGACAGGAGTCCCTTTTGGCAACCCGCGGCGAAAGCGAGGAGCACAGGATGCAAGCGGCAACCGGGCGGCCTTTTCTTTGGTTACTTTCTTTTGGCCGCGCAAAAGAAAGTAACTCGCCTTCGGGTGCGATAAACCCGATTAAATAAAACCGTCGCGCTAGCGACACTTTATTAAATCGATCTAACTTCTACTGGCCGCGTAACATCAGTTAAATAAGTATTCGTACGAATAAACTCCTCAGTGGCCTTTTGCTAGTATAACCACCGTCGAAGAGCAATAGCTCCCATGCTCTTCGACAATTTTGTCTCTACTTTATAAAGACCACCTCCCACCACCCCCCCACAATTTCTGGTGGTCTTTTTTTTTCTTTTTCTTCCCTATCCAGAAACCTTCCGCTCCAGGCTAGCGCTTGATCCTGTTCAGCAGTAAAAGCACCGCAGCCCCGGCAAAAAACGAAACCAGCAAGGCTCCCCAGGCGCTTTTATCCCAGTCCACCTCGTAGGAATCCGGTGTCACGGCCGCCGACAGGCCAGGAATGCTCGGCAGATCGCCGTCGCCGCCGTCCACTTTCAACTGCGCCTTCATGCCTTTTTCCATGTGCTGGGGCACTTCGCAATGAACCAGATAGGTCTTGCGCTGGCTGGGCACGATAAATGACGCCGTCTTCTCGCCCGGCCCGTAGATTTCCATCGTGAACATGCCTTGCGGATAGACATAGCCCGGCAGATCGTGAATCATGAACTGGTGCCGGATTTTGTCCTCGTTAATGAACGTGACGTTGATGCGCGAACAGGGCGGCGCTTCCCACTGCTGCTGGTCGAACGCATACATAATGCCGTTGAATTTCCTGGCATGCTTATGGCCGGCGCGGACCGTGATGTTGACGTCGCCGGCGATCTTCTGGCAGTCACGCGGCAACTTGTCGGTATTGCTGTTCATGATCATGCCGGTTTCGTCCATGATCATGCCATTGTGGTTCATGGCGGCCAGAGCGGGTTGGGCGCCGGCCAGCGCCATCCATAAAATCAATTGCTTGGCAAAACTCATTCCGCTGCTCCTTTCTTAAAGCCGCGCACGAGGTAGAACACCAGCGCGAACAGCAACCCGACCGTCAGGCCGAAGGCGGTGATTTTCAGATAATTCGGGGCCAGAGGACCGGCTTCGCCCAGCAGATGCGCAAATTCGCCCGTCGCCCACATCGGGGTTTCGCGCGCGTAGTAAGCGCTGGTGAAGAACTGATCGAAGGCGCCGTCATGCAGTTTCGGCATGCCCTGCCCGTCGATGTAATCGCGGTATACGACCAGGGAGATATTGCCGCCCGGCTCCACGCCGTCATTGGTCGTGCCGGTCTCGACATGATCGTGGAACATCCAGACGCCTTCGCCATCGTTGTGGAGACCGTCATTGGTCGTATCCAGCTTGATATCGACGCGCTGCGCCGATGAAATATCGACCACGTCGCGTATGACCTGCATGGCCTCGGGCTGTTTGATGCCGTCGTAATGCGTGACCGTGGCCTTATGGCCGTGGAAATGCAGCGCCACGGCCGAGTTCTGGGTATTGGCGACGCGCAACTTGATCTTTTCATTGGGCCCGGTAACGATCAGGTCGTCGCGCAGCGTGTACGGGAAGGCATGGCCGTTCAGCAGGAAATAGTTTTCCCGCGATTCGGTCATGTTGAATTCGCGGTTCATTTTTTTCTCGATCAGACGCGGATCGTTGGCTTCCTGGATGATTTTCGCCAGGCGCTTGTCGACGGACTGATAATGCAGGTCATATTCCTGATTGTATTCCTCCCTGACGCCGACCGACGGATGCCGCACGTGTCCCCCACCGATATTGAAGGTCTGCAGCCAGTTGTTCGGGCGATTCTCTTCCACGATGATCATACCGGCCATGCCCATCATGACGTGCTTGTCAGTCTGTACATGGCAGTGATAAAGCATGGTGCCGGTCGTCCGGGGCTTCAGTTCATACGTGTGGCTGTCGCCCGGGAACACGGCCATGTCGCCGCCGTGCGCGTCGCCGTCGTTTTCGCCGCCGTCCACCGTTCTCCAGGGGTGGTCGACGCCGTGCAAATGAATCGTGTGCGGGAAATAATGCGTGTTTTCCAGGGTGATATAGACCTGGTCGCCCTGCTCGACGCGAATCACCGGCGACGGCGCGCGCAGGAAATAATTGGCCTGATTGGAGCCGTAATGCTTCACGGCCATGTCGCTGGTCTTGGGCGCGAACACCCACAACCCCGGCTGCACGCCCGGCAGCACATCATAACCGGGGATCAGGAAGTCGCCGTCGGGCGATTTGCCGTTAAGCTCGATGACCTCCAGCTTGATGCGGATGATATCGGGGTCGCCGTCGCCGTCCAGGTCGTCGGTTTTGGTCAGCGCGTCTTCGGACAGATGCGTGTTCATCAAGGTTGGCATGGAAACGTTGTTGACGCCCTTGACGAAGGCGGCGATGTCGTACGGATTGTCGGGACTGCATGCCAGCGATTCGGCGATCTCGACGCCGTCGATAGTCTGGGCCTGGCGCCATTCGGGATGCTCGTCCTTGCAGGGCTTTTCAAAGCCGGCCGGTCTGGCCAGCCTGGACTGCGTGGAAGGGGAATTGAGATCGGCTTCTTCGAATTTGCCGGGTCGCAACCAAACTGCCAGGGGAATTAATAGAACAATCAGGAGAAGACTTAATAAACGTATGTATTTATTCTGCATTTTTAGACAACTGTACAGCAAGATTCAACTAAACGCGCCACTATACCGAAAATTTTCCGGCTGGGAAGCATTAGCCTGAATATTTCACCACTATCCGCCCCCGGATTCGCCTGAACTCCCTGTGGTTCATGAGGAGGGATTTACTTAAAATCGAACGGCATTATGCCGTCGAAAAAGAAATCATCAAAATCATCCGGCACTGATTTTTTTGGCATTTTATAGCTTTTCAGCCATGCTTTAAGCGCTGCAGGATCCTGAAAGGTTTCAATCTCTTTTCGAATGACCGCTATATCCGCCTGTAGCTTTTTAATATCCTGCACCAGCATTGCCATCAGTTGCCTGGGCGATAGAAGCGCATAGAAAGGCAGATCCAATTGCAATTTAAACGCCCCTTCAATTTGATCGATTTCCTGATCCAGCTCTGATAATTGTTCTTTCAGTATTTTGTTGAAATGCTTTAAACGGCTGTCGGCCATCCGGCTTAAGTGGGCCGGATCGATTTGCTCGATTTCCAGCTGCAATTCCAATAACTGCAATAAGTCTTTTTTGCCGTAAGCGGTATTGACGCGCTGCATCAACTCCGTTTTGCGGGCGCGTTCCTGTGCATCCGGCTCGCGGTCGGGATGCAGTGTGGCGACCAATTTCCGATAAACTTCCTGGACCGACTTGCTCGCCAATGCCTCTTCCTCTTTTTGGCGCGCTTGTTTTTCCAATTGCCTTTTGGTTTTTTTGCGCTGTTTAACCGGCTCCGCCGGTTGCTCTTTTGATTGGGCTTCCGCCTGCTCTTGCAGCTTTTCCTGTAAGTGGGCGTGGAATTTTTCCGGCGAACTGATATCGACGTCATCCCCCAAGTCTACATTGAACATATCTTCCGCCAGGCTTTTCATCAGTTCGCCAACCGCGGCTTCCGTCTCTTGATGAATGGTATCGTAATCATCGTCACTGTATTTATTGAACAAGGACTTCGGTTCATCGTTATTCAACTCGGGAATCAACTGCTCGCATACCTCGCAAATAAGCTGCTTCATTTTCAATTTGTCGGTTTTTTTAAACAGTGACTTACCGTAAAACTGATCCAATAACCGCACCCATTCCAGTTTCTGGTTATATAAGATCTCTACGGCAGGCTCGTATTCCTGCTCAACCTTTTGATAATACAAGGGAATGGTTTCTTTCCACTCGATCAGGCGCTTTTTCTGGCGATCAATCTTTTTGGTCAGGTTATTGAATTGTTTTTGGGCGGCGGATAAGGTGGTTTTCCCATCGGATTTTGTAGCAATGCGAACGATTTTGCTTTTAGGTTGAGTCATGGTGCAAATCTCATGATTGAGCGGATAGAAAATTGTAGGAAAAAATGAAGGTTATACTGGGATAGCCAAATTCCGACTCCAGAAAACGCACTGCAATGATGCATGGGGCGCTGCCCTCACACGGCAGCCGTTCGAACGTGAAAAACCAGGAATTTTACTACGTATCAATGAATTGATCCACGTCAGCGGATTTAAGGCCATGAATTAAGAATCAGACGCGCTTACCACTATAACTCCCGCTTGAACCGGCTTCTGCGCGCATCGCCATCCGCTCCCTGGAGCGGTTGAGGGATTACCGACAAATTGTTTCGAAAGCCACCACGCACGACCTCCAAAAATCTTCAAATCCATAATAAAATCAATGCATTATAAATAATAATCAGCATGGCATTTTACTTGCTTCCTAGGGAATTGCCGGATTGCCAGCCTCCTAATGGTGTCTATCCGGGCGTTTTTTTCCTGGTTAACGAGGTGTTGATATGTTCGAAGTCATACTATTATTTCTCGTCATGTTTTTAATTGCGGCATGCGCTTTTCTGCCTTTAGGTTACAGCATGCTACATTTTTCCAAATCCGCCGCCGGCAAATCCGGATCGGCGTCCGTTTCAAAGCCGAAAATCCCTGAGGACTCAATGCTCAGACGGCATTTTCTAACCCATCTGCAAAGTGAAATCGAAGCCGCTTTGTTTCCGCGTCCTAGCGACTCCACTTTGCAGCGCCATTACGATGCCCTGGTCGCCGCCGAACTGGAGAATCGTCTGGCCGCTTTAGCCGATTGAAATACAAACAGCCATGTCGGGTTGCACTGTATGCTTGCGGCTTTGGGCCGATTTCCGGCTCACGGCCGCGGCCTTTGCATCATTCCACCCTGCTACAACCAACCTAGCCTGAATATTTCACCACGAAGGACACGAAGTACACGAAGGCTTTTCAATTCAATTACTTGCAAATATTTCATAATGAGCTCATGAAGTTATCTGTGAGAAATGATAATGCCATGATTTTCTTCGTGTTCTTCGTGTTCTCTGTGGTTTCATGAAATATCCGGGCTAGTACTCAGTCAGCCTTGTTCTGACGAGTAAAATTTGCAGAGCATTCATAGCTTGCGAATAGTGCGAATGAATTCGCACCTACAATTTACCCGCCATAATTAAATTGACTGACTACTAGTACTCAGTCAACCTTGTTCTGACGAGTAAAATTTGCGGAGTATCCATAGCATGCGAATAGTGCGAATGAATTCGCACCTACAGTTTATCCGCCATAATTAAATTGACTGACTACTAGTACCCAGCTTCCGAAATATATCCGATAACCTATACGAGCAAAGGCTTGCCAATGTAAGTCCAGAGAAACGGCTTTGCCAAGGTCTCGTTGAAGAATTCAATAAAAGCCAGGATACGCTGATTCAAAATTTCAGTTGAAGCAAAGCTACCTCGTTTGAGAAACCGGCGGCTCAGGATCCCGAACCAGATTTCGACCTGGTTGAGCCATGAGCAATGTTTTGGGGTATACACAAAACGGATACGCTGCCCGGTGTCTTGCAAGAACTCTGCGCGAGAGCCCATATTGAGCAGAATACCGGACTTGCCTTTCTCACCCAGTGCTGTTTTACGCCACACAATCCGGCCACGCATTCCACCAGTGAGGCCGATTTATGAGTATTGAGCTGGCAAAGTTGGCTATCACTGTCTGCGTCCCATGTCAGGTGCACTCGAACTCGTGCAGTTCCAGCTTACCTTGCAGTTCTTACGCGAATATCCGCATCGAAGACGGCAAAGCCGGGACATCAGCCGTTTCGATGCCTTAGAAGTCGAACGCAAGACGCTCGATGTCCGGCGGCGGTTGCTGGAGTTCACCGATGAACGCGATTTTCTGATCAAGCGCATTCAGGACATGCGTCCGTGGGGCGATTTCGTTTTTTCGCCGCTGCATGAAATGGGCAATCTCCGCTTCTGGTTCTATGTAGTGCCGCACCGCGATATGCCCAAAGTGGCGGAACTGGGGCTGCCCTATGAGATCGTCAAAAAGGATAACCGTAATAGTTATGTCGTGGTCATTTCCGAAAACGAGCCTGAAGGCATGCCCGTCAATCGCACGCATATAGGCTACCAGCCCCGGCATGTCCTGGAGGCTCTCCTTGAAGACGTGGAACTGGCTATCGAGGATGTGCAAGCGGAACGCGCCTATTTGACCCGCTGGTATACACTGCTCAAGGACAATATCGCCATACTGGAAGATCAGGCCGCATTGACAGCCGCGCTGAATCAGACTTACACGCGCCACGAAATGTTCGGGTTACGCGGCTGGGTGCCGCAGAATCGCCTCCCGCAACTTGCCGATTATGCGCGCCGCCATCGGGTGCATATTGATACCCGGGAAGCAGAGCCTGATGACAACCCGCCGACTTGTATGGAGAATCCATCCTGGCTTTCGGCCGGCGAGGATCTGGTCAATTTCTACATGACACCGGGTTACCGTACCTGGGACCCTTCTCCAGTCGTATTCATCTCTTTCGCACTGTTTTTCGCGATGATTCTGGCCGATGCCGGCTATGCGCTGCTGCTGGGCATTCTGCTGCTCTTTTTTTGGCGCAAGATGGGTGCTTCGCGGGCAGGAAGACGCTTTCGGCCACCTTAGGACCCGGCCTGCTTGGGCAAGTTTTCGACGGCTTGTTGAACCCTTTGCATGTGCTGGCGAAAAAATATGGCTTTTATCTGCCGCGCGGCGTTTCTGTTTCGCCGCTGGACACCGATAAAAAGTGGCAGTTCACGCCGGAAATAGAAATTGGGGGGACATTGCCTCCCGGCGGGGTCCTGGGATCGGTACCGGAAGGCCCTTTCAAGCATAAGATCATGATTCCTTTCAATGAGGCGGGGCCAGTCAAGGTAACATGGATCCGTGGAGACAGTTTCAGCATCGATGAGGTTGTCGCACGCTATCAAACGTCTGCCGGAAAGGAGCGGGAATTAACCCTGGCCCAACGCTGGCCAATCCGGCGGCCGATCCCGGAAAACCTGCTACGCAAGCGCTATGTCGAACGGCAGTTTCCGGCCATACCGCTGACTACGGCAACCCGTATCATCGATACTTTTTTTCCCATCGCCCAAGGCGGCACCGGTTGTATTCCGGGGCCATTCGGCGCCGGTAAAACGGTCCTGCAAAGTCTGATCGCGCGTTACTCCAGCGTCGACATCGTGATTATCGTCGCTTGCGGCGAACGTGCCGGCGAGGTCGTCGAAACCATTCACGAATATCCAGAAACGGCTGATCCCCGTACCGGCGGAACGTTGATGGACCGGGCGATCATTATCTGCAACACGTCTTCGATGCCGGTCACGGCGCGCGAGGCCTCCATCTATACCGGCATCACCCTCGGGGAATACTTCCGGCAAATGGGCTATCACGTCCTGCTCATTGCCGACTCGACCTCGCGCTGGGCGCAAGCAATACGTGAGACATCAGGCAGGATGGAGGAAATTCCGGGCGAGAAAGCGTTTCCGGCCTATCTCGATTCGGCCATTAAAAATCTTTATGAGCGCGCCGGCGTTATCCGTTGCACCGATGGTACCACCGGCACGCTGACATTGATCGGTACGGTTTCTCCGGCGGGCGGCAATTTCGAGGAACCCGTGACACAATCCACTTTGAGCACCGTCAAAACTTTTCTCGGTCTGTCCGCCGACCGCGCCTATAAACGCTTTTATCCGGCCATCGATCCATTGCTGTCGTGGTCGCGGTATCTGGATCAGTTGGCGCCGTGGTTCAAGAAAGAACTCGATGCGCAATGGGTTGACGACGTTAAGGACATGATGGCCTTACTGGAGCGCGGCGATGGCATTTATCAAATCATGCAGGTTACCGGCGAAGAAGGCATTTCCCTGGAAGATTTCATCGAGTGGCAAAAATCGGTGCTTTTAGACATGGCCTATCTGCAGCAAGACGCCTTTGACGAAGTGGATGCCAACATGCCGCGCGAGCGGCAATTGGCCAGTTTCCGCTTATTGAAAAAGCTGTTGACGACTGAATTTAAATTTCAGGACAAAGAGGCCGCGCGCGATTTTTTTACCCGAATTACCGGGCTTTATAAAAACTGGAATTACAGCCGTGCGGATTCACCGGATTATGAACGATACATGACGGAAATCGAGCAGCTTGCCGGGCAATATCAATCGCTCCACCTCATGCCTTAAATTAGTGCAATTCTCTGTTCTATAGAACCGTATTCTGTCCAAATAGCTGGAGATATTCTCAATTAAGCCAGATGGACGGCATTGCGGCTACTGTGACTTTTGTCTACTGGATTAGGATGTAGTGGAACGATATGTTCAAAACAATGGAAGCAATTGATTTTAGATTATCACCTTATCCTCATACTGTAGTAGCATACGCCGCGAGCAATAGAGGTCTAAATCTTACTGTCTCTCTATAAATCACTGATCCATTATCAAACGATTGAACTCTTGACGCTGATTTCAGATGCTAGGGTCTGAGTGATAGCAACGCTGAACAAGAACATTGAAAGTAAGGCTCAAATTGGATGTGCCCGAAGTGTTTGTAAAACTTCAGATTCGATCACGTCTGTCATGAAAAATAATTAAGCGAAAAAAGTGTTATGAGATTTGTCGTTTCTTATCCCCAAACCAACTGGGATTATGTCAAGTTTAGATTAAACCGCATCATCAGAGGCAAAGACCGATCCAATGATGTTTTCAGAGGTTTACCCGGCGGAAAACTGGAGTTATTCGAGCATACTGGCGAATTAGGCGGCATAAAATATCTGGGTGAAATATCGCCTGTGAAGCCGTTTGGGATGCAGTATGTCTCGGGGGAAGGTTTATATTTCATAACAGGTTTACCTTGTAGCGAAGACGGCGTACCGGGAGACGAGCATATCGCCAGGCTCAATGACAAAGGCGAGATCGATTTGGAAATTCGTAGCCCTTATATGACCCAGGTACGTTCGTTGCGCAGGACCGAGCGGGGGTTATTGATCACGGCAAGTGGCGTTGATGCCCTGCTGGAATTTGATTTAACAGGCCAATTGGTCTGGTCCTGGTGGGCCACCGAACATAGCTATGACACAGCCTATGGCGGCGGAAAGCGCCTTATCGACAAGCAAATGGACCATCGCTTCAAGAATTATCCCGGTCGTCTGCAAACAACTCATTTAAATTCCGCCATCGTCGACCCCTATGATGAAAGCAAAATACTGACCATACTGTTCTATCAAGGCAAAGTGATCCGCATTGATAGAAAAACCCTGGAGCATGAAGTTGTCATTAGTAACTTAAACGGAGCGCATCACATCCGGCCTCATTCAGGTGGATATATGTTATCCAATTCGCGCAGAGGGGAAGTACTTTTATATGATGAAAACTTCAACTTGACGCGCCGCATTCCCGGCACGAGCCGCTTTTTTCCTGTTAAATGGGTGCAGGATGCGATTGAAACGCCTTTTGGAACCCATCTTATCGCCGATTGCAATACCTTTAATTTGCGCGAGCGCGACAAGAAAGGTCGAGAGAAGATCTACAATACACGAATGCCGAATCGAGTGTTTCAAATCGAGTGGGTCGACGATCATTTTAATTTCGCTACCTGATATAAAAAATGCGCGTTTTAGTTATCGCACCCTCCTGGGTAGGCGACATGGTGATGGCGCAGAGTTTATTCATCACCCTCAAACGACAGTACCCGGACTGCCAAATTGATGTGATCGCTCCTTTGGCAACGATCCCTTTACTGGATTATATGCCCGAAGTGTCATTGGGCATTGAAATGACAGTCAAACGCGGTAAGTTGGGATTGCTGACCCGCATCAAATCCGGGCTGAATCTACGCGATCATTATTATGATCAAGCAATAGTATTGCCAAATACCTGGAAGTCGGCGTTGACGCCATTTTTTGCTCGCATCCCCCAGCGAACAGGCTATGTTGGAGAATGTCGCTGGGGATTGCTCAATGACGCACGTCTGCTGGATAAAACCAAACTGACTAAGACCGTTCAGCGTTTTGTCGCCTTGGCGACTATGTCGAAAGCTGATGCGGAGGATTTTCCTAAGCCTGTTTTTAAAGTTGATCCGGAACGTCAGAATCAGGTCATTCAAAAATATCACTTGTCGAAAGACCGTAAAATTGCCGCCTTATGTCCGGGCGCGGAGTATGGAGAGGCAAAACGCTGGCCAATCAGTCATTATGCTGAAGTTGCACGTCAACTAATAGACTATGGCTGGCAAGTCTGGCTTTTGGGTTCCGGCAAAGATCAGGCTGTGACTGATCAGATCAATCAATTGACGGACGGCGCTTGTCTGGATTTTGCCGGCAAGACAAGTCTGGGCGAAGCCGTTGATTTATTGTCGCTGGTTGAGGTGGCCGTCAGTAACGATTCCGGTTTGATGCATGTTGCCAGCGCCTTAAATAAAAAAGTGCTTGCAATCTACGGATCTTCAGATCCCAACTTTACGCCGCCACTTAATGACAAAGCCAGAATATTTTATTCCGCTCTTGAATGTTCCCCTTGTTTCAAAAGGATCTGCCCTTTAGGGCATACGGCCTGTCTAACCGACATTAACCCCAGTTCCGTTATTTCAGAATTAACAGATTCTTGAGTTTTGCATCGGTGCCTGCATTAGCCTGGGCCAAAACCGGAGACCAGTTATATTTTATTCTTTATCTTTAAATAGTGTCGGTGCCGGTTTTGTGCGTCGTTTTGATCATTTTTTCCTGACTGACGCGAGGGCTATGGCGCGGCCACTATCTCAGGCGATAACAGTTTGATATCCAGCTCAAAATCCATTTTGATGCGACGTACAACCGATTCAGCTTCTTTTTGGTTTTTGAAGGGGCCGGCGATCACTTGATAAGAGCCGTCTGTTTCAACTTTTCGCGCCGGGATTGGCGGACCTTGATGATTGAGCATCGCCACCAGTTGTTGCGCCTGCACCTCGTTGTCTAAGTCGGCGACTAAAATCGCCCAGTCGCTGTCGGTCAATGCTGAAACCACTGGCGCCCCGTAGAAATGCTCAGGATGCTCCAATTCAGGCGCACTCGCGACCAGTTCCGGTAAGCCCGGACTGGCCATCAGGATCGGGGTGGGGATGCCGTCGGCGCGTTGCAGGATGCGGTCGACTTTTTCCCAATCGATAGCTGCGTTTTGCTTAGTGCCGATTTGCTTCAGGTCATTGATCAATTTCTTTTTCAGCTTAGGCTTTTGCCTGGCCCATTTTTCCAGCGGCTCATGGGCTTCCAGGTAAAGCCTGTCCCCGTCCCATGCCGTCATATAAGGCTGGTGTATGATGCGCACCGGCATCCCGACCGGTCTTTTTTTGAACAGCACTTCAATGTCTTCGGGGTAAAGGCGCACACAACCGTGGCTGACTTGCAGACCGACGCCATAGGGCTTGTTGGTGCCATGGATCAGGTAGCGTTTAAAGCCTAGCAGTAGCGCATATTTGCCGAGGGGATTGTCGGGGCCAGGGGGCACTGCTTCGGGCAGCGGATCGCCTTTTGCCGCGTGTTCGCGGCGAATGGACTCCGGAACCATCCATGTTGGGTTGGCTGTTTTTGCGACGATAGTGGTTTGCCCTAATGGCGTATTCCAGTTTTGGCGGCCAATGCCGATCGGGTAGGTAAACACGGTGTCCGGCTGTTTCGGGGGATAATAAAACATCCGCATGTTCGCCAAATTGAGCACGATGCCTTTGCGCGGCACATCGGGCAGGATGAACTGCAACGGCAGCAGCACGCGTGCGCCTGCTTTAGGCGTCCAAGGAGGTATAGCGGGATTGGCGATGGCGATCTCGTTATAGCCCAGGCCGAAATGCCGGGCGATGTCGGGCAAGGTATCTCCATCGCGCGCACTGATCATGGCAAGACTGCCAACGATGCTGTGGTCTTTGTCGATAGCGAATTTGCGGGTGGCGATGTCGGCAAGTTTCGGCTGACGGCCGGAAAGTTTCGGCTGGCGCTCGTCTACCACATCCGGCAGGGAGGCTATAATAGGCGGTGAAAAGTCTATATAAGCAGGCTCAATCTGGCAACCGCCGAGCAAACCGACGGCCAGCAGCACGAAAGGCAAAGCTATTCCCGTATGTGACAGGCCGACCGTTGTTTTTTTCAATGTCTTCACTTCGTCTAAGCACACTACGCGGTAGCTTTTCAGGATGAAGTTAGCGTGGAGCAATACAGAAGTAATAACACCGCATTCTGTAACGCCCCACGCAGGTTATTCGTTATTCAGGCATCAAAGGAAGTGTAGAACCAATTTTCACGTCGCTAATAGCTTGCAAAATGTTTTCTATTTACAGAAAACGTGCAGCAATGGTTTTTATGTTGCTTTTGCGATTTTGCCATAATATTTTTCAAGCAGTGCCGTGCGCTTTTTGCGGAAATCAAACATACGCTTGACCAGTTTGTCTGCTTCAGCACCCTTAATGTTGTCAATCTTAGCCGCATAATCACTGATGGCTGCTAGACGCTCGTCATTTAACTGTTTCAATTCAGTGTCATAACGATAGTATTGATCCAGAAACTTTCCTTCATGTTCTGGAGGCAGTTTCATCGCTTTCTTGATAACGTCCAATTTCTCCATACGCAGACTGAAACGGAACATATCCAGTGTCTTTCCTTCATCAGCCGTTGCTGCAGTTGCGGCTGCTTCTTCCACAGCTTTGTCATGAGCTTCGACGGGTGTAGCTGTTTCTGCTTGTGTAGTATTTATCGCAGGAAGATTAACGGCGACAATAGCGCAAATAAAGGCCAGATGTTTATATTTCATTGGCTACTCCTTAATAATGAATTGAGGATATGTTTATTCAGCGTTGAATATTTGCCAATAAATCACATCGAAGTTGACCACGTAAATTAACCCGAGTTCGAGAAAGCAGACAGGATTTTGTAAAAACAGGAAACCATAGGTTCTGACATCATATAAGCATGGTTTCAAGTTGTTTCGTTCTGGCTCGGATTGTTTTGGCCAGTGGGCCTAAATTTGCGCCTAGTACTCAGTCAATTTAATTATGGCGGGTAAATTGTAGGTGCGAATTTATTTATGCCCTTCAGGGTATTCGCACTATTCGCAGGCTATGAATACTCTGCAAATTTTACTCGTCAGAACAAGACTGACTGAGTACTAGGGTACAAGCTCAGTAGTCATACCAATTGCTAAATTAACGAAATTTAGTTCATGCTTGCTTAACAATTCAAATGTAAGAAGGACAAAGTCATGACCACCCAAGAGAAAAAAACAAAATAGTCCCAATACACATAATCCTTCCTCATCAAAAAATAAATTTATTAACGAAATACTGGAAACTAAAGCAACGGACTATCGAATCGATAATATTTATGACATTTTTTGCACAACGGAGAAACGATATGAAAAACAATATGAAACTTATAAAAGGCACGATACTGGCAGTGAGCATGCTGTTGACAGGACAGGCGCTGGCAGCTTTTACGGCCGCGGATGCAAAAAAACTGGAAACGGATGCATCAGCGGCCGTAGCACGATTCCAGAGTGAGACCCAGGGAGCAGAGACGTTGTTTAATAACGCTAAGGGTATTCTCGTCTGCCCAGAGATTACCAAGGGCGGCTTCATTATAGGCGTTGAGGGCGGAAAATGCGTGATGCAGATCGGGGGAAAGCCAGTTGGATATTACACCAACCGTGCCGGGAAGTTCGGTTTCCTAGCCGGTATACAGTGGTATTCACTGATTCTGGTTTTCAACGACCAAGCGACTCTTGACCTTTTCCGGACCGGCAAACGTGACTTTGAGATCGGTGCCGATATTTCCGTAGTGGTGGGTAAAGTAGGAGCTGGCGGTTCACTGGATACCACCAATCTTCAAAGTCCTATTGTTTCATTCGTCTTCGGTGAGAAGGGCCTGATGGGAGATTTATCGATAGAAGGGGCGTCCTTCAAGAAACTTGAGGTTGAATAAGAACCCATTTAGCTATACATGGCCTCTTACTAAAAGGGTTTGAAGTCCAGCGGTACAAAAACCGCTAAGCCAAAATATTGCTCATCTAAGTACAGGGCAAAAATCTCAAAGCCCAAAGAAAGTCGGCAAATCGCATGGAGAAATACTGCGGAGAAAGTCGAGTCCGTGCCGGAAGATAGACTTCTGTTTCGTGCGTGATCGGGTAGGCATCCCGCTTGATATGGCTACACTAAACCGGACACACAATTTAAAATAAAGTGAACAGAGAACGTGTGCCCAAAATGAATCAAGAAAAACAAAAAATCTATAGTGCGGAATTCAGAGCGTCAGCCGTTAAACTGGCGGACGAGTCGGACTAGTCGATTGTCCAGACTGCCAAGGATCTCGGTATCAATGTCAATACGTTGCATACCTGGATCAGCAAATACAGCCGGCCCAAAACCAGCGATAAAGCGGTACGCACTGACGAGCACCTTTACGATGAAATTAAGTTACCTCCGGTATAGCCGGAGGCTTATTGGATTACGCCCGCCCTCAAAGGGCTCTTATTGCGGCCAAGCCGCCACTCACATCCAGCTTGATTGCTCAAAATAGTCATCCTGGCTTTCTTGATGCCGGATATATTCTCTAACAACGACTTCATCCAAACCCACCGTTGAAACGAAATACCCCCGTGCCCAAAAGTGTTCGCCATTGAAATTTCTCTGTCGTCCCTTAAATTTCCTGGCAACGGCAATTGCGCTCTTCCCTTTCAAATAGCCGACTGCGCTCGATACAGCTATTTTAGGCGGAATACTTAGTGCTTATCCGTAAATAATATTCGGTTGGTTTTGTAGTTTGATCTTACGAAAAACGATGACAGCGGCAGCCAGCATCAACAGCCCTAGATAACTCCGATCCATTTTCTCATAGCGGACCAATATTTTCCGGAACCGATTGAACCAGGAGTGACAGACTTCAACCACCCAACGTTTCGGCTTGAACTCAGGGTTCTTGGCTTTTTCTTCAATCTCTTCACCTCGAGGCCGAATATGGGGAATATAGTTTCTATCCCGCACATCCTGTTTTGCCTGTTCACCGATATAAGCCGCATCCAGGCAAAGATGTTGTTTTTTACTGTCTTCGCCATCCGGACGATCGATGATAATGCCATCCAAGGTTGCCGCCAGCAGTTTGACATCATGGGTATTGGCGCCGCTGATAACGATAGAGAGCGGCACACCTTTCTGATCCGTCAGAAGACTGCGCTTGCTGCCTTTTTTCCCCCGATCCGTCGGGTTTCTGCCAACAGATTCCAATGCCAAAGGCGCTTTCACCATCGCCCCATCAAGGCTCTGCCATTCCCAGGCAATGCCTTCCATTTCATCGTATTCCAGCAGACCCTTTTGCCATAAGTGCTCAAATAAACCGGCGGCCTCCCAGTCAAGAAAATACTGATGAACCGAACTGCTGCTCCCGAATTCACTTTTCGGCAGGGCTTTCCATTGACAACCCGTTCGTAACACATACAAGATCCCTTCAAAAACTTTCCTGGGTGCCTGCGGCTTTCTTCCGCCTCCGGCTTTGCGCTGATAGGTTTTGCTGGGATCTCGCTGCGGCTTGGGTATCAACGGCTCTACACGTGCCCAGAAATCATCGGAAACTTTCCAACTGGCTAATCTTTTCAAACTATTACGATTTTTTACGCGTTAAAAAATCGTAATTCTTCCATACACAAATTCCTTTTAGCAATTTATTTACGGATAAGTTCTTAAACACATATGAACAGGGTCTCTCATCAAATGCCCTTCTAAAATTTCAATGCCTTTTTGCTTCGCCAGCTCATGCAGAATATCACCCAAATATTTTCTTAAACTGCATAGATGACTTTCTTCCTTTTCTTCGGAATGAATACAACGTGGTATTTACAATCCCGTCGCGTATGCGACAGACTTTTATAGTCTTTCATAGTTCTTTTCCTTCAAATTTCTTGGTCGAAATTTAACGGTAAGAAAAACTGCCGTATCGGTAAAACCTATGAGAGTCTCCCCGGCATAGCCGGGGGTTTACCTAATGATTAATTAGTATTATTTTTCCGTGTCCTCTGTGCTCTCGGCAACTGCTCCTGCGTTGCCTACAGGGATGTAGGTACTTAGCGTGAGCAGGAGCAGTTTTCGACCTACCTCCCGCATAATCCCCATGGATGGGGTGAATGCAGAGAAATGACGGGATCATTTCCTGTCCATGCGGTCGTCTGTTGTAAATCATTTTTTTAACCTGGCAGGGATAATACATTCACACTCTCGTACCCTACTGTATTTTTCAGGCAGGCTTGTCAATAACAAAACTCAATGTTCACAACAGTCGTTACTTTCAAGTAACGACTGATTGCTCTAAACAGCCAAGCGCTCAAGTCTGAACGTACGTAATAAGCTCCTGTTTATGTCATCTTTCCTGCAATCCCCCGATATTTTTGTCGCATTTGTCGTATAACCGACATTAATTTGTGGTTTTATCGCCACCTTGCCGGCGTTATTTTCCCCATTGATAAAAAGGTTTTTCTACCCCGTCAATCCGGTATGAATATTGCAATAGCATTGCGGAGCAGTGTCGGCGGGGGAGTCATGCCGGTCACCGCGCTGGATAAAAACAGGCACTGAAGAACGTCCACGAACCGCCGCCGGCCGTGCGTTCATCGAGTAGCCGGATAACAACGCCAGGAGTTCCTGAATGAATGAAACCTTTTACGATGTCATGCGCAGGCAGGGCATCACGCGCCGCAGTTTTCTCAAGTTCTGCAGCCTGACCGCTGCTTCGTTAGGGCTTTCTCCCGCTTTCGCTCCCAAAATCGCGCAGGCGATGGAGACCAAGCCGCGCATTCCGGTGCTGTGGCTGCATGGCCTGGAATGTACCTGTTGTTCGGAATCCTTTATCCGTTCCGGCCATCCCCTGGCCAAGGACGTGATCCTGTCGATGCTGTCGCTGGATTACGACGACACCATCATGGCGGCCGCCGGGCATAACGCCGAAGCCATCGTCGCCGAGATCGTGGAAAAATACAAAGGCAACTACATCCTGGCCGTGGAAGGCAATCCGCCGCTGGCCGAGGACGGCATGTACTGCATCATCGGCGGCAAGCCGTTCGTCGAGCAGCTGAAATATGCCGCTGAAAGCTGCAAGGCCATCATCTCCTGGGGCTCCTGCGCATCGTGGGGTTGCGTGCAGGCCGCCAAACCCAACCCGACCCGGGCGACGCCGGTGCACAAAGTGCCGGGTCTGGCCGACAAGCCGATTATCAAAGTCCCCGGCTGCCCGCCGATTGCCGAAGTCATGACCGCCGTCGTGGCGTACTTGCTGACTTTCGACAAGCTGCCGACGCTGGACAAGCAAGGCCGGCCGCAGATGTTCTACAGCCAGCGCATTCACGACAAATGCTATAGAAGGCCGCATTTCGACGCCGGCCAGTTCGTCGAACACTGGGACGACGAAGCCGCGCGCCAGGGCCACTGCCTGTACAAAATGGGCTGCAAGGGGCCGACCACCTACAACGCCTGCTCGACGGTGCGCTGGAACGAAGGCACGTCATTTCCGATCCAGGCCGGCCACGGCTGCATCGGCTGCTCCGAAGACGGTTTCTGGGATAAAGGCAGCTTCTACGAGCGCCTCACCGACATCAACCAATTCGGCATCGAAGCCAACGCCGATGCCGTCGGCGGCACCGCGGCGGCCGTGGTCGGCGCCAGCATTGCCGCGCATGCGGGCCTTACGGCATTGAAACGGGCCAGACAATCAGGAGCTGAACAACAATGACAGTCAGAAACACCCCCAACGGCTTCCATCTGAACGATGCCGGCCGCCGCGTCGTGGTCGATCCGGTCACGCGCATCGAAGGCCACATGCGCTGCGAAGTCAATATCGACGACGACAACATCATCCGCAACGCCGTCTCCAGCGGCACCATGTGGCGCGGCCTGGAAGTGATCCTGAAAGGCCGCGACCCGCGCGACGCCTGGGCCTTCGTGCAGCGCATCTGCGGCGTCTGCACCGGCACCCATGCCCTGACTTCGGTGCGCGCGGTGGAAGATGCGCTGAAGATCAAAATTCCCGAAAACGCCAATTCGATCCGCAACCTGATGCAACTCAGCCTGCAGGTGCAGGACCATCTGGTGCATTTTTATCATCTGCATGCGCTGGACTGGGTCAACCCGGTCAATGCGCTGAAGGCCGATCCGGCCGCGACTTCGGCGCTGCAGCAATCGATTTCGCCGCACAATCCCAAATCCTCGCCCGGCTATTTCCGCGACACGCAGAATCGTCTGCTGAAGTTCGTCGAATCCGGCCAGTTGGGCCCGTTCAAGAACGGCTACTGGACCAATCCGGCTTATCTGTTGCCGCCGGAAGCCGACTTGATGGCGGTGACCCATTATCTGGAAGCGCTGGATTTTCAAAAAGACATCATGAAAATCCGCACCGTCTTCGGCGGCAAGGACCCGCATCCGAACTGGCTGGTCGGCGGCGTGCCGTGCGCGATCAACATCGACGGCGTCGGCGCCAACGGCGCGATCAACATGGAGCGGCTGAATCTGGTCTCGTCGCTTATCGACCGCACCATCGATTTTATCGATCAGGTCTACATCCCCGATTTGCTGGCCATCGCCCAGTTCTACAAAGGCTGGCTGTACGGCGGCGGCATTTCCGGTCAAAGCCTGCTGTCCTACGGCGACATCCCCGACAACGCCAACGACTACTCGGCGGCCAACCTGCTGATGCCGCGCGGCGCCATCATCAACGGCGACCTGTCCAAAGTCCATGAAGTGGATTTGACCGATCCCGAGCAGATCAAGGAATTCGTGCCGCATTCCTGGTACAAATACCCGGACGAGTCGCTGGGCCTGCATCCGTGGGACGGCGTCACCGAACCCAATTACCGCATAGGGCCAAAAACCAAGGGCAGCCGCACCCACATCGAGGAACTGGACGAGTCCGCCAAGTACTCCTGGATCAAGGCCCCGCGCTGGCGCGGCCATGCGATGGAAGTCGGTCCCTTGGCGCGCTATGTGATCGGCTATGCGCAAGGCGACAAGGAAATCACCGAGCAGATCGATTTCGTCCTGAAAACCCTGGACGTGCCGGTCACGGCCCTGTTTTCGACACTGGGCAGAACCGCGGCCCGCAGCCTGGAAGCGCAATGGGCGGCCGGCAAGATGCGCTATTTCATGGACAAGATGATCGCCAACATCAAGGCCGGCGATCTGGCCACGGCCAATGTCGAGCGCTGGGACCCGGAAACCTGGCCGGACAGCGTCAAGGGCGTCGGCTTTACCGAAGCGCCGCGCGGCGCCTTGGGCCATTGGCTGAAAATCGAGAACACCAAAATCGCTAATTACCAGTGCGTGGTGCCGACCACCTGGAACGGTTCTCCGCGCGATGAACAAGGCAACATCGGCGCTTTCGAGGCGGCCTTGATGAACACCAGGGTCGAGCGTCCCGAGGAACCGGTGGAAATCCTGCGCACCCTGCACAGTTTCGATCCCTGCCTGGCTTGCTCCACGCATATCATCAGCCCAGAAGGCACCGAATTAACCCACGTCAAAGTTCGCTGAGGAGCCTGATTATGAAAAGAATTATATTGACCGCCGGTCTTATCGCGTTTTCCCAAGCCGCATCGGCGCATACCGGCCTGCTGCCGACCGACGGTTTCAGCGACGGTTTCCAGCACCCGTTTCTGGGCCTGGACCATTTCCTGGTCATGCTGGGCCTGGGGTTATGGGCGAGCAGCCAACGCCGTTTGCTCTGCAAGCAAGCGATAGGATTGTTTTTATTATTCATGGTGATAGGGGCGCTACTGGGTTTAAGCGGGATTGGTTTCGCTTATGTCGAAACGGCTATTTTGGTCTCGCTATTGCCGGTTGGCATAGCGCTGAGTTTTCCAATAGTTCCCACGCTCCGGCGTGGAAATTCAGTCTGCAACGCTCCAGCGTTGCGGGTGCGGGACGCTGGAGCGTCTGTCACGGCATTCCCACGCCGGAGCGTGGGAACGATAAAACATGGCTCGCAGAAACCAGGAAGATTTAGTCAGGCAATCATCTTAACGTCGATTGCAATCTTTGCCGCCATGCACGGACTGGCGCACGGCAGCGAAATGCCGGCAGCCGCTTCGGCCTATGCTTATATCGCCGGAATTGTCTCGGGCACGGCGGTTTTGCATTTTTCCGGATTAGCTTTGGGCTTGCTCTTCAAGCGCATCAATGCGGCCGGCTTGATACGCGTCTATGGCACCCTGACCGGCCTGATCGGTGCCTGGCTGTTGCTCGCGTAAGGAATCCGCCATGACTCAACCTGCATCTTCCACTCAAGCCGTTTATGTCTACGAAAAACCGGTACGGCTATGGCACGGCCTGAACGCCTTAGGTATCGTCGCCCTGACCGTCACCGGCTACCTGATCGCCTCGCCGCCCGCGTCAGTGAGCGGCGAGGCGTCCGATCACTTCCTGATGGGCACTATCCGGTTCGTGCATTTCGCCGCCGGCTACCTGTTGGCGATCGGCCTGCTGTTCCGGTTGTACTGGGCCTATGCCGGCAACGAACATGCCCGGCAAATCTTCCTGCCGCCGTTGTTGAACCGGCGTTTCTGGCAAGGCGTCGGCCATGAAATCCTGTGGTATGCCCTGCTCGTCAAGGAACCGCGCAAATACACCGGCCACAATCCATTGGCGTTGCTGGCCATGCATTTCGCCTTCGTCTGGGGCACGCTGTTCATGATAATCACCGGCTTTGCGCTGTACGGCGAAGGCACCGGGCAAGGCAGCTGGCAATACGCGCTGTTCAGCAGCTGGGTGCTGCCGATTTTCGGCGACAGCCAGAGCCTGCACAGCTGGCACCATCTGGTCATGTGGCTTATCGTGTGCTTCGTGCTGATCCACGTTTACGTCGCCATGCGCGAGGACAGGCTGTCCCGCCAGAGCATTCTGTCGACGATGGCGACCGGCTGGCGCACCTTCAAGGACGATAAGCCGCTGGACGACATCCATTGACCATGAACATTTTACTGCTAGGCATAGGCAACGTGCTGTGGGCCGACGAAGGCTTCGGCGTTCGCGTGATCGAACATCTGCAAAAAAACTACCGATTCCCCGACCGGGTCAAGGTCATGGACGGCGGCACCCAGGGCGTTTACCTGGTCGAACACGTACAGGACGCCGATGTATTGGTCGTATTCGATGCCGTCGATTACGGTCTGCCGCCCGGCACGCTGAAGCGGGTCGAAAACGATGACGTGCCGCATTTTCTCGGCGCCAAAAAGATGAGCCTGCATCAAACCGGATTTCAGGAAGTGCTGGCGATGGCACAGATGCTGGGCGATTATCCCCGGCACCTGCTGCTGATCGGCGTACAGCCTGAGGAACTGGACGACTACGGCGGCAGCCTACGGCCGTCGGTCAAGGCGCAGATTCAACCGGCGATCGACATGGCGCTCGATTTTCTGAAGGCTTTCGGCATTACGGCCGAAACAACCTGCACGGATGGCGATCTGGCCGACCCGGTGCTGGACATGCAACGCTACGAACAGGAACGCCCCCCGGCAGACCAGGCCTGCCGCGTCGGCGACGAACGCATTCTGCTGTCCGATGCATTTGAGGTGCGCCCGCCGCAACCCGCGGACGAAAACACATTGCAGGTCGATGTCGATTACCGGGGAAAATACTGATGTGTATCGGCATCCCCATGCAGATCATCGAGCCGCGCGGCGAATCGGCGCTCTGCGTTCATAACGGCCGGGAAAGCCTGATCGACATGATGCTGGTCGGCCCGCAGCCGGCCGGCACCTGGCTGCTGGTGTTTCTCGACACCGCGCGTGAAGTGCTCAGCGAACAGAAAGCCCGGCAAATCGCCGATGCGCTGGAAGCCGTGCATCTGGCGATGCAGGGCGAGAGCCGGATAGATCATTTATTTGCCGATCTGGTCGACAGGGAACCCCAATTACCGGAGTTTTTAAAATCATGACATCGCCGCTGATTACCCAATTGCAAACCCGGCACGGCTTTCCTTTGTTGGATGCGGACAGTTACGATCATTTCGTTTACGGCAACGACAGCGTGGTGCTGTTTTTTTGTAACGATCCCGTTCAGTTTCCGGAAAGCAACGATGTCGCGGTGATCCTGCCGGAATTGGTCAAGGCATTCAGCGGCCGGCTGCAGGCTGCGGTCATCGGCCGATCCATAGAGCGGGTGTTACAGGCAAGATTCCGCTTTACCGGCTGGCCGTCGCTGGTGTTTTTGCGTAACGGCGAGTATTTAGGCGCCATCACCGGCATCAAGGACTGGCAGGAATATAGGCAGGAAACCGCGCGGATTCTGGCCGCCACGCCCGGCGAGCCGCCCGTTTTCGATCTGGACAAAGTCTGCGGGGCACGTTGAATTTTTAACCCGCCACCGAAATCAATAAACCTGAAACTATGAACTCAATCTCCCTCCCAATTTTCGGCCAGGGCAGCCAGCCCCCGGAAGAAGACGGCGTCGAGCTGGACTACCTGCAAATGCCGCAGGAAATGGCGACCTACCGCATGCCGCAGGTTTCGGCGGAATTAAACGCGGCGGATCTGGCGCAGGCCAAAATCGCCTTGCGGCAACTGGAACAGAATCTGGCTGCATTTCCTTCAGTTTCCGAAGCTATTGACCTGACCAGGCTGAATCAGCCCAACCGGCAATTCATCAACGATCTGCTGGGCGAAGGCGAAGTCAGCCTGATCTGTTCCGGCAGGCAGGACATCCGCATTCAGGAATCGGTGCTGGCCGGCGTCTGGCGCCTGCAACAGCTCGACGGCCGACAACAGATCGTCGCCGATACGGTGGAAGTCGGCATTATTCCGCAGCACGCAGTTCAATCGGCTTTCAACGGCGCGGCCGGCCAAATCGACACGCATTGGACGGCACTGCCGGAAGGCGTGATGAATGCGCCACCGCTGCTGGCCGAACTCAATGCCAAGATCGCCGAATACCGGCCAGGCGGCGAGGCGCATATCATCAACTTGAGCCTGCTGCCGCAGACCGAACAGGATCTGGCGTTCCTGGAGCAGCGGCTGGGCCGGGGCCCGGTAACGATACTGTCCCGAGGCTACGGCAACTGCCGGATCACCGCGACCGGCACCCGTTTCGTCTGGTGGGTGCGGTATTTCAATTCCCAGGACACCCTGATTCTCAACACCCTGGAAGTCAGCGATGTGCCCAGCGTGGCCTGCGCCTCGCCGGAAGACATAGCAGACAGCCGTGAGCGCCTGCAGGAAATACTGAAGGTGTATTCATGAGCACCGCCTTTTTTGCCGGCGCCTTTGGCGGCGATGCTTCCGGATTGCCGCAGGAGACCCGGCTGGAATGCAAAATCTGCTGGCATGTCTATGATCCGGCAGATGGCGACGAGATCTGGCAAATACCGCCCGGCACGGCTTTTTCGCACTTGCCCGAACACTGGAGCTGCCCGCAGTGCGGCGCGCCCAAACAGGATTTTCTGGTGCTGGACGACTGAACATGCAGTGGCGGAATGTCGAACAAATCAGCTGTGCGCTGGAGACAGTATTCAACGGCGTTCTGGAAACACGCATGCGCGGTGTGCCGATTATCAACCCCGCGCTTTCGGTGCAGGCCATCGGTTTCAATCCTTTTAACGGAGACTGGCCGGGCGTGCTGATTACACCTTGGTTCATGAACCTGCTGTTGTTGCCGGGACCGGACAGCCAGTGGCGTGAACAGCCGCCCGGCGGCAAATTCCAGCAGTCTTTCCCGTATGGCACATTCGAGTTTACGCTGGCCCACGAAGCACAATTAGGGACTTATGCGCTGTGTTCGCTGTTCTCGCCGATGTTTCAGTTCGAGAATCAGTCAGACGCTCTGGCTGCGGCGCAAGCCGCATTGCAAGGCTTGCTGACCGTCCCGGCGGCGCGCGCCGTCAGCCGGCGGGACCTGCTGCGCGGCGCTTTCGGAAGCCGTTGAGCGATGCCGGCCGGTGCTATTCGCATCGAACTGTATCACCGCGCCGGACGCGTGATGGAAGCGCGCGTCGTCTCCGCCCGGCCCGAAGCGGCGCGGGCATTGCTCGGCAAAACACTAGAACAAGTCCTGTCCAGCGTGCCGCTGCTGTTTACGCTGTGCGGCAATGCCCAAGCCTACGCCGCCCTGCTGGCCTGCCGCGCCGCAATGGGCATGGCTGCCGACCCCGAAGCCGATGCAGCCCGCGACCTGCTGGTGCAGCAGGAAACCCTGCGCGAGCACGCCTGGAGGATTTTGCTGGACTGGCCGGGCCTGGTCGGCCTGGAACCGGATAAAAAAGCCGTGGCGGCGCTGCTGAAATTCGATGCGCTTTTCAAGCGGCATCTGTTTCAAGATGGCGAGGCCTACAGGCTCGACAGCCGGCTCGACATCGATGCCATGCCGTTTACGCGGCTGACGGCCGAATTGGAAGCGCTGATCGACGCCGCAATTTTTAAAGGCCGGCTTGCCGGTTTTCGGACGATAACCAACGAAACGCAGTTGCGCGACTGGCTGCGGCAAAACGATGCGCTGCCGGCCAGCCTGCTGAGCGATCTGTATAACCGGAACTGGACGGCAATCGGACAAAACGACATTGCCTGCCTGCCCGAACTTGAGGCGGAGGCTTTAAACCGACAGATGCGGAATGAGGATTTGACTGCGTTCTGCCGGACGCCGCGCTGGCTGGGCCGCTGCTTTGAATCGACGCCATTGGCGCGGCAACGGTCGCATCCACTCATCGCCGGATTGCAAAACCGTTACGGCAACAGTCTGATGGTGCGTTTCCTGGCTCGTTTACTGGAAGTGGCGGCGATACCGAGGCGGTTAAGCCGGTTTGACGGACAAAAAGCCATGTCTGCGATCGCCCCGAATGCTGACGGCATCGGTCTGGCCCAGGTTCAGGCCGCGCGCGGCCTGTTGATTCATCGTCTGGAACTGCGGCATGGGCGGGTGTATGATTACCGGATCGTTGCGCCCACGGAATGGAATTTCCATCCCGAAGGCGCCGTCGCCCAAGGCTTGAAGCGCTTGGAAGCCGAAGATCCGAACGCGCTGCGACGGCAGGCGGAACTATTGATCAACGCCGTGGACCCATGCGTACGATACAATTTAACGCTGACGGACAGCGATAGCGAGACAAAAAATTATGCATGAGATGTCGTTATGCGAAAGCGTATTACAGATACTGGAACAACAGGCGGACACCCAGCAATACCGCAAAGTCAAAACGGTCTGGCTGGAAATCGGCGCCTTGGCCGGCGTCGAGATCGAGGCGCTGCGTTTCAGTTTCGATGTTGTCGTACAAGGCTCGCTGGCCGACCAGGCCCGCCTTGAAATCATCGAAGTGCCGGGCCAGGCCTGGTGTCTGCCGTGCGGGCGTAACGTGGCCGTGCAGCAGTTATACGATCAATGCCCGCGCTGCGGCAGTCATCAGTTGCAGGTCAACGGCGGCGATCAAATGCGAATCAAAGAACTGGAGGTAGAATAATGTGCGGCGTATGCGGCTGCGGCGAGGGCCATTCCCACTCGCACGATCATGACCATTCCCATCATCACGACCACGAACACGGCGCGGCGCACGCTCACGCACCGGATTTGAGCCCGGCGCGCATGGTGCGGATCGAACAGGACATTCTGGCCAAGAACAATCGTTATGCCGCGGAAAACCGCCGCTATTTCAATGAGCGCGGCATGCTGGCGCTGAATCTGGTCTCCAGCCCCGGCTCCGGCAAGACCTCGCTGCTGACCGAAACCATCGCCCGGCTGAAAGACGACACCGGCATCGCGGTGATCGAAGGCGACCAGCAAACCGCCCGCGACGCCGAACGCATCCGCGCCACCGGCGTGCAGGCGGTGCAGATCAATACCGGCAAAGGCTGCCATCTCGATGCGCACCGCGTCGGGCATGCGCTGGAAAGCCTGCAGCCGGACAGCCATAGCCTGTTGTTCATCGAAAACGTCGGCAATCTGGTCTGCCCTTCGTCGTTCGATCTGGGCGAGGCGCACAAGGTGGTGATCCTGTCGGTCACCGAAGGCGAGGACAAACCGATCAAATACCCCGACATGTTCCATGCCGCCGACCTGATGATTTTGAACAAGACCGACCTGCTGCCGTATCTGGACTTCGACAGCGAACAATGCATCCGCTACGCGAAACAGGTCAATCCGCGCATCAAGGTCCTGTCGCTGTCGGCCAGAACCGGCGAAGGCATGGACAACTGGCTGCGCTGGCTGAAGGCCGAACTGGAACTGCAGCGCATCGCCTATGCTTAATGATCGCTACCGTAGGGTACGCAGCGCGTACCTTCTGGATTTTGATCGAGCAATTTGAAGCCGGTACGCAATGCGTACCCTACGTCTGAGGAAATCGAAAGTTATGTGCCTGGCTCTGCCCGCTCAAATCATCGCCATCGATCCCGATTCGGGGATGGCGACCGCCTCGGTCGACAACGTCAAGGTCGAAGTGTCGCTGGCCCTCGTCGATGATGTCGAGGTCGGCGACTACGTACTGGTGCATGTCGGTTATGCGCTGAACAAAATCGACGAGGACGAAGCCCTGAAAACGCTGGCCTTGTTCGCCGAAGCCGGATTCACGTCAAAGCCATGAAATACATCAGCGAATTCAGGCAACAGGACCTCGCCCGCCAATTAGCCCGGGCCATCGCGCAAACCGTCGATCCCGGCCGCCGTTACCGGCTGATGGAGTTCTGCGGCGGCCATACCCATGCCATTTTCCGCTACGGCGTGCAGGACCTGATGCCGGCCAATGTCGAATTCATCCACGGTCCCGGCTGCCCGGTCTGCGTTTTGCCGACCGGACGCATCGACAACGCCATCCAGCTGGCCGAACGGCATGAGGTGATACTCTGCACCTATGCCGACCTGATGCGCGTGCCGGCCACCGGCCGCAACAGCCTGCTGAAAGCCAAGGCCGGCGGCTGCGACATCCGCATGGTTTATTCCACGCAGGACGTCCTGAAAATCGCCCGCGACAATCCGGATCGCCCCGTGGTGTTCTTCGCCATCGGCTTCGAAACCACCACGCCGCCGACCGCCGTCGCCATCAGGCAGGCGCAGGCCGAACGGCTGGCCAATTTTTCGGTGTTCTGCAACCACGTGCTGACGCCCGCCGCAATGCTGGCGATACTGGACGCGCCGCAGCCGGTTTCTATCGATGCCTTTCTCGGACCTTCCCACGTCAGCACGATCATCGGCAGCCAGGCCTATGAGCCGTTCGCCGAGCACCATGCCAAACCCATCGTTATCGCCGGCTTCGAACCCTTGGACGTGATGCAGTCGGCACTGATGCTGATCCGACAGCTGAACGAAGGCCGGCACGAGGTCGAAAACGAATACAGCCGCGCCGTCACCCGGCAAGGCAATGTGAAAGCGCAAGCGCTGATGCGGGAAGTGTTCGAGTTGCGGCCGCAATTCGAATGGCGCGGCCTGGGCCTGATTCCTGACAGCGCGTTGAAGCTGAAACCCGACTACGCCGACTTCGACGCCGAACAGCGTTTCAGCCTGCCTGCCATTCAGGCATCCGACGTCAAAGGCTGCGAATGCCCGGCGATCCTGCGCGGCGCGAAAAAGCCGCAGGATTGCAAATTGCTGGGCACGGTCTGCACGCCGGAAAATCCCATGGGGTCGTGCATGGTGTCGTCGGAGGGAGCTTGTGCGGCCTATTGGTCATATGGACGGTTGAGTCGTAGGTCGGGTTAGCGCAGCGTAACCCGACATTTGCCGCTTGATATGTCGGGTTACGCTGCGCTTTTATGCCCTTTATGGTAAACCCGACCTACACGACTACCTTTATCAAGTTACTTTGCAATACGGGAATCCATTCAATGCCCAAACCCTACACTTCATCCCTTAACCTGACAACCGGCAAAGTCGACCTGAGCCACGGCGGCGGCGGACGGGCGATGGCCCAACTGATCGACGAGCTGTTCATCAGGCATTTCGATAACGACCTGCTGCGGCAGCGCAACGATCAGGCGCTGTTTGCCATACCGGCAGGACGGCTGGTGATCAGCACCGACGGCCATGTGATTTCGCCGCTGTTTTTTCCGGGCGGCGATATCGGCTCGCTGGCGGTGCACGGCACCGTCAATGACGTGTCGATGTCCGGCGCGCGGCCATTGTATCTGGCGGCCGGGTTCATCCTGGAAGAAGGATTGCCGCTGGCCGATCTGGAAAAAATCGTCATCAGTATGGCAACTGCTGCCCGCCAGGCCAACACGCCTGTCGTCACCGGCGATACCAAGGTGGTGGAGCGCGGCAAGGGCGACGGCGTTTTCATCACTACGACCGGCGTAGGCATCGTGCCGAAAGGCGTCGCCATTTCCGGCGACCGCGCGCGGCCGGGCTGCGCGGTTCTGGTCAGCGGCTCGATCGGCGATCACGGCGTCGCCATCATGGCCGGACGGGAAAACCTGCAATTCGGCACCAGCATCGTCTCCGACTCCGCCGCGCTGAACGGTCTGGTCGCCGAGATGGTGGCGATCGCGCCGGACGCCATTCATTGCCTGCGCGACCCGACCCGCGGCGGCCTGGCGACGGCCCTGAACGAACTGGCCCGGCAATCCGGGGTCGGCATGATCGTCGACGAGACGCGGATTCCTGTAAAAACCGAAGTCAAAGCCGCCTGCGAAATTCTCGGCCTGGACCCGCTGTATGTCGCCAACGAGGGCAAACTGGTGTGCATCTGCGCTCCCGATGCCGCTGAGCGCCTGCTGGCGTTGATGCGGCGGCATCCCTTGGGCCGTGACGCCGCAATCATCGGCGAAGTCGTCGACGATCCGCACGGCTTCGTGCAGATGACCACGGCTTTCGGCGGCAGGCGCATCGTCGACTGGCCGGTCGGCGAGCAGTTGCCGCGCATCTGCTGATGGCCGGCAAGGCGATCCGGGCGCGCGGCGTGGTCCAGGGCGTCGGCTTCCGGCCGGCGATCTGGCATCTGGCCCGGCTGCACCGGCTGACCGGTGCAGTCTGGAACGACGCCGAGGGGGTAATGATCCATGCCTTCGGCAGCGACGAAGACATCGACGCCTTCATCCGGCACATACCGCTGCAACTGCCGCCGCTGGCCCGGCTCGACAGCCTGGAGGCGCAGGATTTAAACGCACCGCCGGATCACGAATTCCGCATCGTTGCCAGCCGCGAAAACCACGGCGCCCAAACCCCGATCGCCGCCGACGCCGCCACCTGCCCTGATTGCCTGGCCGAAATCGCCGATCCCGCCAATCGCCGCTACCGCTATCCGTTCACCAATTGCACGCACTGCGGCCCGCGGCTGTCCATCATCCGGGGCGTGCCTTATGACCGCTGCCGCACCAGCATGGCGGAGTTTGCGATGTGCCCGCGATGCCGGCATGAATATGACGACCCAAACGACCGCCGCTTCCACGCCCAGGCCAATTGCTGTCCCGACTGCGGCCCCAGGCTGTGGCTGGAGAATGGCGACAGGGAAACCTGGCATTGCGATGATCCGGTCACACAAGCGGCCGAACTGATTCGGCAGGGGTTTATCGTCGCCGTCAAGGGCCTGGGCGGCTTTCATCTGGCCTGCAATGCCGCCGATCCGGACGCCGTTGCGCGGCTTCGGCAACGCAAGCGGCGCCATGCCAAACCGTTCGCCCTGATGGCCCGCGATACGGACATGATCGCCCGCCACGCCCGACTGGACGAACAGGAAAGCCGGGCTCTGCATAACAAAGCCGCGCCTATCGTGCTGCTGGCCGCGCACGGCATGACACTGGCGCCCGGCATTGCGCCGGACGACGACAAGCTGGGCTTCATGCTGCCCTACACGCCGTTGCACAGTCTGCTGATGCAGGCGCTGGACGCGCCCATCGTGCTGACCTCCGGCAATGTCAGCGACGAACCGCAATGCACGGACAACGATGAAGCCCGGGAAAAGCTGGCCGGCATCGCCGATTACTGGTTGCTGCACGACCGGGCCATCGTCAACCGGCTGGACGATTCGGTGGCGAGGCTGATGGACGGCAGCATCCGGCTGCTGCGGCGGGCGCGCGGTTACAGTCCGGAGACGCTGCCCCTGCCGGCGGGCTTCGAAGCGGCCGATAACATTCTGGCCATGGGCGCGGAATTGAAAAACAGTTTCTGTCTGCTGAAGAACGGCCAGGCTATCGTTTCCCAGCACATCGGCGACCTGGAAAACGCCGCCGTGCAGCACGATTACCGCAATGCCATTGCGCTGTACCGGCGGTTATTCGGCTTCACGCCCAGACGCATCGCCGTCGATCTGCATCCAGACTATCTGTCCACGCAATACGGGCAAGCCTTGGCAGCAACAGAACCAGCGGAGTTAGTCGACTTGCAGCATCATCATGCCCATCTGGCCGCCTGTCTGGCCGAGCATGGCGCACCGTTGAACACCGAGCCGGTGCTGGGCGCGATCTTCGACGGTTCAGGATTGGGTGATGACGGCACACTATGGGGCGGCGAATTCTTGCTGGCCGATTACCGACACTGCACCCGGCTCGGCCATTTCCAGCCCATCGCCCTGCCCGGCGGCGCCCAGGCCATGCGCGAGCCCTGGCGCAACGCTTACGCGCAACTGCTGCATTATTTCGACTGGCCGATGCTGCGGCAGGAATTCGGCGGGCTGAACATCATCACATTGCTGACCGGCAAGCCGCTGGATACGCTGGCGACGATGATTGCCAGACAGCTCAACTCGCCGCCCAGCAGTTCCTGCGGCCGCTGGTTCGACGCCTTTGCCGCCGCGCTGGACCTGCATGCCGAACAGGTCCATTACGAAGGCCAGGCCGCGATTGCGCTGGAAACGCTGGCAACGCCGCTGTTCGCCGATGAACGGCCCTACCCGCAAGCCTGGACAGTCGATAACGACGGCGGCCTGCAGGTATTAAGCTGGCACGGCTTATGGCGCGCCGTGCTGGCCGATCTCCAATGCAGCACCGATAAAGCCCGCATCGCCGCCCGCATCCATCACAGCCTGATTGCCGCGACCGTCGAACGGCTGAACCGGCTCTGCCGTCAGACCGGCGCCGACTGTATCGTGCTCAGCGGCGGCGTATTCCAGAATCGGCTGCTGCTGGAAGCCGTATCCCGGCAATTGCGGCAGGCCGGCAAGACCGTCCTGTCGCCGCAGCGCTATCCGATGAACGACGGCGGTCTGGCATTGGGACAGACGGTGGTTGCCGCTGCGCGAAGTATTTAACCTGGATATTTCATTACGAACGATCGCATGGCTGCAGGAAGTAGAGCAACGCAGGAGCAGCGTAGCGGTGTGCCGAGAGGAGCAAATATCTGTCCCTGGGGTCGTTTGTATCCTCTGTGCTCTCTGTGTTCTCTGTGGTTTTATGAAATTTTCGGGCTATCCTAAAGCAGACGATCTCCGGGCGTAAAACTCGCGGCATTCCCGCTCCCGGCCGCGCACGACGCGCTTGCCCTGCAGCGGGCCTTTAGTTTCGGTGACGACCGTGTATTGCCCTTCATGATGCTGGTCGTCGTAGAAGTAAATGACCACCCAGTCCTTGATCCGGTTGAGTTGGTGGGCGCGCGAGGTGTTCGAGTACAAGGCCGTGAAATGCCAGCCGTTGCGGGTTTTGTGCATGATCGGCAGCCAGGCTTGGCCGGACGGGTTGAAGCGTTTGGGCGCGATTTTGGGCAGTTCTTCCTCATCGGCTTTGGTCAGGTAAAGATAGTCGATTTCCAGCAATAATTCGATCGGCACCTCGACAGTCGGCGCCTGCGTTTTTTTACGCGGGCGTCGATAGCCCAAAATGCGATCCAGCCAGACCTGGATCATTTCGGTTTTGTTCCGGCTAAAGCCCGGCACGGCCGCGAGCCGCCCGTCATGCGAGGCCATTTCCAGCTCTTCCAGCGTATCGATATGCAGCGTTTCCAGCAAGCGATGCGCCAGGGTCGGGCCGATGCCCGGAATCTGCTCGAACAGTTCGATGGGATCATGGCCGGTTTTCAGGCTGTCCAGCCGGCTCATGCGCCCTGTGGAGACGTATTCGCAGATCGAGCGGGCAATGCCGGAGCCGATGCCGGGCAGTTCGGTCAGGCCGTCGATGCCCTCCTGTTCGACGATCTCGGATATCGGCCGGTCGAGCTCGTCAACCGTGACCGCGGCCCGCAAATAGGCGGTCGAACGGAACGGATTGGCGCCCTGATCCTCAAGCAATCGGGCAATTTCCCGCAATTTGTCGGAAACTTCTTTATTGATCATAAAGCGGTCCTCGCGCCCATTATGGCCTGTGACCCGCAATCGGCTCGCTAAGTTCTGGTCGTTTCGGGACTGGATAAATTTTTTAGCGCTCTGTTAAACGAGCCGAGGGCTTACGATGTCAGATGGGGGCGTTCGCAAGCAAATTTTTCGCCTGGCGTCCGCAAATAATAAAATACAATGACTCTCCCATCATTTCACAGCGAGGAACAGATAATGGCCAACAGGCAATCCCCCACGATAGCGAATCCCTCCGTTATCGTTCCGGTCAATCCGGCCATCGAGAACTACCTGCTCAGCCTCACCGGCCCTACCGATCACCCGGTATTGGCCGAAATGGAAGAGTATGCAAGGCAGCATAATTTCCCCATCGTCGATCGTCTGGTGGGTATTTTTCTGGAAACGCTGGCGAAAAGCATCGGTGCCCGGCGCGTATTCGAGTTCGGCAGCGGTTACGGTTATTCGGCTTACTGGTTCGCGCGCGCGGTCGGTCCTGAAGGCACCGTGATCTGCAGCGACGGCGATGCCATCAATCTGCGAAAAGCGGGGGACTATCTCAGCGCCGCCGGATTATGGGACAGGGTCGATTTTCATACCGGATCGGCACAGGACATCTTCGCTCAAACCGAAGGACTGTTTGACATCTGCTACAACGATGTCGATAAAGGCGATTATCCGGAGGTCTGGAGAATGGCCCGAGACCGCGTCCGCCCCGGCGGTTTGTATATTGCCGATAATGTGCTCTGGCACGGCCGCGTGGCGGCGGAAAACTTTGTCGATATTGTGCCGGGCTGGACCGAGGCGATACTGGAACACAATCTGTTGATCTTTAACGATCCCGATTTTGACAGTTTTATCAACCCGACGCGGGACGGCGTGATTGTCGCGCGTAAAAAAACAGCCTGACAGCAATACAAGTGCCGCCGGCTGTTCATTCATGGTTTTGCATGGCTTTGGACAGCTGCCGCATTTGCCCGGCATCCAGCCACTTCTTGCACCAGACGTTCAGCGCCCGCGCATCGCCCTGCATCAGCTTAAACTCTTGCCGGGCCAGTCCGGGCTGTTCCGTGGGCCACCAGGAATGCGCCTCCAGCTGTCTTTGCAGATAATCGCGCGCGGCTTCATAACTGGACTCGGTTATTTTGGAATTGCGTGTCGCCATCTTGATCACCCGTTTATGCTGATTATGGACTGGACAGATTTTATGACTATTGGAAACTCAAAAAACCATCAAGTTCCTGATTAATAACAGTTGATTTAAACCACTAACACTGCTTTATCCCACCTCTTTGAAACATCATGCCGACAAATTTATTAACTACCGCGATTTTATTCTGATGCGCATCCCATTAGCCTACCTCAGTATCATTTTAATTTGGGCCACTACACCGCTGGCGATCAAATGGAGCGGCGAAGGGCCGGGGTTTTTGTTCGGCGTGGCCGGCCGCATGAGCATCGGAATTGTCTGTGTAATAACGCTGCTGTTAATGCTGCGGCAACGTCTGGCCTGGCACGGCAAGGCGCTGCTGACTTATCTGGCTGTGGCCCTGCAAATCTACGGCGCCATGCTGTCGGTTTACTGGGCTGCGCAGTTCATTCCTTCCGGCTGGATATCGGTGATATTCGGCTTGTCGCCGCTGATCACGGCGCTGCTGTCGGCGCTCTGGCTGAAAGAACGCAGCCTGTCGCCGGGCAAATTGTTGTCTTATGGACTAGGCGTTGGCGGTCTGGCGGTCATGTTCGGTTCGGCCTTGCAATTCGGCCCGGAGGCGGTGCTGGGTATCGCCGGCGTACTGGTGGCCGCCGGCCTGCAATCGGCCAGTGCCGTTTGGGTGCAGCGCATCCACGCGCAACTGCCGGCTTTGTCACAGGTCGCCGGCGGTTTGCTGCTGGCGGTGCCGGCCTATTGGCTGACCTGGTGGCTGGCCGATGGGCAATGGCCGGTTTCCTTGCCGCTTGCCAGTTTGGCCTCGATTATCTATTTAGGCGTTATCGCGACCACTATCGGCTTCGTGCTTTATTACTATGTGCTGGCCCATCTGGCCGCTACGCGCGTGGCCTTGATTACCCTGCTCTCGCCGGTACTGGCACTGATGCTTGGCCATACGGTCAATCATGAACCGCTGACCATGAAAATCGTTTCCGGTACGGCGCTGATACTGGCGGCGCTGGTTTTGCATGAGTTTTTCGACAGGATGACGAATTATTTCGTCCGGAAAACCAGTGCCAGGACAAGGCGGCGCTTGCGGCCCTTGGATTGATGCGCATTGCGAACCTCTTCCGGGCGAAACTATTTTGCCGCCGGCCTGTCTTCTTTTTAATTCATGTTTGGTTTGTGAACTTTGGAACGGGAATGAAATAAGACCCGCAATTGAGGCAGGATTTCTGTTCATTTTCAAGGCGCGCAAACAGGCGCATAGCAAGCTATGTAACTGTTTGCGCAACGCCGAAGAGGGACAGAAAGACAAGTCAGTTGCGGGAGTTATAAAATTCACGTTCCTTAACAGGAGAGGCTGAAATGAAAATGTCAAAAATCGACAAAGTACTGGTAGGTGAAGCTCTTGTAGGTGAAGGCAATGAATTGGCGCATGTCGACCTGATCATGGGGCCGCGCGGCAGCGCCGCCGAAACGGCGTTCTGCATTACACTGACTAATCAGAAGCGCGGGGATAACGCTTTATTGGCGCTGGTGGCGCCCAATCTGATGGCCAAGCCCAATACGGTCATGTTCAATAAAGTCGAAATCAAAAACGAGAAACAGGCCACGCAAATGTTCGGTCCGGCCGAGCGCGGCGTCGCCAAGGCGGTTGCCGACAGCGTTAAAACGGGCGTCATACCGCTGGAGGAAGCCAACGATATTTTTATCTGTGTCGGCGTTTTTATCCACTGGGAAGCCGAGGACAATAATAAAATCCAGGACTGGAATTACGAGGCCACGATGCTGGCGATCAAGCGCGCCGTTGAGGGCACGCCGACAGCCGAGGAAGTGATCCGTCAGGAAGATGTCGCCCATCATCCGCTGGCAGCGCACGATTAATCACTGCCATCAAGCATTTGATGACTGCTGTCTCATCTCATCAATTCAAGGCATAAAACCGCGAACGACTGCCTGGACGGGAACTGATTCAGTCATTGCCCGGCATAAACACTTTCCTTGGGGCTTATGCATACGGTAGGGAAAGTCGCCCGCAGGTCATGGCGCCTGTATCCAGACAGTTCTGTTCGTTCGAGGCAAATATCCCCAGGCTAGCGCATGACAGCCGTTATAAGGCGGGTTTATTGACGATATTCAGTTTATCGGATTCGATGCCGATCAAAAAATCGCCCTTCAGCAGTCCCACCAGTTCCCTGCCCGCCATGCTGAAGCGCCAGCCGTGCAGTAACGAGCACTCGTCGTCATCGTTGAATAGCAGTACTTCCAGGTCTTTGCGTGTGGCAAGAATGGCTGGATTCAGCGAGTTCTCTTCGGCCCTGACCCGAACCAGCGCCGTCAAAATATCCAGTATGGCTTCCTGCTGCTGCGTTTTCCGGGCGGGTCTGCCTTTTTCGTGCAACGGAACGGGCGGGCGTTGCCTGGCGTCGTTGATCAACTGGCACAGCACCTTTCCGTATCGGTTGACGGTGCGCTCGTTAATGCCGCGCACTTCGGCCAGGGCGCTGACGGTACCGGGCTGAAGCTTGGCCAGTTCAAGCAACATATCATCGCGCATCAGCCAGCTTCTGGGCCTGTCTTCAACCTGCGCGGTACGTTCGCGCCATTCACACAGTACCTGGACAATCGACAGCTGCCGACCTGTCAATTTGTTTTTACCCTTGACCTTTAACCAGGCTTTTTCCGGTGACACCAGGTAGAGTTCGGGATTCTTCAATAGCTCAAAATCGCTTTTCAGCCAGTCGAAACGGCCAAGCTCCTGAAGCTTCTGGCGCATGATCAGATAGACCTGACACAAATAAATCACGTCATCGGCCGCATAGCGCAACTGCTCCTCGCTTAACGGCCGTACGGTCCAGTCGGTGCGCGTATGCGCTTTGCTGAGGTTGATATTGAGAAAGCTGGACACCAGCATGGCATAACCGGGATTATCCTGAAAGCCCAGCAAAGGCGCGGCTATTTGGGTATCGAAAATCGGCTCGGGGATGCTGCCTCTTAATTGAAAGAAGATCTCCAGGTCCTGTCTGCAGGAATGGAAGACCTTGATAATGGCGGGATTGTACAATGCGTCGAAAAGTTCGCTTAAATCGGGCAGCGCGATGGGATCGACGCAGGCCACCCATTCGGGCGTGGCAATCTGCAACAGGCAGAACTTTGGAAAGTAGGTTTTTTCTCTCAAAAACTCGGTATCCAGCGCCAGCCAGGGTTCTGTCAAGATTTGCCGGCACAACGCACTTAGCTTTTCCGGCGTATCAATATATTGAATAGTAGTCATAATTATCACAATAACAGTTTTTTTATTTTTAACCTACCTCGGTCATGAATTTGATCGAACTGCATCTGATAGGTTGATGGTAAAATCGTTTTATTTAGAGTGTGTCTATATGAAATACCGCATTATTCCCGTCACGGCCTTTCAGCAAAACTGCTCCCTGCTGATCTGCGAGCGAACCGGCAAGGCCGCTGTCGTTGACCCGGGAGGTGATGTCGACCTGATTCTGGACGCCATCGAGCAGGAACAGGTGATGCTGGAATCCATTCTGCTGACGCATGGCCATCTCGATCACATTGGCGGCACTTATGAACTGGCCTCTTCCTTTAGTATTCCCATTGTCGGCCCTCACCGCGACGACCAGTTCTGGATTGATGCCATTGCGGCCCAATGCCGGACCTTCGGCTTTCCTGCCTGCCATAAGTTCAAACCGACACGCTGGCTGGTGCACGGCGATAAGGTCACAGTCGGGGAAGAAACGCTAGAGGTATTGCATTGTCCGGGACATACGCCCGGCCATGTGGTTTTTTATCACCGTCAGTCGCAACTGGCGATTGTGGGTGATGTCTTGTTTAAAGGCTCAATCGGACGGACCGATTTTCCTAAAGGCGATTTTCATACATTGATCAGTTCCATAAAAAATAATTTATGGCCTTTGGGCGAACAGGTCGCGTTCATTCCCGGCCACGGCCCGATGTCTACCTTTGGCGAGGAAATGCGCCGCAATCCTTATGTCGGTGTTTAGCCTACGATGCCCGACAGGTCGGTGCCCTGATTATCCAATTGCGCGGAACGCTGCCGCCCGCGCCGAAAATTGCCTTTTCCACGTTTTTTACTGCGCGCTTTTATACGCGTTATGTTCAATTTTTGCTGATTGATTTCCACTGTTTTCAGGTGTTGAAAGATATCCGGCGGCATGCCGGCCGGCAATTCGATAATGGTATAGACACCATGAATATCGACTCTGTTGATATTATTCTTATCAACGCCGGATTCTTCAACCAGAACCTTTCTGATTTCTTCTACCGTGACATGATGGGTTCGGCCTATGTCCAGGCGATAGCGTATCATTTTGATAGGCGGCAGACTGGGTGACGGCGGCGGTTTGATGGCCGGCTTTTGTTCCTCCCATAAACCAATGGACGATATAGTCGCCGCCGACTGGTTTAAATAAACCAAAGCCGCGGCGCAATCCAAAATATCCGCATCCAGTTCAGCGGCTATTTCCTTGATGACGGCACGATGGGCCTCCAGGTTCTGGCTGCTTAAAATCTGCCGCAAACGTTTTGTCAACGGTTCGGCTTGGCTGACCGCTTCAGCCGTTACACTATTCCTGTCATTCATCCTGTTTTACGATCGATCGCTGTTAACCGCACTACTTTAGAGTCTATCCTGGTAAATTTCCACAAATGCTTCATCACGCAGCCTGCGCATCCAAAGTTCGGTTTCTTCTTCAATTTTACGTTTGCGTATGGCTTCCCTGACCTGATTCTTTTTGTACTCGTCGCTATTATCCTTGTTTTCCCTATCCTGAACCTGAATTAAATGCCAGCCGAACTGTGTCTGCACGGGCTCGCTGATTTCATTGGTAGCCAGTTGCTCCATGGCGTCTTCGAACGGCTTTACCAAATCGCCGGGGCCGACCCAGTCGAGACTACCGCCTTTTAATGCCGATCCTTTGTCGTCGGAGTGGGCGCGCGCCAACGCTGCAAAATCCTCGCCGTTTGCCAGCCGCTCTTTCAAGGCCAGCAAGCGTTTTCTTGCCTCGGCATCATCGATCAGCTCATTGGTTTTGATCAGGATATGCCGGACTTTGGTTTTAGTGACGATATGCTGCTCCGAACCTTTTTGTTCGAGCAATTTCACAATATGAAAACCGCTCGGGCTGCGAATGGGGTCGGCGATATCGCCCGGATTCATGTCCCCGACCTCACTAGCAAACATGGTCGGTATATCGCCCTTGGTGCGCCAGCCCAGATCGCCGCCTTTCAAGGCATTGGCATCATCTGAATAGCTCATCGCCGCCTGCGCGAAATCGCCGCCCGCGCGCAGTTTTTCAACCAGCTCATTGGCTTTGGCCCAGGCTTTTTGTATTTCCTGCGCCGACGCGGCTTCTTGAACGGCAATCAGGATATGGCCAAGATGATACTGAGTCGCCTCCTCGCCAATCTTGCCCTGGGTTTCCAGGTAGTGTTCAACCTCTCTGTCGGTCACTTTGATGCGCCCGCCAATTTCCCGTCCGCGCAACTGGTTGATAATAATCTCATTACGCATGGTATCCAAAAAACCCTGGTAGCTGATGCCCTGACTTTCCAGCTCGGCCCGAAACTCCCGGGCAGTCATATTATTTCTTCGCATAATCTCAGTCGCCTGGCTGTTCAGCATTTCCTCGGTCACCGTGATGCCGGCTCTCTCAGCCATCTGACGTTGCAGCATATCGATAATCATTCTTTCCAGCACCTGCTTGCGCAGGATATAACTCGGCGGCACAACGGCATTATTGGCCTCGATTCGCTGCACGACAGCCGCGACTTCCCGCTCCAGTTCACGGTCAAGAATCACGTCATCTTCAACGACAGCAACAATTTTATCCAGCACTTCCGCATGCACTGCGCCAAAAGCGCTGAAAAATAAACTACAAAGCAGTACAGGTACAATCAATTTTTTCATATTTTTTTGAAAAATTATTTCGTCGGTTTCCGGTAACCATAAATATTCTCTTCAAAGAACTCATCCAGTTTTTCTCCCACACCGGTCAAGCCTTTAAGCTCTATTTGGAAAAATACGCCGGTCTGGCTTTCGCCTTCCGGATCGAGATTAGCGAAATCGACATTAGAGATAGCGGTATCGCCAAACACATTAAGGACGGCAGTGTTCACCCAGCGCCGGCCGATCACGCGGAAACGCCAGCAGCAGTTCTCTTTTTCAAAGCCGAAAAAGCTTTCCCGCGTGGCATTATTGAGCAAGGAGTACTGCCAGCGCCCCACCGCATACCAGTTGTTGTATATGGGCCAATGGAATGAAATATCGCTTTGGATAATATCATTGCGCCGGTCAGGGAAAGTCACGACCGTATTTTTTCTATACCGGTAACCGATATTGATAATTTCACCGGGATGATTAATATAATGCAGCATGACATCACCTCGGACGATGTCATTGACATCCGGGCTCCATTGTAGACCGCTGTCAACCGATAAATGATCCGTTAACCGGACATTTAGTTCACTCACCAGGTTGGAAAAACGGCTGGTTTCAAGCGGCCGGTTAACTGTGCATAACGGTGAGTAATAGCTGCCGCATAAACCGACTTCCCTATCCCGGAAATAGAAAATCTCACCGATATCGAATCTGAGTCTTTCCCTGCCGGTCTCAGAATCGACCAGACGCGAAGTAAGGGCGGCCGTGATCTGGTTTGCATCCTGTACCCTGTCGTTGCCGCTGAAGCGGTTTTCCCTGAACAAACTGCTGAAGTTGAAATCATAGAGCGAGGTATCGAACAACGGTATGTCGTCCTGATCGTCTTTGGGAATATACAGGTAGAATAACCTCGGCTCTATCGTATGCCTGAAGGAATTCTCGCCAAAGTCGAATTCACGCTCAAAAAACAGGCCGCCGTCGACGGATGCGATAGGCAGGGTTCTGGAAATGGAATCCGGTTGCCCTAAATTTCTTGTTTCCTGCTTGCTTAACAGGTATTGGGTATGCTGCAGGGAAAATTTCGGCCTTAAAAAAGCACCGGCCGTTTCCAGCGGGAAACTGACTGATGGCTTGACATTGATCCTCTGGCCATTTACCAGATGATCATGCTGAAAATTGACATATTCAGTGTTCATGGCAGCATCGAGCGGCATGAAATCGAAGCTGTGGTTCAGATTCAAAATACTTTGCGGCAATCTCCGATAAGGGCGGTTTTGCGGCCGTATTGCCTTGTCAATCGCCTGATAATTCTCAACCCGGTTAATAAATGAAACGCCCTTGTTGACATAACTGACATTCGCCTGGCTGTGCAAATAGCTTAAATTAGTCAGGCTCAGCGCATTTCCAAGGTCATTGAAATAGTCCTTATCAGATACATAACTGAGATCCAGATATGAACTGATATGCGGCGTGAACCGGGTGCTGTTTAAAATCTTGGCAAAATACCGTGATTGATCCCGCAACCTGTCGTCGGGCATGAATTCGAGATTTAACTTGCCTTCTGTCATCTTGGTCAGATAACGAAACTCGCCGCCCAGTAAAATGCCTCTTTTTGACAGGTAACGAGGTCTTAAAGTCGCATCGTAGTTAGGGGCGATATTCCAGTAGTAAGGCACGGATACATTGAATCCCCCGCGTTGCGTATTGCCGAAAGAAGGCGCCAGGAAACCGGACAACCTTCTGTCATCGATAGGAAACGAAAGATAAGGCGAATAGAATACAGGCGTGCCTTTAAACTCCAGCCAGGCATTTCTGGCCGAGCCCTGGCCGGTTATATCATTCAGTTTCAATTCGGAGGCATGGACCACCCAATCCTGGTTGCCGGGACGACAGCTGGTATAGGCGACCTCTTTATAGCGGGACAGGGTCTTGCTGTCGCGGTAAACGACTTGCGCCCGCCCTCTGATCGGTGCCGCCGGCGCTATAAACATCGTATCCCTCAGCCTGCCCTGATCAGTGGCCAAATTAAGTACGGCCGTATCGCTGTACAAGGCCAGTTCATCTTCGCTGTAATAAACATCGCCCTGCAGATCGAGCGTTTCCGAAACCGTATCATAATTAGCCATATCCGACAGAATGTGCTGATCGGCACGATTAATTTGGACATTGCCGAAATAGCTGCTGATTTCGGTATCGAAAAGTTCCGAATAGTCCGACCGAACCTCCAGCGGCGAAGTCTCCCGCAAGTGTTTTTCCGGCACAAACGTCGGCGATACCGGGGTATCCACCATGCAATTTTCCCACGGATCATATTTCAACTGCGAGTGCAAGGTGGTAAAGATTTGTTCCTGTTGCCAATCAAATGCCGGATCCAGCAGCAGCCCCGGTTTAGTCTCATCCGTGGCAACAATCTGCGCCTGGCCTTTCGGATCATTACCCTCCAGCTTGCAACTCCAGTTCTGGTTTTCCTCACCGGGCGCGCAACTCCATCCCGGACGCCGCTGTGCTTTTGCAACGCTGACGGTTTTGGTGCTTCCCAGATCAACCGGAACCGGTTCATTCGGATCGATAACGACGGGGCGTTTGACAACTACCCGCCGCTTATCTTCAGGATCGACTACAACCGGTGTTTCGTTTTCCACTACCTCAGTGGCGGCTGACTCGAGGTCTTCTACAGGTTTGGCCAAAACCGGTTCGGTCTCTTCAACAGGCTCGGGAACTGCTGGCTGTGCGGCTTGAACAGGTTCAGGAACAACCGGTGGCTGCGTTTCTTCAACCGGTGCGGGTTGAGTTGCCGCTTGTGCCTCATCGGTTTTCCCGGCTGGCTTCGCTTCGCCAACGCAAACCCACTCCTTGCTGTCCTTGTTTTGCTCGCAATTCCAAACTGCTTCATTGGCAAAACCGAGAGATGCGTAAAAAGAGGGTAAGAAAACCAGAAATAAGCGGCGCCGCATAGAGGATAGAAGTTTAGTAGCTTAAAGAATCACAAATCGATAAAATGCTGAATTCAGCATTTTACCTTATTTACTGCAGCATTATAACTAAACTCTTCTATTCCTCATGATGCCCGAAGACTTAAGAGCATTATCCATGCTCGACTGGCTCGAAAACGATTTATTATTGGATATTCGCTCTTGTGAATCTGCTTCCAGTGACGCCAGTTTCAGGCGCTACTTCAGAATCAAGGCGCCGCAAGGCCAATTTATCGTTATGGATGCGCCTCCGCCCCAAGAAAACACCGAACCCTTCATAAGAATCGCTGGTTTGCTGGCGCGTTCTGAAGTCAATGTACCGACTATTTTCCAACAAAACCCCGGCGACGGATTTTTATTGCTGGAAGATTTCGGTTCCCAGTGCTTACTGGATCAATTGAATGAGCATACCGCCGCCGATTTATATCAAAGCGCCTTTGACAGCTTGTTTAAGCTGCAAACCAAAACGCCGCAAATCGGCAGCGACCTGCCCGCCTACGACGAGCCGTTACTGAAAAGGGAACTGGCTATTTTCGATGACTGGTTTCTAGAGCGATCGCTGGACATCGCCATGCCGGAGCAACTGCGAAACGCGGTGCATGAAATACTGATCGCCTCGGCGCTGGAGCAGCCGACGACTTGCGTGCATCGCGATTTTCACTCGCGCAATCTGATGGTGCTGGAAGCCGATTCACCCGGCGTGATCGATTTTCAGGATGCCGTTATCGGGCCTATCACCTATGATCTGGTGTCGCTGCTGCGCGACTGTTATATAGCTTGGCCCGAACAGCAGGTCGACCAGTGGATGACGCGGTATTATCACCGCCTCCTGCAGGCAGGCCTGATCGATTGCGATCCGCCTCGCTTTAAACGCTGGTTCGACCTGATGGGCATGCAGCGGCACCTGAAAGCCATCGGCATTTTTTCACGCCTGCATATCCGGGATAACAAACCCGGCTATCTGAAAGACATACCTCGCACGCTGAATTACGTCACCGCCGTTTGCGCTAGCTACCCTGAATTAGCCGATTTTGGCCGGTTTCTACACGAACAGGTCTTGCCCAGACTATGAAAGCCATGATTTTAGCGGCAGGACGCGGTGAGAGAATGCGCCCCTTGACCGATCACACCCCCAAACCCTTGCTGCCCGCTGCCGGAAAAGCGCTTATCGAACACACGATCACGCAACTGGTCGCGGCGGGTTTCCATGAAATCATCATCAATCACGCCCATCTGGGCCAGCAAATTGAACAGCGGATTGGCAATGGCGAACGGTTCGGCGCCGAAATTCGCTACTCGCCCGAAGGCGAGCAGGGACTGGAAACGGCCGGCGGCATTATCAATGCCCTGCCCTTGTTGGGCAAGGAGGCATTCTTGGTCGTCAATGGCGATATTGCCACGGACTTCCCGTTTGCAGAACTGAAAAACCTCAATATTGATCTGGCGCATCTGGTATTAGTTGGCAATCCGGAGCACAATAGACAGGGCGATTTCGGCCTTGATAAGACCGGCAAGGTCATTGAAAACGGCTTGGAAAAATTCACCTTTAGCGGAATCGGACTCTACCGTCCTGAACTATTTGGCAATACACCGGTCGGAAAAATTAAACTAGCGCCGTTGCTGCGGACGGCCATCCCGGAACGCAGAATATCGGGACAAAAATTCGATGGTTTCTGGATGGACATAGGCACTCCGCAGCGCCTAAAAGAACTGGACCTTTACTACAAGCAAAGAGAGAGCAATCATGACTGACCATATCTATAAAAAAATAGAACTGACCGGTTCCTCAACCGTCAGCATGCAGGAAGCCATCGAAAATGCCGTCAGCAAGGCCGCAAAAACCCTTCATGATCTGCGCTGGTTTGAAGTTGTCGAAACCCGTGGAAATATAGAAAACGGTAAAATTGCTCACTGGCAAGTAACGATAAAAGTCGGGTTTTCACTGACCGAATAAGAAATCTTCAGAGAGGCATCGACACCGCCTCTCTCTCACCCGCCGTCCATTTAGAACAGGCCATAAAACGCCGAAGCGGCAGCCCTGTTTCCAGCTAAAATCCCATGCAGGGCTTTTACACTACGGCGCTATGCCTCTGGATTCCAATGTAGGTGCGAATTTATTCGCACTATTCGCACTATTCGCACTATTCGCACTATGCGAACTATAGGGCTCAAGTGAATTCGCATCCATCACAGACATGCCCCCGCCGATTACCCGCAATACACGTCCAAAAGCCGCGGCGCCCAGCGCGGCAAACGGGAATAAAAACCGACCATGCGTAACATCAGTTTTTAATTGTTATTTACCCCTTCATTCATTTTGTAAAAGCGATAAACCGCCGATAAGGCGAACCCTGCTTCCAGGTAAAAGCCTCCGTGTAATAATGCATTAACGCCAGGTAGCCCAATAAACCCACGGTAATGACCTTACGAAATTCCACATCAAAAAGGTAGATGGTTATTAAATTCACCGCATCATCTCCGTAGTTCTGCAAGGTAAACGCCAGCGCAAAGGAGAGCACCGGCAGCACGACAAAAACATGTACGTTGCAGCGCGCGGCATAACGGTAGATAAAATTCCCGGGATGCGAATGATGCTTGTTGTAGTCATGCGTCACATAGAAGACATAAGCCGTCGCATCGTGAACCAGTCTTGGCACCAGAATAGCGAGAAAATAATACTGCTGGCTGTAAAAATAAAAACTGCTCAGTACAAGCAAGGTATTGGCCCATAGAAACAGCTTGCCAAATAGAGTGGTGGCATAGCGCTGACACAACACCGTGCTTAGCGCCAGGCCGATGCACAAGCCGGCCGCCGCATGCTTGACCCATTCGGTTTGCTGTGCATCCAGGGTGTTTTTCAGGAATATGCCGACATAAACAAATATACCGGCCGCCACACTCAGCCACAACAACAGGTAAAACGCCCATGACGGCAGATGACAAACGCCTCGGGCCACGCCGTGCTGCTGCTTAAGCACATGGTAAACGGTCCAGCAGGCCACAAGCACATAAAAAACCAGATAGGGAATAAACAGGCTACCGATGCCGAAGAAAGCCGCTATCGCGACAGTCATTAAAATGATTTTCAGCTTATAAAACTTCAGATACTCCTTATTGCTTGCCATGACAATGGCGCTGGCGATAATGTGAGGCGTGCCAAAAACGATTTGAAACAATATGAAATGGTGGGGACTGCTTGGCAAATAGCGCTGCAGAAAACCTTGCCAAAATCCGACATCAAGCAACTGAAGCAGTAAACAAGCGGGAATAATGGCATACAATCCCAATAGCAGCCGGAACGATACGGCCAGCTTATTCTCAGAAGGCAGGTCTTGAATTGGAATGGTTGGCGCGGACATGGAACGACCTTTTTACTGTTTGTTATAATTTTTTAAAAATAGTAAATTAACCCCAATTTTCCGATTAATTCAAGCATCGTTATAAAAACCATGGCATTTGAGCTGCACCCTCGCCTCCAGCAAGACTGCGTCGAAGTCGGCCGATTTCAACTGAGTCGCTTGCTGATGATGAACGACAGCCAGTATCCCTGGTTTATCCTGGTGCCCGAAAAAGCGGGGCTGCGCGAGATTTATCAACTGACAAAACCCGAGCGGGGACTGTTGCTTGATGAGTCCAGTTATCTGGCGGAAAACCTGGCCGCGCTTTACAAAGCCGACAAGATGAATATCGCCTCTATCGGCAATCAGGTGCCGCAACTGCACATTCATCACATCGTCCGCTACCAGACCGATAAAGCCTGGCCGGCACCGGTCTGGGGAAAATTTGATGCCGTTCCCTATACGCAACAGCAGATCACGGAAAATCTCATGCGCCTTAGGGACCGGTTAGACTGGCTTAATTAACCAAAAATTCGGTAAAAAACACGTCCTTAAACCCTTCGCTGCTTCCATGTCTTTCCAATGTCTCGCGTATCGCGACAATACTTTCCTGCCGCAACCCTTCACGCTGCTCCATCGTTTGCAAGGTATCAAAAGACCGGCCGCTGTAGAGCATGATCAACTCATGTCTTAATGCCGGCAGATGTTTTTTTATGCTTGCCAGCGCTTTTTCACCCTCGACCATTAACTGGATGTTTACCTGAAGATATTTTCTCGGCTCGGCCAAATTAACAGTAAATTTAGGATTCATCTCCAAATATTCTATAATTGCCCCTATTTTTTCTTCATCTCCGACAGCGGTATAAGCAGGGATGAATAAAAGGCTTAATAATAAAACAAACAAACGCACATCCAACTCCGTTTAACTTAAATATCAGGCCTTATAGACCTTTTCAAAATAATACCAGGCAATGACACGTAACTATCCTATCGGCCCCATCATGCTGGATGTTGAGGGTTTGACTCTCGCTCCGCATGAAACTGAAATAATAAACCATCCGAATACCGGAGCGGTTATACTTTTTTCACGCAATTATGAAAGCCCCGAGCAAGTCACTGAACTGATCGCGAGCATTCGCGCGGCGCGTCAGGGTAATATACTGATTGCCGTTGACCAGGAGGGCGGCAGAGTGCAGCGTTTCCAAAACGGCTTCACCCGCCTGCCGCCAGCAGCCTGTTATGCACAGGCGCCTGAACTGGCCGAGCCGGCCGGCTGGCTCATGGCCGCCGAATTATTGGCCGTCGGCGTCGATTTCAGCTTTGCGCCGGTGCTTGATATCGATTGCCGCATCAGCGAAATTATCGGTAACCGCTCGTTTTCCACAGACCATGAACTGGCGACGCGGCTGTCAAGCGCCTTTAGAAAAGGCATGAATGCCGCCGGCATGGCAGCCACGGGAAAGCATTTTCCGGGCCACGGTGCCGTAGCGCTGGATTCTCATCTTACCCTTCCTGTCGATGAAAGAGACCTGGACAGTATCCGGAACAAAGACCTAATGCCGTTCAAGCAGCTCATCGCCGAAGGACTGGAAGGCATTATGCCCGCACATGTGCTTTATCCGAACATTGATGCCAGCCCGGCCGGTTTTTCGCCGTTTTGGATACGGCAGATTTTGCGCAGGGAACTTAACTTTAACGGCACGGTTTTCAGTGATGACTTAAGCATGGAAGGGGCCGCATCAGTCGGCGATTTCCCTGAACGCGCAAGGCTGGCACAGCAAGCCGGTTGCGATATGATACTGATCTGTAATAATCCGCGCGCCGCGGAACAAGTGCTCGATACGCTGCCCATCACCCAGGACCCGCTCAGGGAGCAACGGCTCAACAACATGCGTGGTAAACCGCAAATGAACCGCGAGCAGTTAATCAACTGTGAGAAATGGCAAAAAATTTCAGCTCAAATCAATCAAATTTATAATCATGCTTGAAGAAATCAAACACGTACAAGCCACCGCTGATTTACTGTATAGCGAACAGGAAGTTGAGGCCGCCCTGGACAAAATGGCTCAAGAAATCAATGCCCGGCTGGCCGAGCGCAATCCGTTATTCCTATGCGTCATGAACGGCGGCCTGGTCACGGCGGGCAAACTGATGACCCGCTTGCAGATACCGCTTACCCTGGACGCCATCAATGCCAGCCGCTATCAAAACCAGACTTCGGGCGGCCACATTAAATGGGTTCTTAAACCGGACACACCGCTTAAAGGCAGAACGGTACTGTTGGTCGATGATATCCTCGACGAAGGCATCACGTTGCAGGCAGTCTACCAATATTGCCTGGAACAGGGCGCTACGGAGGTCTTCACCGCCGTGCTGGTTGATAAAATTCTCGACCATGAAAAACCGATAACGGCAGACTTTGTCGGCCTGAAAGTTGAGAACCGTTACCTGTTCGGCTACGGCATGGACTATAAGGGCTACTTACGCAATGCAGCCGGCATTTATGCCTGCAAAGAACAAAATGAGGAAATGACATCATGACCAAACTGGCCATCATCGGCGGCACGGGGCTCACCCAAATGCATGACCTGAAAATCATCAGGCGGGATCGCGTCACCACGCCTTACGGCTTGCCTTCGGCCGAATACATTACCGGCGAGCTGAGCCATACTGAAGTGATATTTCTGGCCAGACATGGCAATCCCCACCGCATACCGCCTCATAAAATCAATTATCGCGCCAATATCTGGGGACTTAAGGAACTGGGCGTCGAACAAATCATTGCCGTGGCCGCGGTCGGCGGCATTACTTCTGAAATGGAGCCCGCGCATATCGCCATTCCGGACCAGATTATCGATTACACTTATGACCGCAAGCATACTTTTTTCGAAGACGACAATGAGGTGACTCATATAGACTTTACTTATCCCTACAGTCAAAAGCTGCGCTCCCGTTTAATCACCGCCGCGGCCCAAGCCCACCTCAAAATAACCCCATTGGGCACCTATGGCTGCAAACAGGGCCCGCGACTGGAATCAGCCGCGGAAATACGGCGCATGGAGCGTGACGGCTGCGACCTGGTGGGCATGACCGGCATGCCGGAAGCGGCTTTGGCCAAGGAACTGAATATGGATTATGCCACGATTGCCGTTGTGGCGAACTGGGCTGCCGGCAAAACCGACGGCGAAATTACCATGGCGGAAATTGAGCAACATCTGCATAAAGGCATGGCTGATGCCGCCGAATTATTGAAAACCTTTATTTCCCTGTCATATGACTGACATGACTTGTAACGCTTAAGCGCTGGGTTCCTTTAGCACAACGATCATGAAAAATAGGTTACCTTACTTTCATGCGAAAGGCCTATTTTCTCGGCAAAGGGCTAACGAAAACTGAAAGCTGAAAGAAAGAACCGGATATAATGGACAATTAGTAAGTGAGTAGCTTGCAGTAACCAAGATAATTTTCAATTACCAGGTTACCCATTAGTTTTTGGAGATTTAGTATATATGACCGATAGATTAAGGCCGCTAACCCCGGCTATATTGACCCTGGACGACAAGACCTACACATTGCCCACTTATATAGGGGTTGAAGGTGAGAAAGCGATTGATATTTCCAAACTTCGCAGCCAGACCGGTTATGTGACACTTGATGACGGTTATGGAAATACAGGCGCTTGCGAAAGCGCCATCACTTTTATTGACGGCGAAAAAGGTATTCTGCGTTACCGGGGCTATCCTATTGAAGAATTGGCCGAGCATTCAGGTTTTGTCGAAGTCGCCTACCTGTTGCTGTATGGCGAATTGCCGACCGTGGATCAGCTGCGGCACTTCTCGACTGCATTGAATGATTCTTCGATCATTCATGAAGACATGCACCATTTTTTCAACGGTTTTCCGCGCGGCTCGCATCCCATGGGGATTCTGGCAACGATGGTCGCGTCGTTATCGACTTTTTATCCGGTGTTTGATCGCCTCGATGAAGCATCTGAAATACAAATTGTAGCGAACCTGGTTTCGCAGGTACGCACCATTGCGGCGTTTTCCTATAAAAAATCGATAGGTGAACCGCTGGTTTATCCCTCCATCAAGTTCACCTATGTGCGCAACTTTCTGAACATGATGTTCTCGTCACCGGTACGCGATTATCAACTGGACGATGATATCGTGCGCGCGATAGATATGCTGCTGATATTACATGCCGACCACGAACAAAACTGCAGCACCTCTTCTGTCCGCACCGCAGGCTCCAGCATGGCCAATGTCTATGCCGTTATTTCCGCCGGTATTTCCGCACTCTGGGGGCCTCGTCATGGCGGCGCCAACCAGGAAGTGATTAAGATGCTGGAACAAATACATGCGGAGGGTGGCGATGGCACTGAATTCATCAACGAGGCCAAAAACAAGAACTCGGCCAAGCGCCTGATGGGCTTCGGTCACAGGGTTTATAAGAATTATGATCCTCGGGCCATTGTATTGAAAAAACATTGCGACATATTACTCAACAAGCCAGGCATCAAAGACCCTCTGCTTGATATTGCCAGACGAATTGAAGAAGTCGCGCTGAAAGACGACTATTTCATTTCACGCAAGCTGTATCCGAATGTGGATTTCTATTCCGGCCTGATATTGCGCGCAGCCGGCATTCCTACCAATATGTTTACCGTCCTGTTTGCTATTGGCCGCATGCCAGGGTGGCTGGCTCATTGGCGAGAAATGATCCATGGTGAGCGCGTTGCTATTTATCGCCCCCGTCAGATCTATGTCGGCGAACCCATACGGCATTACTGCAATATAAGCGAGCGATCTTCTAATAAATAATGCGTTTAATAGCGCAAGAATTCGATTATCTGCCGAAGCGCAATGCAAAAACGGATTTAGCGACAGAACGCCAGCGATCGATACACACGGTCTGCCGGATTTATGGATAGAGGATCAGGCACGCCTATGCCTGCAAGATGCTGATACTTGATTTTCTCCTTGCGCTTCCATGTCTGGCTATCAAGCACACAGACGGTTACGCGAAACCTTATTGCGCTTGATAACAGCCAATACTGGGCGACCAACCCAACCGGTCGCCCTTCTGAAAATTAAATGTTTCTAATATTTTTTTAATTTCAATCCAGCATCAGCGAAATCATTAGAAATCGAATTCAGACTCATCGAAATCATCCAACTGTTCCTTCAACCGCTTCTTTTCCCAATAGATTTCAATCTTCCTTCGGGCATCCCTTTTTATAGTCTCATTTTTAATACCATCAGAAAATGAAGCATATTCGTTATCTTCAAACAGATCGTTGTCATCATGCTCAATTTCTGCGCCATTTCTTCTTGAACTGGTTTTGATAACTGATTTAGAAGATGTTTTAGACATTTTTTAAACTCACATTAAAGAATTTTTCTTATTAATTCTTGCCATGAAAACATGCAAAGAATAAAAACATTACCATTAAAATTTTAACTTTAACTCAATAAAGAACCCGCTTATATTTTTATCAATCTCCGTTAAGATTTTTTTAATTATCGCTACAAAGACATCGTAGTTAAGAATAAGTTTAGCATTGCCTCAACTTGATTTTTTGCCCGCGCCTAAAGGGCAAATACCCATGGCCGGCGGTTGGACCGACCTTCAGCGACCTAATAAAACTAACCTTTGCCCCGTGTACGTGTACGGTGGTTACTGCCTAGTGATTTATCCTTGGCCGCCCCCAGCGCTTCAAAACGTTTTTCAATAAATTGAATAATCAGATCGGCAATATCCTTGCCGCTGGTTTGTTCGATACCCCGCAGCCCTGGTGATGAATTGACTTCCATAATGACGGAGCCATGATTGGAGCGCAGCATATCCACGCCGCAAACATTGAGCCCCATGATTTTTGCGGCCCTTACAGCAGTAGAGCGCTCTTCCGGAGTCAATCTGACCAGCGTAGCTGTTCCGCCGCGATGTAAATTAGAGCGAAACTCGCCCGCCGCACTCTGGCGCCTCATGGCAGCCACTACTTTATCGCCAACGACAAAACAGCGAATATCGCTGCCTTCGGCTTCCTTGATAAACTCCTGCACCATAATATTGGCTTTAAGCCCCATAAAAGCCTGAATAACACTTTCGGCCGCGTTATGCGTTTCCGCCAACACTACGCCTATCCCTTGCGTGCCTTCCAATAATTTAATGACTAACGGCGCACCGCCTACTTGAGAGATCAGATCTTCAATGTCATCCGGATTATTGGCAAAACCGGTTACCGGCAGGCCGATGCCTTTACGCGCCAACAATTGTATTGAGCGTAATTTATCGCGCGAACGTGAGATAGCCACAGACTCATTCAATGGAAATACATTCATCATTTCAAATTGCCTTAACACCGCAGTACCGTAAAAAGTGACCGAAGCGCCAATACGGGGAATCACGGCATCAAATCCTGTCAGATCCTCGCCCCGATAATGGATGGACGGATTATGCGACGTGATATTCATATAACAGCGCAAAACATCCAAAACCCGTACCTCATGTCCGCGTGCTTCGGCGGCTTCAACCAATCGAGCGGTTGAATATAATTTAGAGTTACGAGACAAAATAGCAATTTTCATAAAAGAGTAATTCCTCACATATAAGTTAAATCATATTTTGTCATGAAACATGCAGGCAAGCATTAGAAATAACTGATTCTTATCAAGGGTCGGCGGAATTTCTTAAGGGCTGTTTAAAAATCAAAGCTTAAACTATAGCTTTAGCCGAACACCGGAAAGATCAGAATGGCCGTTATAATCATTCCCGTCTGAGCACTAAGAAAAAAGATAAAAGCCCAACAGATTACTATGATTGACAGGAAGATTTATGCATAGGCAAGTAACCGTTTTCAGCTTTAGCAGAACATATTTACAACATGGATATATCGGGCTGACGTTGCTGCTTGCCGGCTTAATCAATGGCTGCGCATCGGAACCACCATTTCAGCCATTCCACCAACCGCCTCCCGCTTATAAAGGCGCCCTTAATTCTCACAAGGCGCCTTATAACCGTCCTTATAAAGTAAGAGGCAAGACCTACTATCCATTGCATTCCGCGGAAGGTTACAGAGAACGGGGCATCGCCAGCTGGTATGGATCGGAATCCGGCAACCGTACCGCCATGGGAACCCGTTTCAAACCAGGCGGCCTGTCAGCCGCACATAAAACGCTGCCATTACCAAGCCGAGTACGCGTCACTAATTTGCGTAATGGCCTTTACGTTGATGTCCTGGTAAATGATCGCGGTCCGTTTAAAAAGGGCAGATTGATTGATTTATCTGAAGGAGCCGCCAAAAAAA